>Ga0265798_10012241_pt1 | contig 10368 bp, 13 predicted proteins | sample P3T30metagenome_FD_192430 | JGI IMG/M metagenome (GOLD analysis project Ga0265798, IMG submission 192430) | Plant litter microbial communities from East Loma Ridge, Irvine, California - P3 T30 | ecosystem: Environmental > Terrestrial > Plant litter > Unclassified | place: USA: California...
GGAGAACGCAGCTCCAGCCGCTGGAAAGGAGAAGGATGCAGGAGACAAGGTCTTGAAGGAACAGAGTGAAAAGGCACCGGATTATGCTGCCGACGGCCAGTCGGCTTCGAAAGAGGAGAAACCCGCAACTAAGAAGGAAGAGGCACCCAAGAAGGCGGCACCTAAGAAGGAAGACAAGTCCAAGTCTGGCAGCGAGACTGCCGCACCCAAAACCCCCGGATCCAGGAACGAGACTAGAGTCAAGATGTCGCGAATGCGACAGACTATCGCCTCTCGATTGAAGCAATCTCAGAACACGGCTGCGACTTTGACGACTTTCAACGAGATTGACATGAGCTCTGCCATGGAGTTCAGGAAATTGTACAAGGATCAGATCATGAAGGAGCACGGTGTGAAACTCGGATTCATGTCAATCTTTGCTCGAGCTACCACGATGGCATTGCGTCAAGTGCCAGCAGCAGCGGCATCCATCGAGGGAGATCAGATCATCTACCGGGATTTTGTCGACCTTAGTGTCGCTGTCGCTACTCCTAAAGGACTGGTTACACCTGTCATCCGGAATGCCGAGACTATGGGTCTGCTCGACCTCGAGAGGGCCATTGCTGAACTTGGGAAAAAGGTGAGATGAGCGTGCGGCTCAGCGCTGATCCCAGGCTCGTGAAAACAAGTTATCTTTAGAGGATTTGCAGGGCGGATTCGCAACCATCTCGAATGGAGGCGTCTTCGGATCGCTGAACGGAACGCCAATTCTCAATTACCCCCAGACTGTCATTCTGGGTATGCACGGTATCAATGACAGGGCTGTAGTACGAGATGGACAGATTGTCATCCGACCCATCATGGTAAGTCGTCTCTCTGTCCATTACGTCCCAACGTCCGCAAGAACGCTGATTAAACCAGAATATTGTCGCTTCATATGATCATAGGCTGTTGGACGGCAGAGAGGCAGTGACCTTCTTGAAGTTGGTCAAGGAGTACGTAGAGGATCCCCGAAGGATGTTGATCGAATCTCCCATCTAGACTCGTGTTCGCAGTCATAGCCCTCTCAGCATGTATGCTCTTCCCATGTCCGGTAGTCTCCCTAACTCTAATCAGACTGCAGGGAGATTGTGACTCTTCTGGTAAGAATACAGGAGAGAATAGAAGATTTGCGAAGATTGCTCCTCCAAGCCCGATGTAGAGTCGATTGATAATTCCGCCAAAGTGGTCGCTTAGGACCCATGCCTGTGCCTATAGGCTGGTGTACTATCCTTTTGCTCCCTTCTGAGCTATGCGATGCATCCTCAGCTGCTGTATGCCTTGATGAAGCTTGGAGACCGATGGTGGTGTTCGGCAGGGATACCGAAAGTTGTTGAGTCACAAATTGTAATTACCTCTCCATAGGAAGTTTCAGCATCGAGCAAAATAGCCTTTATCACAGGACATATACAATAGGCGACCTCGAGTATGAATACAGATAATCTTGATCTCCGCGATACAGGAGCTTGTCCATACGACCTTACGAAAAGATTGTACTCGTACACTAGAACATAGATCGATTTTTAGAACTTTATATCAAAACCATCATACTGTACTGATCGCAGAACGCAATAAAGCCACAACAACGGGACGCAAGCGATATCGGCACATTTCTGATTGCATGCATACAAGGGTCCCCTGTGTACATATATTGGGTGATGATCAACACTTGAGCTGTGTACAACGCTGTGAACGTGTACAAGGAAGAGGGTATTTATCATGTTTTGCTTAGAGCAAATCGAGTTTCACGTACCTTGGGATGTCGGCGGGATCTATGCCACCGGGAAGTCGGGATCCCATTCGCGTAAAACAGCCTCACTAATGCTGGTGATGAGTTTCATGGTGTATTCGTCACCGTCATCTCTGGGTCGAACGGAGAGCTACAATGTCAGCTCTGGTGCGCATCGGACATGGTTGACCTAACTCGTCGTAGATCAGATACTCTGGATTGACATTCTTGGCTATCACCGAGGTAAACGCTTTCTTGAATTCCTGAAAATCAGCGACACATTACATCCCATAGACATACCATTGAGCCGATCGATTCTGCAGGACCTTTGACGTGTCGGTAGACCCATTTGGGCTGGAGTCGCCTGGAAACGTTATACCTGGCAACAAGATTAGGAGCGTGGGCCTTGAGCAGGATCATTTCAATTTTCGACGTGACCATGTTTTCCGCCGAGGTCGGTTCAACCGGACGACCTGCTTGTCAGCTGCATCCGTACTTGGATCGAATTGAACTTGCCCAACTTCTTGATCAGGTCATCGACACATTTATCCACTTCCATGCACTTTTGCCGATTCAGAAAGTGTTGAAGGGCAAAGGCAGCATCGTGTCCTTCTGATTTCCCAGATCGATACCGTTTCCACCAAAGCCATGAATTGACTAACGTGAGGTGATCGGAGGAAGCATGACTATATCGCTGCCAAGCCTCTCGGGCAACATCACGCTCGTCGATGGAAGCCTTGCGGATATCTCCAGCTGTACAATCAGTCTCTGGCGAGATCGACAACTCACTTTCCATGATTGCCAGCATCACCAAGAGCTCGTACGTACAATCAGATTTCTTGGCCTCTTCAAACATGACGTATCGCTACGATCAGTATCAGATAAGACTGGTTAGACATACACTGGGCTCCATACCACTCATTGCAGCCATCTTGCCCGAGAGAGTAGCTGTCGTGACGGGTGATTGCTGAACTCTGAATATGTAGCAAGAAGTTAACTCCATGCAGCAAGAGATACAGTCATGAGGACAGTACTTGTACTATCCGAACTATATATACGATCAGCCAGAATCAGGGTCCAGCGATAAGGCATTAAAGATTGGGGTCATGGCAGAGTGCTCTTCGAGATCCCCGAGCATGACCCATGATCTGACAAGGCTGTAGCCCACTGTGAAGCTACTGCTATCCATAGCTATCTAGTAGGCCATTCAATCTGGATTTCGAACCTCGGTCGCACCAACACAAGTGCTCGTTCACTGCAATGACACATGACGCCGTTCAAGTGGTAATGACAACAAATGCATGAATGATGATATGGTGTTTATAGTATTTTGGTCGATGAGAGATGAATAAAGGGACGTACCGGTCATTCTTACCGTTTCCTGTGCCCATGCTGAGCACGAAACTTGGCGACTTCAGATAGAGCAGGATCGATCGGTTCAGGCTCCGGTCCCGTCAATGGCGAAGACGGTCGAGACGGGGGCTGTAGGTACGGGGTTGCTGGTGTACCGAGAGGATGGTCGAGTATCAAATCGGGCAGAGTCTCCCACTCGATGGGGTCATTCGGTGTTCCAGGCGTCCAAAAGTGCTGTACAGGGAAAAGTGGATCTGATTCACCGGGACGAAATTGTTTACACAGGGCGTAATTCCTTGCCTTTTGGAATCCGGTGCGAATCAATTCATCGGAATTGGCAGTAGTCTGTATTCCTCTTTCCTTGATCATTTTGTCGATACCGGTCGTTTTGAGCATCGGGATTGACAAGGCAGCAGCACATCTCATCAAGCCTTTGAGCTGCTTAGAGTCGGACCCGGTCCAACTCTCGCCACAGAATTCGCGCAGGTAGTCTGATGTCGCTTGCTTTGGTTCCAAATCAAGCAATGATTCTAGACCGGTAAAATCGGGAGTCGGAGTATCCGAAATCGTTTTACGGAACTCATTCTTTGCCCAATGATACGGATGAGCATCGTACAAGTCGCCCCAGGCAAACATGTTGTTGCTATAGCTCCTCCCTTCGAATGTATCGGTCATCTCAGGCCGTACGAGGGATTCAGCAATCATGGCTCGAACCCTGTGGTCCCTCTCGATGTCGTCCCACTCTGCTAAATCTGCCGTATACATCTTGGCGAGTTCCCTGGCGACCGATCGTTGGTTCTCTCGAAGACCTACTTCGGCCACATATGAGAGATGACTGATGGGCGGCAGCTGAGGGGGGTAGAGATCGTATCCTAACTCGCTGAAAGGGGTTGCGGGCAAGGTAGGGTATATTGCGTCGGATGCGGAAGGGGGCACGAGGTTGAGGTCGGGCATTTCACGGTAAAATCGTGCCTGTTCCCGTTCGGGACTTCGAGAAGTCTGCTGCTGCAAGTGCAGTAATTGTGACTGCGGGGCGACAAACTACAACGTCAGCGCCCGCCGATCAATACAACTGACCCATGAAACTCCCGGACGGTGAGTTTGTCGCCTGACAAATAGAGGGGTATCCTCGGCTGTTATCGAGATCTTGCCGTCCTAGAGTCAATTCCGAAATGACCGCTTTACTCACTTGTCTTATGGCTGCGACCGTCTGTGAATACGATGCGAAAGTGAGCTTGAGAAGCCTAAACTTCTGGTCCTCCTTAATCCCCGGATATAGATATATTGCTTCCTGGATGATCAGCCAGACTACGCCAGATACTCACGATCCGGCCATGTATCGTAAAGATCTGATACAAGCTACGCTTGAGCAGTTCTTCGTTGCCTTCATACCACGAGAGCCTGATGTTACCGACTGTCACGGTCGTCCTGGAGAATGCGATAGGTGATCTGACTAGCGCTCCGGTAGCGCCTAGTCTCTCCTCCCAAGTCCATCCATGTAACTCTTGGCGGGATCTGTTGTCGACATGACACCACTGATCTCCTTCATCCAGTTCCCTGAGGACCTGATTCGCTCTTGCTGACATCATGGCTAACCCAACAGTCGGGCGTGGAGGACGGGCGGGAAGGAATGAGGGACGAGGAGGAAGTGGGGTTTCGGGTGACTCGGTCTGGTCGTCATCTGGTCGAGTACGTTTCGATGGTCCTGGGCTGGCATTGCGAGTTCGTTTCATGCTTAATTACTGTTAAGCGATAATTAAGACTTGGCGTAGTAGGTGCAAGATACCGTAAGTATGAGGTGTCCCGGACGCCACATTACCCTGGTTGATCAGGTACCCTGTAATGCCGAGAGCTAAATTGTCATCTGACACCACTATACACTACTATATACCATACACGGCCATATACAGCCATACTACAAGCACATATCCAATACGCGAACCCCAAAACTGTGAGGAACGATCGGATGGACGAGCTGATCCATCAGTCAACAAAAAAACAATGAGCCTTTACAACTACAGAAACGCTACAGCCGAGGCGAAGGTGAGAGTGTCGGAAAGTCTTTGTCTGATCGATCAGGAGTCAGCTGGACTCATTGCGGAATCCGAAGTCATCATCAAGAACCATGTGTTGGCAATACTACGAGAGGGCTTGCGAATGGGTCTAAGCACAACCCGACGGGATCTTAGAGAGTGTGTTCAGCAAGCTCGATACTGACAAGGACTGATTTCTCAGTTCTATCGCTCTTTTTGCCACCCCTGTACTGAAGGACGACTTAAATTGCGATGCTAGAGTCCAGATGTGGGAGAATGTAGAGGAGGATGTGACGAGCGAGGTGGTACGTCATGTGCGTACATTGGGCTGATTATCAGTTTGAACGGGTAGTGATGGCAGATTGGCCTAGATTCTGCATTGGCGAGGACAACGAGGAGCTCGAGCTTGGAGACGCTCGTGAGGACTTCCAGCAGGTCGATAAGCTTCTCTTGAAGCCCGAGGATGGTCCCATCGTGATCTCTGTTTGCTTGTCATCCGTCCAGAATGACGGTACGGTGGGGAACAAGGATTTGTCCTGTGAATTGGCATTGACGATTTTTTGGGAAAATGTACTGGTACGTGTCTGCGTACAAAACCGGTGAAGCTAATCTGTTAGGAGACACCTGTGCTAGCCAAAGTACTTCGGCTCTCGCTCAAACAGCTCCTGGAGTTACTAGCTCCTGGTTACGACACTAGCCACCTCGTGAATGCACATCAACCACTCGAACAGGCCATTAAAGCCGTCAAGATTGGAAGTGGATTGACCGTTGATACGGTGGTCATCGAGGAGTGTAGCGTGATGTCGTTGGTGCGTGGTATTTCTCCACTTTTGTCCAAGGGCTGACCTGGTCAGCTGTGTCCCGGGGCACCTACTGTCTACACAGGCAGACTCGATCAAGGCGATGTCGCTGGGCTCAGACTACGCTTGATTGTCGAGCTATCGGACGGTATCCAGTACGTGCTCCTGTCTGACCAAGCTGAGTCAATAGGTATCACGTTGGGTTCGACATAAACGTCAAAGTAGGCCGAGTTCCCAAAACTTTCTCTCCGGTCTACCTCGCTGTAGATAAGTACCGAACAGAATCTCGGTGAGTACCTGGACATCTGCTAAGGCTGATGGTATCAGTGGAATGTTCATCATGTCAAGCTGCTATATCGATCTGCCCAAGGTGAACGCTCGGTACCGAAATTTGTATCATGAACCTACTCTTCCCGAGCCCGCCGGCTACAAGGGTATTTATGGTAAAGGAAAGGAGATACGGGATAGGATTACTGAGGCCGACGTCAAGCTTCAGGATATCTTTGAGAAGAGGCTGGGACTCAGCCGAACGATGACGGCTCTTTTGCTCCTCCATTCGACAGGATATACGTCTTTGGCCTCTGGTCACTTCTTGAGTATTTTCAACCACACAATGGGTATGTTCATATGCTGGGCCACTTAGCTGATTGGCAGGTCGTCTGTTCCCTAGGGTCGCGAGTATCAATCAGTTCCGAAAGAACTTGACGGAGGGCAAGGGCAGATATGTGTTCTCGAAAAGGTCGATGGAGAGTTTCAAGAAGACGTAAGTCGTGACACTCTGTGTCGCGGTTCCGTGCTGATGTACAGTCAATTGACGGGTTTCTCCAGTGAGTCTCAGGTTTCAATCGAGCTAATCATGCAGGACGTACCGGTGAATGGGATGAGACTATCGATGGAGCTGCGTTGAAACAGACCATCTACCGCCTATGTGATGTGAGTTTCTCTGATACCACCGCTGATACCCAGGTTTATGACTGTTTTACCGCCGAGCTATGTGATATGATTGTGTACGGCTGCCCTTCTGTCGCACCAGCCAAATTCAAGGTCCACGGGCAGACTTTCTTCCGTCGGGAACAAGAACCCAAGAGGCCGTTAGCGATTCTGCTTTTTGGTAAGTCAATCATCGTGTGCTCGCAGACATCGCTAATGCCTCCAACAGGAATGATGTCTGGTCGCATGACTCCGTGGGATGTCCGAGATATGGCAAAGAGACCGTATGACCTGCTGGAAACCCGGGTGGAAGGGATGATAAGGAGCCATCTTACGCCTTTCTTGGGGGATAAGAAGATAGAGAAGATCCGCATCGGGACATGGAACCACAGAACTGTCGTTCAAAATGTTCTCAACTCCGCCGCTTGCTCGCTGGACCCACCCTTTGCTACTCTTGGCCTGGGAAAAGATGACTGGAACGGATGGCTACGTTACTACGCCCGAGACGGTCACCGAGGCAAAGCTACGTCCGGATACGATAAGACCAAGCGATCAATCTACACTGCGATCCGTGAGTCCACTTCCGATTTCTCAGCTGACGCATAGATCTCGCCCTTCAAAAGGCCTTTCCCAACAGTCCACCTTTCACTAGGGCAAGAAGTGTCGAGATGGTGTATGACGTACTCGATTACGCGATATCGGAACAAGCGTTAAAGTCGCTTGGGAGGTGGCATAAGGGTGGGATTGCAATGCAACACTCAGACATGTTCAGTCTCGCGGGGTAAGTTCTATTATCGATCAGGAAGCTTAGCCGCGACTGACTTCACCCTAGGTTGATGTACTGCTTGCGAATCACACCCGACAGTACCGATTACGACAACTACCAGCTCCCAGCGGAATATAAGAATATTCTTCGAAAAGTGCTTCCCCATCTTTCGGTCCGTATAGAGGGTAAGATCCTTCGACACAAGCAGTCTATTGTCATCGCATACTACGCTATCGACACCAAGGTTCAACAGCAGGGCTTTGCGACTGTGTTTGCTACTCTCTTTCCTCCTGACGTGGCTGAGACTATTCGGAGGTTCAGGGATAGAGAGGACGCTCCGTAGGTGGTCTCTGGTAGGTCATCGCAGGTACGTCTTCTTCTCCTCCCAACTTCTGACGATTTGAAACATTTACCCCTCCTAACGCTTTACTTCCTCTGTACAATACCATATGATATTTGGCCTGCTCTATACAATACGATATGGAACATGCATTGAAAGAATGATTGTGCTTGGGGATTCTCAGTGTTACACATGATATCCTTGACTGTACAGCAGTTAATGATATCGTACACTGCTGTGAGCCGCATGTTTGCCTTGGATCATACGACCGGAAGGAAGCTGGCAACTCGTCGAAACTATGATGGCGACTCCAATTCATGCAAGCGCAAGCGCCGTACTCGCTGACTCACTTGTGAGGCCGTCATGATGGACTCGAATGTCTAGGGCAGATGTACATGTGATACCGTCAGCTTCGAGGCAGGTAAGCACCGCTTTGCACGCCCTGACGCGGATCATGTTGGACCAGCATCGTGATGCATGTAAAAGTCTCGATCTTATTTACAGTATAGAAGGATTCATAATTCCAAAATCGTTTATCAAGGTCGGAATACTGGCACAGGCACAAGAAATGAGGAATGATAGGGTATATAGTATGTTTAGGCAGGTGCGCAAGGACTTACTAGAAACCTCTTCGGGTAGATCGTTTAGTCGGCTGAGCCATTCGTTTCGGGAAATTGTTCGCTGCTTTGGCTACGGTAGCGATGTCGAAGTCCACATCGGAGAATTGAGCGGCGAACGATGCGAGGTCCTTGGGTCGGATGTCCTTGAGGTGAGCGCCGACTATCGCGGACAAAGGCGCTGGATTGATAAGCTTTGTTAATCCGATTGTATGATTGCAATACTCACGATAGACATCCGCATTCTTGGGTAGTCGCCTATTTTTGTTGTCACCCTTGCTGATTTTGACGTATGTACGATTACGAACGTAGAGAAGAGGGCGGCGGCGTTCGAATGCTCCCTGACGCAGTGCCGGGAAGTGAGGGAATTTTCCGGTGTCGGCGAGAGGGGAGATTTTTCGGATAATGTTGTTGATACCTGCAGCGGCTTCATCTAGACCGGCGCCCTCGACAAGTATTTTCAAGTTCGAATTGTAGAAAGATTCGAATCTCTTTTCCGGAACAATGGTGAGGCCTAAGTCTCGGTCAAGGATGTCCTTTATCAGTGCCCATATCCGCCTCAGCTGCACAAATGACCGTCCGCTATACTGAGTCGTGAAGTCGGTTGTGTTTGTGTTTAGACCACCTCGAGCTTCATTCGTCGACCCAAACAAAGCGATATACATGGTCTCCATACCAGCTGAAATCCAACGAACGTTGGAACCTCGATTGTCGAATTGACTTAGATCCGCGAGAATGTAATCGTTTCGATCTTTTCGTTGGGTGGTGGCTGTTCGTCAGTCACAGCGCGGGTTTTGGCCTTACCATCTTTGCCAAATCCCTTGAGAACCTTCTTTGCTTTGGAGTATTGTCCTTCCATACGCCTAAGGAACGTGGTGATAGTGACTCGTCCCACGATGAATTTGCCCTGCTGATTAGTCTGAACTCCCTTCATTAAGCTTACCCTCTTCTCCAGTAGATACACCCCATGTGCCTCCGATCTCGCGGGCGATCCCAGACTGACAGTAGGAGCGACACGGACATCAAGCGGAATATCAGCAGACGCGGCGCTGCAGCGTTAGCGCAAAATTCAATGTCGGAAATGTCATACCTCTGCATTGGTCCTAGCATTCCGATATTGGCATCGAGAGCCAAGGCGAGTATGAGCTCGAACCCAGCTCTCTTCTTTCCCTGGCAGTCGATGATACTGAGAATGACTGGGTGCAAAGCAGTCGGTCGGGCAGCCAGAATGGAGGGAGCAGAGGTATGATTAGCGTCCTCGGGAGACGTTCTATCTGTCAGCACGACCCCTCGCCGGGGAAAGGCAAACTGACGAGGATCGCATCGACTTATCAAAGTCATAGCTAGATCTGAGCTGAGCATACAACCAAGGATAAAGCTGCTCTGCCTATGTTATCAGCTCAGCACCAGGGCACTGGTGAAGTTCACTGACAGCTTGCCTGACGGAAACGTCAATCTCGCCGTAGATCGCTTCAAGAGTTTCTCTCGCAGCACGAGTCCTGGGATGCTCGTTATCCGGCATTCTAGCCTGAACGGCTTCCTCGGAATGCTCCGCGACAAGCGCACCATCATCAATCACGGCAACTATTGGTCAGCTTATCGTTGTACGAGTCAAAACGGGGATAGATGACTCACCATCCTCAAGGGTCAATTGCTCCCCAGCCTCTACGATCCCCATCTCATCATCGGTCTCGGCATTCTCATCACCTTCATCATCATCCTCCCCATCCTCCTCTTCATCATCATCCTCACCATCAACCTCATCATCGCCACTGCTGTCAT
>Ga0265798_10012242_pt1 | contig 10367 bp, 9 predicted proteins | sample P3T30metagenome_FD_192430 | JGI IMG/M metagenome (GOLD analysis project Ga0265798, IMG submission 192430) | Plant litter microbial communities from East Loma Ridge, Irvine, California - P3 T30 | ecosystem: Environmental > Terrestrial > Plant litter > Unclassified | place: USA: California...
GAATAGACTTTGGTGCCCACGGAGGGACTCGAACCCCCACACCTTGCGGCACATGGACCTGAACCATGCGCGTCTACCAATTCCGCCACGTGGGCACTGATGCTGCTGACACTGCATTTACTTCTGCGTCGGCAGGAAACCTGCCAACCCTACGATATTACTTCTGGTGCCCACGGAGGGACTCGAACCCCCACACCTTGCGGCACATGGACCTGAACCATGCGCGTCTACCAATTCCGCCACGTGGGCACTGCAACAACTCTGCTACAATATCAGGCTTTAACATTTTCCGCTAGATCAACATTTGTTGAGCACCGCGTCGAACGCACCGCCTTCTACTGCTGTTTCCTCTGCTTCGGCGTTGCCACCGTTGCTGAAGAGAGCGAGATTATAGCGGATCATTTTCAATAGTCAAAGTCCCAACTTGAAGTTCGTGACAGCGCTGCCGAATCGGCGCGAGCACGCTTCGTTAGGCGAATCGGATAGACCTCCGTTACACTACGCCTGTCAAGGTGTCAATCAAGCATGGCGCCGGCGCCGCCCACGATGGGCGAGCAAGTCCGGTCCCATTAATTAGCCACGGATTAGCCGCACTACTGCGCTGCAGTACCTGATCGCAAGGTCTCAGCCGTCTTGTCGGCCACAAGAAAAAAGAATCGATTTGAAGCAACCTACTCATACCATTCCAAGCCGCGAGGAAATCCTCGCCGTTTTCCGCGATGCCAGCGAGGCGCTCGATGCCGCCGCCGTGGCGCGTGCCCTGAAGGTCAAGCCTGCTGCGCAGGAAGTGCTCGGTCGCCGTCTGAACGCCATGGAGCGTGACGGCCAGATCCGTTCTGACCAGAGCGGCACTTACCAGCTGGCCGACCAGGCCGGCTTCGTCGCCGGGCGCGTCAGTGCGCATCGCGACGGATTTGGTTTCGTGATTCCGGACGACGCCGGCCCCGACCTGTTCCTGTCCGACCGCGAAATGCAGAAAGTGCTGCACGGCGACAAAGTGATGGCACGCGTGACCGGCACCGACCGTCGCGGCCGTCCCGAAGGCTCGATCGTCGAAGTGGTCGAACGCGCCAACAGCCACCTGATCGGCCGCCTGCTCAATGAAGGCGGCGTGTGGGTGGTCTCGCCCGAAGACCAGCGCATCAGCCAGGACGTGCTGGTGATCGGCTCGCCCGGCAAGGCGCGCGCCGGCCAGGTCGTCAGCGTCGAACTGATCGAGCAGCCGGGCCGCTTCCAGCAGCCGACCGGCCGCGTGGTCGAAGTGCTCGGCGAACTCGACGATCCGGGCATGGAAATCGAGATCGCGGTGCGCAAGTTCGGCGTCCCGCACGTGTTCTCGGCCCCGGCCCTGAAGCAAGCTGCACGCCTGCCGAACGAAGTCATCGATGCCGACCTGGCCGATCGCGTTGATTTGCGCGACGTGCCGCTGGTGACGATCGACGGCGAAGACGCACGCGACTTCGACGATGCGGTGTACTGCGAGCCGGTGACGGTCGACGGCGTGCGCGGTTTCCGCCTGCTGGTCGCAATCGCCGACGTCAGCCACTATGTGAAGCCGAACGACGCCCTTGACCAGGACGCGATCGAGCGCAGCACCTCGGTGTATTTCCCGCGCCGCGTGATCCCGATGCTGCCCGAGAAGCTGTCCAACGGCCTGTGCTCGCTGAACCCGGCGGTCGACCGCTGCACCCTGGTGTGCGACATGGTCATCACCGTCGATGGCGAAGTCACCGCCTACCAGTTCTATCCGGCCGTGATGCACTCGGCCGCGCGCCTGACCTATAACCAGGTGGCCGAGATCCTGGGCGACACCAAAGGCGCAGAAGCGCAGAACCGCCCCGGCATCGTGCCGCACCTGCTGAACCTGAACGACGCCTTCCGCGCACTGCTCAAAGCGCGCCAGGAACGCGGTGCGATCGATTTCGAAACCACCGAAACCTACATCGTTTGCAACCCGCTGGGCAAGATCGAAAAGATCATCCCGCGCACCCGCAACGATGCGCACCGCCTGATCGAAGAGTGCATGCTGGCCGCCAACGTGTGCGCCGCCGACTTCCTGCTGCGCCACAAGCATCCGGGCACGTTCCGCGTGCACGCGACGCCGACCGAAGAAAAGCTGAACCAGCTGCGCACTTTCCTGAAACTGGTCGGCCTGAACCTGGGCGGCGGCGCCAAGCCGAGCGCGCGCGACTACGCGGCCGTGATGAAAGAAATCCGCGAGCGTCCGGACGCGACGCTGCTGCAGACCATGCTGCTGCGCTCGATGCAGCAGGCGGTGTACAGCCCGGACAACGTCGGCCACTTCGGCCTGGCGTACGAGGCGTATGCCCACTTCACCAGCCCGATCCGCCGCTATCCCGATTTGCTGACCCACCGCGCGATCAAGGCGCTGTTGCTGGGCAAGCGCTACGAGCCGAAAGGCATCGAGCTGGGCAAACTCAATACCACCCAGTCGAATTCGGCGCGTAAACAGGCGGCCAAGGACAAGGCGGACGGCAAGCCGCAGAAGAGCGAAAAGGATCTGACGATCTGGGACGCGCTCGGCGTGCACTGCTCGGCCAACGAACGCCGCGCCGACGAAGCCTCGCGCGACGTCGAGAACTGGCTCAAGTGCTTCTTCATGCAGGACAAGCTCGGTGAAGAATTCACCGGCACCGTGGCCGGCGTGACCACCTTCGGCATCTTCGTCCAGTTGGATGAATTGTTCGTCGAAGGCCTGGTGCACATCACCGAACTGGGTCAGGATTATTTCCAGTACGACGAAGCGCGTCACGAGCTGCGTGGCGAGCGTAGCGGCCAGCGCTATGGCCTGACCGACCGCGTCACCGTCAAGGTGGCCAAGGTCGACCTGGAAGCGCGCAAGATCGACCTGGTGCTCGCTTCGAGCGAAGGGGCGGCGGCGGGCGAACAACGTCCGGCCGGCGCTCGTAATGGCAACCGTGGCAATGGTCAAGGTGGCCAGAACGGCCAGGGTGGCCAAAAGCGTGATGAACCGCGTTTCGCAAAAGGCGATGAGCCACGTTCGGAAAAGTCGAAGCGCAATCGTCGCGGCGGCAAGCGCAACAAGGGCGGCCAGGATAACGGCCAGCGCTTCAACGAAACCTCGGCCGTGCCGGTGGCCGCGCCAACGACGCCGGCAGCAGTGCCGACGCCGATCGAGCGCGCACGCCAGGCGGTGCAGGACACGCTGAGCACGCCGAACACGCAGAATGCCCAGAACGCGCCGAAGCCGAAGTCGCGCAAGGCGCGCGCCAAGGCCCGGGCTGAAGAGCGTGCGAATGCAGCGCCGGCGCAGGCGCCAGTTGCGGCTCCAGCACCAGCGCCAGTATCTGCGCCGGTGGCAGCACCTGCTCCGGCACCGGTCGCGCCAGCGCCTGCGCCGGAGCCGGTCGTGGTCGAAGCGGTGAAGAGCGAAGCGCCGGTCAAGCCGGCACGCAAGCCACGCGCCGCCAAGACCGCGATCGCGAGCGCGCTGCAAGCACCGGCGCCAGCACCGGTTGCAGCGCCAGTGGAAGTTGCTCCGAAGCCGGCAGCCAAGCGCACCGCGAAAACTGCGGTCAAGCCGGCAGCGCCTGCGCCAGTCGAAGCCCCAGCCAAAGCACCGCTCAAAGCACCAGCCAAAGCAGCGACCAAGGTGGTCGCCAAAGCGCCTGCGAAAGCGCCGGCCAAGGTCGCCACCAAAGCCCCAGCGAAAGCGCCGGCCAAGGTTGCGCTTGAAGCGCCAGCGACTGCCAAGGCCGCGGCCAGGAAAGCGCCTGCAAAGGCTGCTGCCAAGGCCGTCGCCAAGCCAGCCATGCCTGAGCCGGTCGTGTTCGTCTCAGAAAACCCGGCCAAGGTCGCAGCCAAGAAAGCTGCCGCGCCACGCAAGCCGGCGGCCAAGAAAAGCGTCGCCAAAGACGACACCCCCATCGCGGCCAAAACCGCGTCCAAAACCAGCAAGAAGAAGTAAGAGAAAAGAAGTACAGCATGAAGAATAAAATGATTTTCGGCTTCCACGCGGTCACTTCCCGACTGCGTCACGAAGCGCAGTCGGTGGAAGAGATCTTCATCGACGCCGAGCGCAAGGACCGCCGCATGCAGGATCTGGTGGCCAACGCCAAGTCGATGGGCGTGCGCGTGATGCCGGTCGAGGCCGCGCGTCTGGACAAGATCACCGGCACCCGCCGTCACCAGGGCGTGATTGCCTTCGCCAGCCAGCTGGCGCTGGCGCGCAACCTCGACGAGCTGCTCGATGCGATCGACGGTCCGCCGCTGCTGTTGATCCTGGACGGCATCACCGATCCGCACAACCTGGGCGCCTGCCTGCGCGTGGCCGACGGTGTCGGTGCGCACGCGGTGATCGTGCCGAAAGACCGCGCGGTGGGCCTGAACGCCACTGCGGCCAAGGTCGCCAGCGGCGCCGCCGAGACCGTGCCTTACATCACGGTCACCAACCTGGCGCGCACCATGCGCGAGCTGAAGGAACGCGACATCCTCCTGATCGGCACCTCGGACGACGCCGACAAGGGCCTCTACGAAGCCGACTTCACCGGACCTGCCGCGCTGGTGATGGGTTCGGAAGGCGAGGGCATGCGCCGCCTGACGCGCGAGACCTGCGACGTGCTGGTGAATATCCCGATGTTCGGTTCGGTCGAAAGCCTGAACGTGTCGGTGGCGTCGGGCGTGTGCCTGTACGAAGCGCGCCGTCAGCGCATCGGGCGCGAAGCGTAAATAGTCTTGCCTCATGACCGCATCGCCGCGCTCGCGGTGATGCGCTCATGATTCCCAAGCGCCGCCTGGATTGCCGGGTAGCCAACAGTTTTGCCTTCTTCCCCTGCAAGAGCGTCCCGGATCGGCTACCATGAATGCCGTTTCATCACGCACCATTGCACGCACCACCATGTTCTTCTCCCGACTCCGCGACGACATCCGCAGCATCATCGAGCGCGACCCTGCCGCCCGTAACGGCTGGGAAGTGCTGACCTGCTATCCCGGACTGCACGCGGTCATCATGCACGGCTGGGCGCACGCCTGCTGGCAACGCCATCTCAAGTGGCTGGGACGCTTCATCTCGATGCTGGCGCGCTTCTTTACCGGCATCGAAATCCATCCCGGCGCCAGCATCGGCCGGCGCGTCTTTATCGACCATGGCTTCGGCGTGGTGATCGGCGAAACCGCCGTCATCGGCGACGACTGCACCATCTACCAGGGCGTCACCCTCGGCGGCACGACCCTGGTGGCTGGCACCAAGCGCCATCCGACACTCGAGCGCGGCGTGATCGTCGGCGCCGGCGCCCAGGTGCTGGGCGCGTTCACGGTGGGCGAATACGCCAAGATCGGCTCGAATGCGGTGGTCGTCAAACCGGTCCCGGCCGGCGCCACTGCGGTCGGCAATCCGGCCCACATGACACGCAAGGAGGACGGCTCGCGCAGCGCGCAGCTATTCTCGGCCTATGGCGTTACGCCGAACGGCGACGATCCGTTGTCGAAAGCCCTGCGCGGCCTGATTGACCACGCTGCACGCCAGGACGAGCAGATCGAACGGCTCACCACCATCGTCAAGGCAGCCGGTCTGTGCTGCCCGAGCATGCACGAGGGTGATAAACTCGACTCGGAACAATTGAATCGCTTGGTTGATTAAGGAATCGCATGACGAATGAAACGACTGGCAGCGCCGTTGATACCAACGCTGCAGCCGTGCTTGACCCGGTCGAGCTGCGCGTACTGGCCGTGCTGGCCGAGAAAGAAGGGCTCACGCCCGACAATTATCCGATGTCGCTCAACGCGATCGTGAATGGTTGCAATCAATTGTCGAGCCGCGATCCGGTGATGCAGCTGGGCGAAGACACCGTGCTCGACACCCTGCAGCGTCTTACCGAGCGCAAGCTGGTCAACGCAATCTCGCAGGCCGGCGCGCGCGTGGTCAAGTACGAGCACCGTATGCGCATCAAGTGGACGCTCGAGCAGGACAAGCTGGCCGTGCTCACCATCCTGATGCTGCGCGGCCTGCAGACCGCCGGCGAGATCCGCACCCGCAGCGGCCGCCTGCACGAATTCAAGACCGTGCAGGATGTCGAAACGGCGCTGCAATTCCTGATCGACAAATACCCGCCGCTGGTGGTCAAGCTCGAGCGCGCACCGGGCACCAAGGAATCGCGCTATGGCCAGTTGCTCGGGGGCGAGATCACCATCGTCGCCGGCAGCGAGCAAAGTTCGAGCTCGAGCTCAGGCAGCGGCCAGACCCAGGGCGCCCGGGTACAGCAGCTGGAGCAGCAAGTCGCCTCCCTGCGCGGCGAACTGGACGAACTCAAGGTCCAGTTCGAGGCGTTTCAGCGTCAGTTCCTGTAAGCGCGGAAGCTTCTGCCAGGTCGAGTTCGATCAGCGCGTCGTCGCTCCAGCGCTTGTCGCCGATCGGCACCCGGAAACCGCGCCCGTCGGTTTCCAGATTGGCGCTGCGGTTGCCATCGACCAGCACCGCGCCATTCACGTTGCCACCGTGCCTGAACGTGAAGCCGACCTTGTCGCCATCGACCGTAAAGCCGCACCAATCGCGTGTGCGCAAGACGGTATTTGCCGTTAGCACAATCCATAGCGGAATCTCTTCCTTGGCGATCGCGACGTGCACCCGGCACTCCAGGCGCAGGTCACCCAGGCGCCGCACGTTGTCCGGCAAGCCGGGCGAACGAACCGTCGGCGTGACCTTGTAGTCGCGCCGCTTCTGGTTCAGCACCAGCTCGGCCTTGGCGTCGAGCGCGGCCTGGCTGCGCGGCACCGTGAACATGCCATCCGCACTCACCGGCAACGCCAGGCTGAAGCCGTCGTTGCCGCCCAGGCGCGCCATCGGCAGTGCTGCCTGACCGGCAGCGCCGCGCGGTTCGATGCGAAAGCGCACCGCTGCAACCCGCGGCGCCATCGCGTGGTACTGGTCGAAGGCGTCCAGGCCGGCAACGATCGCCTTGTACTTGCGCACTTCCGGGTCACGCAAGTCGTTGACCTTGATCTCGTCCGGGTTGCCGGGTTTGCTGTCAGCCGCCGCTGCAGGAGCGCTACAGCCGAGCAGGGCGGCCATCGTGAGAGCGAGCGTGCGCATGGCATTCAGCCTTCATCGCGCCAGCGGCGCAGGCGCACCGCGCCGGCGATCATCGCGCAACCGGCGGCGGCGGCGATCCATACTGCAGGCGAGGCCAGTGTCGAATACGAGATGTTCAGCAGCAGCCCCGCATCCAGTCCGTTCTGCATCTGCACCAGCGCGCTTTTGTCGACCTCGCCGAACCAGATTCCCGGGAACAGGCCGCCGAGCATGCGCGCCACCACTTCGTTGCCGAGCCACTTGGCGCCCAGCGAGACGCCGGAAAAACGACTCATCAGAAAATCGAACCAGGACAGGATCGCCAGTATCACCACGGGCATGCCGACCGCCCACAGAAACACCTTCGACCTGGCCCAGCTCGATACCAGCAGCAGCCAGCCGACCGTCGGCAAGGCCCAGATGATGTACAGCGGCAGGAAGCTCAGCAGGTACAGCGGCGACAAATACAGGCGCATGTCGGACAGCACCGGCACGATCAGGTTGATGTCGTTCAGGGCCGCCGCGACCAGTCCCAACGCCAGCAGGACCAGCGAGGTGGCCACGCCGGTGCCGATCACCACCAGCGGCGCGACCAGCAGGGCGACGATCACTTTCGACAGCACGATGTCGCGGTCCGACAGCGGCAGCGACTTCCAGAACAGGATGCTGCGGTCGCGCCGGTCGTCGTACAGCGCCGCCAGGCAATAGAAAAACACGACCACCGGCAGCACCAGGAACAGCGGCGCCGCCACTGCCAGATAACTGGACGCAACCACGCTGGCCAGCCTGGCGCGCATGGCGTGCGGCACGCCATGCACCGCCACCTGGTGCTCGCCCATCTGGAAGTGAAACGAACCGGCATGCATGATTCCGTACAGGAAGCCGCCGCCGAGCACCAGCACCAGCGCCAGCGACACCGCCAGCGGCGCCCAGAAGAACGCGCCCTTGTGTTCCCACAGTTCGCGCCGGATCAGCCATTTCAGGTTGGTCATGCCAGTACTTGCGCGTGAGCTCGCTTTGGAACCAGTGCCGGTTGGCGCGTCGCTGGGCAGGCTTGCTGTCATGTTGGTATTCATGCGTAGGTTCCTTTCATGGTGGCGACGAACAGATCGGCCACGCTCGGGTTGCGTACTTCGCCCAGTGCCGTCAGCTGTTCACGCGACAGGCCGCCGGCGCGACGCGCATCGAACAGCATGACCGATTTGCCGAACACGGTGCGCTGGTCGATCGGCTGCAGCGCGCTGGCGGCGGCCACCTTGTCGGCGGAGACCATCACTTCGACATAACGTTCACCGATCTCTTCCATCGTGGCCGACAGCGCGATCTTGCCGTCGCGGATGAACAGCAGGTCGGTCAGGATGTGTTCGACTTCTTCGACCTGGTGCGTGGTGATGACGATGGTCTTGTCTTCGTCAAAATAATCTTCGAGCAGGTTCTGGTAGAAGCTCTTGCGGTAAATGATGTCCAGCCCCAGGGTCGGTTCGTCCAGCACCAGCAGCCTGGCATCGATCGCCATCACCAGCGCCAGGTGCAGCTGCACGATCATGCCCTTCGACATTTGCTTGACCTTCATGGTCGGCGTCAGCTTGGTGTTGGCGATGTAGCGCTCGGCTTTGCTGCGGTCGAAACGCGGATGCACGCCGGCCACGAAGTCGATCGCATCCCTGACCCGCAGCCAGCGCGGCAGGATGGCGACGTCGGCGATGAAGCAGACTTCTTGCATCAACTCATCGCGTTGGGTGCGCGGATCGAATCCCAGCACCGACAGCTCGCCCTCGAACGGAATCAAACCCAGTGCCGCTTTCAGCGTCGTGGTCTTGCCCGAGCCGTTGGGGCCGATCAGGCCGACGATGCGTCCGGCCGGAATCTCGAAGTCGATGCGGTCGACCGCAACCTGCTTGCCGTAGCGTTTGGTGAGGCTGCGTGCGGACAGAACGGCGCTCATGCTGCACCTCCTTCGCTGGCGCTGGCGCGCAGCAACTGCTCCACATCCAGGCCGAGGCGGCGGATGCGCTCAACCATCGCCGGCCACTCATCGCGAATGAAGCGCTCGCGTTCGCTGGCCAGGAGTTTTTCGTTTGCGCCTTCGGTGACATACATGCCAATTCCCCTTCGCTTTTCCACCAGGTTCTCGTCGACCAGTTCCTGGTACGCTTTCGAGACGGTGATCGGATTGAGTTGATATTCCGCCGCGATCTGGCGTACCGAGGGCAGGGCATCGCCGGGCTTCAGGGCGCCGTCGAGCATCATGCCCACCACCCGCTCCTTGAGCTGGCGGTAGATCGGGGTGTTTTCGTTCCAGCCGACATTCATCTGCGGCCTCCCTTCTGTTGCGGTGCTTGCATACCGGCCTCCTGGTTGATGCCAAGGTGATGTGATGAGGTGGTGTTGTAGTGAACTATAACACCATGCGCGTGAATGTAAACATGCAGACGCCAGATTATTCCGGCGGCATGAATCTACGTCGGGCGTTGGAGAATGGCGCCGTCGATGTCGTGGCGGACGATGCTGCCGTCACCGTGCACGGCGATCCAGCCACCGCGAACCGGCTCCTGGTCGAGCTCCCAGTCCGGCAGCACATAGCGCAGCTTGCCATCATGCTCGTGTACGGCAGGGCGGTGGGTGTGGCCATGGATAATCGCCGACGCATCAAGCGCGGCGAATACCTCGTCGACCGCGGCCGGCGTCACGTCCATGATCTCGTACGACTGGCCCGACTGCGCTTCGCGGCTGCCTTCACGCAGGCCGGCGATGATCGCCTTGCGCTGCGCCAGCGGCATGCCGAGAAATTGCGCCTGCCAGGCCGGATCGCGCACCTGGGCGCGAAAGGCCATGTATTTGGTGTCGTGCGTGCACTGGGCGTCGCCGTGTACCAGCGCGATGCGGCGTGCGCCGGCTTGGATGAGGTGGGGTTCTTGCAGCAGGCGCAAGCCGGCAGCTTCGGCAAACGCCGGGCCGACCAGGAAATCGCGGTTGCCGGCCAGCCAGTACACAAGGGTGCCGCTGTCGCTCAGGGAGCGCAGTGCGGCAACGATGCTTGCATTGAACGGATCGGCGCTATCGTCATCGCCGGCCCAGTATTCGAAAATATCGCCGAGCAGGTACAACCGCTCGGCGTGCGCCGCGTGCTCAAGGAGGAAGCCGAGAAAGGCGTCCACCGTGCGCGGGTGCGATGCCTGCAAGTGCAGGTCTGAAACGAACAGCGCGAACGGGCGCGCAGCCAGCCCCGATGTGCTCGACTGGGGCTGGTGCGCGCCTGCCATCAGATGACTTCGATCTTCTCGATGATCACGTCTTCTGCCGGCACGTCCGAGTGCAT
>Ga0265798_10012243_pt1 | contig 10367 bp, 6 predicted proteins | sample P3T30metagenome_FD_192430 | JGI IMG/M metagenome (GOLD analysis project Ga0265798, IMG submission 192430) | Plant litter microbial communities from East Loma Ridge, Irvine, California - P3 T30 | ecosystem: Environmental > Terrestrial > Plant litter > Unclassified | place: USA: California...
AAAAAAATCACAAAGCAAAAGAAGACATACTCCAACATGCTATGCTCAAACCCAGAATTTAGAAAAGGAATGTGCTGGAATGAATCCCTAACACCCCCCCCTAACTTCCTCTATCCCACAACCTATTCAGAAGAGAGAAAAATTAAACCTCATTACCCCATCATCCCTACCAAACCCTTCTTTACAAAGCACAATCAATAGTAAACGCCGTAACATCCACCTGCACAGCCTTGGGCGTGCCATCGAGATCGATAAAGGTGTTCCACGCATTCAGATAGAGGTCGCCGTAAACAGCTGGGTTCCTGACAACGCAGCGGACATTGCTGTTGCCCGCGCCGGGCGTCACGGCCTGCAGCGAGGTTGCCATGACGGGGGTGCCAAAAGCGCCGCCGAAGAGCTGGCCAAATGTCTTCGCACCGCTGTTGGGGACGATGTCGACATTTGCGTTTTTGCCGGAGAAGTCGTTGGAGAGCTGGACTTTGAAGACGACGGGGGCGTCGCGAGTGACGGCTGGTGCTGCGAGGGTGGAGGCAGCGAGGGTGGAGATGGTGGCGAGGATAGTAGAGGCCTTCATTTTGGGTGGTTGAGTTTGGTTTAAGTTGGTGGAGGGGAAAGTTGAGTCGAAGATGTCGAAGTAGGAAGATGTGAAGATGTGAAGATGTTGCTGTTGTTGTTGTTGAGATGTTATTGTGATACTATGAGATATCCTTTTATCCTACGACGAACCACCCCCTTCTTATACACTTTTCTCTCTCCACCTTACAAACTCGTGATACCCATCAACGAGCTCTACCCCCAATGCAACGTCGTGAGACTGCGCGAGCTTGGTCATCACTAAGTTCAAAGCCACCGTCAGCGTCCATCTCAAGGTGCTCAGCTCATTCTCGAGTTTTACGTACAAGCAAACTCAACTTTGCTGGTACTGTCTCCTCAGGTCGCTCAGGTCTCACCATTTCCGAGGTTTGGTGGAGGCGGGTTTGGCCTGCCGAGACGAAAGCAGTGCGAAACACGGTCAGGCGCGCTTCCACGCGAGCGGCTGAGTTGTCGACACGGAGGAAGCAATCTGACGCCATATTTCCGCAGTACGCTATATGCTCGATGGTGTATACGAGGAGGGGTCAGCAGCCGCTCTACATGGCGATTCACAGCCACAGCCACTCTGCGCCAGCTGACGTCTGATTGGTTGAGCTGGCGAGCATGCGTCTATATTTACACGCATGCTGATCATCTTGGTGTCCCTAGTTGACGGTGTGGTTTTGACGTTGCTTCCAGATGGGTGAGACGCGGGGTACTTTAGTGCGTGTGTGTGGAAGTATTGTGGAGGCTGAGGGCTCAGCCGCAGCTCTTTGGATCTGGTCTGTGATTTGACTCCTTAGATGCAGAAAAGGCTCTACTGAGCTTGTAATGGTCTTTATGAAGTCGTACCAAGCCCATAAGGTGTTGCTCGAGGTAGTAAGGTATATCATTGTATTATTCAGCAAGGTATAGTCACGGGAACTGCATGCGCCGGTTGCTCTACCTGGCTTCGATGGGCCTGGTGGCGGAAGACCAAAATCTGTAGGTAAAGCCTATCATTAATTATGTGAGATATTAGCAGAACGCAATGGCGAAATTGGGCTCTAAGTTGGGCGCACCACGATTGAACTCGTCATCGTGGGCTGTAGGAGATTGTCAGTCTTCGCATCTCCCATGTGTGAGACACTCGCAGACGCCGTTGTCCCTGGTGTCTTGATCGAGGACAAGAAAGTTGACCGGGTAGCATGAGGGATCCTGGAGGCCTCTGTTCACTCGATGTAGGATGCAGCTGTACGATTGGGTTGACGTCGCTCCTCCTATCAGGAAATATTAAGCCGGCGTAGGGCCGTACATACCTGGACGATCGGCGATGACAATACCCCGCATCTCTCCTTGTTAATGACGTTTATACCTATTCCCCCACATAACGCCTATGTATCGCTCTTTTGTGCGACTCCTGTTAGCAGTAACGAACAGGTGGAATATAAATCCAAACCACAACTCCGCATCTCCCTTTGTGCCTCCACGAAAGTCAAATGTCCCACCCCTCAGCCGTACCAACATCACCACATCGTAAAAGCGACGGCCACTCTCTCGGCGCTCCATGTCCGAATAAGGCGAGGCTGTCTCTTTGCTTTTTTTTTAAGTTTTGGCTATCGCGGTAAATGGCCGGGAGAACCAAAAGCTTGGAAACAAACATGAAGGCTGACAGAGTCGTGTGACGTGCCAGACGTACGTTCCGTGAGCGATTCAGGGCCCGCTGCGAGTTGAAATCCAACGGCTGTTCTGTCAACGGGTTCTCATCTCTTTATTCGTAAATCATTCTATTCCTGGATCTCTCATGCCGCAGGTCCCTGGCAACACACAGACGCGATCTTCTCAACTACGACTCAGCGTCCATAAAAATAAATCTTGGAGAACGAGAGGAGTCAGCACGATGGATTGTCGATGAGAGAATGTCAAGGTAACGCCTCGCCCTCGGCAGTTTGCTTAACAAACAGTAGAAAGCTGGATCGAATTCGCGTCGTCGTCGTCGTCGCTGAAATAATGCAACCGTAATGTTTTTTTCATGATTGCGCGGGAGCTAGAACCCGCAAAGTCCCAAAGCGGCGGGTTGGTGTGGGACCATGTGTCGCACTAAACAACCTGCACAGCAGATTTCGTTGAATCGGCTGTACAGCCGTCATGTCTGAGTACGTGGGGACGGAACGGCGCATTGTCTTGGTAGTGTGACTTTGTCTACTTGACTCCCGCCGTTGTGTTTGCGTCAGATGTTCCATGCTTCTTTGTCTCTCTCTCTATCACTATTTGTTACCTACCTTCACCCTCATCCAATCGGATTCTAGTCAGGCGATTGCTGCCTCGGTATGAATTACCTACCCAGCTAATTGAAGTCTCCAAAGACCGCTCTTAGCCACATCTAGGACATAATAAGGGCTTATGTATTAAGAACGTCTGACTGCCTGTTCTCTCTCACCGTAAATCCTGGAATTCTCACGCCGCCTGTGGGTCCAACCGTTAGTGGCGAGCGATACTTTCTTTCGCCAAACCTTTCCTCAGCCGCCCCAGACGACGAACACGCGCGACGACGACGACGACGACGACGTGACATTAGTGATATATATCTTAACATGGTGGTCGGTGCAAGAACGTTCCAGTTTGTTGCGACAGCAAAAGAGTGCGCCATCATAAGGGCTGTACGCAATGTCGAAAAGGGCATTGCTTCTGCCAATCAATCTAGATTGTAGGTTACCTTACCCCACCAATTAACATGGACTCACGGAACCAGACAGCAGACCTTGGAACTTTCTGTCAAAGATCAAGATGGCGAATTCGTCGGCAGTTGCAAAATTGATGCTAGGGATTTTATGAAAGAATTTGTCGGCGCAGGTGCTGGGTTTTGCGCCGAACTGGTTAAGGATCCTGTTGAACCACGCAAGCCTGTCGAACCAGAGATCGTCTACATGGACTCTGGAACTCAGACGCAAGAGATTCCAGTTATGACCCCGGATCCAAACGCCCTGGTTAGGGAGCTATCATGGGAACAAATTGTGGACGCAAAGATTCCGGCTCGTGTCAAGGAAGTTGCTTTCACAATGGAAGACAAGGACCTAACCCCTGAATACCGAGAAGAACTGCAGGCCGATTACCCGGGCGTTGCGCTCCGACCACTTAGTTTGATGAGGAAAGAAGCAATTGTGCCGGAAGAAGCAAAGCCAAAGGGAGTGTCGGAAATGATTATTGAGCTGGACGAGGCCGAAGTTGCCCAAAATCCCTTACTGGACCAGATGATGCGAGAAAGATATCCCTGGGCGACTATAGAGTCAAGGCCTATCCCCAGCATATCCAGGAAGCGTGTCCGGCGAACGACGGAATCTCGATCTTCATCGCCACGTAGGCCAGACCCACTAGAGCATCTGAGAGACCTTGCTGAGTACGCAGTCGGGCCGGAACCGCCTGCAGAAGAAGAGTTTGGATATCGGTACACCATTGGGAAAGGCTGGGATACGTTAAGCTACCCGCGGAAGCTCGAAATTGCACATGCCCGAGCCATCCAGCATCACCATGGCAAAGCGACGGATGGACCCGGATGCCCACATTGTGTTGAAAAGGGATACCAATGCAAAGTCTACCTTCCACAGCTCTGTAACCTCTCTCACATAGCATTCGGCCATTCGTGCCAAAACTGCCGGCTACAAGGTATTCAGTGCGGCCTCCCTGCCGCAGTCCGAGAACGCACACCAGTACCCACGGAATCCGCAGCACTTCGACTAGACACACAAAACGTGCCTAGAACCATCTCGGGCGAAGCAGCTTACACACCTCCCCCAACCACAACAACCAACACGCCAAAACAGACTCTCATATCTCGGATAACATACGCCACCCCCAGCGATTCGGACGCAACAACGCCCTTCTCCCGAGTCGAATCCAATGCCCAGTCCATCCTAACTTTTGCAGACAATAGGGATTACCCGATCCATGGGAATGCACGCCGTGTCTTGTACGCTATGTATGTCAATCTGATCAAAAAGGGTGAAACCCTACCCTATGGCGCCACCCACACCACCCTCGGCCACCACTACGACAACATCGTCACACTGTACATTCTTACTTATCTGCGCGAAGAATTTGACCTAGCCTTCCTCGTGCTCCTGCGCTTCCAGCACACCAGTTGCGATCAAGCCGTCCCGCTACCAGAGCTGGAAACCGCGCTTCAGGCATTTTTGTGGCTGCCAAGCGATGCTCCTTTGTGTCAGTGGATAATCATCTTGTATGGCTTGCAAGGAACGACTGAGGAATTGGAAACATGGAGAGGTGTGTTAAGCAGGGCGAACAAGGGCGTTCGTCGCACCGAGGCGCTGGAGAAGTTGATGCATGGAGTCGAACGTGTGAGGGGCTCGTCCGGGAGAGCGGATATCTGGACGCTGCTGGACGAGTGGTGCAAGGTGCATGATCACGCGGACGGGTCAGCGGAAGACGATGCGTGTGCACAGATGCAGAGTTCGCTAAGGGATATAATGGGGTTAAGAAGGGGTACGATGAGGGCGGTGGAGGATACGAGAGTGGACGAGTTTGGTCGGACAAGGGGTGACAGCCCTGGCGTGGGTAGTAGTACTGCAATGTACTCGTCTTTTTCTGGGGTCAAGAGAAATGCAGAGGACGATATATCACAGAGACCATTCAAGTATAGGGGAAGTGCGAGGGGTAGAGGCGAGGGTAGGGGAAGGGGGAGAGGAAGCAGAGGCAGAGGATGAGGCGAAGAGCATCCAATGGGGATGGTTAGGTTCCGCGAAGTCAATTGTCTTTGACTGCATTTTCATATTCTTCTCCGCATGTCCGACTTTGATAACATCAAACGAAGAGAGGATAAAGAAGTAACATAACCCACTCTTGCATCTAAACAAATCCGGAGAGGAAAGGAAAGAAAAAAAAGAAAAGAATTGTCAAACGCAATACACGTTCGAACCATGCCATTTCGATGGACGACAACCTTGCTACTAAATGCCCATCACATAAATCCTTCAGGCTACACAAACGGATATGCACCAGCGGTATTCTCCCACATCGCTCTAGAGCCCCTCACCGCATACAAGTGGGCGTCTGAGACTTCTTCCCTCCACGAGCCTACAACACCCTTGTCCCCGAAGCTGAACCACAGCCCACCCGCCATCCATATCTTGTTCCCGCTTGCTGCAAACAGATTGCTCAGCCAGAGCGTTTCCAGCCCCTGCAGCACAGTCTCTGAGCTGGCGAGGTCAGCGAGAAGCGCAGGCCAGCAAGGGGGATCTGAGCCACCGGGGAGCAGCAGATGAGTAAGACGCAGTTCGATCAAAGACTCTGAGCAAGGCGTGAAGAAAGTTTCTAGATCGTGGGGGCTGTGGACGTTGATGGGCAACAGTGAAAGCAAGCACTTCTTCAGGTTGGGGAACTGGCAGTGCCGGGCCATTTGGCCAAAGATGTCGTGTTCGAATTTGCTGTAGCAGGTCAAGCGCAGCTCCTCTAAGTTTTTCGCCTTGGCCAGGAAACGCACGACAAAGGGCGCGCGGGTCGTGTCGTCGAGTGCGAAGCCGTCGTCTACATCGCGCCAGTCGCGCAGGCTGAGATGCAGTGTCGTTAGCTTGTCAAAGGCTTGGTCAAAGTCGCGGAGTGAAGGCGCGAGGCTCTCGAGCCGTCCGATACTAACGGCACCGCGATCTCTCGCCCTGTTTATCGCAATAGTGGAGACGGGGAGCTTAGTAGCTGCGATGGCGGCCATGGTGCTGACAAACGGCCTACTCATTTCGTGTTGGCTGCTCACACAGTATCGTGAACCGAATTTTGCGTACTTCTTGTCCATGCCTCCGTACTCAAAGGTGATGCTTTCCAGTTTCTCCAGCCCGCCGAATACAGTCTTAAGGCATTTCAGGTCGTACCGCGACTCGTTGAAGAACTTTGCCGCTTGCGCTGCCGCATTGCGATCCCTCGTGTATTGCTCGTTGAGCTCACGGCTCCCAGTGTTGGGGTAGCAGGTTGATCTGGCCTGCTCTTCTGAAAGGCGCTTGCTCACTTCCCAGAGACTGATGGAATGGTATGGCGTTGCGTCTATGGCGAGGTGCTGCAGCGCGCCACCAAAGGTTTCGTGCGTGTTGGTCTCCAGAAACACATCAAGGCTCTCGCGACTCCATTTCAGAGCTTGTTTGCGAAGAAATCGGTTGCGGACATGGTGTGCTGTTTGCCTGCTAAGCTCCAAGCTGGTGAGGCGCAGAGAGCGACAGGTCTGTAGGTCGACATATGAGGCGATGATCTCGATGAGCTCCGTAGGAAGCCACGGCTGAGTCATGGCTTCAACGGCGTTGTTGTAGTATGCAAAGAAGGAGTTGTTAGATCGATAAAATCCAATTGAACCACAATCACTGTTTGTCCGGTTGGATCAGCGTCATATAGGCGGGGGTCAGCGACCCCGCTAGCTTGATTGGGTAATATGTGCCAAACCGAAGAAACTCACCTCTTTCGCGCTTCGGAGCGGTAGACATTGGGAATTGTGGGTGTATTAAATTTTGAATAACTAGGATATATACCCCTCGAGTTCTATCAGTATATGTGTACAGGCAAAGTCGCGCCAACAACCGTCGGGTATTCAATCAAAGGACAATAAACACCGCTTGACATATAATATGGCTGCCCTTTGAGCCCATCTATTCGCTGTCGTCGCTACTACTGTCGTCTTCGCTGCTACTGCTACTACTGCTGTCATCTTCGTTCTCACTGTCGCTCTCGCTCTCCCTCTCACTCTCGGCGCTGCTGGTAGTCTTCGCGGATGGTCTTTTGTCCGTGTCGGATTTTGAATCTTCGCTATCTTCAGAATCAGAATCAGAACTGTCCTCATCACTGCTGTCAGAGCTGCTCTCATCACTCGATACGTCGGTTCTTCGCTTTCGTTTGCGTGCCATCTGTTTTGGTGGCTCCACATGATCCATCAGTGGGTTGAGTGAAGTACTAGGAGTGACGGCTGGCAAGACTGGTGCAGCACGGCTGAGCGCATTCAAAAGGTCCATAGCACGCTTTCGTTGGAGTCGTCGGATGAAACCAGGACTGTATGGGTGCTCAGCTAACGCAGCGACGTCGCCGTCCGTCTTTCTTCGCTTTCGTTCCTTCAATATGCGCTCTTGCTCCGCTTCTTCCTGAGCTACTTTGCGAGCTTCGGCATCGTCCATCTGTGAGTCCTGTTCATCAAGGTCTTTCACTCTGGCGTGGCACCGCTCGCGCAGACGTTCAATGACGCCTGCACCTTGGAGACCTGCAACGTACTCCACTAGTGCTTCTGAATACTGATCTGGGATCCGAAATATGTTCAGTGCGTTATCCACCACGTCGTTCTGCTTTGCTTTGTTGAACTTCCAGGCGGCGCGATCGTCGTGGTATTGAGTAAGATAGTTGATGTAGACTGATGGGTCCTTCTTCTTTCCCTTCACTGTGCTCGGTGTAGCAGGGGACTTGACTATGGACTTCGGCTCTGCAGGGGTGGAGATGGCCTTTTTCTCAACCGCCTCTTCTCTTGTCGCCAGCTTTGGTCCCTGGTTTTTGGTCGGGGTATTATCTGCTGGCCTAGGACTAGCGGTATCCTCTTTTGGTTGTTTCTTGTCGAGTTGTCCGTTTCTTCTTGCGGTCTTCTCCTCGTCGGCGATGAGCGAATGTAGAACGAAATTTGAGACCTCTGGCGGTTGAGACACGGGCCCGTCACCCTTTTGCTCTGCAACCCAAGCTTTGAAGTAATCCTGGCCGGTATTGCCGTCCGACTTTTTGGTATCGGGGGTGAATGCGACACACTTTCTTCTGTCAGTCAGTGGTGGTGAGCCAGAGGCGTCCTTGCGACTGGATTTCTTGACTGGCTTTTGCGGGGTCGAGGCAGCTTCAGCGCATGCATCTGACTCGGTGGATGGAAGTAAAGTTGCACGCTCTGTCGCGGACGCGTCAGGTGAGAGAGCGGACACGCTACGAGGCTTGATAGGAGCGTTGAAGCCGCCCTCGGAGGCGCTGTGGTTGTCTCTCCGACGTTTCGCTGGCTTCTCCTTTTTCTTCTTCCGGTAATTGGAGTCTCCTTTGGAGGCATTTCCTGATGTGGGAGCCTGCTCTGTGACAGTCGCAGTCTCTAGCGTAGTCTCCGCGGAGGGCAGATGAGTGGTCTCTCTGTTGGCATCGCTCTCAGTGCTAGCAATCCTGCTCTTCTTGGACTCTTTGCCATCATCCTCAGCTGGCTCATGTTGGTGTTTTCGCTTGCCGAGCTTTGGTGACTTGCCGTTTATGGCAGGCTCGTTGGGCGCATGAGATTGCTGTTGGGCGACCTCTGATCTTTCATGGGTGTCAGGACGGTCTGGATCGCTAGATGGTGCTTGTTGTTCAGGGACGGCGACTCCGGCGTGATTTTGGTTCTTAAGGGCGAGACCCAGTCTCCGCCAGGCGGGCACTCTTGTGCCGTCTTGAGCCATGATCAGATGTGGAATATGGATACAGATGGCATGGTAGACGCAGGCTATTTCACATCGCGCATGACCGAATCAGCTGGAGCAGAAGATCTTGGGAGAAGGTCGAGGTCGAATGAGACGTCGCAGGCAGAGAATTTCGGGGCTGCTGCTAACAAGGCACAGACCAGGTGCCGGCGACCCCAGAGCTCCAGGCCACAAGCAACGCGTATGATGACAGCCATCACCGACACCCTCGCCTCACCAACCTGGAACTCGCGCCTTTGGAGCTTACACTCGTCTCCACCCATTGCTGAAGCTAAAGTCGGCCATTGTAAATAAACAAACACCGGACCCGCCATCATGTCTGGTGCGTAGTTGCTGCCGACAAGCTGTTTACCGCATATATGCTAACAGCTGCTCTGTAGGAAGCGCAGGCTACGACCGACACATTACCATCTTCTCGGACCAAGGCCGTCTTTACCAAGTCGGTATGTAGCCCTGGCCCATGGCTCAATGCTTTGCAAAGCACATGTGTGTGTGTGTGCATAGTTGATGGAGAGAGCCAACAGCCCCGCCACTACCTGCCATTACCTGCCATTACACTGCTCCCTTGGACGTACAACTAACATCCGTTCAGAATATGCATTCAAGGCGATTACGGCAGCAAACATCACATCACTGGGAGTGCGGGGCAAGGACTGTGCGGTAGTCATCTCGCAGAAGAAGGTGCCCGTACGTACATGGCCGGTGCGAGGGACTGCACAGGGTACTAATATACAAAACACAGGACAAGCTCATCGACCCTTCCTCGGTATCGCACATCTTCAGGCTATCTTCCTCGGTCGGCTGTGTCATGACGGGATCTATTGCCGATGCCAGGGCCTCTGTGAGCAGAGCGCGGGGTGAGGCTGCCGAGTTCCGCTACAAGTATGGCTACGAGATGCCCTGCGACGTGCTTGCCAAGAGGATAGCCAACATCAGTCAGGTCTACACGCAGCGCGTAAGTTGAGGTCAACGGGAAGGAAGGTGCAACATATGCTAAGCAAGGTGCAGGCGTACATGCGGCCGCTCGGTGTTGCCACGACGCTCATCTCGCTCGACTCGGAGTTTGGCCCGCAGCTCTACAAGTGTGACCCGGCAGGCTACTACGTCGGCTACAAGGCAACCGCCTCTGGCCCTAAGACGCAAGAGGCGCTCAACTTCCTCGAGAAGAAGCTGAAGAACAAGGAGCATGCCGAGGGCAGTTGGGAGGAGGTGGTTGAGCTGGCTATTACCGCATTGAGCACGGTGCTGTCGGTGGATTTCAAAAAGGGCGAATTGGAAATCGGCATCGTGGGAGGCCCCAAGGCCGGCGGCCAGAAGGGCACAGACGCGACATTCAGGGCGCTCACCGAAGACGAGATCGAC
>Ga0265798_10012244_pt1 | contig 10367 bp, 7 predicted proteins | sample P3T30metagenome_FD_192430 | JGI IMG/M metagenome (GOLD analysis project Ga0265798, IMG submission 192430) | Plant litter microbial communities from East Loma Ridge, Irvine, California - P3 T30 | ecosystem: Environmental > Terrestrial > Plant litter > Unclassified | place: USA: California...
CGCTCGGTCTCCTCGTGGCGGGTTCGCTCGGTGCGGGTGTTTGGTGAAGGGATGTATGCGTGCGCGCTTCGACGGTCGTGCGTGTGTATTGTCGATGCGCGCGGAGGATGGAGGAGGGATTTCGCGTACCCTTGCCCTTGGACCACTTCTTCTTTTGTTTTCCGGCGGGAGGCTTTTTGATTGTTAGCACGAGCACTTCCTCATCGCATACAGGCGCGGTGGGCACATACCATGATGATTGTCTGTCCGTGGGGAGTAGTTCGAGTCGCTGAGGTCTGGCTGACAGTGAAAAGACATGAGTGCGCTTCGCGGGTCTTGGCGGGCGGGGACGAAATTGAACGTCACGTGAGACATTCCGGATCGCGCTTTCCGTGCCAATGCGTCACTCTGGCCAGACGGTATTTAGAGACTCTTTTGATGGGAATTATCATGTATGTATTTCATACCAAGATATAAGTCATCGCGTGTTTCGAATCTCCAAACTGAGATACGACCACTCACATGGCATGTCCTTGCGCAGTCGCCACCAGTGACTGCCATGCTTCGTATCAGGAGCTCAAAGTTGGACTTCGTGAAAGTCTGAAAGATATCGCCAAGTTCGTAAGAAAAGTGCACGTAAGCAGCCTGACGTTGACCTCTAGAACAACTCAGATCCGCGGCTGTGTTTCTGTCCCAAGCCTGGCGATCAGAGCGGCTTGCTCTCTAACGATCAGATGGCTTGTCGCCGCCGAGACTACTCTCCAAATCCTCGGTGTTCCTGCGTTCCTCAGGCGCCACAGTACTAAGACGCACCGCTTCTGCCACTGCTGCTTCTTCATCTTCGAAAGCACCGTTACCAGCGTCTACCCAAGAGCTTTAGCGGCGCTCAAGACCATCTGCGTCGTTCTGTCGCTGCGCTTGGGAAGCCACAGGGGTCATGAAAAGACTCCTGGCCTGGTCGCTGCCTGCCAAACGCCTGCGAGAGCTGTGCGTCCCAGAGCTCTCATTACGGCGTTTTCTGAGACCAGACGCCCGTGCTGAAGAAGAAGGATCTCGACTCCTCGGGGCGGCCGCAATGCTGCCGGATCGATCGACTTCGACAACATCATCATCATCGTTGTCCACAGACAACGATCCGCTGCGCGACCAACTTCCTGAAAGTAACGAGGCCCTTGTGCCGCTGGGTGCCCTGTCTGGTCTGCGGATGCTAGGTGGCGGCGGCGGCGGCATAGCACCCTCCTCATTTTCTACTCCGCCTTCACCCTCCGATCCAAGTCCAGAATCCTTTTCGTCGTCATCTTTCTCAACGGACTCTGCGGGAAGGCCTTGCTCGATCTTCCTCTGTCTTCGCTTCTCTCGCCTTTGCCTGGTCTGCTTGATGTTGCTTGATCTGGCTTTTCTCGCCCGATCCAGTTCGTTCGAAAGGACACTTCCCTTCTGGCTGCTCTGGAGTTGTGCTTTGATGGTAGCAATCTCCTCTGGTTCCGTCGCTACCAGATAACGCCACGCGTCGTACAGTAGCTTCCGCTGCAGCTGAAGTCGCTCAGCCTTGGCGCCGGTTTTGCAATACTCGTGGTTTAGGATGTGCTCCCACGCCACTTCACCAAATATCGGGTCGTCCTCACTTGCATCGCCTTTGCTTTGTGAGTAGAGGCCGACGGCCGGTGCGCAATGCGGCCTTGTCAAATTGTCTGGCGGATCGATAGGTTCGTAATAGACTACACTCCACTCTCCATGTCGCAGTCCGACCGCTACGCGGTTGTGTTTGACGGTGATTGTCATGGTGAATTGCCTTGTGTATGTCGCTGTTGATGCTCGCCGGCTGGTATTGTGTGTTTCGGTGTACAGTTGGGCTATGGGCGTTGGGTCCTGGGTGTTGGTGATGGTGTTGGAGTGGTGTGTATGTGCGTCGAAGTGAAATGGAAGCAAAGAACAGAGCGGCAGATATCTAGTTGTTGGTTGCCTGTCACATGATGTTCTCGCAACTCACATGCGGATGTCGTTATCTTGTCTCGATGAGTTAGTTCACGGGAGTCATGTGCGAGTGTGCCAATATGGGTGCTAATGTGTCCAAAAAGCACATACTTGCCGCAGCTAACACACGCGGTGCGAATGCCAGCTTAAAAAAAATAAGTAGCGATACAGTAAACATTCGACGAGTTCCAAATTGCAAGGCGCAAGTTGGTAGAACGCCTTTTGCGACTGCAGCTGTAATGGGAATTCCACATGAAATCGTCTAGTCTAAGGCTCGGCTGCTTGACGATGTATGGCCTGTCTATCACAATTTGACTCTAGCAAGCATGTGATTCGTCTGCACTTCAATTGAGTTGGATGATATTTCGCTGCATCCCGACGTTGGTGTTGAAGTGTTGAAGTCGGCCCGGACACAAAGTCCGAAAATTGAAACGCGATCCACTTTGGCGCTTTGCTTGACCTCACTTCCAACATCTCTCAGCCCGCTTTCCCTTGTCCACAACTTCAACATCGCCCACTCTGGTTCTTACGAATGTCCCTGCGACCGAGATGGAAACAATCGTTCCATCCATGAAATGAGTGTGACATGCGCTCTTGAAGACTCTCCAAGCCTGTCCAACCCGCCTCATACTTCCGTCAGTCCAGCTCCATGGAAGCAGCACGCGACCGTGATTCCACAGCAGAATCCACACTCTTCAAGATGCCCTCGTCTTCTTGCTCGACCTCTGTGTCTTGTGATTTGGTCTTCCTCTCCAGCGGCCGCATGTACGGTCTTCTTTGTGTCAAACCCCACTTCACCATCTCCCTCTCCACACGGATGTAGCACTCGAGCCGACCGATCTCATTGACCAGCCAAGCGATCTCATCCCTCGCCGCATGCATCAGCCCAACACACTCCTTGGCACTCATCTCATCAATGTCAGTCGGCAGCATGCCGTCCCAGTCGTCGGAGCGCGTGATGTAGTAATCGTTGATGTATATCCGGATGTAGAAGGACTGCGCTTCCTCGACGAGGATTCCGATCTGCTGATCGAGGTTGTCGCGGATCTCGCGGATGGCGGCACCGAGGATGGAGCGGAGCATGTGAACGGGGTGTGAGATGGTAGAGAATGTGGAGTCGGGGTCTTGGGTTTGCGACCGAAGCCAGAGTTTGAGCCTGTTGTACTCTTTGTGCGCTAGGTCTTGGATGCACGCCAAATCTTCCCAATCGTGTAGCATCTTTGCTGTGCTTGTTGTGATGTTGGTGCGGGCCGAGAGGGTCCGAAATGTTTGGGTGGTTTGAAGGGTGTGGTGTTGCTGAGTCACATGGTGTTGCGGTGTAAGTGTGGGTTACGGTTGGCAAGAGATTACAGTACTCAGTTGAAAGGTGAATGAAAGCTGACACGTCTCCCAGTGTGAATGTAGTGAAAAAATGCACTTGATGTACTGACAGGCATACGACGATCGCGAGGAAAGTCATGCCACCAAAGACCAAGAGTGGCTTCAAACGGTTGGACAACCAAAACGGAGAGAATTTTCTTTCATTCGAACAGGCAAGACTCGCGGCCCTTGCAAGACATGTCAAAAAAATATAAAAAATCACAGTGGTTACGGCACTTCTGATCATTAAAGGACCCATCCAACGCCTGACGAATCTGGAACACAGGTACATGCCGGTTTGCTGGAACTTCTGCTTTATACGGCGCGCTTCCACGCTAGAACCGATCCTTGCGCCTATCAGGAAGGAATGCAGCCCTAGCCCGGAGACCTCCTGAACACTGTTCAGGAGTTGGTCGGTCAATTTCAATAATGTTCTCACGCGCGCTACCGACTGCACCACGCTGACAGCTTTCTTGTGGTGACGTCGATCTCACTTTAAAGCTTTTATACTCAACTTGCGGTAAGCGAGGCTGCTACCTTGAAGTTGAGGGTGATGTGAAGGTGCAGGAAAGTCAGCGCTTTGCCGAAATAACGCCGAGGGAAGTGAAGGAAGTCCGGCTTCCAGACTCGCGACATCCTCCTCCGTGGCACAACACGAAAGAAGCTGCGTGGCCCGGACTGTGCCTGCAAAGCTACTGGGTGCAACGAATTGATGGGCGAAAAGTACTTAAAGTTACTTTGCGGCGCGGCGACACTCCTCCGGGTCCTCACTCGGGTGTCAATCTGCATAACAAAATGTGGGAACAGACATCTAGTAGCTTGTGAGCCTAAGCAACTAAAAATCATCCTCTAGGCAGAGCATAAGTCCACGATTGGCAATAGAGCAAAACCCAGAATTCCAGAGCACCTCCAAACAAAGGCGCTACGAATGCCGCGTTCTTATCGCTTGGAGTTTGCTTTGTCCTAGAGAGATCCATCTCCAAAAAGCCCTAGCAGCTGACTACGGGACACACGAACTTGGTAGAAACCGGAATAACAGCTAGAACTATGTACATACAAATGCAGCGCGTGGGATCGATCTTTCGCATAAGGGCCCTTGAGGCGAAGGAATGGAACATGCCAAAGCTTGTGAGAGCCTCAAGTCCAGGACCCGTTATCTCAAAGAGTTGAGTGACCGAATATGCTAGTATCAGTAGCATTCGCGCACTGTACTGCGTACCGCAACTTTGAAGATCTTCATGAGGGGAACTCTGGAAAGACCAAAGAGACTAACCAACTCTTCTGCCATTCAGCTAGCTTCTACGGCTAGGTGCCACAGATCTCAGACGAGCTAGAAGGACATTATCAAAAATTCTTGAGTTGCGCAATTCTGGGGGTGGTTCCTCGGAAGGAAGACGTTGTTGCAATGTTCGTACGGAGTCCTGCGAGCCATTCACATCTCGACTATGGCTATCTCGCTGATCACAAACTTCGAGAACCCTCAATACTCCCACTCACGATTCCAGTATCCCAGTTTAACCGGAGCCGCCGAGCCGCCCCTTCTCCTCACATGGGGTTGTTGGGTGAAGGGCGGATACTGCGCCTAGATCACAAGAGCAAGAGGCGTGAAGAGGGTCTTGGACTGCTTTCCGTAGAAGAACATTGCAAACGCCTTAACCACTAGGCTAGAGAGCCCGCTTTTTGGGAGTGACGTAGAAGTCAGCGCGAGACTTGTATAGGTTGACTTTGTGAACGCTGGGTGTGGGCGGAAGGTCGGCCGGGTCGTAAGTGAATGAATCGACGGGAAACGCCGCTGGGTCCCATGAGCTTGCCAGCGACTTCATGTGGTCCAGAGCGCGGGACCACACCGAGGAACAGACTGGTGCTCCACTTTGAAGCGTTTGGATGCGACCAGACCAGGCGTAGAAGACCAACCAACTTCGTCGTCAGGAAGCCAACTTCTGCATACGAGCGCCATGGTTTCCAAGCGAGGCAAAAGCTCGCAGACAACCCGCAACCGACTGCAGACCAACGCCACCAATTACAAGCCGCTGAAACAGCTGCCTTTCGATCCAAAGATGAACCGTCAACTCCAGCTAAACGAGCAATGGAGGATCGTTGCTAAAGCGTATTTGCTCGATCCGATCTTCTTCACAGGCATCCAGAGCCTTGAGCTCAAGGACCCGAAGATGCTCGAAAAAGCGGCCAATTACCTTAAGAACCCGTCGGAAAGAGTGCAAAGAGATCTTTGTGGTCGTGCGAAGCTGCTCGTGAAGGACTTCGACAGATACAAGCCAAGCTCCAAGTCAAACGAGTACACTGATATGTGGCTGCGCATGGCAACAATGATCTATCAGACCGTCGCGGGCCGACTGGCTGCTCATCCGGAGGATCTTCTAGAACAGGTAGTGACCAGTCACCAGCACTTCTTGATTGTGACTGCGCTTCTCTTCGAGGTTCTCGCAGACTGGGACTCCCCTCCGGATAGCTTTCTCAAGCGCAGATACCTCTTTGACATTGACGGCCACGACGAGGGCTCCTCCGGAAGCAGTGGCCAGAAGAGAAAGCGTGACGTGGATGATCAGATTGAAGACAACAAGACTAATGCTGAACCGAGGGACGAGACTGATGAGGAGACGACTGGAGAAGTTGAGGAAGGTCCGTCGAGGATGAGCGATCATGGAGTCGAGACGACATTCGACAGTGCTTTGCACGCGGAACAGGAGTCGATGATGCAGGCGACAATCTCCACAACCAGCAACTCGAACGAAAACGGCCAGCACATTAGTCAAGAGGACGCGTCCGGGATCAGGGTCGGACCGGTGGCGCCGCAGTCGACAAAGTTCGAAGAGAATGGAGAGGCTCCCAACTCTGACGAAACCCACACGCAACAGCAACCAGCTGCTCCGACGGCTGTCATGGTTGCCCCAACCCAGGCAAAACGCCCCAAATCTCCCACTGAGATGATGTCCACCACCTCCGAGGAAGCAGGCCAAGCCATAGCGACCGGAACCAAGCAGGTCGAGCAGACGAAGGGCGAGACGAAAGACAACATCCTAGGACATGAGAAGCAAGACACAACCGAATTTGTCGAGGACCTGGAGGGCTCAGTGGCCAACGGCATCGTGGCCGAGCAGGCCGAACAGGCGAAGGACGAATCAAGCGACGATGACCTAAGGTGTGAGAAGCCAACCGGAACCAAATCGGTCAAGGATCTCGAGGGCTCAGCGGCCGATAACGTCGCGGAGGGAGATACCATGGCGGAAGTCCCGAGAGCCATATCCAACGAAGGGCGCGAGAAGTGCGAGCAGGCAGAGCAAAGCCTCAAGGACCGTATCCACGAGCTTGAGCAGTCGGGGCAAAAGGCCAAGGATCGCATCCGCGAGCTCGAGCAGAAACTCCGGGAAGCCAACTCCAAGTCCGGCAACGATCAGACGAAGTAGGGAGTGGGTGACAGTTATCATTGACAAGCGACGCGTCCATATCGGCTTCCACAGCAAGCCTAGCAAGAATGCATACCGCCGAGAGAATGCAAGGCGCAGACTGGGAGCGTGACATCGGCCGGTACCATTGAGGATGCTCTGACCAACGCGAGCTACAAGACCAGCGAGACGAGTTAGCATGAGATAAACGACCGCATCATCCACAAACCCGCATTGTGGCATTCTATACACCAGGGGCATGGGGCCGAGGAAATAAGCTAGTTAGCATGAGATGACTGACGGCATGAATGATAAAGCGTTGGAAAATGTATGACAGGCTCTTGTCGGTCGAGGCGCCTAGTGAGCGTGATGGTGACTGCGCAAGACTAAGATAATGTCAGCAGCATCGAACGCGACAAATCTAGTCCATCAATTCTGAGATGCAGCATACCGGCCTTCCGGCAATGTGCTGACGATCCTTGAACAGCAGGAGCGATTACCAACAGATTGCACCAAGTCCAGATCGGACGGCTCGCCGGAGACAGAACTCGTCAAGGTCGTGAGGACTTTGCCATCGCAGGCGGTTGTATACATAACGACACTGCTGCCAGCCAGCCGTGTCGAAGAAACGAATACCGTAATGTCAACTCCCAAGACGCCTCACGCTAAAAACTCCTCCAGATCTGAAAAGCCTCAACCTCCCCCGCCACCATCCCAATCTATTGATCGTAGCAGTTAAGCTCATGGCGAACAGGGAACCTGTCGACCCCAGGCACATCCTTCCTCACATAAACAGCCGGGCTCCAACCCAAACAGTAGAAGTAACCGCAACCCGCCTGGTCGATCTGGACCTCGACACGCTGGCGCGGGTCGCTGAGGACGTCGACCCAGACTTCTCCGGGGTTGCCGATCTGCATCCTCTTGTTCGACCACTCGTTGTAGGGTCCGATGCTGAGCACGACGGCGCAGCCGGGCCTGTCGTGCGTGCCGGAGCGGGTCCAGCCAATGCAGCTCTGCGCGTCGAAGTAGTCGGTTTGCGCGCCGTAGGCGTACATGCGGCGCGAGAAGACGAGGTCGGGGAGGAGGCTGCGTTGGCCGTGCGTCATGCAGGCTGGCGGCGAGCCTTCTTTGCCGCAGGTGCCGTACATGTCGCCCCAGAACACGCAGGGCAATCCGCCGGCGCGGAGTAGGATGAAGGCGTAGAAGAGGGACTTGAGGCGGACGTCGATTGGCGTGGCGGCGGCTTGGCCGGGCTGTGTGTCGTGGTTTGTTACGAGCGTGACGGCGCTTTGGGGCCTTTCCTTGACGAGCGAGCTGCGCATGATCGTTCTCAAGTCCGCATTCTGAGATCCGGCAACGACGTCCTTCGATACGCGAGAGAAGTCATTTACGAGCGGAGCGTCGTATGCGAATGCACCTTGGCCGACAGTGTCCAGCCATCTGGTGATCTTTGCGACTTTGCCGGTCCATACTTCTCCGACGATAAAGGCATCCCGACCACGCTTGGCCCGGCTGGCTTCGTGAACACGCGCAATCCAGTCGTGAGCAAATCCGTATGAGAAGTGAGCTGCCGCGTCCAGTCGGAAGCCGTCCAAGCCATTTTCATGCACCATCCAGTCGGCCCAGTTGAAGAGATCCTCACGGACTTCTGGGTGCCTGTGATCAATGTCCGAGAACATCAAATAGTCGGCGTTACCGTGCAGGTCGTCGACATCCTCAGCCCAGTCTTTCCCTGGTCTCTTCATCGCGATTGTCGATTTGGAGTCAGACTTTTTTCCAGTGATCCATCGCGAGATGCGGTGCATGCCCTTTTTGAAGAGATCCGGATCCTCCTGACCGGGCTTGGGGAAGTTGGCTGGGTCGTCAATGATCTTGAAGATAGCGTGTTTCTCACCCCGCTGGTCCCAGTCAGTACCAGAGAAATGCTCTGCCCTCCATTTCATTTGGGAGTATGCGCCTTGCCGGCCATCGTGGTTGTAAACGATCCATGGTGTGATTTTCTTAGGCGCCGAGGTCTCGACTCTGCGGTCTTTATGACAATCAATCGTCAGCGCTGCTTCCACAATCCTCTCAACCCGATGTTCCCTCTAATAACTCACCATTCTCATCCACCTCAACAGCCCAGCACTCCATGGTAGTATCTCCCGCAGTCTTGTGATTCAGCACCGCGTCCCAGACACCCTCCACGCCATTGCTATGCAAAGTCTCGATCAGAACCCTCAGCTCTTCTTTACTTCCCCACTTTGTGTGCGTCCTTCCCTTCTGGTCGAATTCTCCCAAGTCCCAGTGATCGTAACAGTCGTATCCGTTACCGTTACCGGAAGGCTCGTTTGCTTTGCACCCAGGAGGCAGCCAGAACATCGTCAGCCCAAGTCCAGCAAGGGCCGGTGTGATTCGCGCCAGACGAGCATAGTGCGAGCCGTGGGAATGTGTTTCGTGATGCGCAGGCTTGTCTGTCTTGGTGTGCCATTCGAAAGACTGGAAGAGCGTCTGGTTCTGGGGCGTTTGGTAAGACATGTTGCCTAGACTGTGCGAATAGTTGGCGAGAAGTCCAGAGGTATGGCAATGGTAGTCTATAGGTACGAAGAGGCACTAGGGGACACCCTGAGTTCTCGTATAGTAGAAATAAGGCTGGCCTGAAGACGAGCCCTGGCGACGTCAGTCGGTCAGACCCACAGATTCGCCATCATTCTGCCGCCGCGCGGAATCAGGCACAGCGGTCAACGACCAATGGCTTGGCTTCATGATCGCTGAGACTCGGCGCCAAAATCAAGGTAGCGCAAAGGACCGGGGTGTCAGGAGGCTCGGTCACGTTGTCGAGTGAGGTTGTTATCTGCGGTGAGGCGCTGGCCGAAGAAGAGCGGCATGCATGTAGATGTTGGAACGTCGATCGGACCCCGGGACTGGTAAGGCTGTACCTCAAACACCGCAAAGTCTAATTCAGCATGCTACACAGTAGACTTTTAGCTACATGTATACATTGGGGAAAAAAGTTATGATGACAAGTCGGCGGTGAGAACAAGTTTTTAACATATGAGAACAAAATGCTGCATTACATCTACGCCCGTAAGCGCAGCTCCGTGTACCTATGATACAAAGTGCCCCAAGGTTCTATCGTCTGTCCAGCGGGCATGCAAAAGAACAAATGCCCACCAAACAGTTATGCATGAACGCTAGAACCAAGTATCAAACCCCCATCTTTGCCGTCAATCCTGCGCTCGCGCACAGAACACAGCGTGTTGCTTTTATGTTCCAGAAGATTGGCTTTACCCTCTATTACATTCGTCCACAAATCGAGTCTCTCCTAAGCGATGCGCTTATTTGGCGATCTCAACACCACCGACGGCACCGATGGCCTAGCAAGTCATATTAGCGGGGAATCTTCAATGGTTGCTGGGAAACATTTCTTACCTTCTTGATGTCACCGTAGATGGCGAACTGACCGGCGGTCAAGGTACCGACCATGAAGAGACGGGCACCGATACCGCCGTAAGAGCCCTTGATACCGAGCTCCTTGGCGATCTTGATGAGACGGCTGGTGGTGCCCTCACCAGGAAGAGCCTGGGTCTTGTTGATCTTGGAAAGCATAGTGTCGGCGGGCTGGGAGACGAGGGCGGCGGCGAAACCGGCGATGAGACCGGAACCAAGGTTGAC
>Ga0265798_10012245_pt1 | contig 10366 bp, 11 predicted proteins | sample P3T30metagenome_FD_192430 | JGI IMG/M metagenome (GOLD analysis project Ga0265798, IMG submission 192430) | Plant litter microbial communities from East Loma Ridge, Irvine, California - P3 T30 | ecosystem: Environmental > Terrestrial > Plant litter > Unclassified | place: USA: California...
TCCTCGTAGAAAGAAGCTATAACGCGCTTATAAACGTATAGATACTCGAGCGCTATACTATAGACTTCGCGCCTAAGAGTAAGTTCGGATTATAGAGCTAGGGTTATAAAGGTTCGGAGGGTATAAGATTTATAGTCTTCTAGCGCTTTAACAAAAACGAAGTAGTTCTAGTAGACTTTAAGTTCGATAGTAAAGAGAAGAGCTTCTTAGTTAGTAGTATTCTTTTTGTCCGGAATGATAGCTTATATAGTGTCGACGAGTATACTATAGATCTTAAGGATCTATATTCTTAGATAGACTATAATACCGCTATAGTCTATAAGCTAGGATGTATCGTCTTAGATTATAGATTTATAGAAGTATATCTATCTAGGTTCTTCTAGATAGTAGTACTTATTTCTCCTAAGAGCTTCGGTAAAGATTAGACTGTTAAAATAAGTCTCTATAGGTCTAGAAGTCTTTATCTAATTCTAGGACTATACTAGCTCGTATCAGGAAAGATTTTCTTATACTATCTAAATACTCCGTAGGACTTCTAGTTAAAGTTAGAATTCGCCCCGGAGACGACCTTACTACTTTAGAATTCCTAACTCTAGAATATTAATAACTTCTAAGACTCTTCGACTGTTTAAGCTATAACCTTAATACGGTGTTGTCTAGTATCGGACGCGGGATAAGAGTTTATAGATTATTGATTTTATAAGCTAGAGGACGCGTAATCTTAATTATAAATTAAGATTTCTATAGTTTTCTCTAGGATTCTTTCTATTACGTAAGCTACTATATAGCTTCCTAAGAGACTAGAGGTCCGCCGAAGGATATATAAGGACTCTCTTTAATATATAGATAGTCTGTCTTTTCTTAAACCGAGCACTAAGATAATTAATCTAATATAAGAGTTTTTATACTTTTATTTCTACTTATCTTTTTATCTATCTACTAGTCTATTTATTAGACTATCCTACGATATTCGGCGTATTCTCCGGCTTCTACTACACTTTCGTACGACATCTCGGTTACTATCTTAAGAATATCGCCTACTCTTCTACGTCGATTTTAATATAGACTAATATAGATATAAAAGAATATTTTCTTATAGTCTATTTTAAACTATATAGAAGTAAGTCTTTTAACTATAAGTATCGAGCCGTCGATATAGTTCGTATAAGCTTCGCTATAGCCGGGTTTAAGTATCTAAGTAGTTCTATTAGTTTATCTATATAGTGTCTAAGTACTATTAGTCTAACCTACTCTATATATACTAAGTATCTAGATCGCGTAGAGAACGTCAAGGTCTAGGCTACTTTCGTCTTCTATAATAGCTATCTATAAATAAGCTAAAGCTTTAGTATATATATATAAGATTATATATTACGATTAACTTTCTTTACTAACCTTAGGTTACGTAACTATAGAGCTAGTTCTATAGCTTTAATAGTAGAAAGGTCTAGAAGTTATTAATATTCTAAAGTTAGAAATTCTAAAGTAATGAAGTTACTTCTAGAGTAAATTCTAACTTTAGCTAAAAGTCCTATAGAGTAAAGTTATATAATAGAGTCGCTCTTAGAGTTATATAACTTAGGTTACGTAATAGTAGAATCGCCTCTAGAGGTTATATAACTTCTAACTTTACTATCTTAGGAGTTAAATAACTTCTTTAATTCTAGCTAGAATATAGTAAATTTAGATACGTTATAATCGTCTGATTTAGAGCTTTTAGATAAGATAAGAAGATCTTTTTTATTCTAGACTAGTATAGACTTAGAATTAGATAAAGACTTCTAGATCTATAGAGACTTATTTTAATAGTAGTTACTACTATATACTTAACTTACGCTTCTTAGTAGTCTTCTAGGTCCTTTCGTCTAATAAGGACCTTTATAGACCTAAGTTTAGAAAGTATTATCTTAGTCTTATTTCTATTATATACGTTCTCATCGAGTATAGCTAGATCCTCTAGTATCTTCTCGATTATCTCGAACTAGTATTCTATCTTACAATATATATTCTTCTTGTACCGATTCTAGTCTAGTATCTTAACTTTCCTCGCTCTAAGTTCTAAGTAACGACTTTCGAAGACTTTAGTCTCTGTAGAACATGACCGTGAGAACTCCAGAAATAGTACAACGCAATTATACGCCGTCATCTTCCGAGGCTTAACAAGCGAAGGCGAAGCGAAGGCGTTATAGCAGCATACTGGCTTTGGGATATCAAGTCGGTGTGCTTCTTACTAGCTAAGCAATGCTCCGTACTTCAAAGAGTCTTCCTAAGCTACTGATGAGCTACCTCCATATAACAAGCTGCGTCAAGCTCGGAGCGAGATACGCGAGCGTGTCGCTGGCCTGCTCGCTTCTCCCTCAGCCAGTGTCACTGAGCGAGACGTTTGGCTGTTCCACACCGGCATGTCTGCGATCACTCATTCGGCTTTCTCGCTGCCCACTCCGCCCGAGCGCACCGTTGGCGTAGCAGTCTTTGGGTAAGCCATATCAAAACACCATTATGCCAATGATTCTGACAGCGTAGATTCTTGTATGTGGACACCTATAAAGTCCTCTCGCGCTTGAGACGTTACAAATGCACGCTCTATAACAACTCCGATGCCGTACTCGATCGGCTTGAAAGCGACCTCGAGAAAGACACTGCGCGCTACGCAGCATTATACGTCGAGTTCCCAGGAAATCCTTTGCTCGCCTCACCGAATCTCGTCCGCATCCATGCTTTAGCCGCCGATGCAGGTTTCCTATCGTACTGGACGATACAATTGCCACCTCCGTCAACCTCGCTCTTCTTCCCTACGCCGATGTGATTTGCATCTCGCTCACCAAGATGTTCAGCGGCGCATGCAACGTAATGGGTAGCTCGTTGGCGCTCAATCCGGTATCACCTCACTATCACGCATTTTCATCAAAGCTCGAGGCGAACAGAGTGGATTCATACTTTCCTTCCGACGTTCTCGTCATGGCAGCCAACCGTATTAACTTTCCATCCCGTGTGCGAAAGGCGGGCAAGATTGCATCTATTCTTGCTGCTAAACTTCGTGCACATGCTAAAGTTCTCGAAGTCTTCTATCCTGAGGGAAGCGCGACACAGAGATATTACGATCAGCACAAACGCGCGAACCAGGGCTACGGCTTCTTGTTGTCCATCAACTTCGTCAATCCCAGCTCTGCGATTGCTTTCTACGACTCGCTGGCTATAACGAAGGGCCCTTCCCTAGGGACGAACTTCACACTTTCTTGTGCATATGCTTGGCTCGCGCATGCAAAAGAGCTGGCATGGGCTGCGAAGTACGGCGTCGTCGAGCATCTGGTGCGCATCAGTGCAGAGATTGAGGAGACGTCTGTGCTGGAGGCGATCGTAGATGCAGCGCCCGTGGCAGCGTAGCTGCGCAATGATCAATCAAACATAACGACGAAAGACGATGCATCTGACCGTTCTAATAGTCGACGATCCATCGAATATCTTGTTTCCGGCAGCAGACCAATCCGATCGCTGGCAAACACTGCAGCCCTAGAAAAATTGTAGGCAACAGGATTCACAATGTGGGTCTCGGCTCAGCTATGAAGCTCCACCCATAGCAACTTTGACAACAGGATTCAGGCAGCAGGATTGAAAGAGAAGCATTACAGATATGTACTCTCCAATGCCTCTCGGCAGGCATTCAACACAACATGAGCATCAAACGGACACTTCTCCCGAGTCACAAAAGATCTACAGCATTTGCTAGGACCTCGTCAATACGAACTGCAGCAACAGCAAACAGTCATACCACCACAATGAAGCTTTGCATCTCAGCTATCCTCTTCTCTCTCTTCTGCTCCCTCTGCGAAGCAATTGTCACAATCAATGATGTGCCCTCACGACTCAGAGTCGGCCAAGAGGTAGTCCTTAGCTGGTCCAGCGATCGCGACTACGTAAGCACCAGCCATTCTGCCCGCCTCTCCCCTTGTGTTCGATCATCTAGTCCCTAAGGAACTGATCCTCCCTCGATCAGAAAACGAAATCCCTTGCCGTTTGGCAGGTGCGTGACAACGGCCACGATGTCCACCACGTCCACAACATCGAACACACCCGAGCGACTCTAAAGGGCAACCACACCGAGTTGTGGAAAGTTCCAAATGTCCGCAAGAGCGGCGGGTGAGTCCATCGCACACGACAAATTGTCCTTGTCGCAAGCGCCGTACCCAACTCACACAACAGCAGACCCTACCAAATCCATTTCGAAGGCATCGAACTCAGCCTTGGAGCACTGCCGGGCGGCGAGCCAGCCATTAACCCCGGTAAGAATGCCGTGGCTTCCTCAAAAATCTTCGAGATTGATGGTGGTGTGGCACTTTTCCCGAAAGAGATTGCGGGAATCGTGGTTGGCGGCGTGGCAGCGGTGGCACTGTTCGTCGGTATCTTCGCGCTTGGAGCGAGGATCATGAGAAGGAGGAAGTCAGTGGCTGTGGATCTTCCGGAGCCGAGTGAAGGTGGGTATAGCGATGTGAGGCAGGTTTGAGTAATTGGGCCGATTGGGGAAAGTGTTTGAGGTGAGGATGGCATACGAATGTATAAACGCTTACAAGTCAAGCCTCCCTGACTTTTGAGTCGAGGCGAACATTCAACCCAGCGAATACAGCGTAAGCGTAGACTGGCGCCATGATGTATTCCAGTCGCGATACGGAAATCCAAGAGAGGAGGTAGCCGACGTTCGAGCACATAGGTTGATCCATGTTTTCCGGCTGGAAGAGTACCTTTGCGGACGATCAATCGAACAAAGAGGATAAATGCATTGAAATAGCGCGATATGCCAGGTATCAGAGTGCGGTAGGTTGCACCGCTCGCATTCCTATGACAATTGCTGGATCTTTATTTATTGACCTCGCCGCGCATTGCGCGACTTATCAGATTTTCCGACACGAAATACGAGTAACGCCAAGCTAAAGACACTAATACCAAGGCACTAAAGCCCTCGCTCAAGCCTAAAAACCCCATACGGCCTGTTGCTATTGGCCGGCATGTACCAGCCATAATCAATCTAGAATCTGATAAAAAGTTAGAGCAGCAGCGGCTTCGGCGTGAGGACCATCAATCGACCGCCGGGGCGATACAAGAGTGTCCATGTACGGCGTGACATGGCGGCGAACCATGATAAGCTGTTTTCGTGTTTGGGTCCCTGTTTTCCCTATTCGTAGTTCGTAGTTCTGCGAGCCTCACTGAACAACATGCAGGCTGAGAAAGTATCCGATGTGGTCGAGGTCACTGCTGGTACGCTACATACAGAACCTCAGAGACATGATCACGCACATGTGGCTTACTTCTTTCTCCCCGTACAGCGCCCTCGCCAGATGCCGCAGCGGCACAAAGTACACAAGAGGAGAGACGGCTTGTTCGGAAGCTTGGTAAGACGGCTGCAGGAATACATGCATGCTCTACGCGGGACTGACCTGTTCGCTGTCCTAGACATTGTTATCATGGTATCAGACACCGTCCCGATTTACCACGTCAACATGAGTCTAACATGATTTTCATCCAAGACGTACTGCTGCTTTAGCTACTTCTTCAACTTTCTCGGTAATATGGAGACCCTCGCAACTGAGCTGAATCCCGATGCTAACCATCGATCAGATCGTGCCGCTTTTGCCAACGCCTATGTCTCTGGACTGAAAGAATCACTGGACATGACCGGCGATGATTACAACAAGATCCTCGCTGTCACTACTGCCGGGTATGTCTCAATGACGATACCGTCCTTTGATCATTTAGCTAACAGTCTTCAACAGCATGGCAGTCGGCCAGCTCCCTCACGGGATCGTGATTCAGAAGATCGCGCCTCGCCTCTGGTTCCCGTCCATGGTTGTTGTTTGGGCGATCCTAACAGTACTCCAAGTTCTTCAGTACAGCTTTATCAAGCTCAGATGCTGACCATTCCCACGCAGATGGCCAGCGCTGCCGCGAAGTCGGTGACTCAGCTTTGCGTGATCCGATTCCTGCTTGGACTTGCTGAAGCGAGCACCTATTCTGGCGCAATCTATATCATGGGAGCCTGGTACAAGTCCGACGAAATTGCCAAACGCACCGCCCTCTTCACTGCTTCGGGACAAGTGGGAACCATGTTCGCCGGCGTGATGATGACAGCGATCAACAAGGGCATGGCTGGCAAGGGGAGCCTTGTTGGCTGGCAGTGGGTATTCTTGATTGGTAGAGCTAACTTGTTCGTCTCTCACATCGCAACTCAATACTAACAATGTAACATTGCAGACGGGATCATCACGCTCCCAATCGCGGTATTCGGCTTCCTCTTTTTCCCTGACACACCGGAGAAGACGAAAGCGAAATACATCACTGAAAAGGAAAAGGAGATGGCCGTCACGCGAGTTCCCCCTATCAGCAAGGACGGACATGATATCACGCCCCTGTCTCTGATCAAGCGTGTGTTTCTGACACCCACATTGTAAGTCGCAGCAGCCTAGGCCCAATGATGGAGAGACCGCCCTTGAATTGAACTGCAGTACTAATCCCCGCTACAGTTGGATCCTTTTCTTCTGGTCTCCAATATGCGCAGCAATCGAAGGCTTCCCCTTCCAGAACTCCTTCCTGCTTTGGCTCAAGTACCACAAAGCCACCTTCACCCAAACCCAGATCAACACCTACCCGATCGGCGTCCAAGCCGTGGGTATCGTGGCCAACATGCTCGCTGCCTGGCACATGGATGCAACCGGTCAGCGAGTCCCCATGGCCATCTTGGCCTGTCTCCTCCAAGTCGTCGTCGGTTCGATGCTCCTCGTCAAGGACCTATCTTTCCTAGGCACGTTCTTCGCTTTCTACCTCGCAGGCACAGCATACATGGTCAATCCACTGATCTTCGGCTGGGCGAACATCATTCTGCAACGTAGCGGCGATGATGCTGTGCGGAGTGTGACGCTATACTCGATGAACATCGGGTCCATGGTTCTGTGGACTTTCTGGGGCATTCTGTTCTACTCTGCCGCCGATGCGCCATACTGGAAGAAAGGATCCATCGCGCTCTTGGTTTGCTGTGGTGTCATGTTTGGATACATATGGGTTGTGTGGAAGGTAAGTCCTTGTCTTGTTGACCGCCGCCACTGTCGTGTTACTTTGCTGACTTTGCTCGATCAGCTTGACACGCACGCATCGAAGAAGTTCGCTTCTCGTGATGCGGAGCGGACCCAGGATGCGGACATGGAGCAGACGCTTTAGCCATGCCATGTCAGGATAACGTAGATGATGGCTCACGGGAACACTTGTCACGTTTGGCCATGTCGGATTACACTTGAGATATTCCACCAAGGGCTATCGCTCTTCACGATTTCGCAGACCTGATGTAAACAGATGCTCGGATCTCAGTGGCACTGGGTATGCATCATGGCAAGCCCTAACTGCTTCGCCTTGATCAGAAGCTATACTGCCACTGAGATACACGATTCCGAGACCATGTATCTCACTAGCACTGGTGTCATTAGAGGTAATACCTCAGATCTTCAACTCAACCTAGTACCTCGGATGCCACTGAGATACCCACTTTCAAAACTACGTATCTCACCGGTAAGATCCATTCATCACGATGATACCATCACGCTCCGCACCTATTGAAGCCACACTGCCACTGAGAGAGCACATCTTCATTTCGATTCAATTATACTGCATATGTGAACGTCCTGCAAAGGTGTTAGCAAGCAGTCGACTCGAATGACAAGTCGCGGTAGTGTGGGAGCGGACAAGATGGTGTGAAGGTGACGCGTGTTCTCCGAGGTCTAGAACGTGTCGAATGTCTCGGCCTCTAACACTAGCGCAAGGCACAACGGCTGAGATCTTCGCCAAGACAGGCGTTCAGTTTACACGCGAACCAGGAACCGAAGCTTGAATGGTATGAAACAACAGAGAGCTCCCATTGTTTGATGTATATATATATATACATGCATATAAAAATCATCATCGCCGTTGCTAATGGTGCTTCCTCAGTCGTAGGTTTGCTTCACTTTTCTTGTCCTTACTCACTATGCTTCCTAGTCCGATCGGTACACATGCAAAGCGCACACTACACACGACGGACTCCGAAGTTTTCCACAAGACCCCGACGAGTACCGCCGACTCTTTTCCGGGCCAGACCATTCTTGAGTCCTTGACATGCGAAAAACGCAGGCTGCTGTCTTCTGTTGACGTACCTTTGTACACGCGACTGCGTGGCTCCGCCGCACACTCCAGGGACGTCTCGTTTCAACGTCAGCTTGAAATTCTCCGACTGGTCTGCTAACGGCGGAAACTTCCACGACCTCCTCCAGGGACACCTCACTTCTGAACCCCAATTGGTCGATTGCCATTGTGCCTGATGGGCAGCCGTGGCAGCTTGCTTTTTTCACACGGGTACCGGATACCGCACAAACGCGTGGCTTGCATGTGGTTCTCTCAGCCCTTGGTGTTGCATCCTACCCTCGCCGTATATGAAGGCTCTACGTCCCCGTCTCACTTTTCCGATGATTTTCTACTTCACGGCCATCACGAACTCTCATTTTATCGAATCTTTGTCACTCTTTTTAAACACATTCATTTAACTAACAACTGTACCACGACGGCAACAGCCACACGACCTTTCCAAATCAAACCACACACCACCAAACTCAATTAAGCCAAAAATGTACTCTGCACGCCTGCTCATCACGTCTCTGCTCGCCTTGACGGCAGCAGCCACTCCGGTCACCCACCACAAGCACAAGCACGCCCCTCGCACCTCCGACACTTCCGACACCTTCAACATCGAGATCTGCAACCAGTGCTCTTCCACCAAGCACTTCGGCATGTACCAGATCACCAGCGCCTTCCAGATGCTCGAGCGCATGAACCCCATCTCCATGGACTCCAACTCCACCCAGACCATCTCCGCGCCCTTCAAAGACACCGGCATGCGAATCTCGGCCAACGCTGACAAGGGCATCGCCGCTCAGTGGGAGCACCAAGCCCTCTTCGAATTCGGCTACAGCGAGTACAACGGCCTCGCCGGTACAGCTTACGACGTCAGCATCATGTCTGGCAGCGAGGAGGATGTCGGCATCGCTGTGTACCCGACCGTCGATGGCGAGGCCTGCGATGAGTGCCCGAGCAAAGTCTGCTCTCCCGGTAACTGTGCTGCGTCACAGGGCTGGACCCAACCCGACCAGGAGACGAACGGCAGCCCGGCTGACACTGTCTGCTACAAGGGCAAGGCGGCTTTCAAAGTCGTCTTCTGCCCTTAGATCGGCCGCTCAACAACCTCCTAAACTTTCGCTCACTCGATCTTGTCAGACGAGTAGAATGACCCAAAGACACCAGCATATATCAAGCACCAGAAATCAACACGCTATGAGCTTAAACTTCGTGCCTCTTTCTCAGTCCATCATCAATTCACAGAATCAATGTTTCTTTGACTTCCTCCCCGCGCAGATAGGTATAAAACCGCTAGAGATCTCCAAATCCAGGTCACAACAATCCGAGCACGCCAACAGAATCTCCAGAAATCGCATGAGATTTTTAGAATGCCGGACTCGAGTGAACGAAACCAACCGACAGGGCCACCCCATCATGCATTAACCCTACTCACACCCCATAATCAATTCTCAATGTACCGCGCCTTGTCAGTCAAGCTCCTCCCCACCGCAAAGGCCAAGCAGAAACGCCAACATGACGTGTCAGACATGATGTCGTATGTAGTCTTGAAGTGGTGCCTAGCCTGCATAAGAGTCCACACCGCCGCGTGCTTACCCAAAACGGGCAATGCTTCGATCAAATCAAAATTCTGTACGATTAAAACTGGACTATAGCTCGCGGATGGCGCCGAAGCATCCTAGAAAGCTAGGGCGGAGGGAAGCTAGAGCGAACGGCAGCCAAGATGGCAAGGCAAGGGAGTGCAAGAATGGCAACCAGCCTCGAGGCAAGCCAAAGCAACCAGCACACCACGCATGAGTGTCATGACTTGTGTGAAGACGATTCCGACACACGGTAGGCCGCTGAGACGACCACACCAGGGAAATCATGCTGTGCAAACTTGTTCTTCAGCGACCGAAATGGATGGCCGTGATGTGTATAGAAGGCTAACTCAAAGCAATTCAAGACACCTGCACCTGCTCAACATGCCCCTTCTCGCCCTTCTCCATCCAAACCCTCGTAGTCCCCTGCTGCGCAAGCAGACTAACCTCCTGCTGGGCCTCCCTCAGCAGCTCAGCGTCCTTCTCCCCCGCACGGCTGTCAAACACACGATCCATCTCCTCCAAGCTGGCGCCCTTGGTCTCAGGCAAGAAGAACCACACCCACACGATCCCAGCAGCCAAGAAGCCGGCAAAGAAGATATAAGTGCCCCACTCCCACGCCTCGAGCATCGGCGGGACGAAGA
>Ga0265798_10012246_pt1 | contig 10366 bp, 4 predicted proteins | sample P3T30metagenome_FD_192430 | JGI IMG/M metagenome (GOLD analysis project Ga0265798, IMG submission 192430) | Plant litter microbial communities from East Loma Ridge, Irvine, California - P3 T30 | ecosystem: Environmental > Terrestrial > Plant litter > Unclassified | place: USA: California...
TGGCAGGCGCGGCGATCAACGCGATCGGGGCCGTGAACGCCATCAGCATGTGCCTGGTCGTCATGTCATTTCTCCCTTTGTGAACCGGATGCAGGAATGGGGTCCAAAGCGTCGCCGGACGGCAGCGGCAGCGTCGTGGCGAGCGGACCGTCGGGCGCAGGACCGGCGACGCCCGCCCGGACCGCCGCGGCGGCGGCGATCGTCGGCGCCGGATACCCTTTGGCGGAGGGGCGCTGGATACGATCGAACGCGCGGACCAGCGGCAGGAACGGACCGAACTGATCGCGGCGCTGCGTCGCCAGATTGGCACCGGCATCATAGGGTGCGATGCCCTCGACCAGCACCGCCGCCTGCAGACGCCCGATAAAGGCCAGCAGCGTCGCCTGTCCCGCGAACAGGCTGTAGCGTGCGTTGACGGTGAGCAACTGCGCGTTGAGCAGCCGCTGTTCGGAATCGATCACCTCGAAATTGGACCGGAACCCCTCGGCGAAGCCCCGGCGGACCCCGCCCAGCGCCGCCTCAGCCGCCGTCACGGCTTCCTGGCCCACCCGCAACTGCTGTTGCGCCGTCACCGTCTGGTTCCAGGCGTTGAGCACGCCGGCGGCGACGCTGCGCCGTGCCTCCTCCACCCGGAAGGTGGCCGATTGCTGCTGCGCGATCGCCGCGCGCACGCGGGAGCCGATCACGCCCTGCGCGAAGAAGGGCACCGTCAGGTTGATCGATCCGCCGATATTGCTGCCCAGGTCGCGCGTCTGGAACCCCGCCGGATTGACATAGCCGACATTGCCCTGCGCCGAGATCGAGGGTGCGCGTTCCGCCCGCGCCGCGGCGATACGCTGGCCGCTGGCCCGCTCGTTGAGGATCGCCTGCCACAGGATGGGGCTTTCGTCGGCCGCGGCACGCTGCGCCTCGACCGACGTCATGGGCACGGCGGGCAGGCCGGGGCCGGGATCGAGCGCACCCGGATTGCGCCCGACCACGGTCGCGAAGCGCGACCGGCTCTGCTGGAGGCTCGCCAGCGACTGGGCCAGCGCGGCCCGGATGATGAGCATCTGCGCCTGCGCCTGCGCGACATCGGTCATCGCCAGATCGCCCTCCGCCTCACGCGAGCGGTTCTGGGCGACCTGCCGTTCGTAATTCCCGACCGCCTGCGTCTGGATCGCCACGAGCTGCTGGTCGCGCAGGACCGACACATAGGCATCGATCACCTCGAACAGGATGGAATTCTCCACCTCGCGCAGCCGTTCGCGCCCCGACAGGACATCCGCCTCCGCCGCCGACACTTGCGCCGCGGTGCGCCCGCCGCTGCTCAACAACTGGCTGATCGACATCGACGCCCCCATCGATCGCTGCTCGAACACGGAGAAGCCCTCCGACGAGAGGCCACGCTGGCGCCGTTCGTTGAAGGCGATGTTGCTGTTGATCGACGCACCCAGCCGATAGGGGCTCATCGCCTCGATCACCGTCTCGTCGAGCGCGCGCAGTTCGGCGCGTTGCGCCTGCAATTGCGGGTTGTGGCGATAGGCATCGGCGATCGCCTCCGCCAGCGTCTCGGCCGCGACGGTGCCGGGCATGGCGATCAGGGCCAGCGCCCAGCACCAGCGTCGACCATATCGTCGCAGCGACATCGTGTTCATATCCCCCGAACCGGCGCCAGCCACCGGCATGACGACGTCGACCACCATCGGCCGGTGCCGTCCGGACTTTCCGCCCGGTCGCGCGCCGCAACCGCATTAGCCGGGGCGACGGCCGCCCTGTCAAACGCTTATTTGTCGCAACTGCTAACAGTGTCTCACATAGAGACGGCGATCCCGCCGACCCATAGATTGACGATCGGGGATAGGATCGGCGTGGGTCGGGCAGGGGGCGAATCCATTCCGGCCGCCCCCTGACGCGCGATGGCATCGGCCGGGTCCATCCCGTCACGGCGACCACGGCGAAACGATGACGGCAGGGCAGACTGCCTGTCATCATTCTCCACACCCCGGACTTTCCCACCCCTCGACAGGTATCATGCCCGGTCGATCGAGCCGCCCATCGCTATCGGGGCCGCACGCATCCGTGCAGGATCACCGAGTCGGGTAGCATCACGCTGATGAAGCCCGCGGTATCGCCGGTGGCCGCCACGCGACAGACGCCGGGGGTGTATCGCCACGTCATCATTGCACCGCCCCCGCCGACGATCGCGGCCTGCACCACCCTGCCCTGCGGGGTATCCGATTCGGCCACCGGTATCGCGGTCACGTCGGGAAGGGCCGTGCGGTGCAGCACCACGACATCGCCCTGTCGGGTCAGGCGCCAGTCCGGCGCCTCCCCCACCGCGATCACCTCGACCGGGGCGACGAGCCTGGGGGGCATGTCGATCGTCATCCCGGCCCGTTCAGGCGGTCAGCAGCGCGCCGGCGGACATCGCGCTCCCCATCGCGTCGTACAGATAGAACGGGCTGTTGACGAACCCGGCCGACAGGTCGCCGGCATCCGCCCCGGGCCCGGTGTCTGCCGTGGCCATCCCGGTCGTCCCCGATGCGACATCGACCGATGCCAGTTCCCGCACCCGGCCGTCGACGAAGCCCTCGTCGGCACCGGACACGAAACCGTACCACCAGTAACCGTCGCTACGGCCCAGCGCCTTCAGCACCGCCCCGCCCTGGCTTGCCAGTTCCGCCGTGTCGCCGCGGGCGGTGCCGTCGAGCAGCACCAGGCCGCTCGTCGCGACCGTGAGGAAGCCGTTGGCATCCGCGCCGCGCAGCTGCTTCGACGTCGCGATCCGGTCGCCGCTGCTCCAGTCGAGCACCCGGTCGCTCCCGCTGGTCGCGGTCGTGTTGAAGGCGAAGACATCGCCGCCGCCGCCGCCGAGCAGGCTGTCGTTGCCCGCCCCGCCGGTCAACCAGTCGTCGCCGCCCGCGCCGTTCAGCCACATGCCACGATCGTCGGCAGTCAGCCGATCCGCGAAGGCGCCGCCCTCGAACGCCTCGACATTGCGATACGTATCGCCCCGCGCATCGCCGCCGGTGCCGCGCATCCCCGGCCCGTCGACGATCACGCCCGCCGCGGCGTCGCGATAGCTGACGATGTCGAAACCGCCCCGCCCGTCCAGCGCGTTGATGCCGGCACCGGCGACCAGCATCTGGTCGAATTCGTTGCCGGTCAGGTCGATCGCATCGCTGCGGGTCGCGGCCACCATCATCTCGACCGCCGCCCCGTCCGCCAGCGTGTACGAGCGTGCCGACACCACCGCCCGGTCGGCGCCGCCGCTGGCACCCTCGACGATGACGGTGCCGGCATGGCGGACGACATAGGTGTCGTCACCCGCCGCGCCGGCCAGCGTGTCCTGCCCGGCGATGCCCCCTGTCAGGACGTTGGCCTGCGCATTGCCGGTCACCCGGATCGCCCCGCCGACGACCTCGATATTCTCGAACGTCGCGGCCAGCGTCCAGTTGACCGAGGTACGGACCAGGTCCACGCCCTCGTTGGCGAGTTCGTTGACGAAATCCAGTGTGTTGTCGACGTCGTAGACATCGTTGCCCGCGCCCCCGACCATGTAGTCGACGCCCGCGCCACCGGCGAGCGTGTCGTTGCCGCCAAAGCTGTTGATGTAATCGTCGCCCGCCAGTGCGACCAGCAGATCGTCACCTGCCCCGCCCTGAAGGCTGTCACGTCCGGCATGACCTTCCAGACCGGTGGCCCCGGCCGGCACGTACTGCGTGATGATCGGATCGTAGAGCAGGGTCTGCTGCGCCCCGCTGACGACGACATAGGCATAGACGTTGCCCGTACCGATGGTGAACGCGTTGGTGCCTTCCAGCTTCATCACCGTAACCATCGGAGAAGCACCGAAACGGCCGTCCTTGTCCGCTTGGAGCAGGGTGTCGTTACCCTGCTTCACCAGCGTCACATGACCGCTGATGAACGGGCTGAACGTGCCGATCGTGGTGGTCGCCCCCGCCGGCGTGAACAGGCCTTGCGAGAGGATCGCGGTCAGCCCCAGCAGATCGCCGTCCGCACCGCCCTGGAAGTCGCGCACCACGATGCCGTTGCGGTTGAACGAGGCGATATCCCGATTGCCCCACTGGATCGCCAGTTCGTCACGTCCGGCGCCCAGCGTGATGTCGTAGCCCGCGCGATCGGTGTTCCCCGCGATGCTGATGCCCACCACGTCGTTGCCGTCCCCGGCATCGATCACCGTGGTGCGGGCACCACGGATCGTGATGAAATCGTCGCCCGTTCCACCCAGTGCGGTGACGGTATCGCGATAGGGAAGCTGCGAATCCGTCGTGGTACGGGATGGCAGCAGGCCGGCCAGGAAATTCAGCGTGTCATCGCCTTCGCCGCCATCCAGCATGATCGTCGACGCGATAGGATAGGTGGCGAACCGGTTGAGCGAGATGTTGTCGTTGCCGCCATTGCCGATGAAGATATCGTCCCCCCCCAGCGCGTCGTCGATCGTCAGATTCTCGTCGCCGCCGATCACCACGTCGCTGAACTGCGTGGTGACGATCTGTTCGAAGTTGAGCACCGTATCGATACCGGCGCCGGTATCCTGCGCGGTCGTGATGCGCAGGTCGAGGGTGATGCCATTGGCGATGTTGGTGTTGGTCGAGAAATTGAGGACGTCATATCCCTCGCCGCCGTCGAGGTAATCGTCGCCCGCGCCGCCGGTCACATTGTCGTCGCCCGCCCCGCCGATCAGCGTATCGGCAGCGCCGCCACCGAACAGCGCGTCGTTCCTTGCCGTTCCGACGAAACTATTCGAACCGGTGCCGCCATAAATCAGGACGCTTTCGACATTCGTCACCGATCCCACGGCGACGCCGTTCGAATAGAGATAGTTGATGGCATCGCCCTGCGTCAGATCGAGCGACAGATCGTCGGTACGGCCGCCGAATTGCAGCACGGCGTGATCGATGCCTTCGCCGCCATCTATGACGTCGTTGCCACCGTCGAACGTCGCACCGCTGCTAACTACCGAACCCGTGATCGTCAGCGTCACCGGGCGTGATCCGTTGAGCAGGCTGTCATTTCCCGTGCCGCCGACCAGCGTGTCGTTGCCCTGACCACCGATGATCATGTCGGATCCGTCGCCACCATCGAGATAATCGTCCCGGTTGGCGTGGGACAGATCGCCGACCGTCAGCGCATCGCCGACCAGCAGGTCGTTGCCCGTCCCGCCGAACAGGATATCCTGTCCGCCGCCGCCGACCAGGGTGTCGATGCCCGTACCGCCGACGAAGCGGTTGGCCACGTCGTTGCCGAAAAAGCGATTGCGGAAATCGCCGCCGATCAGATTTTCGATACCCGACAGCGTATCGGTGCCGACACCGGTGTTCTGGGCCGCCGCGATGGCGAGATCCACCGTCACGCGTGCCGCTAGCCGCGAATAATCGATCGTGTCGATGCCGTCGCCGCCGTCGATCGCATCGTTGCCGCCGCCGTCCTGGAAGACGTTGGCGGCCGCATTGCCGAACACGGTGTTCGTGCCGGTGCCCAGTCGCAGGTTTTCGATACCGCTCAGCGTGTCGCGACCCTGCCCGGTGTCCTGCGCCGTGGTCAGCCGCAGATCGACGGTCGTGTTGGTCGCCCCGGTATAGACGGCGGTATCGATGCCCTCGCCGCCGTTCAGGATGTCGTCGCCCGCGCCACCATCGAGCACGTCGTTCCCGTCGAGGCCGGCCAGCCGGTCGCCGCCGTCACCGCCGGACAGGACGTTGACGCCGGTGTCACCGGTCAGCCAGTCGTCGCCGCTGCCGCCGCGCAGATTCTCGATATCGCGCAGGCTGGCGATTATGGTCCCGTCGGCCAGGACGGTGCCCGCCCCGCCGGTCAGGCTGCCGATGATGCCGGTCTGATAGGTACCGAACGAGGCGGTATCCGTTCCGGCCCCGCCGATCAGCGTGTCGAGGCCGCCGATACGACCGAGGCCGTCACCGGCCAGCACGTCGTCGCCGGCGCCACCATCGATGACGTTGGCGGCGGCATCGCCCGACAGGGTGTCGGCGAAGGTCGAGCCGGTCAGATTCTCGAACCCGGTCGCCAGCACCGTCTCGCCCAGGCGGACGGTCTGCGCGGTGCCCTGCGCATTCAGGTCATAACCGATCGCCCGCGACTGCCGGGCGAAGCTGAGCGTATCGGTGCCCGCACCTCCGACCAGCGTATCGGCCCCGACCAGCCCGTCGATCACGTTGTCGCCGGCATCGCCGACGATCGTGTCGGCCTGACGCGATCCGATTGCGTTCTCGACGCCCGTGACGGTATCGCGTCCGGCCCCCGTGGCCTGTGCGCCGGCGATGCCCAGATCGATCGACACGCCGGTATAGGCCTGTTCGAACGACACGGTGTCGCGGCCCTCGCCACCCAGCACGATATCGTCGCCCATCGTTCCGACCAGCAGGTCGTCCCCCGCGCCGCCGTCCAGCGTCGCGGTGGCGGTGTCCAGCAGCGTGGGGGCCGGCACCGACGCCCCTTCCAGCGAGACGTTCAGGACATAGGCGAAGCCGACCGGCAGGTTGGTCGAGATCAATGTGCCGCCGGACGTCGCGCTGTTGGTGATCGCGGTGTAATAGACCCCGTCCGCCGGCAGCACGAAGACCAGCTTCGGATCGGCGGCCAGCCGGCTGCCCTCGTCACGCTTCAGCGATTCGTAATTGCTGGCGAGCGTCCGGCCAGCAGAGTCCAGCAACAGCAGCCCGGGATAGATGCTGCCCCCGATCAGATCGACATCGAGCGTGACGGTCGCACCGGCCTTGCCCGAAAAGCTGTAATATTCGTAACCGATCCGTGCCGTCGTGCCGATGATCGTGGCGTGCGGGATCGTCGTCGGATTCTCGACGCCATAGCGTTCGGCCAGATGGAAATTGCCGTCCAGCGACACGGCGGTCGCCGCCGTGCCGTTGATCCTGGTGCCGGTCTTGACGACATCGGGCAGCGCCGGGCGCAGGAGGGCGAAGCCACCGCCGACCAGCCGGTCGTCGCCGGCCCCGCCGGCCAGCACGTCGTCGCCCCCCGCGCCACCGGCGAGCAGGTTGTTGCCGTCATCACCGGTCAGCACGTCGTCATACGCCGTGCCCGCCACGCTCTCGATCCCGCGCAGGATATCGGTGTCGGTGCCGTTCATGACCCCGATGTCGGCCGCGCCGCCGTTCAGCGTGACCGTGATCCCGGTCGTCGCCGATGCGAACGACACCGTGTCAGCCCCGTCGCCGCCGACGATCGTGTCCGATCCCTGCATGGCGTCGAACAGGTCGTCGCCGGCATTGCCGACCAGCAGATTGTCCGCCTGATTGCCGACCAGTACGTCGTTGCCGGCACCACCGATCGCATTCTCGATCAGCGACCGGGTGTCGCCGTCATGCAGCAGCGCGTTGCCGACGCTGCCCTGCATCGGCGCCTCGAACCCCAGATAGGCTTCCGCATTGGCGAGCTGCGCCGCCGACAGGACGCTGGTCGCCCCCGGCCGCAGGTCCACCGATACGCCACCGGTGTAGTTGGACAGGTCGTAGGTGTCGTTGCCGCCACCGTCCCAGATCGTCTCCAGCACCTTGTTGCCCGTGGGCGCGCCCTGCCCGACATCGTTGACGAAGCCTTCGCCGGTCTGTTCGTTCCACCGATAGACCGTGCTGGTCGAGTTGGTGGTGTAGTTGGCGCCGTACAGATATTGCAGCGCGGCGATGTCGTACATCATGTAGGACTGGGCGTTGCTCTGCCCGTCGCCGTTATACGCGTTACGGGTGTCGGGTGCGGTGCTGTAGGTCATCAGCGACCAGAGCTGGCCGTCCTTGGCCCATTCCAGCGACCGCGTGCCGAACAGGGGGGTCGACGACCCGAACAGCGAGCTGAGATCGACCGCGGTATAGTCGTCGCCGCCATGCTTCAGCCCGAGCGTGTGGCCGATCTCGTGCAGGATGGTGGTATAGCCCCAATTGCCCTTTTCGGGATTGGTGTAATAGGGCTGCTGGGTCCGGCCGAACCAGATATCGCCGGTCGGGTTCTGCCCCAATGGGTTATCGGTGGTACCGGGGAAATTGCCCATCGCCGACGGCACCGACGCCGACGTGGTCTGTGCCAGCCTGAACGTCGCGCGGTCGGCGAGCGATTCGGCGGGCGACACCTCGCGGAACGTCAGGTTGGTGTAGCTGGCGACCAGCGCGAAGCCCGCGCGGGTCGCCTCGCGCTGCATGTCGTTGAACGGCAACAGGGCGATCGCCTGCCCCATGTCGTAATTCGCGCCGTAATCGTTCCCGTCCTCGGGGAAGGTGTAGGTCAGCTGCGTGCCCGTGATCTTGCTGCCGATCAGCACGGCATCGACGTTGCGATCGCCGCTGAAGGCATAGCTGCCGTCCGCGTTGCGGGTCTGCGTCAGGACTTCATATTGGCGCGCGGGGTCGGTGGAGAGCGCGGCCATCGTGCGGATATGTACGGTCGCGTCGCCGCCGCCCGCGCCGCTGGCTAGCGCGCAGGCCGCACAACCGCAGCCGACCACCACCGGATCGAAGCCGTCGCCACCGAACCCGGCCAGTTCCATGTCCATCGCGATACCGCCGACGGGCATCGTATCGAACGCCGTGGCGAAATTGGTGGCGGCTGGCTGATCCGTCATGCGTCGTCCCCTCGATGACCGGGTGAGTATCGGTCGCTACTAATACCAAATTAGGGATATTTTAACGATGATGGCAAGGGGTAAGTCCGGAATGGTTGTAATCACCGCTGCCATCGCCTGACGGCGATGCAGGGCGACCCTGTTCCTGTTCCACCTTGGGACAGGCGATGCACGGATCAGACGGTGGGAAAGCCCGTGCGGGGCGCGGCGCGCGCCAGCGAATCGACCCATTCCACCTGGCGCGGCCCGGCGACGGTCCGCAGGTCCGCCGTCGCCACGACATGCGCGCGTGCCGCCATCCCCAGCCGCCGCCGCAGCGGCGCATCCGCCAGCGCCCCGATCGCCCGCATCGCCAGTGCGGCGGGGTCGAGGAACGGGGTCAGCAGCCCGGTGTCGCCATCGCGCACGAACTCGCGCACCGGGGCCGTATCGCTGCCCAGCACCGCACAGCCGGTCGCCATCGCTTCCAGCAGGCTCCACGACAGGACGAAGGGATAGGTCAGATAGACGTGGAGCGACGATAGCCGCAGGATGTTGAGATAGGACGGATAACCCAGCGGGCCGGTGAACAGCACGCGCGCCGGGTCGATCGCGGCGCCCATTTCCGCCAGGAAGACCGATGCCCAGTCCGATCCGTCGGGCGGCGCGGCGCCATAGCCCGTACCCTTGCGTCCCACCACCACCAGCCGCGCCGTCGGCCGCGCCCGCTGGATCGCGGGCCAGGCCCGCAACAGCGTGTGGATACCGCGATACGGCTCCAGCGTCCGGCTGACGAAGGTGACGATCTCGTCCCCCGGCGTCAGGACGCGGCCGTCGGGAAAGCGCATCGCCCGGGCGGGGCCGGGGGCGACGGCATCGGTATCGATCCCGTCGTGGATCACCGTGATGCGGTCGCGGATCGGGGCCGGATAACCGTCCGCCTGAAAGTGCGTCGGGGCGATGCCGGCGTCGGCCACGTCGAAATGCAGTCGCTGCGGCAGGTTGCGCAACCGCATCCTGATCCGGGCTTCGATCGCGGTTTCCTTCGGCGCGAATTCGGGATCGAAATCATGGTCGCCGCCCACGGCACGGTAGAAGAACTCGCAATAGATCGCGAGCCGCGCCTCCGGCCAGACATCCTTCAGGAACAGCGTGTCGCCCCAGCCGGGATGCGCGACGATCACGTCGGGCACGAACCCCTCCTGCCGCAACCGCAGCGCGGTATGCAGCGTCGCCTCGCCCCGGATCACCTTGGTGTCGAAATCCCGTGCCCAGGGGTGGCCGGCACCCGTGACGCGGTCGGCCCGGGTGACGATCACGCGCGCGCCGCACGGATCGCCGGCCGCATTCATCGCCAGCGCCACCACCGTGTCGCCCCGCGCCGCCAGCATCCGCGACAGGTGCCGGAACTGGCCGGGGAAGTTCTGATGGACGAACAGGATGCGCATCGTCTTGTCCCTGCGCTCCCCGTCGCCCGCCACCGCCGTCTCCCTACTGTGCCATGGGCGTGGCGATCAGGTCGAGTGCCGTCGTCGGGAATCACCGCCCGCATCCGGGCCGGCGACGGACGCGCGGCCACTGCCCCGCACCGCCTTCCCCCGCCCGCAGGCGGCGGCCCACAGGGTTTCGGACACGGCGGACAGGGCGATGGCGGGCCTCGCCAGGGTGATGGCCACCTTCGTGTGGTAACGGTCGTCCGCGGCATAGGTGATCGTGCCCGCCGCCAGCGCCGATCCGGCCAGCGACTGCGGCACCCATGCGACCCCGCCGCCGTCGATCGCCATCGACAGCAGC
>Ga0265798_10012247_pt1 | contig 10366 bp, 11 predicted proteins | sample P3T30metagenome_FD_192430 | JGI IMG/M metagenome (GOLD analysis project Ga0265798, IMG submission 192430) | Plant litter microbial communities from East Loma Ridge, Irvine, California - P3 T30 | ecosystem: Environmental > Terrestrial > Plant litter > Unclassified | place: USA: California...
CCATGATTCCGTATCGTTTCCCGAGTCAAGAACCGGTCACAGGCGCAGACTTTTGTTTGTGGGAGTGTGCTTGAGTTACCAATTTGGGTATGGTATATTCCATATCAACCCTCCCCTTCCTGCGATAAAACCGTTCCCCCCCCTTCCCATGACGACCGTACTGGCTATCGTATGACGTATTAACTATCGTTGGAATTATGGAGGACCCTCCCACTTGGAGAGTTCGAATACTTATCATGTGGTCGTAGTCCCACGGCCCGTCGTCCTCCATTCCGGTGTCCAGTTTCGAGTCATGATAGTGGCCAGCTACATTGTAAGCCGATTTCCCTCCAATCCCTTCTTATTCAAAGCGTGTGTTTCACACGTACAAACACCAACTAGCGTTGCACCAGTCTCTTCCTCATCGTGGCATATAATAGCCTGCATCAAAATTCGGGGCTTCAGAATGAGGGGTGAAAGCAGCGCCAGCCATTGTTGTGCCATACGCTGCACGAGTGGAGGCACCAGGTATCGCTGTTGGTGCTTGGAAGGCACCGGACGGGGCCGGTACAGGGACGCTACCCCTTGTGTGGGAGATTGGCTGTCGTACAACCGGGGCGGCTGTCCGATTCCAAAGATCCGATATGTCGACGGCGTGCCGTCTGGCCACGCTTTCAAAACAATTGAAAGCCACACGATGAGCACGCTCAGCCACGGGACCTTTCATCCTCTGTAACCAGCGTATGGTCTTTCTTACGCAATGTATCATCATTGTGGTATCGTAGGAGGTGGAAGACGGGTGCGAGAGGGCAAGGAGGAAGACGGAGATGGCCTGCATCATGTGGTGGATGAGACACCACCAAGGAGTCTGCTCGTATAAGTGGGTGTGTGACTCCTCGGGCAACGAAGCGACAATGGTTCTTGCCGCTCCGACACAGTTGTCTGCCATACGCCTCGAGAAGCTTACGTTGGTTGTGTCTTTCCATGGTCGCCGCACAGTCAAACACGGCCGAGTGAGCAGGATCTGCGCGCTGCAAAGCTGGAACCGGAGAAGCATGCGTTCCCGTCCAAAAGCATCAGTGGGCTCGCGCGATGGCTCATACAGCCGGAACTCCGACGGCAGTGAGGAGACCCATTGGTCGAGCCGCTGGTTTAGAAGAGCAATGTCTCTCTGTATGTCGTCTGGAGACCGAATCATCGTCCCCGCCGAGTAAAGAGAAGTGAGAATGTTTTGAGTTATGATGGATAATTGCACGACGGCCCTGAAGTACGAGACAGAGCTGGTGTCTGTTGTTGTAGGACTTGCTCTTGCAAGAGGAGGGTTTGCCGCGAGGTTGGAAGAGAGGGTGAAAGCCGGCGGGTGTAAAGCTGCAGGGCTTCCTGCAGGCATACGGTATGTTGGCTCCAGTGCTTCAGATGCGTCTTCTTCTGGTATCGACGTAGGTAACGGTACTGAGCAGCATGAATCGACTACAATACTAGGCCGACCTGTTATGATACTGAGAGTCCTTTCGAGCGAGTACAAGCTCCACCACGTCTTCACCAACGATTCTCGTTTTGTCGCCGTCGCCGAAGGGTCTTCGTTTCGTACGTGTAGGCCAAGCGAGTATGCCGAGCGAAGAGCCGCACCAACGATCGTCCAGGCCCTAGATTGATCAGCATGTGTCTCTGGAACTTATCAAACATGCCGTCTGGAAAACATACCGACTGACTTGTCCGGTGCTGAGCCAGTAGAAAGCAAGAAGACCTAACCCTTGGATTTGCGGCACATCGGGATGGCTAGTCATCGCAGCCTCGCTCAGCCCAAATGCTCGTGCTCGCGCCTGGTACATGACATGATCCCCGCCATCCCAATCTTTGTTGAGCAGGTATGCATAGTTGGCGCCGATAGCAAAGACGAGATTCATAATGGCTTGCCATTTCGGATTCAGACGTGGCGCGTTTCCACTACGTAGCGCCGCAAAGTACGCGCGAGTCTGGTCTCCAAAAGCTTTGCGCGGTAGGATCGGAAAGGAGTCGTGTACTTTGAGCATGTAGCATTGTACCAAATGCTCGGCAATCTCCGGCTGTGGCAGCTCGTATGCATTCACGTAAAAGTCGATACTCACATCATCGTTGTCGACCCAGAAGCTGTAGGAGCTTACTTGATCGCTGCCGGATCCGTAGGAATGTTGTCTTTTGGGCATCGACCCAGGCCAATCTCCGTCTATTCTTTCGCCCTGCGCGAGTGCGACTGCGCGCAGCCACTGGACTTCTGAACTCTTGCCAACGAAGCCTGTAGCGCGAGCTTCGTCTCTGCTATGCAAATCCTCATCAAGCAGATCCAGGCCCTCGGTCTCATGGCGCTCGAAATAGTCTGTACTGCCGACGTCCACACTTCCTTGTGAGCTCTGAGTGTCGACTTCGAGGTTGGATGGCGTTGGAGTGTGCTTCTGGTCCGAGAAGTCTTCGTCGATCTAACGGTTGTGTGAGCATACTAGTACTACCGGTCAGTGTCATGTTGTTGGGAGGAACTCACTTCGTCCAGAATGTCGCTGATCCGGTTGCGGTCTTCGACGTTTGCGCGGGCCTTCATCTCCCGCAGGAGTCCCGCCAGGTGTTGGCATTGTTCAGTTACGCTGGTGCTGTCAGTACAGTACCCATACCAAGCACCGGCCGGGAAAGAGAACAAACATCTTCAAACGATCTTTCCTAGGAAGAATGTACACGCACTCACGGTGCGTGGTCGCGCAATGCTTGCACGTCGGCTTTTCGCCCGTACATTTGATCTTGTGGGAACGACACTAAAAATGTGCGGGAGTGCCGTTAGAAACCGTACCAAGTTGGAAGAGCAAACCTGGCCTATCAGGCCATGGCAAGACTGTTGGGTACCAGGGAAAATATGAATTTTGGCACCCGCCATTGCACAAGCTTGTGCGCGATTCAGACTCACTCCAGTACAGGCTCGTGGCACTCGACGTCTGTCTTTTGCCCCGGTAGTATCATGATCAGCTCTTTGCAAGCGTGGGATGGCAACTTTCTGTTGGCTGAACGATGTCGAGCCGGGATTCGCTTGGCGATGGTATCCGGGGGGGTTTGATGCCATCGTCGGAGGTAGTATACCGCAGATCGAAAGTTGTTTGTTGCTAAAAAGAATAGATGTCTATCAAGCATAGTCACAGGCGACGCGGCAACGGAGCGAATTGCGTGACGACCCATGTCAGCCATGCCGGTCATGTCGGAGGTTGAACTACTCCCACAGCCATACGGCTCCGGTTTAGTGGACGCCATGGATCAACAAGCCATTCGAAACATCACACCTGAAGCCCGGATGCTGGGGTCAAGACACGCATTGCTGAACGTTTATCAAGCTAGGCCTGTATTTCTCCATAAACGCTCGGGAACTTCGGTCGGAACAATTCACCGGAACCAATGGGAGCGGTAACAATAGCCCCTGGGCCCCGCCCGTTCCGTCCTGTCGACAGGATGGCTGTAAGCCGATCTCAATGTTACAATTTCACGCTTGTCCATGGGCCGTTCTTCTAGGTGCCTGGAGGTAGGCCGAAGATATCAGGAAGGATTCAGCGATTGCCGAGTAAAGTTCCAAAGCCTCATCTGGAAAGGATAACACTGTGGGACTGGCTGATCAAGTGGATCTATCAAAGCTTTGCCCTGTCAGCTGTGGTCGGACCACAATGCACGCGAAGAGCCAGTATCTTTCCGTTAGTGCCATGGACTGGGATCCCTTATGCGATGATGGAAAAGCAGCAAAAGGTACTCGTGCAGAGGCTACATATCCAAATGCAAAATCTTCCTTCATCATGGGACAAAGAAGCGGCCATGATCCTTTCACAAGAGACAAATAGCAGGGTTATTCTTTTTCTCTCCCATCGCTAGTCGACGTGCGCAGGTCAGACTCTGATGCGGCCGAGCTGGGGTTTTCGGCCAAGTTACACACAACCGTACGTTTTGCGGGGCACAATGACTCGACCGTCAGTCTGGCGTCTGCGCCTCTTGTTCGATCCTAGACCAATTGAGCTTTTGAAAGGACAATTCGGCTCCACGGCACAGTGGCACAAGATAACGCGGCGTGGCTTATGCAGGCGTCGAGAAGCCGTTGATCGTCCAGTACCGACACTGTCACTCCTTACTCGAACCGGGTAGCGGAGCTGGCAAGATCGTCGGCGAAACGAATGCTCTATCCTGAAGGGATCTTGCTTTTTGTGAGTCTGTTATAGGAAAACAACTCGGAGGGATCACGCATGACACGCTGGGGCTGTGGCTTTTTTTACTAGTGGAGACCAAGTTGATGAATTGCCAAGACCATCCAGATTCTGCCTTAATAGCCGATGAGCATACTTTATGGCGATGAGAGATCTGCTACCACCACGACTCAAAAGGCACAACAACGTCTTCATGAAGCTCGTGAAGAGACGTTGACTGGCCTCGACTTGCGTCCGAGGTAAAGCCAGCCAATGGTGGACTCGTTGCTTTCAGCCTTGTACGGTGGATACTTCTCACCAAGAGAAGCTTTGATGTCTGAATGCGAATACGACGTACGAGAACAGGACCTGGATTCGGGCTTGTACTGGGGTCCCTATGGACACGCATTCTCCACTAGCCGCATGGGCTTTTCGTCCGGCCTTGACACGCACCTATACATCGGGAAAGAGGGAAGAGGCGCAGATCAATTATAGTATTTGGTGGAAACATGTGCGGACGGACTTGGCCCCTCCCCCCCCCGGCCCCGCTCCACCAACCAACTAACAGGAATATTGATGACTTGTTCTCGCAGCAACAGGCCCGCACTGAGAGAGAAAGAAAGAGAGACAGAGAGAGGGGCTCCGAAGGTTCGTCAGGTTCGCTGGCGAATTTACGCTACTCTGTAGCCGACCTGGAGCTACCACTATAGCGCGGGATCTGGCAGTAATGACATGGGTCCGATCGCGCAAACTTGGGTGTCCGGGCTCTCTGACTCTGGGGGGCTTCTTCCCGTGCGACTACCATTTGGTCAAGAAGGATCTGAGAACGAGCGGGCGGCGGTCTCCAGGTCGTACTTGCACGTTCCGCTAACCTCCCGCGCGGTAGCTAATGCGCAACTTCATTCCTCAAGGCCAGCATGCCCCCATTTACACGTCTTGGGCTTTTGATGCGGGGTGCTCAGTTGGTAATCAAAATGCCGGGAATAGGGTTTCCACACACACACACACACACATGCATATATACATACATACGCCTGTGTGCCGCCGCTAATCGCTTCATCAGCAATGGGCTCCAAACGCCTTTTGAATGAGAGTCCACAATGCAATGATTGGAAAAGAGGCCCAACGACCAGATGTGGATCCATGTCACGAGTAGGAAATGTACCATTGCGCTTTAGGCAACTGCCGCCAATTTCACATGTCTGGAACTAGGCTTGTGTGGGTAGTCGAGGTCTGAGCCTGCGGATGGGGGAAAAGACTTGAGGTTTGGAACAGCCTAGACTAGTCGCTACCACCATGCAGTCTCTGCAATCCCTTTAAGAATTGATTAAGCTCGCGAGTTGACTACAGTACATGCCGGGCTAACGAACGCATCAGTGGAGCCCTCCCCCCTCCCCTCCCCTCCCCATGAAGTTTTGAGTTGGCTTCATCTCCTTTGAGGTATTCTAATCATTTGGATAGAGAAAGAAGATGATAACCCCCCAAAAGTAGCGGGTGATGACTCGCAACCGGGAGAGAGAGAGGGGGGGGGGGAAAGGCATGGAATGGAATGGTTAATTTCATAATAAATGCCGATTGGCATCGATGCCGTGCCGCTTGCGCACAGTCTCGAGTTTGAAACTGGGCTGATTGTCCAACATCCAACTGCTTGCAATAACAACACCGGGCTCGACCACCAAAGCTTAAGAGGATTGGGAAGAGGAAATAGAACAACAACAATAATGGTACCTCGTAACTGCAGATGCTATTTAGTCTCTGTAACGTTATAACATGGTGGTATCGCCTTTTCCAAGCCGGGAGCACACTCTGCTACCTGCGGTGCCGGCACTGGAAAACAATGGACGACTTAGGCCTGTTTATTTTTTTATTCTATTTTTTTCTCCCCTTCTTCCGCTCAGTCACCAATCGGAGCACGGTACTGCGTACAGGGAATGTATGATTACACTTGGCTTCGAATGTTACATTTAAATACGAAAGAATCCATGGGCTCCCTGAAGATCAAGACGCCCATTCCACAAGCTTCAGCCTAAGCCTCATCCCGTTGACCGGCTTACTGGTAACCGACCCGCCCACCACAATCTTCTCTCCAGGGTCCGCCATCTCCATCTCAAAACTTCCCACAAACGCTGCAACAAGGGCCCTCATCTCCGCTCTTGCAAATCTCTCGCCGATGCAACTTCGCGGACCATGCAAGAAGGTGAGGAAGCTGTAATTACTGTCGGCGCCACCATTCATCGTCGCACGCCCCGTCTCCTTGTCGATCCAACGGTCGGGCACGAATTCCTCGGCATCGGCACCCCATAGGGCGGGGTTGCGGTTTATCGCCCAAGGCAAAAGGAAAACCGTTGTACCGCTAGGGACAAACTGGCCGGCCACGATGGTGTCGCGTATCGCAACGCGCGGAGTCAAGGGGATGGTGGGGAAAAGTCGTAAGACTTCGTTGCACACACTATTCAGGTATGGCATGTTTTCCAGTAGGTCGGCGACATCGTAGTTATGGTCTGATAAAAGCTTGGGGTCAGGGATGTACTGGTGGATTTCGGCGCGAAGGCGGGTTTGGGCCACTGGGTGGCGGGAGAGGAGATATGATGCCCACGCTAGGGCGGAGGAGGTGGTTTCGTGCCTATGCCAGTTAGCCCGGAAGAGAACAGTGCTGAGAAGAGGAAGAGGGCTTACCCTGCGGCCAAGAAGGTAAGGAGTTGGTCGACGAGGTTTTCGTCGGAGAAGTCGTTGCTTCGGATCATAATGGACAAGATGTCGCGGCTCGGCTGGATCTCTGGACCTTGGAGCTTCATGTTGGCCTTCTTCTCCCGCACAAACTCTGTGGTGATCCTCTTCACATTCCCCGTGGTAATCTCTACCCTCTTGTTCAAGCCCCAGGGCAGTTTCGCAATGAACCATCCTGGGAAGATGACATGGAGCACCAGGTAGAGCGCTTTTTCGGGCGTGGGCTCGAGGATTTCCTCAAAGTTTTTGACGAGTTCGTCTTCGCTATTTCGCAACGATCCAATGTCTCTGCCAAGCCCAGCGAGGCCGATTATATCCAGCGTAACCTGGGTTGTGTAGCGGCAAATATCGACAATCTTGTCAGGCTCGGCATCGACAGCGGCGCGAACGGCATCTCGAAACTCAATCGACTTGTCCCAGAAGACGCCGTACAGGTCTTTGATGTGTCTGAAGCTGAATGCGGGCATGATGTTCTTGCGGGCATGCTTATGCTCATCACCCTCGGTCATCAACAAGCCGAAACCAATGAACTTGCTCAAGAACGTGCGCGTATGCAACGGCTTCTCATAGTCGTAACTCTTGTGTACCAGGACATCTGACAGTGCCTCGGGCGTTGTCGGAAACAACCATGCCGAGTGGAAGAAGCCGCGGGCGAGAAGGAGAGGCGCGTCGGGTTGTGCCTTCATCGCTTGGAGATGCGGCTGCCCGGCGGGTCGCGCCATCATCATCCAGCCATGGCCGATAAGCGGTCTGAAGCCCTTGACCTTGGGGAGGTGTCGTAGCGGTGTGAGGAAGAAGGGGTACAGGACAAGTTTGTAGAATACCAAGACGGAATTGTTGATGAGCAGAAATAAGACCAGGTACGCCGTCAGCGTGTTGGCTGCGGGGAGCACATGAGGTAGGAAATTAAAAGCGAGCATGGCCTCGACGACAGGCGAGAAAACGCAATTAACAAGGTTGAATTCCAGCATGATGCTGATAGTGTGGCTGGTGGGCCTGATTTACCATGCAGCAGAAATGGTAGTGCAATGTCGCTACTCTTATTTAAAGGAACGGCCATGCAGCACAAGTAGCGTGTTTTACGCCGCATGCAGCCTTGCGACCTCTCGCTCAATCACAGAGGATAAGATGAAGGCGCCCATTGTGGCCTGTCGGTACCGCTGCAGTCTGCTTACCGATGACGTCGCAAAAGCTTGCACTGCCTGCTCTGAAACAGGGCTACCGTTGTGGGCGACTTGCTTTTTTCCTTGCGTTCAGCAGCTAGGTGGCGAGGTAGCAAATGAGAAAACGACCGCGCCTTAGGTCAGCGTTTCTGCAAAACCAACAGCTACTCCAGACCTGTTCGTGATAGTGATAGTGTAGATCTTTCCGAGCGAATCTGGTTCGGATGCGCAGCTGCCCGGTTGTGATGCCGAGGTTGATGGAGAAGAGTGGAGGGGAGGTGTGCTTTGGCAAATCAGACCGGTGATGGGAGTAGGATCGCTGCCAAGAGTGGCAGGAATATGGTACGGATGTGAAACTTTAAACATGTGCCGAGGCTGTCATTTCTCATGCGGCGGGATGAGGTGGATGAGGTTCATGTGCTATTCGGCGGTTTGAAGTGTGCAGCTGGGTTGCTGTTGGACATTGGGCTTGCATGTGGTGGCATACTCCCCACCTTTGCCCCGCATATCAAGCTCAGCTTACCAACATCACACGGCTGACGTCCGCGGATGAAAGTTTGTTATATAACTGTACCCCGTACAGCATGCGGATTCGCCGTTTGACTCGTAGTGCTCGTTTCGAGGCTGCAGTTGTAAGCAAGAAGGGTACGGGCTCTATGGTTGGCCATGGCTGGGAGCGCTTGGTGCTCTTCCCACTCAAGTGCAACTATTCAGCAAAGATCAACTCATCCTTCTGGACTGTTTGAGAGCTCTGGGAAGCATATGCCAAGGTACATGTATAGCCTACTCTACACTTTCATTACGTCGCAGGTCACCGCCCTTTCTCATCAATTCCACCCTCTCTTCGTCTCCGACAAGTGTCTCAGAAAGGCCATGAGCATTGGCATACGCGTCAAGGCCAGCGCATCTGAGGATGAAGCCGCCGATTAGTTGCTCTGCTTCGAGCGCGTTCCTTGTCAGTGCATGGTCGTCTCCATCGAACAGCTTCAGTTCCCGATCGCCCTTGGTACCATACATTTGATACAATTTCTCCGAGCACCATGGGCTTAGCGTCCGGTCGCCTGTACCATGAAGAAGCAGCAGCGGTCTCGGTGCAAGTGTCCGTATGCCCTCAGTCTCAGCTGTTTGACTGGCCACTGTCGCGCATCCAACTACGCGTTTATCCTCTCCCCCAACTGTAAATACGGGCGCACCGCCAAATGACCAGCCTACAAGGACAAAGTTCTCGACCTGATATGCCTCTTCTAATTCGTTCATGGCTGCCAAGACATCTCGTACACAGTACTTGTTCCGGGCAGGATATCGATAGTCGAGCCGCAATACAGGCACTGGCTGCATCAGCGAGGCCAACTTGTCTGCCAGAGAGAGATATATCGAAGCTGGGCCGACTACACCCCCTCCGGCGCCTGAGACGAGTATTGCTGCCGTTTTCGACGCTGGTGTTGCTGAAGCTGTGGGTGGTAGATGGAGGAAACCAGCCACAGAGCCATCGGGTCCATCCTCAACCGCTACCGAGAGAGGCTTGACTATACAGGTCTTCTGGGCACTTGGCGGATGAGACAGACCCAGATAGTCGTCGAGCCGTGCTGGCTTCGATGGTGTGCATGGACGCGAACTGGCCGAAAGTGAAGTTCGAGGAGACGACATGATGTGATATGAGTTCAGCAATCGTCTCATGAAAGCATGCGCGGCTGGTTGGATATTGTACATGGATAGCTATCTGCAATGTGACCACTTACCGTTGCCTCATCGCTTGCCATGCATGATGTCACACCTGTGGAACAACGAAAGAGGGGTTCATGGTGACAACATCAACTTGCGATAACACATGCCACCGATTATCAGCCTGCTGAATACCACGATGCACTGGCAGAGGGATCATGGTAGAAGGGAGGACAGGTGGAGGAGGTTGCAGCCGCTATTAGGTCGGTACTAGCTCATCTGCTGCCCAATGTACGTTCCTCCTGCGCCCGCCGTGCGACAGCCCATCCACAACACCACGATACATCCACAACACGCCCTTGGGAAGCTTTTCATTCCGACATGTAAGCGCATACAAGGTTGGCTATAGGCACACTGATACGAAAAGAAAAGCATCGGCTCAAACTGAGTGAGCAACTAAGTCATCATCGTCACTAACACACTTGGGTACCTGCCTAGCAAGCCCAATGGAAGCTCAAGTTGTTGGTCGTCGTCACTCAACGTTGCTCGAATCAGCTTGACACGATTTTCAAAACACCAAGCATCAGCTAGCAGTCGAGCACCTCATACCTGTTGCTCACACCTGCTCGCTCTCCGCTGTTGCCCTCGTAGCCG
>Ga0265798_10012248_pt1 | contig 10366 bp, 10 predicted proteins | sample P3T30metagenome_FD_192430 | JGI IMG/M metagenome (GOLD analysis project Ga0265798, IMG submission 192430) | Plant litter microbial communities from East Loma Ridge, Irvine, California - P3 T30 | ecosystem: Environmental > Terrestrial > Plant litter > Unclassified | place: USA: California...
GGATTGGATCGACTATCACCGTCAGGAATGGAACGAGCGGCTGAACCGCCTTGATGATTTGATCAGCGGCATCGTTTCCAACGAAGACTGCGCCTGAACGTCGGCTTATGCCCTGAGCTGCCGTTCGGGCTACCGCGACGATCGGCCGGAATGTCCCAATTCTCGCCATTCCACCCGGTGCCGTCGGCGCAGATGTGCCTACATGAACAAACGGCCGGAGGTGGGAATAGGGGATCGGCCGGTTAATGGCCGAAATTGGGGCGATCCTGCCCTAACGTCGCTTCAATCTTTCTGGCGCGACTCGAAGCCGGGTGATCCTAATTGCCGTACTGATGCTCTAGTTCTTGACCGGTTTGCGGGCACGCAGCCGGGCGTGGCGGAGTGATACGACGCATGTAGCACTGTTTCTGCGATCCAGAGCCAAGCGAATATCGCGCAGCTTCGAGTTTCCGAGCGCTACGATCGCCCGCTCGACTTCATTGTCAAACCCATCGTCCGCAACAGAATCATCACCTTCTCCTTCGAGGAAGTGGTCGATCAGCCGCAGTTGCGCGAGTTCAGCATCATCATGCGTCGCGGTACGCTCCTGTCCTTTGTGGCGCTGGCCAGCGCACGCTTCAACTGTTTGCGGCGTGAGGCGAGTTCAGTCGCGTCGATCCCTAAGCGACGCTGCAGTTCGACACCTTTTGCCCCATCCAGCAATGCCTTGACTAGCGCCACAAGGCGCGGGTCGCGGTCGATCACCTCACGGATCGCACTGATCGTGCGACGGTAATGCATGGCATCGTGACCAAATTGCTCCGGCGACGGCGCGGCTGAGGCCATATCAATTCCGCCTTCGCCGAACGTGGAAATGGGAACGGGCCGGTTGCCGGCAATGTCGGCTTCACGCTCAGCCGAGGTCAAGCTGCGCATGATCCCGACCAAGAAGTCGGTGACGTTCCAGCTACGCTGGCATTTACGCCGGCCATCGAGCGCCCGCACGAATGCTTCCTGACGCAGGTCTGCCGCGAGTATATGGTGATCGCGCGCCAGATAGCGGGACGAAGCGAAGAGACGCTGACGATCCGCGTCTGTGAGCGATCCCAGCATCATGCCGATCTCGACCGGCGAGTAATGGCTATCGGCGGCATGTTTCTCGTTGGCTGGGCAAGAATCAGGCGAGATGACGATGCCTCTCAATCATAAAAGCGGAGCCGGCCGGTTATTCGGACAGGGATAGTGAAAAATATTCTCGTTGTCCGAATTTTCGTGAGCGTCCGCTTTATAGATTGAGGAATGTTGCCCCGACTGTTCGCTGGATGGTCCATGGCACGTTCGCGGAACGTTGCCGGGCTGTCGCTGCCCGGTTCCATTCGCCCACCATATCTAACGCCCGAGTAAGCCGAGCAGCGCGTGACCGGCTAAGCCAGCGTGTCCGCCAAACCAGCGGATGATCAAAACCGCTGATAGTCACCGGAATAGTATCATCGCTCTTACCTCTCGGTCATTCTTGACGCGGTGGTCAGGCCGTTCCGCAACGGCCACACGCTCGCGCATCGTCTGTTACGGAATGGCTCAGGGTCCCGGCGGCTTAGGGGTGACCAGCCTTACGCATCCACATACTCGCGCATCACGACCTGGCCGGTGACATCGACGCCGTCGCGAACGAGGGTGGCGATCCGGGCAGTCGCTCGCTCGATCCCGGCGGCGAGACCTCCCGGCCGGCTGCCGAGCTGCAAGATCTCGCCGGGCAACGCCTTGAAGCAGCTCCGAACCCCGTCACGCGGCGCGATCAGTGCGCGTGGTCTGCCGGGGACAAGCGACAAGCGGCAGCCCGACCACGTGTAGCAGATGCTGTCACGAGGCAGGAACAGGTTGATGCCTCCCATCAGGGGCAGGTCGTCGCCGTCTGCAGTGAACTCGATATGGATGACGTCCTTCTGACTTTGCCTCGCCATCCGAGCGACTTCGATGCGCCCGGATGCATCGAGTGGTTCGCCGGACAGGATCATCATGCCGGGCTGCATCATCTTGTTACCGAGCAACAGCTTGGTGATCGCAGCGACGTGCGCGGTGACATGGGCGACCTGGGTGCTGTTCATCTGAGCTTCTCCTTCATTTCATCCCCACCACGGGGATCACAAAGGCTGGTCATCCAGTCCCTTCTGCTTTTCCCTGATTGACGCCTCGAAGCAGTCCGGGCCGATCCCGAGACCTGCCGCGACGCGGCGGAGAACCGCTCGGTCGAGCGCATGCGCGCCATCGACAACGACGGGTTTACGTCGAACTCGACCTGCGTCCGGACAGATGTGGTCAGCCAACATCAGCACCGTCCCAGTTCCGGCACCGCCGGGTGCCGCCCACCATGACGGCATGGTGGCGGCCAGAATCATGAAGCTGATGAATACGAACACGAGCATGCGGCGAAGCAACGGCGAGAAGGGAGGCGGCATTGGGATTTCTTTCGACAAGGACTTCACCGCAGCCCATCCACCGCACCGTCATTGCTCTTGTCGAGTGTCGCGGCTGCCCGCGCGAAGCCGGCGCCACGCTCGCCCGCGGTTTGCCACGGCACGAGATCGGCCCGCAGATGCCGCGCGGTGAGTTTGAAGGCCGGGTTGCGCCAGTCGCGCTCCTTGCGTGCAGGAACGAGCCACATCACGTCGTCAGCCGCCAGCCATGCGAAGAGCGGCCGGTGCCAGACGACTTGACCGCTACACCACAGCCCAAGCGCGATCTGTGGCGCACCGACTGGCGTCGAGCCGATGATAAGCCCATCGGACCGTGCCGCCTTCAGCGCGCCCGTCAGCGCAGCGACACACGGCGCGAGCGCACCGTCGGTCACCGTGACGAGGAGCGCGCTCGCTTCCTCGCGAAGGCAGGCAGCGAGCGGCAGGCCATAGTCAGCCGGCATGTCCGCCAACCGCCACGTTGCATGTTGCGCGAGTACCCTAACGACATGCGAGGCCGCCGCCTGATTCATGCGCGGCCAAGGCTGGTTGTCGTTCATGACGCAGCCGTCCCGTTCGGGTGGGATTGCAGGCCGTCACGCCGCCAACCGGCCTGCACCTCCAGAAAAGCGTTGCGGACGAGTTCGTGCGCACGCTTGTCAGCAAGTGGCCATACCCATTCGCCAAGGCCGATCGCGGTCAGCCGCCTGGGGCCGGGGACCATGACATGGACATGCGGTAGTTGGGCACGGGCGGCGCGGTGTGGCGTGTGGCTGACGATCAGGGCACCCACCTCGAAGGTATCGACGATGCAGCGGCGGGTGAAGTCGCGGACGAGCTCATATTGCTCGTGGATGCGCGGCGTTGGAAAGGTGAAGGTGAAATAGGCGAGCAGGGCTCTTGCCTTCAACGGCAGTTCGGCATCGACCGTTTCCATCAACGTCTGCGGATCCGACAGGCGGTCGTCGGCGCCGAGCGGCAGAAGCACTTCAGCGCGGGCCGCGCCGAGCGTCCATGGCGCGGCGTCTGCGGCCAGACCGACACGCATTTTCGCGCTCGCGAACCCGGCCGCGCTGTTCACATGGCCATGGTAGACCGGCTGCAGGCAGCCGTGCATCACTCTGGTCCCTTTCGTATCGGCGCGATCGCCGACGAGCGACAGCCAAGTGTGCACATCCGCCGGGTCCGGCTTGCAGTTCGGGTTCACCGCGATGCTCTGCCGCGCGGGCGTATCGTCATCCTTGCAAGGCATCAGCACGCCTCCTGCGGATAGAGAAGCGCGGCTAGCTCGGAAGCGGTGCGGTAGATACCATCGGCGCGGTCGGCGAGCGTCTGGTAGGGCGGAACAAGATAGAGTTCGAGCCCCTGTACTTCGAAGCGTACTGCCCCCCCGAAACCATGGGGCACCAGCCACAGCCCGCCATCGTCGTGGCGGTAGAGCGCCATGTCGTTGAGGCTGAACGGCGCGAGGCCACCATCGGCAAGCACGACATCGGCCGCGATGGGCAGCAGATCGCACGTGGTCAGGCAGCAGCGCATCAGCACGACGTCGATCGCCTCGGCAGCGGCGACCCGCTCGATCTTGGCGCGGAACATCGGCGCGGAGACGCAGGTGAAGCTCAGGATCGCCGACTGCGCGTCGAGCATGACGGTGTCGGCCGGCAGGCCACCGCCCGATATGCGGGCGGGCATGATGGGTTCGATGGGCTGGCCGTCGTAACAAAAGGCGGTGACGAGATAGTTGAGCAGGACGCTCGGCAGCAAGCGGACGGGGTTGGACAGGGTGTGCATTCGTAATTTTCCGAAGCTTCGATGGTCGCGGGCCGGACGGCTCGGACAAGCTCCTGATGATCTTTTTCATTCATCTACCGGGGCTCGCAGCCCGGCTCTCAATTTCTCCCTGCCTTTTCATCGATAGAGCCTAGCGCTGTCGTGCCGGTCCTCGAGCAGGCGGTCACTGACCGGTGCGGCACTATTTCTCGCTGGGTGCGCCGATTGCATCGATCGCGCGGCGCAGCGCACGCAGATCGTCGAGGGTGCCGCCCGCCATATTGGGGATGGACGGGCCCGCAAACATATCGAGCGGCAGCTCAATCGCCCGGCGTATCACTGCGCTGTCGGGGTGAAACCGGGTCTCGAGCCGCACCAAGACATTGACGAAGAGCGGCAGCCGCTAACGACAGGTGACATCGAGCGGGCAGGGCAGGCGGCCCGTCTCGATCATCGCGACTGCGGCTCGATCAGCGGTTTCGAGCTCGGCCCCGTATACCGGGGGGCGAACGCATGGGTCAGCATGATGCGACCGCAGGGTCGATCAGTCCGGCATCGCTATCCGGAATGGAGTATCGGTCGACACGCTGGTTCACGGCGGGCTTTCGGCAGCAGGATCACCGCCCGGTCGGGTCGGATCGGGCTGCCGGTTCTTTCCTCGCACCAGCAGCTTCGCTGGGGTTCGTTTCAACCCTTGCCCTCCTTTGCACCGTGAGGCTCACCGACCTCTGCCCCTGGAATTCGGCGAAGGGAGATCGACGTGGCGAGGGCGTTTGGCCTCCACCGGCGAGGAACCCGTCTCGACAGTCTTTGCCTGCGCCAGAAGGCCGCTCGTCTTTTCGATCGGTTCCTCCACGCTCGCCGGGCCGGTCCGGGACTTCGGCGCTTTGGGCGCCGGACCGGGCACCGCGTTGCCGACCCGGTCGGTCAATGGGACCGCTGGCGCCACCTGAGCTAGCACGGCAGGCTGTTGCGCGGGCAGCGCTGCTTCGTACATCACGCGCAGGTGTTGTTGCAAAGCGACATCGAACGACGGTCGTTGCAGCGCCATACGCTGCTGCTCCGTCAGCCCGGTCATATCCACGTCGAACCGTCCATCGGCCGCCTTGCGGATCGCCGCGCGCTTTGCCTTCAGACGGGCAAGCGCCAGCTCGCACACTTCGCGGTGACGTGCCTCTAGCGCCTCGTGCATCGCCAACGACGATGCAGTGGGCGCAGTAGCCGGCACCGAGGCAGATACTGGTGTCGCCTCGACGCGAGCGGGGTCCGCTGTCGGCGAGAGAGGCGCATTTGCAGAGCGACCGGCATCCTCTGGTTCGATCCTCGAAGGACGCTGGCGCACCGTATCTATGCGGTCGGCCGTTCCGGTGGATGCCATAGCAGCCTGCGCCGATATGGCGTCGCTCATTACCACGACACGCCCGCGGGTCTCGGCCAATTTTGCCACGAGCGCTGTCGTATCGAGCCGACGTTCACCCATCTCGAGCGCCCTGTCCACAGCCGTGCGCGCAACTGCCGTGCGTTCATTCGCCTTCCACTGCGCCTGCCGGATCCGACCGATGTGGGTATCGAGCCCGCGCTGTACCCGCATCCGCATGTCGGTGAGCCTGGCGGCGACCACGGGCAGGGTCTCGATACGCCCGAGCATCTCCGTGCACATGGCGGACACCTTCGTCCGAGCGATGAACAGGCGGGCTGCCGCGTCACCGAGCCCCTGGCGGAGCCGCTGCACATGGTTGGTCAGTACCGCGAGCTTTGCCAGACGATCTTCCTGCGCCGCCAGTTGCCGTGCCGCCCAGGTTGCCTGCTGACCGATCTTCCCGCGCACCGGCGGGTTCATGCCGCGCGCCTGGTTCGACAGTGGCGTGTAGCGCTTGTCGATATGCGCTGCATACAGCGTCGCGTTGACCGCGCGTACGACGGCGCTCCGTCGGGCGCGGATGCCGACCGGTGTGTTGATGTCGGTCTGTTTGGCGGCACCGAACTCCCATTCGTACGGCCCCAGCCGTCGCGATGGGCGGGTCGAGAAGACGAGGTGCATATGAAAATTGCGCTGGTCGCCAGCCGCATCGGGCAGATGGATGCCGACGGTATAGGCTAGGCCCCTCGTTTCGAACCAGTCGCAGATCCGCCTTACGACCTGGCGGCGCTGGTGGGCGGTAAGTTCGGCAGGCAGTGCGATTATCTCGGTGATATAGACGTTCGCGTTCGCGCGGTCGTGCTTCTCGACCGCCTCTAGCGTGCGGCACCAGCCGACAAGTTCGTTGCGGTCTTCGGCGATGTTGCTCCACCAACCAAGTTCGCCGCCTTCCAGTGCATCCTCGCGAACCGCATAGAGCACCGCGCGTTCGGTCTCGCCGTGGCGCCAGCGGCGCCCCTTGGTCGAGGAGAAGCCGCGGGCGACGAACGCATAATGGATCGCGTGGCGACCATCGGGCCCGCGTGCGCTACTTGATCCCGTCGTGCCCTTCAGCATGCGCGAAACCAGCCGGTGGAACAGCCGTCGCGGTGTTCTGCCTCCAGTCCGTGGACGGCTTTTTTCCTCTATCCTGATACGAATGCGACGTTTCAGGAACGCTTCGGCCTCACGGTCCTTGAGCGCCTTGTAGCGGCGCCGACCGCCCTCGGCTGCCCGCTCGGCACTATCCTCGGCTCGCCTGCGGCTCATGACATTACGCGTACTGCGCACGTCGGCGATCGCCTGCGCGACCGCGTCCGACCTTGCCCGCAGCTGCGCATAGTCGACCTGCACGTAAACCTTGTCCCTTGCTCGTTCGAAAGGGGGTGGCCGGCGCGGGTGTTGTCGGGCGATGCCGGAACAACACTTTATCGCGCACCACCCCCTTACCTCTTCTCACATAGTCAGGCCTTTTGGGTGTTGGGGCGTCCTACCCCCGCCGTGACCATCTTCGTCGATGTCGTCGAGACCGGCATCCGGGGGGTAGGACGACCGCGCGCCATGCCGCCTCTAGCCACTTCGCAGAGCATGAAGAACTTCGACCCCGCCCGCCTGTTCGCGACCCTGGACGCGCTGCACGGCTCGATCTCGAGCGAGCTGACGCTGGTCGAGGACAGCATCGCCGAACAGCGCCGGCAGGCGCATGCGGCGACCAAACGTCGCAAGCGCGACGCTGCCCGCTATGTGTTGGGCGGTACGTTCATGGCGCTCGGGTTCGACCGGCTGGATGACACCATGCTGGTCGGCCTGTTTGCGCATCCCGACCTGATGCTGCGATGGCTCGTCGAAGCCCGCGAGGCGCGAGGCCCGGCGAGTTTCGCCGATCTGATCGCCCGCATACTCGCCGATCCCGTGCGTTCGGCGTGGTGCCGTGAATGGGGTGTCTATCTGCGTTGGGATCGGCAGAAGCAGCTTTACGATGCGGAGGTCGCGTCCTTCATAGCCTCGGGGCGGACCGGCCCGAAGGAAAGGTGGCGGCGCGATCCCGTCACCGTCGGTCAGGCCTGGCTGATCGAGCTGGTGTGCGAGCTCGCCCAAATGCCAAACCCCGCGCTGGCGACCAAGGGCGAGGCGTTCGAATGGCTCTACGCCGCAGGGGGCGATCCGCGCTTTGCGACCAAACCGGCGACGCCGAACTTTTGGAGCGAAAGGTCATGATCCTGTCCGCCGATCTCGACGAGGCCATGCGTCAGTACGAGACGATGATCGCCGCGTATTACGAGGCAATCGCGGAGGTCGATGAAGAACTCGGTGCGGGGCGCTGCGGACTCACGCCCTATCACAACGCCGCCAAGCTGCTCGAGACGATTAACACATGTGCTGCTATACTTGCCGAGATGATCGATGAGGCAAGGCGCGCGCTATGAAGCAGAAACAGATCAAGCGTTCGAGGGAAGAACTTGCCCACGAGGCCAATATGCAGGCGTCGTTAACGCGCAAGAAACAAAAGGCGGCTTCGAAACAACGTACGACCCTGTTCACCGACTTCGACGTCATTCTCGAAAACTGTGGCCTGCCCGACGCAGCGAATTTGGCCACGACTATCGATGCGCTGATTTGTGCATGTCGCGAGGGCAGGGGGCCAACCAACGACCACGACCTGCTCATCTTCGATCCGATGCTCGTCGATCTGGCCACGCTCCCGATTGGTGTGCTCGACCACAAGGAGCTGCCATTGCCCGCAGCACTCATCCCGCGCACGCGGGAGGCACTGGTTGCACATTGCGAACGGATGATCGTGCGCAGCCGGTCCCCCGATGTCATAGCCTATGTCGTGGCCGGCTGGCCGGGATGTGATGTGAACCGGGTCGATATCCGATACGGGCATAACGATGCGAAGGATCGTGCACAGCAATTCCTCGAGCGCCATGTCTCCATGCTGTGGCAGTTGTCGGATAGAGCGTCCGATCTGTACGAGGCGATCATATGTGGGCGGCACGGGTCGGCACTGCGCCTCCTCGAAACGGCAAGACTGACGTTAGGCATGACCAGACCAGAGATCGAGCGCTTGATCCAGCAGCATGGGTTGCTGTGGTGCACGAACGATCTGCAATTGATCCTGGCACGCAGCGCATCGGGTGCGCGCAACCCCTTCGGCCTGCTCGCCAGCACGACGCAGGTCGAGATGAAGCCTGAACGCGCGGTCAACGACATGAAGCGGCATTTGATCCTGTTGCGCCTCTTCATCGACCTCTACGCTACGACGAACGAGGAGCAGGACGCTGTGGCACCGAAGCAACCTGGCTTGGTGCCTGAAGGCGACGAGCTGGCGCAACTGCTCCAGCGCCGCATCACGATGTCGATGAATCGAACCGGCGTCAACCCGATGGCGCTTCGACCGAAGCTCGACGCGCTGATCGAGCGCATCCGGACCATGCGCACCTACGGTGCAGAACTATGGTGGCAGGAACTCGCTCGACCGGTCACCGCAAACGGGCCGCCCGCACACTTTTCGGGGATTTGGTTTTCCGGTCTTTCGCCCGTCCAGGCCGCGGCAGTGACCGTGCTGCGCTATCTACAGGCGGAGACCTGGATCAGGCGCATGGTAATCGAGCGGACCCCGAACGCCGGCATCGCCTCCGTGCGGGAAAATCCGGCGATGCCGCGGTTCGACGCTCGCGCGTTCTATACCGGCTGGAAAGAGCAGGCGAAGGACTTGCTTTTCCTCTATCGCCGCGAAGTTCTTCGCGACAAGATGGCGCCAACGGCGGAATCTACGCTTTCCATGCGCGCTAAAAACGCCGGGACCGACCCAATCGAGATCGCGAAGACGTTTCTAGACAAAGCTCCGGCGCGAACAATTGGCGACGATCATGGCGATCCTGCGTCAGAGGCGCGGACACTCTATTTGCTGGATGTCATACCCGAAAGCCGGCTTGCGAGATGAACCGCGCGGCCTGCAAAGCGCTGTCGTAACATCCGCGTGATCGGCTAGCCGCAAAAGCTGTGAAGGCCCAATTTCTGCCATCAACCGGCCGATCCCCTATTCCCAACTCCGACCGTTTGTTCATGTAGGCACATCTGCCCCGACGGCACCGGGTGGAATGGCGAGAATTGGACGAAGCAGTCGTTCGAGCAATCGGCCGGGAATGTCGGGTTTCGGATGAATCGGCCATTCGCGGGGCTTCCGAGATTTGCTCGGCATCGAGCGAGCCTGCACGGTAGCGACTCCGCGGGGCTTCGATCTCACGACAAAATAACAGCCGCGGCTCCCCTGACGAAAAACCCCGCCTCCGAGGTTGTCGCGCACTTTTTCAATCCGACAGGGTATCTCGCACAATAGTGCGAACCTAGAGCACGTGCGCCACCGCCCCACGCCGCGATTCTCCAGAATTTGCGGTGCTCTGCGTCGCCTATCGTGTGTTTTCCGACAGGGCGTGGGGTAAAAGCTGCCCGGCCGCTCACGCCCAAAGTCGGTCATTCGAGGCTTGTCCCGCCGATCCCCAAAGCCGCCGTTCGTGATGCGAAAATCAAAAGTTTTGCATCACAGGACCTGCTCAAATTGCGAACTATGAGTCCTGAAGGGTAGCCTCGCTCACGCGAGAAAACCGCTCCTACGAGTCAAACATACTTGACTCAAAATGTCGCGTATGTTTGACATTCTGCAGAAGCGTAGGGGAAGCAGATGTACGAGTTCACTCACCGTGGGGCCGGGGTCAATTGGGCGGCTTTAGATCAAAAGAGCCGACGCCTTGTGTCTGGGAGT
>Ga0265798_10012251_pt1 | contig 10365 bp, 10 predicted proteins | sample P3T30metagenome_FD_192430 | JGI IMG/M metagenome (GOLD analysis project Ga0265798, IMG submission 192430) | Plant litter microbial communities from East Loma Ridge, Irvine, California - P3 T30 | ecosystem: Environmental > Terrestrial > Plant litter > Unclassified | place: USA: California...
CATATACTGCAGTGCAGGCGCATACAATCCGAAATAAGCGCCGTTACGCTTCGATGGGATTACCAAGCTCAATTTGAGAATAGTTCAGATTGGCGGATAAGAATACTTGCGGAATTGGAGAACTTCAAATCTAGGGTACAAAACTTTTCAGATCCACAGTCAAAAGGTTATACATCACAACGGTGGCAAGCGATGATCTATCACTATACGTTGCTCATGCTTTATCGACCGACAAAAGCCAACGTGATCGGATCTGCCGGCGATTGGTCGGTTCAAGCCAGCAGCCAGGCTTGCTTAATGTTTCGTAGGACTCAGATTGATCGTCAAATCGCTCAGCCATGGCTTGCAGTAAGCAATCCCACGCACTCGATGACGCATGCGCTAATGCTAGCAGCTCCTTGTGCAATTCCAGTCTGGTATTACACTCTTGTACTGCTTCTGGGCTACCCCGCCGGAACATAGAACCGACAACTACTACTCTCTCGATGTCTCTGACGCGCTCCGCGCCTGCTCCAACATCCTAGCGATAATGGCAGACAGGTGGGCGAAGGCAGAATGCCTGCGAGACGTCTTCGAGCTACTGGCGCGCGAAATCCCGCTGGTCGACCGACCCAACAAACCACCCACTCGGTTGTCAGAGAAAACCGTCACGGCAATCCGAGAGCACCTTCCGCAGGTTCGTGCACTAGTAGTGCATCGTCCGGTGTTGCGTATGATCGATGAGATGATAAATGAAGATTTCCCTCGCTCTGCGCAACCTTCCCAGCTACCAACGATTCGTGGCATGCTCGCTCCGAATCACCAGGAACCTGAAGAAGACTTCAACAGTCAGTTACAGCAGATCAACGGAAACTTCCAGATGCCATTTGCCATGCAGCAGCCATTCGAGTACGGGATTGCAGATTCTGGGCTTGAGGATTTGGCTGTTGATGGCCTACTCTCGTTTCCTGGGGTGTTTGACTTCGAAGGCTGGACATGACACGTCATTAAAAAGTGAGATACTATTGGAGCTAGTGTACTCATAATGTGGGCTATCGACGTCTTTTCAACTACGCTGCTTTGCCCTTGTCTACGATAGACTCCCCCGCGACCGTCTCGAAGAAAGCATCCGCCAAATATCCACCGCAATAACTCAACTTCTCAAACCCATCAGTCATAGGTTTTGAGCTAAGAGCTGGGCCTTGCACCGACTTCAAGTAGCCAGCGATACCTTGGTCCTGCCACATCTTCGCAAATTGCTCCGTCACCATGTTCAGACCTTGCAGACTCCAGATCGGCTGGACCTGCCACACGATGCCTAGCTTGGCAAGATCGAGATGAAGATTCTTGACCTGGTCATCACTGAAGCCGGCTTTCGCAAAGTCGTAGTCACCGGTGTAGCCAAAGGCAAAAAGCCGATCTGGATACACCTTGCGAACTTCGGTGTGGAACTCGACGATGTCTTCCCAGTTCGGAGAATCCATACGCGCCCAGGTCACGTCTCCGAGTGGCGCAGCGGCGATGGCACGCTCGACGATACCCTTGACACAGCTCTTGATCATGTATTGTCCCATTGCTGATCGCGATAGTTCCCAGTCGAAGAACACATCCTGTTTCACGGTCTTACTTGCGATGTCGCGACGGTCTGATAGAGAAGCAACCGGGCATTTCGAAAGCTCCGCCTTGTAAGCGGCAAACTCTTCCTTCGACGCAACGGCCTCAACAGCCTCATCGAAAGTCTTGATCCCTGCTTTGGCCTTCCACTCGTCCCGCGCGGCCTTTAAGTCTTTCCCTCCCATCTGCGCAGCCGCGAGACATTTCTGCAATGGCTCTATCTTCTTCGTCGCTCCCTGTACATACTCATGATCGCGCTCGTCGACGACACTGGTGATGAACTCGGCATGATCCGTGTCGCAGCGGCACAACAGTAGCGTCTCCGCGCCCATGACATCGAATTGCATCCGCACAGCTGTCAAACGATCCAGGTATTCTTGAGTCGGTACAATTGTCCGCCCTTGGCCGACTGTAAACTTCTTCATCCCGATTGCAAGGTCGTCAATGTGTATCATCGCTACACCAGCGTCCACGAACTCGCGCGCCATCTTCATCGTGCTAGTCAGGCTACCGAAGCCCATATCGCCATCCGCGACGATTGGCGCCATGTAGTCCCAGTTCTCCAGTTCTTCACGCTTCTCAATCAGATGTCGTAACCGGTACTGTCGCTGACGTTGGTCGTGCCAAAGCTGGCTTTTGAAGATCTTGGAAACAACCTTCGGCACGGTATCCCAGGGGTAGTCCGCGTGGTCCATTCCGGGGAGTGCGACTTCCGAGAATCCGCATAAAGCACCTGATACGTAGACAGTCTGTTGATGCTTGGCCATCTGCGAAACTGCTACCGGGTCGGTGGTGCCAAATGTCAACTCGCATGTGCCGGCTTTGTTGTGTGCATTGAGTTGTTCCCAAAGCTTAATAGCCTGGATCGAGGAAGCTTCCGCTGGAGCGGGAATGGAAGCACGAAGCGCGGCTATAGTGCTTGCAGTGTATGGTCTGGCAACAAGGTCAGCTGAATTCGGTCACAGAGTAGATCTACTGCTTGAGTCATGCCGGAGAAACATACCGCTTCAAATGCGACTGCCTTGCAGAGCTCCATTGCTTTTCGATGGCAGCTACATCAGCTTTGAAAGCCTTCTGCTCATCTTGAACGGATATGTCGAGTTTTGGCATGATACTGAATGTAGAATAGGTTATTCGTATGGTCGTATAGCAATTCAGCTCGCAGATTTATGTATCTCAATCAACGAGGTGCTTCTGATCATTTATTCACAAACTGTCTCTTTCATCGCAGTGGCCCAAGCTCGGCGCGCGAGACGCGAAGCTAGCCTTGTCAGCCGGCAAATACAGGGTCTCTACTTTCCCCACTACAAGGCGGCGTGGAGCCCTCGTTCAATTCGCACTCTCGCACTTGCAAGTCCGACAGAGTCCGCTATCGGAAGACAAGCGAACGTTAGGACGGGTCCACTTTTGCGGTGCGGAGGCGCACGCCTGATCGCTTTGCGACTTCCAATTGTCATGTGTTCAGCGTGGCATGTTCAGGGTCTTTACTCGAATGTGTATCACTCAAGATTTAGTCATGTGTGGCATCTGCTGAAGAGCACGTGCCGGACCAATGAGGAAATAAGTCACAGATATGGCAATATGTTCGTGACGAATCTGTTCATTCAGATAAGCCTATAGTAATTACAAACTTCATGTCAAACTGTTCCCAGCCTGTGTGACATTCACCAGACGTATCGAAAGTGCACGTTTTGCTTGTCGGTCAAGTCGCGGAAGTCGGTATCTGCGTGCACCCTTCCACCCTTATCAGAGTCAATGCGGTCTCGCCTGCGGTTCTCATACCAGCAATACGTTGCATACATAGCGATGGTGATCATCGACAAGACGTAGCTTCCCAGCACAGCACCCATACCAAGCGGATATAGCGGTGCCTGGTCGGCCTTGAAGAATTGGGGTGCGATGATGTTGCTGATACAGTATGCGATAAAGACCAGCGCATTGACGGTTACTTTCTTCGTATGGCCCGCAGTGTTTGCCGTGTTGATACCGAGGGCAACGATATAGGGTCCGAGGTAGAAGTACGAGCAGTATAACGCTGCGAGACGCCCGTTGTAGTTGTCGAGAGGCAGAACGTATAGAAAGACTGCTGAGATCATGCCGACGATGATACCAAACATAACCCAAGCGGTACGTAATTGCTTGGCCGGAAGATACTTCGCAGTAAGGAATACCCCGCCATTGCAAACGTAGGACGCGACAGTCTGCAAGATACCCGTAGGCATTGTGAGGAGTGTCGAGCGCTGAGATGTGTAGCCGAGGCCTTTGATGATGAGAGGCGTGAAGTTCGTCAAACCTCCGTTCGGGACTAGGCGATATTAGTCCATACTTGGAAGGATGGCACATCAAGTTTACTTACTACTGATCCAAATGTGGAAGAAGAACATCAGCCACGTCTTGGGATCGAGAAATGCTTCAATCATCTGGTCCTTCTTGAACGTTTTGTTCTCAACTCCCGTCTGGTCTTGCCGGATCTTGTCAATCACGATGGCCTTTTGTCGCTCGGTGACGAACTTTGCCTTGACAGGATTGTCAGGCAAGAAAATGCCGATTACGCAAGCCCATACAATGGTCATTGCGCCTGTGATCCAGAACATAGCGCGCCATTGATGTTCGCCTGCTAGGAATCCAATACCGTATCCGATTGGACCAGTGAAGCACACAGAAAGACCCGTATACATCAAGCCGGTTCGAAGAGGTTGCTCACGTCGAGGGTACCACATGCTGATGATGAGGAAATTGCCAGGTACGATAGGAGCTTCGAGAGCCCCAAGAAGAACCCGGAGTGCGATTAGTGTAGGAAAGTTGTTGGCAAAACCCGTCGCAATGAGAATGCAGCCCCAGAGCAGTTGGACGACAAACATCAATTTGGCGATCGGAAAGCGCTGGAGGAGGCTGCCACTCGGTAGGCACCAAAACAGGTAACCAAACTACACGCATTGTCAGCACCCCAGAAGCGATGGTGGATAGGTTTACTTACGTAGAATGCACTACCAACCCAGCTGTATCTGTCTCCAGTCAAACCAGTATCAGCTCGGAAGCCGTACAAGGCCGCTGTAGCTGTCGTCACTTTGTCCATAGCGCCCAGCGTGATGTTGACTGATATGACTATTAGGGAGCGCTTCTCGTTATTTCACTTTGCAAGCACTCACACCAGAGCAATGGCACGAGACGCAGGTCTAGCTTCCACCGCAAGCGTGTCGCTTCTTTTCTTGTATACGCATTCTCCCCCGTGAGATGATGAGCATAGGCAGCCGCCACATCAACGTTGGCCGAGGCAACTTCTCCCATCTTCACAGAATGTGTGTCCTCGACGTCGGCGGACGACATAACTTTGCTATCGTCGGGCATGGTAGCAATGAGTGGGGTAAGAATGGAATGCAAAAAGAACTTTCCAATGGGTGTCTCGAACACCTGATTAGGTGCGTATTTTATACAAAACTAAGACAAAGAATCATATCAGTAATACCTATCTTGATATCTCGTTGAGTGTCGCTATCTCCAGCTAGACAGCGGCTGGACGGGATATGGAACGTCAGAGTCCAGCTCGATAGGACTAAGATTGCGCCCTTGACTCGCGAACGTTGTCGTTCTCCGCATTTTGGCGACGGCAACGATCAACCGGTTTGCATGCCCATGTTCGCTGCCTAGCGTCAAGGAATAAAGAGATGGTTCTTCGGACTCTCATGTCCGATGGTGGCACGGTGGGTCACGACCAATAGTGGGCTGTCAGGCCCTCACACCATGCCATGATAGAGCTAGTATGACTTCTGATACCCGACTGCTAGGATCCGTCTGTATAGACGATATGTGCCATGAGAAAACGGGCGATAGGAGCTTGCTCGAGGGGTGCTGCGCGTACGGATATGGCGTCCTGCAGCGGCGCAAATTGTCCGCCACCTTTCGTGCGCAGAATGTTATCGTCGACGCGTATCGCATGATGGATAACTTCAACCATTGTGAAAACGTCGTCACAGTGGTGGATCGAACATCACAGTAGGCGAGCCATGTGTGGTTGGAGACGTGGCAAATCGCGAGATAGTCGCGACAAACGTCAACCGCTTATCGGCGGCCATCACATGCATCGCCGAATGCGGGCATCCCGAAAGCGACATCCATAGAAGACAGATACATTGCTTGAGAAAACGTTATTCAGGAAGGATACATCAAACTAAAAGCTCTCACACTCAATTCGTGCAACCATGGCACGAAATCTACGCATCTGCATGCTTAATGCCGATGCACCGGTGCCCGTTGTTGCCGCCGAGCGCGCCCCCACCTATGGGCGTATCTTCCACCAACTTCTTTCCTCCGCAGCTGCCAACACGAAATTACCACGCCCGTCCTTGGACACTGTCATCAAGATCATATCTACGGACTTCGACGTGACGAAGAACGAATATCCCAACTCGATAGCAGATTTCGACGCTGTCATTATCTCGGGCTCCGCGAACTCGGCCTACGATGAGCTGCCCTGGATACGCAAACTCGCAAGATGGACGAAAGAAATATATGAGAAAGATCCCAGGGTGAAGATCTTCGGCAGCTGCTTCGGCCACCAATTGGTGTGTCAAGCTCTACTAGGAGATTATGGTGTGAAGGTGGAGAAGCATCCGGAAGGCTGGGAACTAGGGGTAAAAGAGATCACACTGCAACTGCAATTCTACAACGAATTCTTTGGAGATGAAGCAGGTGGGGAAGATAAAGATGGCAATAAGATGAAGCTACAGTTCGTGCATCACGACCACGTGGTTGTTCCACATGTAGAAGCGCTGCCGGGCTCCTGGACAACGCTGGGAAGAACTCAGCATTGCGCTAATCAGGGCATGTACGAACCTGGTCGTGTTCTCACGTTCCAGGGTCACTTCGAGTTCGATCGTTTCATCAACAGTGAGACAATCAAGTACTTCTTCCCGAATTGGCAACCCAAAGTCTTGGCAGAGACGCTTGATGCTATCGATGCGGATGACGATTCAGTGGCAGCAGCAGGAGTAGTTCTGAAGTTCTTCTTGGACGACAGTGCTAGAAAGCATGGTCAGTCACATACTGTCGTTGGGGGCCTACTCACGCCACCATCAAGAGAATGAGCTTGCATATTTACCACCGATCCGATATGTATCAACTACATATTGTAGATTTAGACCTACTTACTACCTTCCTTGATCAATGCACTTAATCTCTTAATACCTTCAAGAATCTCTACTTCGGTGTGCCATGCCCATGACAAACGTATGCCATTTCCATAGCCCTTTGCAGCACGAACGGCGGATGTAGCGTCTCCTTGCACTTGCATCATGTCGCCATATGCAAACTTTACATTGTATTTCTCCAAGCCTTTGGCAGCCAAATCAGCACCCTTTCCAACCAGACCTTCTGGTAACAGTAACCAAATGAAGTAGCCTCCAGCTTGCGCAGAAGACTCCTCAGGACTAGTGTCCGCGCCGCTCGCTTGGCCAGAATTCTCATTGTACGGCTTCCCAGTAGAGATAGTGACACCCAGCGGTACCAGAAAGTTTTCTATCCCTTCCAGCATAGCATAATAGCGAGCCCGAAACGTCGGAAGAACTTTGGTTTCAAGATGCTTGCGCAACAACCCAGACTCAAGCACCTCATGAACGAATGAAGCAGCCATGTGTGCGGGACAGCCTCCAGATCTAGTCGCACCCACTTGTGACAGTGCAAGCGTGAACGCAGGAGTCGCTTCTGCCCAGCCTACTCGTACACCCGGTGCTATGATCTTTGAGAACGAACCATTGCTCATAGCATTACCCCATTCATCTTTAGGGCCTCCTTCAAGCGTGCGATCGACGTCGACGATTCGGGGAGGTACGTCACCGAGGCTCTCATAGCTTCCATCTTTATCCACTGGCCAGCGTAGTATGTCGTACACATCGTCGGTAACCACGAGGGCATCAAATTCTCGTGCGAGGCGAATGAGTTGTTGTCTTCGCCGAAGCGACATGGTCTTCGCGCTTGGGTTCGAGAACGTCGGAACGCAATAGATGATGTGTCGATAAAGCTTTTTATATCTTTCACCCGTCTTTCGCATCGATGCAGCGTGTGTTGTCGATTGATCTGCCTCCTCAAGACTTCGTCGTAAGAACTCCACATCCAGCCCTTCATCGTCTTCCGGCACACCCTTCATCATCCCCTGGAACCCGTTGTCCATGAAGATAGGACATGCCAGAAAGTAGCATGGTTCAACCATCCAAATGTTTCGCGTGTAGCCTGGCTCAGTGAAGCGTGCCAGAACGTTGTCCAAGTTCCCCGATGCCCCGTTCGTGACACAGATGCGGTCGAACGAAAGTTCCGAACCGCGTCCGTACGTGGAAGTGAGCCATGCTGCGATAATGCGTCGAAGTGGTTCGTAGCCAGCATCCGGGCCGTAGATTAGTGAGGCTGCGGTTTTTGCTTGCGAGTTAAGTACGCTTGTCGCGCCGTCGAGAAGTTGAGCCGATGGAAAGAGTGACGGCGACGGCCACCCCAATTGCAGATTGATGCTTTCGGTCATATTGGTAGGACCCAGATGCGACAATGATGGTGGTCTTACAGGCAGATCACGGCGACGCTGCCATGAACAGCAGTCGAATCATTTTGCGACCTCGGCATGCGCGCTGCAACCCATGCTCATAATCGCATAGCCACTCAGCATTTGGTGGAGAGCGTGATATCGACCCCTGCCAATCTTTCGGACTCTGAGCTCCGATGGAGAGGAACGTCGGAACTTCGAAGGATTCACTGAGGGGTTCATTCGCGCCGCGCTAGTGAAGTATTAGCGTGTTTCCTGGGAAGGGATCGGCAATCGCGCGTCATCCTCATCCTGCCGGAATGCGCAGCAACTCCACCCTCAACGCGACGCGATAGGCATTACAAACCCGCACTGCCATGCCTTCGGAACGATATGCCCTGCGGCATCGGTGTCGTTACAGCCAATGGCGCGTGACGAAACAGCTGACCAGGCGATGCCTGTTTGGCGTGTTCATACCCTGATCTATTCACTGGCACGACGGTGGCTTACCTCAAATTCCTGGGACCTATAGGGACATACATCACGTTTAGACCACGAAACACTGCGTCTTATCTCTTCTTCGATACATCCTTTTTTGATCGTCCACCAAACATGCCGTTCGTTGAGCAGCCGCCGCAGGGTGCAGGCATCCGCATCGCTATAGATCGCGGTGGTACCTTCACAGACTGCTTGGGTATCGTACCAGGGAAACCAGATGTGCTAGTCAAGCTTCTGAGTAACGATCCGACTAACTATGCCGATGCACCCACAGAGGGTATTCGCAGGATACTTGAGCAGGCCTTGAACGTGTCCATACCACGCGGCGGCAAGATCGACACCAGCAACATCGAATCGATCAAGATGGGAACTACAGTCGCGACAAACGCCTTGTTGGAACGAAACTCCACAAAATGCGCGTTGGTTGTCACCAAAGGTTTCAGAGATCTACTACGCATAGGTGATCAGACCAGACCGAAGCTGTTTGACCTCAACATCCGAAGGCCTGAGACGTTGTTCGACGATGTACTAGAGATTGACGAGCGCGTCACACTTCACGATTCGACCGAGGACAAGTCAACACTACGAGACCCTGACCGCAACTCCTATGACCTGGAAAGGGGGGTGGGCGGCGAAGCCATTCGCGTTTTGCGACCAATTGGTTAGTAACTTGACGTGGAAGTAGCTTCCTAGCTGACACTTTAGTAGACAGCACACATGCCCGCGAAGGTCTCCAGGTCCTGTTCGACAAGGGCGTGCGGTCCTTGGCGATAACGCTCATCAACAGCTATACTTTCCCGAACCACGAGCTTCAGGTTGCCGATATCGCCAGAGACATCGGCTTCACGCAGATATCAGTCTCATCACAGATCTTTCCCATGATCAGAGCCATTTCGAGAGGCTACTCAGCAACAGCAGACGCGTACCTTACGCCTTTGACGCGCAATTACATCGACGGCTTTCGTGAAGGCTTCGTAGGCGGCCTGGAAGATACCAAGGGTGCTCGTTGCGAGTTCATGCAAAGTGATGGAGGACTAGTGGGGTGGCAGCACTTCAGCGGTCTCAAAGCTATCCTGTCAGGTCCGGCTGGAGGTGTTGTCGGATTCAGCAAGACATGTTTTGATGTACAGCGGAGGAAGCCAGTGATAGGATTCGACAGTAAGTCTAAAGCTCGCGAAACATGTCGGAAGTATGCTGACAATTACGCAGTGGGCGGAACCAGCACTGATGTTTCGCGGTATGCGGGAACACTGGAGCACACCTTTGAGTCAATCACGGCTGGTGTGACGATTCAATCTCCACAGCTAGAGATCGACACTGTTGCCGCCGGTGAGTAGCACTCGAATCAATGGATCTGGATAGTTACTAAAGTTTCTAGGCGGTGGAAGCATACTTTCCTATCGCAACGGTCTCTTCCTCGCAGGCCCCGAATCAGCAAGCGCCCATCCAGGCCCAGCAGCATACCGAAAAGGTGGACCTCTGACGGTTACAGATGCAAATCTTGTCTTGGGACGTTTGCAGGCTGAGTACTTTCCAAAGATCTTCGGCAAGCACGAGAATGAACCTCTGGATTATGAAGGCGCAAAGCGAGCTTTTGAAGAGTTACTCGTTACGGTCAACGCGGACCTGTCACAGACTAGCGGAAAGACGAAGACTGTCGAAGAGCTTGCTCTTGGCTTTTTGGAAGTTGCGAATGAGACAATGTGTCGGCCCATACGCTCTCTCACTGAAGCCAAGGGGCACCGAACCTCTGATCACGATCTTGCGGT
>Ga0265798_10012252_pt1 | contig 10365 bp, 9 predicted proteins | sample P3T30metagenome_FD_192430 | JGI IMG/M metagenome (GOLD analysis project Ga0265798, IMG submission 192430) | Plant litter microbial communities from East Loma Ridge, Irvine, California - P3 T30 | ecosystem: Environmental > Terrestrial > Plant litter > Unclassified | place: USA: California...
TATTATTCATTATTAAATTGGTTTGGGTTTGCTGTTCTATATACCGGAGTTATCTTTCCGGCAAGCTTTTCAATCCAGCCTGTCCATTTGTATTTCTTCGCGAAAATGAACAAAAGTATGGGGTAGATAATTAATATTGGGAGAACAATGTCAAGCCCTCCCGGTGAAGGTTTAACTGTTTCTTTTAAGATTGCCGGCGTTTGCAACACGCTCCAGTCAGATGTTATTAGTAAAGCAGCGGTTAGGTTGTTTGCAGCGTGAAATCCAATTGCGAGTTCCGTGCCCTCATCCATCAGGGTCATTATACCCAGGCATAGCCCCGTGCCAATGTAGTAAAGGGTAACTACAGGACCCATCTCATCTACTTCAGGATTTAAAAAATGCAGGCATCCAAAAATTAAAGATGTCATTATTAGGGGGAACCATCTGTTTTTAGCCAGTAGCCCAAACCCCTGCATAAGATAACCTCTAAAAACAAGCTCTTCTACCGTTGTTTGAATGGGTATCATGGGTATGGCAATGGCGCAAAGAATAAGGAACTTCCCTAAATTAAACTGCATCTCATAGTCCTCGGGCGTGATGTAATAATCATAAAGTGTTGTCCCTACAGAAAATATTGCCCAGATGAAGAACGCAAACAGTATACGCTTCCAGTCGGTCTTTGGCCGGGACGTTACAATTTCAAGAAAGTTTTGATTATGATACATTTTCACGACCCTGAAAATGGCTACGAAGGCAAATGCAAAAGATAACAATAGGAGAAACAGCATTAAATTCTGATCCATAAAACGGTACAACTGTGCACTGCTCGATGGCATATTGCCCCCTCTTTTAGCAGCCTTAATTGCAAGAGCAATTATTAAAGGGAACTGCCCGATGAATGACGCTAAGATAATTAAAAGTGAGCCTAATAGATATTTCCCAAAATTGTTTTTGGGCTTAAATGCCTGCAGTATGAACATGGTTGCTACCTGTTTAATTTAAGTATTTGTTAGCACTAAGGTACTTCAATTTTGAATAATTATGGCTTACTTTGCAAAAAGAATTAGATGCTTACTATACACCATAATCCCCGCTGCAGCAAGTCGCGCGAGGGTTTGTCATTACTCGAATTACAGGGCAATCCGTTTACTGTAATTAAATACCTTAGCGAGCCACTTAGCAAAGAAGATATCACTTCAATTATCGCTAAACTCGGCATTGCTCCAATCGAACTGGTTCGGCAAAAAGAAACGATCTGGATTGAGCAGTATAAGAGCAGCCAGCTATCTGATGAAGGTATAATTGAAGTGCTCGTAAAGCATCCCTCGCTAATAGAACGACCTATTGTTGTAAACGGAGACCGCGCCGTTATAGCACGCCCTGCCGAGAGGATAAACCAAATCCTATAATTTTATTAACTATTTTTTATGATTTATAAATTAAACCCTTCAGGTTTTTTAAAGTCATATCTTTTTTATCAACCTACTATATTTTCATGAAACAGTTTAAAGCTACTTTATTTTTCGCTTTTCTACTCTCGTCTTTTGTCTCATTTGCTCAGGTACCGCCCGGCGCTCCCGCAGGAAATACCGTTAAAGTAACCGGACAGCTTATAGAGCAGGAAAGCAAACAACCACTCGAATTTGCAAACGTAATTATACAAACCCCGGACAACGTTACAGTAGCCGGCGGCCTTACCGATGCTTCGGGTAAGTTTAGTCTTGCTGTGGCGCCCGGCACTTACAATATAAAATTTGATTTTATTTCTTTTAAGCCCACATTTATTACGGGCAGGCAAATTACGGGCGATACTAATCTTGGCGTTACTGCAATGGCACCCGATGCAACCGTACTAAAAGCTGTAGAGATTACAGCAGAACGCAGCACGGTAGAAATTAAACTTGATAAGCGCGTTTATACAGTAGGTAATGACATGATGGTTAAAGGCGGTACAGTAAGCGATGTGCTTGATAATGTCCCGTCCTTATCTGTAGATGCTGAAGGAAATGTAGCACTTAGGGGTAACCAAAGCGTGACTATCTTAATTGATGGCCGCCCATCCAATCTTGCCGGAAGCAATGTTGCCGAGGTACTTAGGCTATTGCCTGCTGACTCTGTTGATAAGGTTGAAGTTATTACTAATCCGTCTGCAAGATATGATGCTGAAGGTGGAGGTGGTATCGTAAATATCATCCTGAAAAAAGGGAAGGCCAATGGCTTTAACGGATCTGTGATTGCTAACACCGGTTACCCTTCTAACCAGGGAGTAAGTGCCAACATAAACTACCGGAGCACTAACTATAACCTGTTTTCTAACTTAGGTTATAACTATCGCGAAAATCCGGGAAACTCATTTACAAATAGTGAGTATCTTGACGAAAATGATGCTACAGAAAGTTTTACAAACGAAAAACGTTTAAACAAACGCGTTAGAAAAGGATTTAATGCCAGCGTTGGTATGGAATGGTTTATAGACTCTACCACCACATGGACAAACTCGGTAAACTTTAGGAGAAATAATGGTAATAATCCTGCAAAGACTTATTATGATAACTATACTGCTGACAGGACTTACACAAATACCCGATTTAGGAACAATGTGGAGGATGCTAAAGAAAGCAACATGCAATATAGCAGCAGTATAACTAAAAAGTTTGATGATAAAGGGCACGAACTTAAAGTTGATGCATCGATATCCCGTAATGTAGATGATGAAGATGCAAACATAAGTGATGAAATTTTGTTTACAGATGACACCTCGCGCAATACCTACGAGCGCACCTTTAACGACCAACTTGAAAAGCGTGGGCTTGTTCAGGCAGATTACGTTTTACCAATTGGTGAAGGAGGCCGTTTTGAGGCAGGATACCGTGGTAGCTTTTCTTCATTAAAGACCGACTCGCGTGCAGAAACATTAACGGGCGGGTCATTTATCAACAACCCGAATTATACCAACTTTTTGGAATATAAAGAAAAGGTAAATGCTCTTTATACGCAGTACGGCTCAAAAATTGGTAAGTTTTCCTATATGGGTGGTCTTCGTTGGGAAGATTCTAATATAGATGTTAACCTGCTTACGACCGGAACATTCAATAATAAAAAGTACAATAATTTCTTTCCAAGTGCATTTTTTGCCTATGAATTTTCTGAAAGCAGTAATGCAAGCTTAAGTTATAGCCGACGAATCAACAGGCCACGTGGCCGATTTTTAAATCCATTTTCAGGTTTATCGAGTAACATAAATATATTCAGAGGTAACCCCGACATTAATCCATCTAAAACGCATGCAATAGATTTAGGGTACATGAAGAAATGGAAGAATATTACTTTAAGCTCATCTGCATACTTAAATATTACAGACGATAGCTTCCAGTTTGTAAGGCAGCAGTCGGGCGAATTTGTTACTCAGGTAATAGACGGCCAGGATGTAGTTGACCCAACCGGGGCGGTTACTCCTATAGGCGGGGCAGATATTCGTACACCGGTTACGCTTACAACTCCTATTAACTTATCTAAAGAATATCGTTTTGGTTTTGAATTTAATATAAACTATACACCGTTTAAATGGTGGAGAATAAACAGCAACTTCAACTTTTATCGCAACCAGACTAAAGGAGATTACACCTTTACGTACACCAATCCATTAACGAACGTTGTTACTAATGATTTTCAGGATTTCAATAATACGGCCTACAGCTGGACTACACGTATAAATTCTAAAGTTAACCTGCCTTATAAAATAGACTGGCAGCTTAATGGAAGTTATGAAGGTCCTCAAAATAATGCACAAGGCAAGCGCCGTGGCCAAGCTGGTTTGAATACTGCGCTGAGCAAAGACGTACTTAAAGAGAAAGCTACTATTGCCCTGAATGTTCAGGATATATTTAACTCAAGAAAAATGAGGGTTGAGACTTATCTTCCGGGACAGGTGCGCTCGTATAGCGAAATGCAATGGAGGGTTAGGCAGGTAACATTATCATTTACTTATCGTTTCAACATGAATAAAAACGACAGGCAAAAAGAGCAGAGAGGCCAGCAAGAAGGCGGCGGAGAAGAATACATGGGAGGATAATTCCAAAAATAACGTAATATTTAAGGCCGCCTTTTTTGGGCGGCCTTCTTTTTTAAAAGTATATCTATGCAGCGATATTAACTATTGCTTATTGAACACATAATTTAAATTATCAGCACCCCAGGTTGAAAGAACTGCTGCAGTAAATTCAACAAAGCTGTAGTTGTAAAACCCGCTATTTACATCTATGCCTGCTAAAGGCATATCCATCTGAAACCTGTTATTCAAATTATTGTATAACCTGGTATCGCTCTGCACATAAATGTTACGATCACCAAAATCCAAGGGGTCGGAAGTATAATTGTATTTCCCAAACACCTCTGTATAGTTTTTACCGTAATAAGATAGTGTTGGGGAAATTGTAGGTTTCAATCCCTGTTCTATTTTATTAGTATTTACTGCGACCGTCAATGAGTTAGGCAACTGTTGGGCACTACAAATGTAAGCTGTTGCTAAGGCACTTAGAGTTAAGTACATTTTCATGATAATATAATTTGCATTGAAATATAAAGTTAATGAATAAACACAAAAAAGGCGCTACATACATAGCGCCTCTTAAATGAATATTTGTTTGTGTATTTATTAAGGAAATATACCTCTTTGCAAATAAGCCATTTCGATACGGGTAAGAGCTACAATGTAAGCAGCAGTTCTCCAGTCGGTTTTATGAGATTCGGCAGTAGCAACAACTTTTCCAAAAGCTTCTTCAAGTTTTTTTCTAAGTTTTACAATAACGTCATCCATAGTCCATATCTCACCATTACGGTTTTGCAGCCACTCATAGTAGCTACCTATAACACCGCCTGAGTTACAAAGGATATCAGGAATTATTTCTATACCTCGGCTCATCAATATTTCTTCACCTTCAGTATCTGTAGGGCCATTAGCACCTTCAGCCACAAGTTTAGCTTTAATATCATTGGCGTTTTCAAAAGTAATCTGGTTACCAAGAGCAGCTGGGATAATTATATCACAGTCAATAGCAAAGAATTTAGTCGTATCAAAATCATGGTCGGTATAACCATGAATGGTAGCATTTTCCTTCTGGTAACGTAAAAGATCTTCAGTATCCATACCGTCAGGGTTGTAAATAGTACCCGTAGCATCCTGAACTCCAACAAGGGTTGCACCAAGTTTACTCATAAAATGAGCACTCCAGTAACCTACGTTACCAAAGCCCTGAACAATATAGCGCATGCCTTCAAGGCTAACACCTTTATGCTTTGCCCATGCCTCTATGGTAACTACAACTCCAAAGCCGGTAGCACGGTCACGTCCTTCAAGCCCTCCCGAGCCTACCGGTTTACCGGTAACTACATGCTGATTTTTAGAACGCTCTGATGGCGATTTAGTACTCATATAAGTATCTGCAATCCAAGCCATCATCTGCGCATTAGTGTTAACATCGGGAGCAGGAATATCATGTTCCGGACCTATATTATCGCCAAGTGCAAAAGTAAATCGTCTTGTTATCCTTTCAAGTTCGTGTACAGAGTATTTTTTAGGGTCTATTTGTATACCACCTTTACCCCCACCAAATGGCAGGCCGGCAAGAGATGTTTTCCACGTCATCCAGGTAGCAAGTGCACGTGCTGCATCAAGATCTACCGTATCGTGGTAACGCAGTCCGCCTTTATAAGGTCCAAGTGCGTTGTTATGCTGTACGCGGTAGCCGGTAAAAACCTCTACGTCGCCATTATCCATTTTTACAGGGAAGTGTACAACTATCTCGTTGTTGGTAATTGATAAAATTTTCTTAACGCTCTCGTCAAGGCCCATAACACTGGCAGCCTTTTCGAACTGGTTTTTTACGTTTTCATACATTCCCATCTTTCGGGGTTTTGCAGTTGTTGCCATAGTTAGTAAATTACAACTAAGTTTTATATCTTTTTTTGCTTCTTAAAAGCAATACAAATATAATAACTAATTACATTCAAATTATTAAATTTACAAAAAATAAACATATAAACTGAGATTGCTATAATTTTACATTTTATTAACACGTTGTAGTTAACTATATGATAATTAAAATTAATGTAATTGCTATACCATTTAACATTATGCAATAGTCTTACAACATGTGTAAAAGTATAAGTGTATGTAATAATGTTTCTTGCAGTTTTGGTATATTTGCTTCAGCTTTAGTTACGTTATAAAGGTAGCCAAAGTATTAATAAATTTACTATGAAAATAGAGCAAATATATACCGGCTGTATATCTCAGGCAGCATATTATCTTGAAAGCAATGGCGAAGCAGCCATATTTGACCCACTGCGTGAAGTTCAGCCATATATAGATAAGGCCGCTAAAGACAATGCAACTATCAAATATATATTCGAAACCCACTTTCATGCTGATTTCGTTTCAGGGCATTTAGATCTCGCCCAAAAAACCGGCGCTGAAATTGTTTACGGACCAACTGCCGAACCGGCTTTTAAAGCTACGATTGCTACCGATGGCCAGGAATTTAGAGTGGGTAGTTACAAAATAAGGGCAATACATACTCCAGGGCACACTATGGAGAGTACCTGTTACCTTCTCATTAACGAGGACAATAAAATCCACGCTATAATAACAGGAGATACCTTATTTATTGGTGATGTAGGCCGTCCCGACCTGGCGCAGGCATTAACATCAGATCTTACCCAGGAGCTGCTTGCATCGCACCTATATGATTCGCTTAGAAATAAAATAATGGTACTGCCGGATGACGTTATAGTATACCCAAGTCATGGCGCGGGCAGCTCTTGCGGGAAAAACCTGAGCAAGGAAACTACTGATACCCTCGGCAATCAAAAGAAAATAAATTATGCACTTCGCGAGAACATGACACGTGAGGAATTCATTAAAGAGTTGCTGGATGGATTGGGGAGGCCGCCTGCTTATTTTCCGCAGAACGTACTAATGAACAGTAAAGGCTATCAAAGTCTTGATACCGTATTAGCAAACGGTGCCAAGGCGCTCTCTCCTACTGAGTTTGAAGCTGTGGCAAATGCTACAGGTGCACTTGTTCTTGATGTAAGGCATGAGAACGATTTTATACAGGAACACATACCTAACTCTATATTTATAGGTCTTAACGGTGGTTTTGCCCCATGGGTTGGCGCTCTTATTATGGATGTAAAGCAGCCTCTGCTGCTTGTAACACCGGAAGGTAAGGAAACTGAGACGGTAACGCGACTTGCAAGGGTTGGTTTTGATAACACCTTAGGCTTTCTAAACGGAGGCATCTCAGCATGGAAGGATTCAGGATACGAAACTGACAGTATAAGGTCTGTGGCTCCGGAAGTTTTTGCAGATAGCTTTAATGAGCAAACCCTTGTTATAGATTCGCGTAAGCCTGGTGAATTTAATGGCGGCCACGTTGTAGATGCCTTAAACATACCACTCGATTTCGTGAATGAGCAGCTTGCACAGGTACCAAAAGAGCAGGACTTTTACCTACACTGCGCCGGAGGTTATAGATCTGTAATTATGGCTTCAATACTTAAAGCCCGCGGCTATCATAATATGATAAATGTAGATAAAGGCTATACTGGGATCAAGGAAACGGCTGTGCGTACCACGGTAAGTGAGGCAGCATCATTATAACACATAATAAAAAAAGATCAATCGTAGCCACAGATACAGTATTTTAGATACTTTTGCACATCATAAAATCAATAAAATTATATATGAAAAGAATTGCGTTATTTCTGGCAGCAGCAGCACTTGTGGTGTCATGCAAGAACCTGGCAGAAAATGAATTTGAAGTTACCGGAAAAGTTGATGCATCGCTTGAAGGTAAAAAAGTGTTTTTAGAAAAACAAGGCGGTATGATGGGCTTTACAGCTATAGATACCGCAGTTGTAAAAGGTGGAAAATTTGTTTTTAAAGATACAACATCTGCCCCTTCTATACATTTTATAAGCTTTGAAGGCAAACCAGACAAACTTAACTTTATACTTGAACCCGGTGAAATAGATATTAAAATAGATAAAGACACTCTCTATAAATCTACTGCCGGTGGTACTTTCAATAACGATAAAATGGATGAATTTAAGCAGATAATGCTTAAAATGGGTAATAAGAGCCAAAAGTTCCAAAAGGATAACTTAGAGAAATTTAAGTCTGCTACTACTGCTAACGATACAGTTACAACAAACCGACTTAATAAAGAGAGACTTGCGATTTTTAAAGACTGGAGCGGACAGCTTGAAAGCTTTGTAAAAAAGAACCCTAAAGCATACTGTAACGTTATTGTTTTAAGCCAGATTGCTAACATGGGTGTTAAAAAAATAGAAGAAATTAAAGCTATTTTTGATGGTTTTGATCCCGTTGTTAAAAATTCTAAAGAGGGAAAACAGATAGCGGACTATTTTAAAAAAATGGATGAGGAAAAGAAAGCCGCAGATGTTCAGCCGCAGACTCAAGCGGACGCTGCCGGTCCTAAAGTAGGCGATGTTGCGCCTAACTTCACTGCAGCAACCCCTGATGGAAAATCTCTTTCTTTAAAACAAGCCATGGGTAAGGTTACAATTATAGATTTCTGGGCATCATGGTGCAAACCATGCAGGGCAGAGAATCCTAATGTTGTTGCATTATATAATGAGCTGCACGGAAAAGGCCTAAATATTATTGGCGTTTCCCTAGATAAAGAAGCAGGAAAATGGAAAGAAGCTATTGCAGCGGACAAGCTTACCTGGAGCCATGTATCAAACCTTAAATTTTGGGAAGAACCAATTGCAAAACAATATAGCATAATGAGCATTCCTGCCACTTATATTATAGATGCAACAGGAAAAATCGTAGCAAAAGATTTAACAGGTGCGGCGCTTAAAGCTAAAATAAACGAACTTTTGGCAAGTAAATAAACAGCCGCGATTTATAATTAATAAAAAAGCCTCCAAATAATTGGAGGCTTTTTTTATTATATCAAATGTCCCGTCCTGAAATAGTGATACATAAAAAACTTCATTATGTCAGAAGATCAAAATTATGTAAAGCGGACCCAGAGAGACTACACTATGTCGCTCAAATTGCAAATTGTCCGGGAGGTTGAGTGTGGAGAGTTATCTACACATGGAGCTTGTAAAAAATATGGTATACAGGCACGTTCAACGGTTGTAAGTTGGCTACGAAAATTTGGTAACTTTGATTGGGAAACACAAATTCCATCTCAAATGCCAAAAACACCCGAACAACAGATCATGGAACTGGAAGCAAAGGTTAAGCTTCTTGAAAAACAGAAAGCCCATCTGGAGCAGCAAGTTAATTTTACAGATAAGAAAGCTATTATCTTTGATATGCTTATTGATATTGCAGAGAAGGAATATAAAATCGATATCAGAAAAAACTCATCCCCCGAACAATTGACCGATTTAGAGAAAAAGATAAACAAACCTTAGGTTTTACCTGTAGTTTGTTCGGGATGGATAGGCAGGTTTATTATCGCAGCATTAAAAGAAAAATTTTAAGGCAATCAAGGTCTGAACAGGTTATTGTGATGGTTAGTAAGATCAGGATGACAATGCCACGTATTGGTATGAGAAAGCTATATTACCTGCTAAACCTGGAACTTAAAACATTAAAGATAGGTAGGGATAAGTTTTTTAAAATACTAAAAACAAACCATCTGCTGATCATTCCAAAACGGAGTTATCATATTACAACTGACTCACACCATCGATTTAAGAAACATAAGAATTTAATTGAAAATTTAGAAATAAAACGTCCTGAACAGGTTTGGGTCTCCGACATAACTTACATCGGAAAAAGGGCTAAGCCATGTTATCTAAGCCTGGTTACAGATGCTTATTCAAAGCAAATCATGGGATATAATGTAGCTACGAATTTGAATGCAGAAAATAGCCTCAAAGCCCTGCAGATGGCTCTTAAAGTCAGGAAAGATAAATGTTTAACATTAATCCATCACTCAGACAGGGGTATACAATATTGTTCTGATGAGTACCAAAAAGTCATACGTGAGGCTAAAAACCTGCTTTGTAGTATGACGGAATCTTATGATCCGTATCAAAATGCTGTGGCTGAAAGGATAAACGGGATATTAAAACAGGAATTTATGATTGACCGGTATAATGATCAGGAACTCGATGTCATTAAATTAGTGGTTAAGGAATCGATACAGATTTATAATCTGCTAAGACCTCATTGCTCTAATTATATGCTTACACCGGTGCAAATGCATCAACAAAAAGAAATAGAAATGAAAACCTATAAAACAAAAAACAGAAGTAACTCTAAAGCTACTTCTGTCTGAAAAATGTACTTTTATTATTATTAATCCTGTATCGCTATTTTAGGACTACACA
>Ga0265798_10012254_pt1 | contig 10364 bp, 9 predicted proteins | sample P3T30metagenome_FD_192430 | JGI IMG/M metagenome (GOLD analysis project Ga0265798, IMG submission 192430) | Plant litter microbial communities from East Loma Ridge, Irvine, California - P3 T30 | ecosystem: Environmental > Terrestrial > Plant litter > Unclassified | place: USA: California...
AGAGGCGGCGACGCTCGACACACGCCATGAGAGGGCCATAGGAATTCTCGAATCCCTCGTGCGCTGGGCCGATATCGTGGTCGAGAACTTCCGCCCCGGCACCCTCGAGGACATGGGCATTGGGTACGAGCGGATGAAGGAACTAAATCCTGCCGTCATCCTCGTATCTATCTCGGGCTTCGGACAAACCGGGCCCGACTCGAAGCGCGCCCTCTTCGACGCGATCTCTCAAGCATCCTCCGGGCTGATGAGCGTCACCGGCGAGCCCGACGGCAAACCGACCCTCAGCGGAACCTACATTGCGGACTACACCACGGGATATCAAGGAGCCATTGGCGCGATGGCGGCGCTGATGCACCGCAACCGGACGGGAGAGGGGCAGCTCGTCGACATCGCCTCTTACGACACGATGTTTTCGGCGCTCGGAACGCGACTCATCGCCGAGCTGATGCTTGGTCTCGATATGCCGCGCAGCGGTTCTCGGGATCTGCTCACGGCCCCGGTCAACGTCTATGAGGCGCAGGACGGGCCAATATACATTCAAGCGGGTACTGCTTCACTTTTCGTGAAAATGTGCGCGGTGATGGATCGACCCGATTTGGCCGTTGATGAACGCTTCACCACGGTCGAGGGACGCATGTCGCATCAACAGTTCCTCGAGGCGATTATTGGGGAGTGGGCGGGACGTCGCTCCACTTCCGAGATCGAGACGGTCCTGGAAGGTGCGGGGATTCCATATGCCAAGGTGGCGAGTGTCGCCGATGTGGCGGCATCGCCGCAGATTGAAGCCCGAAAGATGATCGTCGAAGCGCAGCATCCACTCCTTGGGACCATCAGGATGCCGGGCAACCCGATCAAGATGGAGAAGACGCCTCCGACCATTCGGAAGGCGCCGCCCTCGGTCGGTGAGGACAACGACTACGTGTACCGCACGATTCTCGGGCTCACGAGCGATGAGGTCGATGAGTTGCGGCGTCAGAAGGCGATCTGATGCAACGGGTTCCGATGTACCGGGTGATCTACGACGACATTGCCGCGCAAATCCGTTCGAACGTTCTCGCGCCCTCGGCTCAGCTACCCAGCGAGCACGAGCTGTCAAAGCGTTACAGCGTCAGCCGCATGACGGTGCGGCAGGCGATGGAATTGCTGACCACGGACGAACTGATTACGAGACGCCAGGGGTCTGGTACGTTCGTGCGCGAACGGACGCGTCGCGGGCGACGTTTCAACCGCCTGCGCTCGTTCAGCGAGGAGCTCGCGAATCTCGACGAACCCACGTCGAGCGCGATTGTTCGTGCCGAGGTGGTAGAAGCTCCGGCCGAGGTCGCATCCGGGCTCGGCCTCGAGGACGGCAGTGAGGTCAACCGGCTCACTCGTGTGAGGTTCGTCGGCGACGTGGCCGCAGCGTTACAGGATGCATGGATCCCCTATGCACTGGCACCCGGTTTGACGCGCGAACCCCTCCTGGGTGGCTCGCTTTACAACACATTGAACGAGCGCTTCGGGCTCGAGTTGAGGTGGGCAGATCAGACGATGACCGCCGAAATCCTCGGCCCCGAGGAGGCAACTCTTCTGCAGGTGAAGCCAGGCGGGGCCGTGCTGCGTGGTGTCCGCACCACCTATAGCCGAGCCGATGAGCCCGTGGAATTCACCAACGGTTGGACTTTGCCCGAATTCCCCCTGTTGCTGAGAATCGATACGGAATGAGTAAGCGGTGCGTCGTAGCCGTCGACGTGGGAACATCGGCGGTTCGCGCAGCCGTTGTCGAGGCCGGCCGCGGTGTCTCCCGCGCCACGCGGATCACTCGATCGAACAGCGTCGGGGGAGAGGTCTTCGACCCCAATGCGATGCTCGGCGAGGTTTTCTCCGCTCTCCGAACGCTCGAAGGCGCGTCTCGTGCTGAAGCCATTTGCATTTCGGCTCACATCGGTTCGGTCGCGGTCGATAGTGCGCTGCAACCAGTCGTACCCGGCGGTAGTTGGGCGGATACGCGTGGCGCTGACCGTCTGCGTCAGTTGGCAGCGACCACGCAGACAGAGATGCTCATGGCGGCAGGGCGACCGATCGCAACGGGCGGCGCGCTGGCTCTTGCCCTCGACCTCGTATCCGGCGAAACGTCACCCAGAGTAGTCACACTGCTCAGCCCGAAGGACTTCATCGTGGCCCATCTCACGGGAGTGGTCGCAACGGACCTCGTGGATGCCGCGTACACCCTCGCATCGGATATCTCACAGGGGGCGTGGCAGACGACACTGCTGCAGGGGCTCGATGTTCCCGTTGGCTGGTTCCCGCCACAAATACAGCCGGACAACGTGGTGGGGGTGATCACGGCCGAGGCCGCGAACCGCTCGGGCGTCCGTGCGGGCACCCCGGTTATCTCTGGTGGCCCAGACGGTTCCGTGGCGATCGGTGTCATGTTGGGGACCTCGACGAGCGGTATCGCAGACGTCGCCGGCACGACGGACGTCGTCGCCCGGTTGATAGCGAGGCCGCAAGACGCACCCGTCGATGCAGTCGTCAACCCTGCTGTGGCGACAGGTTGGTGGACCGCTGGGGGCGCTACGGGCTTAACTGGGGGAGCGGTTGCCCGGTGGCGATCCCTCGTGGGGAACGTGGACGAGGTCACGTTAGCGGAAGTGCCCGTCGGTTCACGGGGCCTCCGTATCGTGCCGAGCATGACGGGTGGACGCTTCCCGCGATGGGATTCTCGCAGCAGAGGGGCCGTGTTTGGACAGACACCCGAACACGGTGCGCCGGAACTCCTCCGAGCCGCGCAGGAGGGAGCGACGTTCACCGTGAGGGAAGGGCTCGACCTTCTCGACCCTGCACCGCTGGGAAAACGAGAACCTCTCATCCTCGCCGGGGGGTCGACGAGATCATCCCAGGTGGCTCAGCTTCGAGCTAATGCCTTCGGGCGGGACGTGCGGGTGTGCCGCAACCCTGACGTCACCATACTTGGAGCGGCCGCCCTCGCAATGCTCGGCGTGGGAATTGTTGAGAATATCGATGTGGCACGCGACGCCCTGCTGTTTGAGACGGACACCCTGAAGCCTGACCCGGATGCCGCGCAACATTACGATGAGGTATTTACCGAGTGGACATCTCTGCGTGGGCTGTGAATCCAATGACGAACGACGCACCTCTCCGATGCTCGAGGCAGTCCAGATTGAGCGGCTCTGCATATTTGACAGGCCGGCTGGAGTCCTGTTAACTTCCAACAGCGCATATTGCGCTAACTAGGCTTGTAACTTTCGAGGCAAAAACCTAGATGCAAGACACGTCATGTGTCGGGCATCTAGGTATTTTTTTTGCCCTCGTGAGTTGTTGAACAAGGAGGCAACGTGGCCAATTCAGAAGAAGCTCGTCTCATCGTTGATGGGGTTGGTGGGCCTGACAACGTCCGCGGGCTCGTGCATTGTGTGACGCGACTACGGTTCGAGCTGCGGGACGATTCGCTCGCGGATCGTGCTGCTCTGAAAGAGATCAACGGCGTGCAGGGCGTTGTGTCTCGAGGCGGGCAACTGCAGCTGATCATCGGTCAGGGTGCAGTCGAGGAGGCCTACAGCGAGGTCAACGCGGTGCTGGCGGCACCGACGGGAAATGTTTCATCCACGGCGTCTGCGGCGACGAACGAGTCGTCCGCGAAGGCCGCACCCCGGCGCATTCCGAGCCCGAAAAAGTGGTTCGACATGCTTCTGCAGACCCTAGCCAGTATCTTCGCGCCCATCATTCCCGCGATTGTCGGATGCGGAATGATCATGGGTGGCTTGTACTCATTGCAGATGCTCGGCTGGATCGATTCGACGTCCGACCTGTACCAACTTCTTTACACGCTCAGTAACGCGGCGTTCTACTTCCTACCCGTCTACTTGGCTTTCAGCTGCGCACAGCGATTCGGTGCGAACCCCTATGTCGCCGCAGTGCTCGGTGGAGTTCTCATCCACCCGGCGTTCATCGCCCGCGTCACAGCGGGCGAGGGCACCTTCGATCTCGGCTGGGTCCAGATTGCCTTGCGCGACTACTCGAGCTCGATCGTCCCGATCATCCTCGCTGTCTACTTCATGTCGTGGGTGGAGAAAGGCATGCGTCGGATCACTCCGAAGATGATTGCTCTGATCGTCGTACCCACTGTGACCCTTCTCGTCAGCGCGTTCGTCGCCCTGTGGGTACTCGCGCCTCTGGGAGGGGCAGCCGGTGACTATGTCGCTCAGGGTATTGCGTGGCTCTACACAAACTTCGGCATCCTCGGCGGCATGGTGCTCGGAGCCCTCTACCCGTTCATCTTGTCGACGGGGATGCAGGTCGCCTTGACACCGGTCATCCTGGCGAATATTCAAACGCAGGGGACGGATTTCATTTACCCGGTGCTCGCCGCGTCGAACTCGGCGATGGCAGCGGCAGCAGCGTTCATCTTCATCCGCAGCCGCAACAAGACCCTGAAGCAGATTGCCGGCTCTACGTCGGTGTCGGCGTTCATCGGGGTTACCGAACCTGTCCTGTTCGGTCTCGTGATCCGATACAAGAAGGTCCTCGGGGCTGTCATCGCCGGCGGCGCCGCTGGCGGTGCGGTCATGGGTGCATTCCAGGTGACCTATGGGGGGTTCGGGTTCGTACCCTTCGGCACCATCATCCTCGCGTTCGGGCCAACGTTTGCGTTCTACTTGGTCGGTGTGCTCGTGGCGATGGCCGTCACTGTGACGCTGCTCGCGATCTTCGGATTCGAGTCCCGTTCCGCGGAGACGACGATCGAAGAGCAGATCGAACGGGACACCTCAGAACCTTCGGCGACCAGCGGATCAACAACCCCACCGTCGGGCACGCCCGCCAACCCCACCCGCTAAGTCCTTCACCACACTGATCAAGAAAGCACCGGAATATGTCACAAACCATCGGGTTCCCTAACGACTTCCTCTGGGGAGGTGCCATCGCCGCCAACCAGGCTGAGGGTGCATGGAACGAACAGGGCAAAGGCGCCAGTGTTTCGGACGTGTTCCTCAGTGGATCCCATACTGAACAACGCCGGGCGTCGCTAGATCTCTCCCTCGACGGCCACTATCCCTCTCGGGAGGGAGTGCGTTTCTACGACCGCTATGAGGAGGACATCGCGCTGTTCGCGGAACTGGGACTCACAGCATTCCGATTCTCCATCGCCTGGACCCGCATCTTCCCAAAGGGCGATGAACCCGAACCCAACGAGGCCGGGCTTGCGTTCTACGATCGCATCTTCGCCGCATTGCGCGTGCACGGCATCGAGCCCATCGTGACGATCTCGCACAACGAGCTTCCTCTACACCTTGCGCAAACCTTCGACGGCTGGGCAAGCCGCGAAATGATCGACTGCTACCTCAAACTCTGTCGAGTATTGTTCGAGCGTTACAAGGACCATGTCACCTATTGGATCCCGTTCAACGAGATCAACAACCTCACCCTGCCGCTGACGGTCTTCATGCATGGCGGAATCATCCCCGAGGACATGATCGCCTTCGGTGACGGGTCGGACGACCGCACCAAACGCTTCCAGGCAATGCACCACGTCCTGGTGGCTGCGGCGAACGCGGTGAAAATCGGGAAAGAAGTGAACCCCGACTTCCGCTTCGGGTCCATGACCTGCCACATCACGCTCTACCCGCTCACGCCCAACCCCACTGACGTGCTTTTGGCGCAGCACGACGACGCACTTCGGAACAACTTCTGCGCCGACGTCCAGCTGCGGGGCGCGTACCCCTACTACCAGCTTAAATGGATGCGCGATGAAGGCATCTCGGTCGACGTTACGGACGAGGACCGACGAGTGCTCGCCGAAAACACGCACGACTTCTACGCGTTCAGCTACTACATGTCGGTCTGCGCGAGCTCGGACGATGCCGTAGCCCAAACATCCGGGAACATCATGGGTGGAGCCCGCAACCCCTACCTCGAAGAATCCGAATGGGCGTGGCAGATCGACCCAATCGGTCTGAGATACACACTGAACAAAGTCTTCGACCGCTACGGCGTCCCCGTCATGATCACCGAAAACGGGCTCGGCGCAACCGACCAGCTGATTGACGGTCAGGTCCACGACAACTACCGCATCGCCTACCTAAAGGCACACATCGAACAGATGGCATTAGCGATCAACGACGGCGTCGACCTCATCGCATACACCCCCTGGGCCGCGATAGACATTGTGAGCGTCTCTACCGGCGAAGTGCGTAAACGATATGGATTCGTCTATGTCGACGTCGACGACAACGGGAACGGCACGTTCGATCGCTACCGAAAGGACAGCTTCACCTGGTACCAGAACGTCATCGCCAACAACGGCGTCTCGTCGGACCGTGACGATGTTCAGTAAGAATCAGAAAGAGAGCACAAATATGACATCACCCTTCGCGCCCACATCCGCCGCTACCGAGTTGTTTGCACCCGCTCAGGGGCGGCTTGTGAAACTCGAAGAAGTCCCCGACGAGATGTTCGCCGAAAAGATGCTTGGGGACGGCTTCGCCGTGGACCCCAACAACGGCACGTTTGTTGCGCCGATCGCGGGAGAGCTCGTTGTGCTGGCCAACACTCTGCACGCCTACGCCATCCGAAGCGCTGAAGGAGTGGAGGTGCTCGTACACATCGGCGTCGATACGGTCGAACTGAAAGGACAAGGGTTCTCCTCGACACGCGAAGTGGGCGAGAGGGTGAACGTCGGCGACGCCATCATCTATTGCGACCTCGATCGAGTTGCTGACGCCGTGCCATCGATGCTCACTCCGGTGATCGTGACGAACGGCGACGCCTTCACCATCACGGACGTGGATCTGGCGTCGAAGCCCGGCCACCCTGTCGCGCGGGTGACACGAGCATGACCCAGGGTGCACCTCGTGACAGCTGACTCGACTGCCGTCGTCAAACGGATCTACAACAACAACGTGCTGCTGTGCGAGGAAAATGGCACGGAAGTCGTCGTAGTTGGCAAGGGCATCGGATACACCGTGAAAGCGGGCGAACAATTCAACACCGCCGCGGCCGGGCTGCGACGTTTCGTCCCCGACAAGAACTATGGCGCAAATCACGTAGCGGAGCTCATGAGCGATGCCTCCCTCGAGGAGACCGAAGTCACGGCCGCCATCATCACGATGGCTCGAGCCGAACTCGATATCAAGGTCGAACAGCGGCTCTTCCTCCCGCTACTCGACCACCTCTCATTCGCGGTCTTGCGGGCCCGTGAAGGCCAGCACATCGACTACCCGCTGCGGTGGGAAGTTGAACAAGTTTTCCCACACGAAGCAGCCGTCGGGCGAACCGCCGTTGGAATCGTCCGCGACAGACTCGGCGTGCAACTGCAAGAGGGAGAGTGGTCTGCGTTCGCCCTCCACTTCGTCACCGCGCAGTGGGCTGGTGGTGAGCTGACGCACACCCTGACCATGGCCAAAACGATCGCCGCTGCGTTTTCGGTGCTGGAACGTGAATGGAGGAGACCGATCGACCAACAATCGATGAGCGCTGCACGCTTCGTCGCCCACCTGCGCTACCTGTGGGCCCGTGGAATGAACAATGAGCAATTGGACGAATCCCTCGTGGACTTCATGGCGCCGGTACGGTCGAGTTACCCGGAAGCGGCCCGCGGGGCAGAAACCCTCGCTGAGCTCTTTGGCGATGCCATGAACACCCGTCTCACAAGCGACGAGGTCGCCTATCTAGCCCTCCATGCCTCTCGCCTGTACGTCGATTCCCGCAGAGAATAGCGACGGAAATAGGCCGCAGCGGCTTCGTCAACTGTCACCCGGCAGTTCGAAAATCAGTGGCAATAGAGAAGTTGAGCACATCCGCGCATGGTGTCGAGTATCCGTAAGTATGTGATCGGTCTCAGGAGTAGCCTGAACGCTCGCCCCCAAGGATCGTCACCCAGCCGCGACCTTCTCCTCGGCTGAGATCACACCCTTCGCAGCGAGCTACTACACCTCAAGCCAGTTCGGGTACCCGCCTGGGTGTCGCCGGTCAATTCAGGTGAGTAGCGTTAGCGCCGCTCGGCCGATGCCGAGGAGCACCGACCGGTCGGCACCGGCGGTGCCGAGGACCTCCATGCCGCGGGTGACCGCGACAAAGTACGTCGCCATGGCCCGGGCGTCGAGAGTGTCGTCCACCTCCTCAGCTGCTTGTGCTTGCTGGATGCATCCCGCGTACTCGTCCTCGAGGCGCCGATAGGCGCGACGAACGGCCTCCGCGACGTCCGGATCACGATGCAGGATGAGGGAACCGCACCCCGTGCAGACCTCGAGTTTCTTCTCCAACTAGCCTCAACTGGCCGTGTGCGTGTGGACGTCCCCCGCTGTGTCGCGATCGACCGCGGCGTCGAGATGATCCACACCCAACCAGAAACCGGCAAGCTCGTCCTCCTTCCTCACGACTAGATGGTCGATAGGTTCGCTTGGTCAGCCTCACGGAACCCCCTCGGGGCGTTCATCGCTCATGCCGGCCTGGTAGGAGTCTCGCGGCCACGCTGATGCCAGTTTGAACGAGGCAGCCAGGGTGGTCTGATAGGCGTTGCTTCCGCCTGTTTAGTGAACTGCCCGCAGAGAACGAGCTCGATGGCGGAGAGTGCCGTCCCACAGGTTTTGAGCGTTAGCCAGAGATTGTCGCGGTTAGGGCAAGGTCGCACTCGCCGGCATCAGCAGTGCCCGCTTCTTCGGGGTGCCGGTAGCCGTGCCTAGCGTCCCGAGAGGGTGTTCCTTGCTGACGCGCTCAACGGGGGGTGTCGAAGGCCCTGTCGATGGGCACCGGTCCGCCGGTGACCTCGAGTTGCCGACGGACTGCCGCGGGTGATTCCAGCGCAATGCGGATGAGATGGGCGAGGTCCGCTCGTGGGAGTGCGCCATGCGGGACGGCCGTGGCCAGCCGGACGCGGCCGGTCGGGGGTTGTTCGGTGAGGGCGTCGGGCCGGAGGATCGTCCAGCCTAGCGTCGTTCCTCGGAGGTGCGCGTCTGCTGCGCGCTTAGCCCTCAAGAGATGCATGACGCGTTGGCCGCCGAAGTCTTCGTCGGTGCGGTGTGCGGACACCAGGACGAAACGTCGAACGCCAGCGAGAACGGCCGCGTCTGCCGCGCGAACAATTGACTCACCATCAACCTGGTTGACGGCCTCGAGGGGGGTATGTGTGCTGCTCCCCGCGGCATAAACGACCGCGTGCACCCCAACCATGAGTCGTTGAAGGTCGTCCCGTGTTGCGGTGAGTAGGTCGAGTACCTCCGCCTGGGCGCCGGATACGTGGAGAGCTTTGACGTGTTCCGCAAGGCGGACGGTCCCGGTGACCTGATGTCCTGAGGTCACGAGCTCGTCAACAACCAGGCGACCCGTCCTACCGTGTGCCCCGATGACAAGTGCTGCGCTCATCGCAGCATGACTGTGCCACCGTCGATGGCGATGGTTTGGCCGGTAACCCAGCCGGCGTCCTCGCTCAGCAGCCAGCGGACGCCGGCGGCGATGTCCCGGGGTTGGCCGACGCGGCCGATGAGCGTGCGTTCTGCGGCCGCGTCGATCATAGGCGAGCTGTCCCCGAGGCCACCAGCCTCGAAGAAATCGGTGTCCGCGACGAAGCCTGGCGCGATGGTGTTCACGGTGATCCCCCGCGCTCCGGCGCGAATGGCGAGGTCACGGCCATATCCGGCGAGAGCGGCTTTCCCCGTGGCGTACGGTCCTCCTGCCCCGTCAAGCCCGGCGGTGGAGCCGATGAGGACAATGCGGCCAGTTGTGTCCGCCATCCTCTCGAGCAGCACCTCGATCGGCAGCACGGCCGTCAGGAGATTAACGCGGATCGCTTCCATCCACGCGTCTTCAACGGCAGTCGAGCTTGCTCCGGGTTTGCGGAAGCCACCTTGGCCGCCGGCAGCCGCCACAATGCCGACGATCGGACGATCAGCAACGGCGTCGAGGATCTGATCGGCCCCCGCTGCGGTGGACGCGTCGGCAACCACGAAGGAGATGCGGCCAGGCCCCGCTGCCGCGCGCTCGGTTTCGCTGAGCCGGTCCGCTCGTCGACCGACGATGAGGACGTCGCGACCGAGGGCGGTTTGGTCGAGGGCGATGTCTCGCCCCATGCCGGTGCCGCCGCCGACGACGACAACAAGAGGAATGTGGGGAGAGGTCATGCGGAATCCTTCAATCGGCTGTCGGTGTGGGAAATAAAAATGTTGAGGGCTTGGAAAACGCAGCCTGCTGGTCCGGGGGCGACTTAGCGAGAAGCACGCGACCCACTTCTAAGTGGTCCCACCTTGCTTCAAAGTGATCAAGTCGCCTAGTGCGGTTATCGTCGCAGGGCCCATATCCCGATGAACAACCCGGGCAGCCATATCAGGAGCAAAAGTGCTTGATCGGAAACTGAGGGTAGTCAGCCG
>Ga0265798_10012255_pt1 | contig 10362 bp, 6 predicted proteins | sample P3T30metagenome_FD_192430 | JGI IMG/M metagenome (GOLD analysis project Ga0265798, IMG submission 192430) | Plant litter microbial communities from East Loma Ridge, Irvine, California - P3 T30 | ecosystem: Environmental > Terrestrial > Plant litter > Unclassified | place: USA: California...
GGGTTGCTCTCGTTAGTAGGAGACACATGGAGTACCGGAGTGTCAACCTTGGGCGGCGATGGAGCGAAGCGAGGAGTTGGCGGAGGAGGCGAGTGCGACAAGCCCGGCATACCGTTCTGAGCCTGTATGTCGCCGTTGTCTTGCTGGTAGTTCGGGTCCACAACATACTGGTACTGGCCAGTCATCTGGTTGAAGACTAGGTAGACGCCGGGCTGGTTGGTCTCCTGGATGGCAGCAGTGTTTCCAAACTGCTGACCATATGCGTTCATCTGGGGGGTGTATGGCGTGTTGGGGTACTGCTGTCCACCGCTCATGTTCATGTTGCCGAACTGCTGGGTTGTCAGAGCAAGGAGTTGCTGCTGGAGCTGCTGCTGCCTCTGGGCAAGGTACAGCTCGGTAGCCAACAGCTGAGCCGCGACATTGGGATCCATCTCGCCGTCATCGAACTCGAATTGGGGAGGGGCGAGGACCTGGTTGTAGAAGTCGGGCTGCTGTTGCTGCTGCTGCTGTTGCTGCTGGTACTGGTTCACACCGCTGAATCCAGAGCCGATGGCAGTCTGGGGGCCCTGGTTTGCACCGTTGAACTGCCTCGAGGAGCGGTTGACATTGTTGTTGCCAACGTTGTGCTGGCGCTGCGAATAAGGAGCCGAGGCAGGGGGTTGGGCAGACGTGGGCGTCTTGGGGGCGGTGCGGAGGCCGGCCAGAAGATGGGAGCGGCTGGTGCGAGGAGTCGCAACCGAGTCCTCGGCGATGGAAGCAACCTTGGGCGGCGAAGCGACGCTGAGACGCTTAAGCTGAGCACCCTTGCCACGAGACGCAAAGCTCGAGGTGGGGCCGCCGAAGCCGCCCTGGGATTGGAAGTTGTTGTAGGTCATTTGAGCAAGACCGCCAGCGTCCATGCTCATCGTGGTGGTCTAAGAAGAGTTGCGAAGAAAGGGTAAGAGTGCAACAAGGAGTATGCTGAGCGCACACGGGAAAGATACAGAATCGAAGAAGGCCGGAAGAGGGAGTGCTGGCGCAGACAGAAAGCCGAAGACGTTTGCTGCAAGGCAGAAGTGCGGATTGGCTGGCGATTACGGGATTAAGGATCGTACAGATCGGGGTTGTAAGGTAGAGTTGTTATCGAAAACCGGCCGATGGGCAATGTAGTTGGAGCTATTAACAAGTTCTTGGGTCGCTAGGTCGTTGAGGGTTCTGCTATCGGAAGGATCGAGTGGTTGCAGCGGGAAGGCGCGGTCCAACAGACAGAGACGCGAAGCAGACGGGCGAAGATAATTTTATGATGTTGGATACACGAACAGGCAGTGACGAGATCAAGGGCAGACAAGCTGGTGGTTGATGCGTCGGCTGGCGAGCTCTTCTTCTCTCGGAGGAGCGACGGGACTGGCGCGCTCGCACAATCTCAGATTAGGCGGGGGATAAGCTGGTCCAACTGGGGGAGCAGGTAGAAGATGCAGAAGCGGCACTGTGTTGTCGAAGAGAGCGAAGGGAGAGAGGTAGAGAGGAAAGGGCGAGTTGGAGGGGCCAGGAGAGAAAAGTGACGAGCAGCGGAGGAGCAGAGAGCCATGGACGAATGCGAGCGCTATAAGTGACGGGGACCTGTGGCAGCGACCCTGCATCGAGCCTAGCCCAATGCAGCCCCCCTGGACACGCTGCAGACCTGGACGCACGCTTGAAACGCTGGGCCTGATGCGTAATAACTGAGCTTGGGCCGTTCCTGCGTGCGAATGCCCTTGTGTGAGAGGGCTCGCTTTGATGCGTAGACGATGCCATGCGTAGAGTTGAGTGCTGCCACTGTATACAAAGCGTTCGGTGTCCTCTTGGGTTTCAGGTGCTGAGGATGAACGGGATGGTCGCTCCTGCCGCACCTGGCGAGGGCCCTGGAGCGCTCCTGCCCGACGCCACGACCGTCCCCTTCCTCGCAGCTCACAGTGCCTTCCTTCGCAGCGGGCCCAGCATGGCAAGAGCGACTGGCAAACAGAACCACCGAAACAGCGTTAGACGTCTTCTCATTGCTCGGGCGCGCTGCCCACGAGCACACCGCAAGACGTGATCCACTGCATCGATAGCGTCTATCTACGCCATGTCGGCCAGTCGTTCGTAGCGTCTCAGTAGTCACCAACGGCGGCTACGCGCCTGCCCACTGCTACTGGCCAGCGCCATCGAGGCCACCGCAGCCCTTCAGCCACGCACACTGCGCCTAAATATACCCACCACCACCTGTTCATCCGCTCCATCTCTGTCTCTGCAAATGCATTGGTGTGCCGTCCTCCCTCGTGCTCAACCACGGCCAGCGCGGCGTGCGCATGAATGGCTTCGAAGCCCTGCACCACGCAGCGCAAATCACCTGTCAGCAGTCATCTTGCAAATGTCCGCATCTCCCTACGCGCAATCTGCAATGCATGTCGTGCGGGAGGAGCATGCTTGCTGGTGTGCCGACCCCGGACCTGGCTGTCAGGTCACGCTTTCCAGTGCAGATCCAGACAAATTCTCGGTGGGTTGCCGCTAGCCTCGCAATCCAGTCCCTTTTTTTCCACCTTTTTACACGCGTCGGCTTCCGCGGTCTTTCCATCGACTCGTGCAACTGCTCGTGCGACCCCGTCGTCGCTGTCGCCTGCCGTGTCGTCCCGGGTCTACCCTGCTGTCTCGGTCTGAAACTGTCGCTCCCTCATTTCGCTACACACTCCCTGCAGGAACGCCTGCCAAGCCATACTCGAAAGCGTGAAACATGCTCTCGTTATCGTCGACTAGCGTTTGGGCCGCCGACACTCTGGGATTCCGAAGTCCGCTGTCAGGGCCATGCTCGAACGCTGATCTTCATTCGCGTGCGGGGGGTTAACCGCGTCTTTGCATCGACACGCTCTTACCCAACACCTGGATGTCGTCCCAAGCATCTCACTTGCCAGCTACGCCTCTTCCGCCTCCTGTGCGACGTCAGATGCCGCTACCGTTTGGGTAATGCGACTATTGAATCTAGCATCAGAGCTATTCGGCACGATACCGGTGCTGTACTGGCAGCCGTTCGGGTCAGGGCCGCCATCTTTAGCGGGCAGTAACTTACTGCATACGACCGAACCGGCCGATTCTTTTCTTCGAAAAGAAGCACATCAGAACTGCGCATCCACTCTGGACCGGAACACAGCGGCAACAATTTTGTGGGGCGCATGGTTCCGTTCAGAAGCGCAGAACAAAGGCAAGAATGAGGCGCACAACCAACTACTATGGACATTGCGAAGCATGTTTGCGCAGTGTGTGTGAGGTATCGTATTTCCAGTGGTACAGTAATGCTTCAAACTTAATATCCTTACTCGAGTCGCGCAGACGAGCATCCTCACCAAACTGTCAGCTTACGCACCATCAGCGCTAAACTAGGACGCGCTTGTGCAGCTCTGTTTCACGGACACGATCGTCGACGCCGTCCAAAGTAGGAGACTCTGGTGCTGCAAGGCTACATGTTTCGAACGCGTTCCAAGCTTCTCGGATACATATTCTGCGGACCACCGATCCTCGTCTTTAGCACTTACCGCGATGAATCGTCTTAAACCACGGAATCGTTGCTATTGCATCTCGTGAGTTGGTACTGCGTCTATTTGGTCCCTCTCATATAAATATTACCATGACAAAGTGGAAATTTGAGAAGGTGACTCATCATCTATCGCCCTGTGCACGCTCGGCGCAATATATTCAGAAAGCATGATCCGCATCATGCAACAAAGAGAAGAGCCAGACTCGGAAGGGCTTGTAGAAGTCTGAATGTAGTCTAGGTAAAGGGGAAAGTGCGCATCAGTGAAAAAGAGGTAACATGTCGTGAGCACACGAGGGGGTGGTCGCTGTTCAATAAGTACTACAAGTTTGCAGACGGATGACGGACAACCCGAGATCGTTTGACTGCTTTAGGGTCCCACACCATCTGGAACGTGCAAAACAAGAGACAGACTCTATTGCTTGCACTCGCCCAAGCAAACATCCAGTCGTGTTGAGCGGACCTTCACGAGACCCACTAGTAGTGTTTCCGCATGTTTGGGACTTGGCATGATACTCGGCACGAAACATCTGACAGCACCTACTCTTATAGATCTTGCTGTCCAGTTTCTTCCTAACCGTCGCGAACATCAGGCAAACGGTTTCGGCCAGCTTCATCATCCGTTTTTTCGGTGTTTGTGGCGCAATTGACGGAGCGAGGAAGGCTACAAGGCACAAAGATGCAGAGTATATAGTGAGCCTCAGTGCGGCGTGTCTCCTAAGGATCAGATCTGCAGTGCATTTCCCATCTTCTACTACCATCGATATCCTAATCAGTATATTCACTAATCCCCATTCTTACTCATAATTCTCATCTCTCTTAATCCTATACCACCCCAACTTCAACATGCTCTTCTCCAACATCGTACTCGCGGCTTTGGCCCAGAGCTTGACAGTATCCGCTGCCACCATGACGGTCACCGTGGCTGCCAACAACAAGTTCCAGTTTACACCCAACTCCATCACGGCCCAGCCTGGTGACATGGTCGCTTTCAACTTCGTCAGCCAGGTACGCCAGTCTTTGTCTATCCATCCACGTCACATCACATACTAACACAATCCTCGCAGAACCACAGTGTAGCTTCCTCGGACGCAAACACCCCTTGCCAACCTCAGCAGAACGCAATCTTCTCCGACTTCCAACCCATCCCTGGTAACCCCAACGGTTCTCCAAACGGTAACGGTGGTGGCAACGCTGGCAACGGTCGCAACCGCAACAACAACCGCCAAGCTGGAAACACCCCCATGTTCATGGTTCCCATCACCGACAACCAGCCTATGTACATCTACTGTTCTCAAGCCCAGCATTGCCAGCAAGGCATGGTCATGGTCATCAACCCACCCAACGCTCAAGCCGTGACCCAGTACCAGAACAAGGCTGCTCAGGCCAACAACAATGTCTCCCCCAGGGGTGGTATCAGCGGCGGACAGGTGCTGAACAACAATGCTGGAACTAACCCCAAGAACGTTTTGGGTGCTCAGGCGGGTGATGCGGCAACGGCGAACACAAAGGGCAAGGGCAAGGGTAAGGCCAACGGTGCCGCTGCTGGTCTGGCTGGTCTTCTCGGAGGTCTTGGCAAGGGCAACTAAGCACGTCGATGATACTTTGACGAAGTGTAATATACGAGATGAAATATCTTAAAAAGAGGGACGAGGGCTGGGTGTAAATATTTGACGATGGTATCGATGGTAGTAGATGAAATGCTGGTCATTGGTGTGTAAATAGTATAGTAATATATGTCTTACGAACTTATTGATATATGTACCCAGCTTTGGTGAGTGTTTAGTTGAGAGTAGCACGAGACTGGTAGCAGTGACATGACTTTACTGCTCAAGATAGCTATTATCCCTAACGCTTCCCCTTCACCTATGAAAATAAATTACATGCATTATCGGCCTCGTTTCTGTTCTTCGTGTCCAATTTCGACAATGATATTAAACATTTGGTGTCGCAATGATTTCTCGCCTCTAAAGTGTATAGCGTCACCATTGCGATCGCGAAAGTAGAGTGAGAGTAAATTCACAGTCATGTTAGCGTAATAGCACCAGAAGCGAGTAGGCAGCAGCTTTTAATCCAACAAAACCTCACTTCTTATGTTGTGTCGTTCCTAGAGAACAATGGCAAGCCATGACAATGGTAAGCAGGTAGACAGACAGCTCGTATCCAACCGCTTGTGTCTATATATCCAGATATCTATCCCCCCTCGTTTCTCAACAAAAGCACTGTTACCGTCTACTCGCACTTTGTCAGTTATCGTCGCAGCACACTCGACTATTCACAACCCTTCATCCGAACATTCCTGGCGATTCCAAAACGACGAGGTCCGAAGACATAGTCGCAACCTCTCAAGGACAGCAACGTAATGATCAGAATTCTCACAATGCTGCTGGCTCAGCCCTCTGATGTCTGCCTTCTCATCAAGATGATCATCTTCAGTTTCGCCATCCGCACTCTCAACATCCTAGTGAAGAGCGCCATGAAACCCACATACTTGCTCTCCGATCTACCATCACCCAAACATGCAGAAGAAGACCTTGCATCAGCCACCTCTCTTGAAGCCATAAGAACTTGGTTTTTGTCCATTCGTATCTGCGCTCAGACCAAAGCAAACACTACCAACAAGCCATGTACAAAGATCAGGAAGTCTAGATGCAGCATCTCTCCCAAGTTTGACAAGATACCGCAGAACCCTGGTGTTCAGTGCGCGACCATGTGACGGAGCATTAGGAGAGATGCCGAAGAGTACGAGCGCTGGTTCGCCTGCACATTATTCGGCTGTGGTATGCACCACTACTTTTTCATTTCCTCTGTACTATCACTAACCATCATAACAGGGCTCCTCACTGATTGATGGATTCTCTGGTATCAGCAGCGTGTTAAGAGGCGGTTGTGTTGCTCATTTGCGGTATGCTGGGAATAGGATCCGTTCTTGTATCTCTTTCCATGGCTTTTCTCCAACAGATTGAACATGTCATTATAGCCAAGGATGGATCATCAGTGCTACTCATTGTGACGTTTTTGAGGGCCTCTGGCTGCGTCAGGAATCAATGATGTAGAGATATGAACATGAACGCACGTGCAACTTGTAAAAAAAATGTAGCAACCTAAATGCACGAGTATCTGCATCCACATCCCTTGCCCTGTAACATTGTTATGTTCGGCACGAAGACATTCATGCTCACAGTGCCACTCGAAGCTAGCGTCCTGTCGTATTCAAGAATATATACACTACACTAGTACCTACAAATATACATAGTCATTGCCATCAAGTCACATGGAGAGGACGAGGACTTGAAGAACATCGAACAAGGTTCGATCGCATAAAGCCATTAAGAGCATGTGTTCTACACTATACGAGCTTTATGAAGAAACAACAAAACGGTAAAAGGACGGAATGCGCTATTCCTCTTGAACATGATGAACAGTATGTCAGGCATATCCATGCCGTGTATATCTCCATATAAACGCCTGTGAGATATGAGGATCCCATGGCGTCCCATTCCCGATTCCCAATTCAAAGACCAACCCGATCGCATAACAGATCATAAAACGCGAAACCTTCAATCGTCCTTGACACTGGCACTGACGTAGCCGTCGTCCACATCCGACTCCTCCTTTTTCTTCTTCTTCTCTCCCAATCCAACTAAAGTCTTGCTCGCATCAAGGCAGCTATTCACAATCTTACATCGAACCTTGTTGCTCAGTCCGCTCCTCTTACCAGTGTCGTGACCGATCCACATGCGAAGGGAGCTAGCAGTGCGCTCTAGACCGCAGCTAGTCTCCTTCTTCAATTCTTCGTCGGCCATAAATTGCGTGAGAACTTTGTGACCAGCGACAAAACTGAGGAGTGTAGTTGTGCATTCGGGAAGATACGTGTTGTTGACGACGAAGATGGCGCGGCGGCGGGCTTCGGGATTTGAGGAGGCGGCCAGAGAGAGGCACTTGGCCAAAGTAAGTGCTTTGCGCACATCGATTGCGACGAAGCCATTGCCGACGATATTGATGAAGCCAGCATCTGCAGGTTTGGGAGATGAAGGAAGAGCTTCCATTGCTGCTGCAATGCGCGTGTTGCGATCGTCGTCTAGTACAACAGCTTGAGCAACTAGTGCACGTAGCTGAGCTTGTGAATTGGGAGGGGCAGCTTGGAGAGCAAGTGCTAGGTCGGTAACCACATTGTCCTTGGACGAGCTGTTTTTCGCACCAAGCGTGGCAGCAAGTCCTTTGTTCAGTACAAGGCTAGAGTACCAGGCGGCAAGAGCATCCAAAGGCGAGCAGATGGCGAAGTCCTCGACAACAGCATCCATGGAGGTATCTACGACTGTCTGTTCTGCGCTTGGCTTATTCCAAGCCAGGTTGTATGCCCGCTGCACAACCGCAGGAACAAGCACATCGTCGCACTCCCTCTCAATGAGTGCTGCGAGATGTTCTGGTAACGGCTGAGCTTCGCTGTTCTGTTTCGACATGTTGGTAGCAATACGGTGCTCGCTTCGCGCCATGTTCCAGTAGCTTCGTGCCAGTTTTGCGCTCAGGTCGTTGAGTAACCACCACGAGCCATGACCTGCGTTTCCAAGTTCCCAAAGCACGATTCGAAGATGCAAAGCCTTGAGCATGAGCCTTGCTGGTGTATCTGGTAGGGTGCCAGAGGCGATCAAGGTAAGTACCAAACGGCTCTTGCTGATCTCAGCGTCGCCGCCTGTAAGCTGAGCATCCAAGGCAATTTCCCAGGCTTTGACACGAGCTGCCTCTTGTTCCTTGGTAATGCCAGTAAGATATGCATATCCCTCCCAGCCAACAAGCCTACGCATGCTGAGCTTAAGTGTTTTCAAGCCCAAGGCAGCAAGCTCTAAGATGAAATTGTGTTGTGGAACCCAGACAGTTTGAATTGCAGTGAGCCATGCCTTGCGACGTACTTCTACAGGTGAGGCCAATGACGGTGCGGGTGTCAAGAGGATAGCTGGAGGTGACTTCTTCTTCGGTTTCGATCTGAAGTCGAACAATGGTGCAGCAAGGTAGAAGAAAGCAAAGAAGACTAAAAGAAGCTTGGCCATGGGGATCTGAGCTGTGGATACGCCTAGAGAAACGCGAGGAGCAAGAATGCTAGCGAGGTTGACGGGCAGAGCGAAGAGACCACGACCAGCTGGCTCTTCTTGCGACTGCTCCCGCTCTACGAGTCCTTCAAGTATCATCAGGCCCGCGAGAGATCCGACCATGAGCTTGCCCATCATGGCACCATTGCGCCGGCCGTTGACCATGGGCGCGGCAACTGCTGGGCGACCGCCGTATCCTGGCGGGTATGCAGGTGCATAGTGCTGTTGTGGTGGGAGACCGCGCTGGAGAGCACTTATGTTGTCAGGAACTGGAATCATTCCTTGTGGCGGTCCCGACATTGGCATGCCGTGTGTGGGCGTGAAAGGATCTTTATGGAATCTTGAGCCATCAGGTGTGCCCACAGTGCCATGTAAGGTTATGGGACCCGATATGGCCATCTTTTCGTAGCTCTCTACCCGTCCTTTCAAGGTGTTGACCTCATCTTGTAGACGTTTGTTGCGCTTTTCCAGATGTCGGATATACTCTGTGGCCTTGGAGAGTACAGTGGCTTTGTTGAGCTTGTGTGCGGGTGTGAGACCTTCAAGATCCTCGGGGTCATCGTCTTCTTCGGTACCGTTCGGCCGTGACATGACGCGAAGACTGGGTACACCTTTCTCATGGATTAGCGCAAGTGTCGAGAGACGGGTTGAAGAGTGACTTACTATCGCGAAGAGCAGCAATCTTGTCGTTGAGATTGGTCCGATAGCGCTTCTCAATCATGTTGTGTGCAGTCTTCTTGGGTGGTCCTCCCTTCTTACTTGAGGGCGCATCGTCGTCGAGCTCCTCAGAGTCAGCCAGTGACTTCCTCTTTCGTACATTGGTCGTGACAGGCTCTGGTGACGAATGCGACGAGGTTGAGCTGGCTCGTCCGTTGCTCAGAGAGTTTGGGCTATGGTGGAGACTGGGCGTCGAGGCTGGTGGTTGTGGTGCGACGAAGCCGTTCTGGTCGTACTGCGTGGGCGAGAAGAGAGCGTTGTCAGCTAGTTGTTGTTGCTGGTGTTGCTGTTGCTGTTGCTGTTGCTGCTGCCATTGGTGAGAGGCATAAAAGGCGTTTTGTTGCTGCATGTCAGCGGTAAGCGGGGAGCTCATGGCATTGCCATTGAAGTCAAAGGCCGGAGGTACGTCGGCGGCCTGGCCAAAGGTGAAGGGGACAGCATGTGCGTGGGAAAACATGGGAGCGGTCGTGGGTACGGTGCTGGACTGCAGCGGTTGGGACTGTTGGTGGGAGAGGGAATGGGGCGAGGTTTGCTGATCGGGGCTGAGATATGCGGCAGGCCCCTGCGGATTCGCGGGCTTGGGGTCGACATTCTGGGTGTTCTGAGACGCTTGGGCGGGATCGTACTGCATCCACTCGTTCCAGTTGGTCATGTCGTCAGCGGGAGCCGTGAGCGTCATGTCGTCGCCGGCGGTGGTGAGCCACGGAGCGCGCATGCTGGCAAAGGGGAAGTCGCTCGAGAGCAGAGGATCTTCCATCTTGGCCGTGTGCCGGTCCTCGTCGGGGACAGGCGGATCGATGGGCGCGGGACTGGGAGGGAGTCTGAAGTCGTCAAACACGCAGTAGGGTCCGACCTGAGGTGCGCGAACATGTTAGCACAGAGAGCAGAGGCTAGCAAAAGCACTGCGTCACGCACGGCGATTCGCTCCAACTCCAGCCCATCGTCGGGGCTGCCGTACGGGTCAGAAGCCATTGGGGCGGCGGGCTGCTGGCTGCGACAACAGCAACAACAACAACAACAACAAGATGGGTTGTG
>Ga0265798_10012257_pt1 | contig 10361 bp, 11 predicted proteins | sample P3T30metagenome_FD_192430 | JGI IMG/M metagenome (GOLD analysis project Ga0265798, IMG submission 192430) | Plant litter microbial communities from East Loma Ridge, Irvine, California - P3 T30 | ecosystem: Environmental > Terrestrial > Plant litter > Unclassified | place: USA: California...
CGACCCAGCCATCGGCCTCGTCGAGCAGGAACAGGATCTCATGGGGCTGCAAACCCTCGATTCCGGTGAGGTGCCGGTGCGGAAACACGGCGCGGCCCGGGATGAGCGAGGCGGGGCGGTGATCGGAACGTTGCATCGAGGGTGTCGGGTAGCGGGGCAGGGGAGCGGGCGCAAGGTGGCATAGGATCAACGTTGCGCGTCCCGGAATGCTCGCCATGGGCACGTCTCGCGCAACGCGTGTAATCATCGAACCGGACCGGTGATCCGGCGGCTAGGACACATGCCAAAGCGGGCTGGAAATACTGTTTGCTGTTCAATGGAGCGCCCCGGGTTGATGCGATCGCTGAGGCGGGGGGCGACTCCAGAACGATGAGCGCCGTTGCACGCACGTCGGGGGGATTTGGCTTGGACGAGCGAACGTTAGTGGAGCCGTGTACCCTATGTCCCCCATCGGGACACAAAAGCGTTCCTGCAGAGTTGCGCTGCCAATACCCTTGCAGCGTCATGCAGGCGACGGCCTACTTATTATCGACGAGGATAGAAACTATCCTTTCATGTCATCGATTTGAAATTGTTTCTGGGTGGCGCCGCCGCTTGTAATTCTTGCGGGCCATCGTAAACGCTTCGTTAACGCTTTGCATCCCGCTCGGCGATTGGGAACGACGATGGCTGGACTGAGGACTAAGCTCGCGCTCACGGTTGCATCCGCTTGCGCAATGGTCGCGTCGCCAGCGTCGGCTGCGGAGTTCCGCTACAGCTATTTCAGCGGCACCGTTTTCGCATCGGGTATCTTCACCACCACCGACACGACGACACTGGTCGACGGGCGGGATGCCTATACCGTGATCGGCATGACCGGTGCGCGCGGCGGGATCGCGATTGCCGGATTGAACGCGACATACCCCGGAGCGGCAGGTGGATCGGACCAATATCTGTTTGCCACGGGCGTACCGGTGACCGAATTCGGGATCGGTTTCGATTACGTCAACGGTCTGAGCGGAAACCTTTTCTACGGCGTCTTTAACAACGTAGCGCAGTTGGGCGAGTATTACGGAAATACCGGGACCGGCCTCGACGCGCAGTTCGGCCCACAGAATTTCACGTTGACCCAAGTGGTAACGACCCCCGCTGTTCCTGAGCCTGCAACCTGGATGATGATGATCCTGGGTTTTGCCGGTGTGGGCGGAATCGTCAGGTCACGTCGCCGGACGTTGCGCCACGCCCGCGCCTAAGCCCCAAGACTAGATCGCAACCAGCGCGTCGATCGCGCTTTGCAGGATGTATGCGGCGGCCATCTTGTCGACCAGCTCCGCACGTTTGGCGCGGCTCGCGTCCTGCTCGATCAGCGTGCGCGTGACCGCCTGCGTGGACCAGCGTTCGTCCTGAAGGAAGATCGGCAGCGCGAGATCTGCGAGGTTGCGCGCGAAGGCGCGGCTTGACTGGCTGCGCGGGCTTTCGCTGCCGTCGGTTAGGTTCAGCGGGAGGCCGATCACGATCCCCTTCACCTGCTGCGCCGCAATCAGCTCAGCGAGCGCGATCTTGTCCTTCTGGAACTTGGTCCGGCGTATCAGCAGTGCAGGCGAGGCGAAGCTCCATCCCGCGTCGCACAAGGCAGTGCCGATCGTCTTGGTGCCCACATCCAGGCCGATCAGCCGCCCCCCGGTAGGGAGGGCGGCGCGGAATTCGAGGCGGTCGGTCGTGATCATCGGGGCTGTTTACACAGCGCGCCGGCGTTGCCCAGCAGGTACCGACGCCGCAGTGAACGTCGCAAGCCGGCGCGCCGCATCGGCGCGGACGTTCGCCCAGAACAGGCTGTAGTCGTACACGTGGTAATTGTTGCCGGGCAGGACATAGCCGCCAAGCGACGGCGGATTGCCGATCAGCAGGATCCCGCGTGAATCGCAGCGGGCGGCGACTCGGCCCGGTTCGATCGTCGCGCTCGACAGGTCCGCGGAGGGGAACAGCGTGCCCAGGTTGGAAGTCGCCGGAGCTATCGCGTCAGGCATGCCGGTCAACGGGTTAGTGCAGATCATCGCGGTGCCGCGGCGCGAGACGCCGTCGACGCTGCTGCTCGCATTATAGGTATCGAGGATCAGCGACGGGTCGGCGGGCTCGGCGAAACTCTGCCACGACAGGATGCACCCTGCCTGGTCTGCGGTGCGGCATTCGGGCAGCCCGAGCGCGGGCAAATCGGTCGTCCGCGAGACCGGCCAGCCGACGACATAGGCCGCGACGATTCGCTTCTCGATCGGCTTGCCCGCGATCTTCTCGCGAAGCAGCCGGATCAGGTGGAGTGACCCCTGGCTGTGGCCCGCGAGGATGATCGGCCGGTCCCCCGCTTGCGCAACGAACGCGTCGAACGCGGCGGCGACGTCGCGATAGGCCAGATCGAGCGCCTTGGCGGCATTTTCCTGCGTCGTCAGGAACGCCCCGAAGGTCGCCTGGCGATAGCGCGGCGCCCACACGGCACCGACTTCGTTGAACGCGCTTGCCTGGCCGCGCAGGAACAGCGCGGCCCTATCATTGGCCTCCTGATTGTCGAGCGGCGCATTCCAGCGCGAACGTTCCAGGAAGGAGGTTGGATGAATGAAGAACACCGCTGCTTTCGGGTCGGCGCCGGGCGCGTAACCGGGCGGCGTCCAGCGCGCCGGGTTGTCGGGCAGGTCCGGCCGCGCCAGCCACATTCCGGCGTCGCGATACTTAGCGGAATCTTCGGGGGGCAGTGCTTCGAAACGCGCGCTCGGCACCATCGCCATGCGCAACATCTCGGCACCCCAGAACCGGTACGCGAAGGCACCTGCAATCGCTAGCACGATGAGAAAAACCACAACATAGAGAAACTTCCGTGCCACTGACGACTCCATTGTGCAGTGCAGCATAACTTGCCAGTCCGGCAATTGCGCATTTGGTGGGCCCGACCTGCGCCGGTTGCAATCGTCTTCGTCCGCTTGCATCGCCGACGCTTGATAAGCGGACCGGAACGCGCGCATAGCTTGCGCCGTGCCGGGCGGCGATGCTAGCCGCCGCGGAACACGACCTTCAAGACAGACCAAGGGGCCGCATGGCAGTCGACATTCCCACCGTGAAGAAGATCGCGAGTCTCGCGCGGATCGCAATCACCGAGGACGAGGCCGCCCGCATCGCGCCCGAGCTCGACAACATCATGGGCTGGATCGAGCAACTCGGCGAGGTCGACACGACCGGCATCGCGCCGATGACTGCGGTGATCCCCAACCATCTGCGGCTGCGCGACGATGTCGTGAACGCCGACCCGCTGACCGGCGGCGGGATTCGCGACGCTGTCCTGTCCAACGCCCCCCAGGCCGAGCACGGCTTCTTCACCGTGCCCAAGGTGATCGAATAATGACTGATCTTACCAACCTCGGCGTCGCCGCGATCCGTGACGGCGTGCGCGACGGCAGCTTCACTGCGCGCGAAGTTGCCGAAGGCTTCATCGCGAACGTGTCCGCCGGCAAGGCGCTGAACGCGTTCCTCGTCGAAACCCCCGATCACGCGCTCGCTGCCGCCGACGCTGCCGATGCGGCGCGCGCGAAGGGCGAGACGCTCAAGCCGCTGGCGGGCGTGCCGATCGGGATGAAGGACCTGTTCTGCACCAAGGGCGTGATCACGACCGCCGCGAGCCACATCCTCGGCGGCTTCACGCCCCCGTATGAATCGACCGTGTCGGCCAATCTGTGGGATGCGGGCGCGGGGATGCTCGGCAAGCTCAACATGGACCAGTTCGCGATGGGGTCGTCGAACGAGACGTCCGCGTTCGGCAACGTCATCTCGCCGTGGCGACGGAACGACGGCGGTAACGCCGCGCTCGCGCCGGGCGGATCGTCGGGCGGGTCGTCTGCGGCGATCGCGGCGCGGCTGTGCCCGGCGGCGACCGGCACCGACACCGGCGGCTCGATCCGCCAGCCTGCCGCGTTCACCGGCATCTCGGGGATCAAGCCGACCTACGGACGCTGCTCGCGCTGGGGGACGATCGCGTTCGCCTCGTCGCTTGATCAGGCCGGGCCGATGGCGCGCGACGTGCGCGACTGCGCGATCATGCTGAGCGCGATGAGCGGGTTCGATGCGAAGGACGCGACCTCGCTCGACTTGCCGGTGCCCGCTTGGGAAGCCGGATTGTCCAGCGATCTCAAGGGCAAGCGCGTCGGTATTCCAAAGGAATATCGCGTTGACAATATGCCCCCTGAAATCGAGGCGCTGTGGCAGCAGGGAATCGACTGGCTCAAGGATGCGGGTGCCGAGATCGTCGAGGTGTCGCTGCCGCATACCAAATATGCGCTGCCTGCGTACTACATCATCGCGCCTGCCGAGGCGTCGTCCAACCTCGCGCGCTATGATGGCGTGCGCTATGGTCTGCGCGACTTGCCCGAGGGGGCGAACCTGCAGGACATGTATGCCGCGACCCGCGCCGACGGGTTCGGCGACGAGGTCAAGCGCCGGATCATGATCGGCACCTATGTGCTCTCGGCGGGTTATTACGACGCGTACTTCACTCAGGCATCGAAGATCCGCACGTTGATCGCGCGCGATTTCGAACAGGCGTGGGCCAAGTGCGACGTGCTGCTGACTCCGACCGCACCGTCCGCCGCCTTCGCGCTGGGCGAGAAGAGCGCGGACCCGATCGCGATGTACCTCAACGACGTGTTCACGGTGCCGTCGTCGCTTGCCGGCTTGCCCGCGATGAGCGTTCCGGGTGGGCTCGACCATGTTGGGCTGCCGCTCGGGTTGCAGATCATCGGCAAGCCGCTCGACGAGCAGGCCGTGCTCAACGCCGGGCTGGCGCTGGAAGAGCGTGCCGGCTTCACCGCGCGTGCGGAGCGCTGGTGGTAAGCTGATCCCGACCCTGCTTGAGTAAAACGCCGCGCAATGGTAAAACTGCGCACGACGGGGGACGAATAATGGGGATGCTGCGGCGCGTCGGCGGTTCTTGGAAAGATCTAGCGGAGGCCGGGCCTCAGTTCTGGCTGGGGGGACTACGCGCCTGGTTCGGGAGCTCCGCGTGTGTACCTGTTGTCGTGCCGGGAAAGATGTGCGTCAGCGTCAGGCCACGGACCAGTGACTTCAGCGTTCTTCGGCAGATCTTTCGCAACCAGGAATATGCGCTCACCAATAGCCATGTCCGCGACTGTGTGCAGCGGGAGTATGTGCGTATCCTGGCGAATGGGCAGGTTCCGGTGATCGTCGATGCTGGCGCCAATATCGGCGCCGCATCGATCTGGTTTCATCAACAATTCCCCAATGCCTGGATCGTCGCGATCGAGCCTGATGCCGCCAATGCCGAAATGGCGCGTGGCAATACCACGCACCTCGACAGGATACTGGTCCTGCAGGCGGCGGTTGGGGGCGAGCGCGGGTTTGTCGCCGTCGTGCCGGGCGATGCGGCTTGGGCGGTGCAGACCGAACGCAGCACCGACGGGTGCGAGGTGCTGACCATCGCCGACGCAATCGCCCGCGTGCCCGATGGCGTGCCGCTGATCGTCAAGGTCGATATCGAGGGCTTCGAAGCGGACGTCTTTGACGGGAATACCGACTGGATCGACGATACGGCCCTGATCTTTGTCGAACCGCACGATTGGATGTTGCCGGGGAAGGGGACGAGCCGCAGTTTTCAGCGCGCCTTCGGTACGCGCGGGTTCGAGATTTTCATTCAGGGCGAAAATCTTGCGTACCTGCGCGGGGCGTCTGTCCAGCACTGAGGCGCTTTCGGCGAAGCGCCGTGTGTCATTTTCCAAATGCAGAGCGGCAATCTGCGTGCTAGCCAGCGCGCATGAGCGAACATCAGACCTATACGATTCATGGCGAAACCGGCGACTGGGAGGTCGTGGTCGGCCTTGAGGTCCACGCGCAGGTGACGTCTAACGCCAAGCTGTTCTCGGGCGCGGCGACCGCGTTCGGGGCCGAGCCCAACAGCCAGGTGTCGCTGGTCGATGCCGCGATGCCGGGGATGCTCCCCGTGCCCAACCGCGAGTGCATTCGCCAGGCGGTTCGCACCGGCATGGCGATCGACGCGCAGATCAACCGCTGGTCGCGGTTCGATCGCAAGAACTACTTTTATGCTGACTTGCCGCAGGGTTATCAGATCAGCCAGCTGTATCACCCTCTTGTGGGCGAGGGCGCGATCGACATCAGTCTCGATGACAAGAACCCGGACCAGAGCGGTAAGCGGATCGGGGTCGAGCGGATCCATGTCGAGCAGGACGCGGGCAAGCTGATGCACGACCAGCATCCGACGCGTTCCTATGTCGATCTCAACCGATCGGGTGTCGCGCTGATGGAGATCGTGTCCAAGCCGGACATGACTTCCCCTGCGGAAGCAGGGGCTTATCTGCGCAAGTTGCGGTCGATCCTGCGGTATGTCGGGTCGTGTGACGGCAATATGGAAGAAGGGTCGATGCGCGCCGACGTCAACGTCAGCGTACGCAAGGCGGGGGATCCGCTCGGCACGCGGACCGAGACCAAGAACGTCAATTCGGTCCGCTTCGTGATGGCGGTGGTCGAGCAGGAAGCGCGGCGGCAGGTCGAGGTGCTCGAGGACGGCGGGCGGATCGTCCAGGAAACGCGGTTGTACGACCCCGACCGGAACGAGACGCGCTCGATGCGGTCGAAGGAAGATGCGCACGATTACAGGTACTTCCCGGATCCCGATCTGTTGCCGCTCGAACTGGATGAGGCGTTTCTCGAGGAATGCCGCGCGTCTTTGCCCGAGCTGCCCGACACGAAGCGGCGGCGTTATGAGGCGCTTGGCATCACGCCTTATGCAGCGGCGGTGCTGACGGCCGAGGTCGAGGCGGCGCGGTGGTTCGATACGTTGCTGGAAACGGGCACGAAACCGGTCGCGGCGGCGAACTGGACGACGTCGGAACTGTTCGGCGCGCTCAACCGCACCGGGACCGATTTCACGACCTCGCCGGTCAGTCCGACGCAGGCCGCCGAGCTGCTCGCACTGGTCGCGGATGGGACGTTGTCGGGTAGCCTGGCCAAGCAGGTGTTTGAGATCATGCTCGAAACCGGGCAGGGCGCGGGCGCTGTGGTCGAGGAGCGCGGGCTCAAGCAGACCAGCGATACGGGCGAAATCGAACGGGTCATCGCCGAAGTCATGGCAGCCAACCAGGACAAGGTCGCTGACTATCGCGGCGGTAAGGACAAGTTGTTCGGGTTCTTCGTCGGGCAGACGATGAAGGCTATGGGCGGAAAGGCAAATCCTAGCGTCGTCAACGATGTGCTGAAGAAGGTCCTGGGCTGACATAATAGTGGCTGGTATTCGATCGCGTTATTGATCGGAGACGGCGTTTTGGCATAGCATCTTCCCGTCGACCTTGGGGGCAAGGCGAAGGGGGGGTGCTATGCTGTTGCGATATCTGGCGTTTGCCGTGTCGTTTGCGTTGCTCATGATGGGTGCGCAGGGGGCCTGGGCGCAGGAGAAATCGGGGACCAAGCCCGGTTTCGTCCTGCCGCGGGGCTCCGCCAAAATCCTGCTGATCCGCCCGACGATCTCGGTCGGGGCGCAGTCGACTGGCGGGATGTTCGAGCCGAATGCCGACTGGACCGCGCAGGCGCGCGATAATATCGCGGCGGCGCTGGCACTTGCGCAGACTCGGTTGGGCAATCAGGTGATCGTCGCGGAGGAGCCGGTCGGGCCGGCGGCACAGGCGATGGCGGATTATCGCGCGTTATTCTCGGTAGTTGCGGATTCGGTGATGCGCTATCAGTTCTTCCCCGGCAATCGGCTGCCGAGCAAGAAGCGTAAGGGCGTGTTCGACTGGACGATGGGGCCGGGCGGTGCCGAAATTGCCCGGGAAACGGGCGCAGATTACGCGCTTTTCCTGTCGAATCAGGACCAATATGGGTCGACTGGACGCAAGATCCTGCAGGTTTTCGCGGCGTTTGCCTACGTTTCCGTCAAGTCTGGCGAGCACACGGGAATGGCCGGGCTGATCGACCTGAAAACCGGGGATCTGGTGTGGCTCAACGCCGATATGGCGATGGGGGGCGACGTCCGCACCCCCCAGGGCGCGAAAAAACGCGTCGCGCAATTGCTCGAGGATTTTCCGGGTAGCACGCCGCCAGCCACCCCGGCAGCGGAATAGATGCGCGGCGGCGGATGGCGTCAGGTGGCGGCGGTGGTGGCTCTGCTAACCAGCCAAGCGGCGCAGGCGGAGCCGATTCCGACCCTGCCGCCCTATAGCGGGGCGTATCAGCCGCAGGGCGTCGACGAGCGTGGGTTGTGGATGTTGGTCGACGAGAACGAGCGCAGCTTTCGCGATTCCACCGTGGTCATCAACGACGCGCCGCTCAAAGCCTATATCCAGCAGATCATGTGCCGGATGGTCGGCGCGGCGCGCTGCCAGACGGTCCGGCTCTACATCGTCCGCGACACCAGCTTCAACGCGTCGATGGCGCCCAACGGGATGATGATCGTCCATACCGGCCTGTTGCTGAGAGCACGCGACGAGGGCGAGCTTGCCGCGGTGCTGGGCCACGAATTCGCGCATTTCGAGCTGCGCCACACGCTGCTCGGCTTCCAGCAAGGCCGAAAGGCCGGGGATATCGCGGCGTGGGCAGGCGTCGCGGGAGCGGCGGCGTGGACATATGGCGGTCGCAACGCATACGACACCGTTCGGATGGCCCGGTCGGTGCAGAATGCCGCGATCGGATCGACCTATGCGCATACGCGCAACCAGGAGCGGCAGGCGGATCTGCTGTCGATGGCCTATCTCCGGGCATCGGCGTACGATCCGCATTGTTTTCCCGATGTCTGGGATCGGCTGCTGGACAAGGCGGATGCCACCGCGCATGGCCGCCGCCAACGCAGTAAACGCTACGATCGCGCAGGCTTTTCCGACAATCATCCTACCGAGCTCGAGCGGACGACGACCCTGCGGCGGCTTGCAATGGCGATGAACAAGCCGGGCGAGGACGGCAAGGCGCGCTACGATATGGCACTGGCGGGATGGCGGGCGCAGTGGATCGATGACGAGATCAAACGCAACGATTTCGAGGGGACCGATTATATCCTGCGTCAGATCGCCGGGCCGGACTGGACGCCCGACCTGCTGTTCGCCCGCGCAGAACTCTACCGCACGCGGGGCCATCCGCACGATCTGGCCGCAGCGGTCGGCTTTTACCGCGACGTCGTGGCGCGCGATCCGACTCATGCCGAGGCCTATCGCGGACTCGGGCTGGCGCAATTGCGCAGCCATGACGCGGCCGGGGCGGAAGCGCTCAGGACCTATCTGACAATGAAACCCGCGGCGGAGGACGCCGCGATGATCTCGATGCTGATCCAGTGAGGACCATCACCATGAAACGCACCTTATGGCTTGGCGCGATCCTGCTAGCGACGGCGCAGCCTGCGCTGGCGTCCAACACGCTGATCGCCGCACAAGCGCCGGTCGCGGTCGCCAAGTCGCCGATGACGGTGACGCCGGATCGTGAATGGAACAAGATGGGTGCGCGACCAGGACGCAATTCCGAAAGCTGGACGATCGACGGCGACGGGCTGAACGAAGTGACCTTCTACGGCGGGATCGAGCCGGACCGGACGCTGTTCCGTGAGGTGAACAAACATTCGACGCCGCTGCCGCGCTTCTCGTCGACGATGCTGCTGACCGATATCCCGGCGCTGTTCGAGGCGAGCTATCGGATTGCGCTCAATACCCCAGTGATGAAGATCGATACGGTCGCTCCGACGACCTTTCTCGGCCACAAAGCCGTACAATTCGCCTTCACCTACAGCCGGGTTGATGAGGAAGTGCGCCGCCGGGGCGATGCCGTCGCGGCGATCATCGACGGAAAACTGTTCATGATCACGTTCGATGCGCCGGACGTCTTCTACTATCAGCGCGATATGGCCGCCTATCGTGCGATCGTCGCCAGGGCGGTGATCGCACGATAGCGGCGAGACGGCTTATTGCGCGTCGTCTTCCTGGTTCTTGACCACGCCGCCGGTGCCACCGACGCCGTCAGACATGCCGGTAGCGGTGAAGTTTTCGGGCTCCTCGCCGCCTTCGTCGTCCTCGACCGCGTCCTTGCGCGCTTCCACCAGCTTCTGGAGGTCGCTGCGGTCATCCTTGTCGGCCTTGGGGTCGTCGAGCGGCCCCTTGATCGGGCCTTCGCTCGGGTCGATGTCGCTCATGCAAAATCCCCCGAAAGACCGGAATCTTCGATCGGCTGGGCCGGTGAGATCGGCGGGTCGCCCATCGGAGCCGGGTTGGGGATATCGGTGTCCGGGGTCGGTGTTGGCAGTTCGGTCGGCATCGGCTTCGGCTGGCCGGGCTCGGTCGGGACGGTGCCGGGGTCGCCTGGCATCGGGGGAAGCTCGGTGGTGGGGGTGCTAGCCATCA
>Ga0265798_10012258_pt1 | contig 10361 bp, 9 predicted proteins | sample P3T30metagenome_FD_192430 | JGI IMG/M metagenome (GOLD analysis project Ga0265798, IMG submission 192430) | Plant litter microbial communities from East Loma Ridge, Irvine, California - P3 T30 | ecosystem: Environmental > Terrestrial > Plant litter > Unclassified | place: USA: California...
CCGTTTCTCTCCGAGGCACGCAGTTCTGCATAGATGTAGTTGTGTTGGATTTTGTCTATTGTCCCCTATCCTCTGTGACCGCTCTCACCGTGCATGCGTTTCTTTCTCGTCATGATCTCTCTCTCTCTTTCTTTCTCTTTCTATCATCTCAACCAGGATCATTCACATGATGCCTGCTTTCAAGTTTCTCTCCAATCCAGCGTTCAAGCGGCTCTCTACGCCCATGGAATGTCAGCGGTCAGCAGCTGCACGCTGGGACAGGAGCAAGGACAAGTCCTGGCCATCTAGAACCTCAAGGTTAGTTGTGTACGCAAGGAAGGGGCGCCGTTATCCAGCGCGGTTTCCTGCTCCCTTCTGATCGTCCGGGAAACTCCATTCTTCTCGCGCTGTTTGGGACTACAAAACAATGGTCCTCGCCCACGATGCTTGGCACATTCCATGTGCGCTGCAACCTCCAAAAACTCTGGTCCGCATCCGACACAAGAGAGACGGCACGCTTTCTTGCTTACGAGACTCGTTGCTGCCCATAATTGCTGCAAGTCAAGGCTGCTCCTGCCGCTGCAGTGTTTGCCTTCGATCGCGCTTCCATCAGGGTCCGTCTGTGCACCAGTCCGCCCTCGCAACGCCCGTCACCTCCCCAATATCGACACTCGCATAGCCGGTTCATTGTATGCATCCAACTACTTGTTAGCTTTTTGGGGCGAGAGCAGACTCAATTGGCATTGCAAAAATAGCCGCCCTTCGTTTACCGGTCTTGTCTACGGACTTGCAGACGGCTGACTGTCGAGCGCCTTCAGTGTCAACAGCGATAAACAACAACACAAACGAGCCCGGCCATGGCCTCTGCCTGACACCGCCCACTACAGCCACCTCGACTAATTCGACACCGCACAACCAGTTTCTTTTACCCTGGGCCCCGCCCCCCACCTTACTTATCTTGTACACCTTGACCATCACCCTACCTACTTGATATAATCCACACCATTGCACTACTCAAAGAGCTCTTCTTTGACAACTGCTCGCACAAAAACACACGGCATGGATTCGGGCTACTACGGCCGCCCACCGACGCGTCGACGCGCGCTGGGTGACGGCACCAACCGTGCCAACGAGGTTCCACGCACTCAGCGGCGAGACGAGAAGCACAACAACGACCATGCGCCGTCTTCTGCAGCCCAGCAGCTTCCTCACAACGAGTCGATAGTTCCCAATGGTACGCTTTCTGTTCGCCATGAACAAGCATCCCCCGAGAACAAGCGTCTCTCCGCCGTGCAAGCCCATGAAGGCCGCCCTCACAACTCGAAGCGCGACTCGGACATTTCCAATGCCAGCACTAACGCCTCTAGCTCGAACCGACGCCGGAAGACGCACATTGGTCCATGGCAGCTGGGTAGAACTATTGGACGAGGCGGCTGCTCGCGTGTGCGGCTTGTCAGACACAGCGGAACAGGTCAATATGGCGCGGCAAAGATCATTTCCAAGGCCACGGCAGAGAAAGTGCGTGCTCTCAGCTTGGCCAATCTCATCCAGAGCGCCGAACAAGACGCATCATTGTACCCCGACGGCAAGGCCATCCCCTTCGGCCTGGAGCGCGAGATCTGCATCATGAAGTTGCTCGATCATCCCAACATTGTCCGCCTATACGACATTTGGGAGAACCGAGATGAGCTGTAAGTAGCCCGGAAAAACACTGCGACAATAATGACTAATGTCTCCTAGTTACCTCATCATGGAGTTTGTCGAAGGTGGTGAGTTGTTCAGCTATATCCACGAGCAGGGTGGTCTAATTGAGATCCACACCGTGCACATTTTCCGACAGATCATCGCAGCCCTGAAGTACTGCCATCGGATCAACATTCATCATCGCGATCTCAAACCCGAAAATATTCTGCTGGACAGAGATACCATGACTGTCAAGCTGGTCGACTTCGGCATGGCTGCGTTACAGCCCGAGGGCAAGAAGCTTACCACGCCTTGTGGAAGCCCTCACTATGCTGCACCAGAAGTTATCAAGACTATTTCCTACGATGGCGCAAAGGCAGACGTATGGAGCTGCGGCGTTATCTTGTTTGTCCTTCTCACCGGCACACCGCCTTTCAATTACTCTGGCGACGATCGACATCTCAAGCACTTATTCCGCGATATTGCAGAGGCCAAGTATGTCATGCCCGACAACATTTCTAGAGAGGCGCAAGATCTTATCAAGAGGATCCTGGTCGCAGATCCCAAGCGCCGTATAAGCCTAGAGGAAATCTGGTATCATCCCTTCCTACGCAAATATCAGCAAGAGTTGAATTTCTTGGGAGAGAACACTAAGCTCGACCATTGGACCGGCCCGTTTCCTGGTGTTGAAGACTGGACAAACTTGGAGCGCACCGCTATTGATCGTGAGATTCTGCGGTATCTGCGCACGTTGTGGCATAGTGAGAAAGAGGAGGTATTGATCCAAAAGTTGATGAGTAATGAGTAAGTAGAGGCTACGTTATGCATGTGAAGCGTAGATACTGACATACTTCGCAGAGCAAACTACGAGAAGTACTTTTACTCGGCATTGCGAAAGTACCACACCGACCAGCTAGAGAATTATCAGCCGAGCGCGCACCACGCCGTAGCTCATTCCAACAGCGACTATCATCATAACACCCGTCATTCCCCCACACGACGCGATATCGAAGAGCTCCCGTTGAAGACGCACAAGCGCTCTCAGTCCGCCTATTCGATTCTGAACAACGAACATCTATATTCGAAGCACAGCCTCTATGAGTCGCCTGTCTCTGAAGCTAGCTACGACCCATACCGAGCCTCGCGACAACCGATCATCCCCATTCCAGAGGATGCGGAGCTCCATCAGAATGTTACCGTTCACCGTGGGCACAGCAACCGCAGCGATAAGCTGCGTCCGACTACATCATTAGGGCAACGGACTGGGAGCTCTTTGCGCATTCAGGCTCTGCGTAATAACTCTAAGCGTAGTTCTGCAGTTTCACGTGGCTCTTCAAACCGGAGCTCTCCTTCTCATCGTGCTGTTTCCGTCCAGCGCCGTTCGATGTCGCGATCGTCTCTCGCGAGCTCCCACTGGCCTAGTAGTCCACCAGTTATTGCTCGCACCAGTGGTCTGGCTAAACGGGGCGTGAGCTTCTCCCATCTCCGCGATCGACGTTCATCAGCTGCAACTGCTAGTAGCTGGCAAACCGAGGTTGGGCCCTGTGCCGATCATATGTCCCATAGGCCTCATACTTCTATCGGATCCTACGGGCCATCTGTGAAGACGGGTACAGTTCGTTCGAACCCCAAGTCAAAGGCTCCTCCAAGTTTGGACGCACCACGACTGAAGCTGCGCAAACTCGAGAGTCCAACCAAGTATATCCAATGTGAGGCTCGTAAGGTGAGCATGGAGCTTGGTAAAGTCATGGAGGAAGCCTTCAATCGCTCGTCGGTTGGCTCTAGCATTCGGTCAGGTACAGATGCCTACCACGACACTTCACAGTATGATAGTCCTCCAACTTCCTTCTCAAACACTCGGGACTCAGGTGGCAGTACAATCGCTGCTACACCGGGTGCTAAGATGATATTTGGAGAGCGACCACTACCCCCGATCCCGTCCGAGACTCCAAACACTTTTCTGCAGCGGAAGCTGGCAGAGACGCGTGAAGAAATTGCCCGCAGATTCAATGAAGACGAGGACAGCACTGAGCACTTCAATCAAGTTCTTGAACACCTCGATCGCTTGATCGTGCCTGCAGTCAATGGTGGTAAGCGATCTGTCTCGGCTCCTGCAAAGTCCCCAGAACATGGGCCGCTCCATGTAATCCCTGAGGAAGTAAAGGGCGATAATGGAGACGGGTTAGAATTCCTTGTTCCCCATCGTCGAGCTGTCACTAACCCCGTAAGGCCTCAGGGTCGCCGCGTGGCGATAGAGCATCAACAGACGATCCGTATCGTTGATGACTCACCCACTCATATTGCGCCTTTGAACATCCGCAAGCGAAGCGGAGCAAGCTCAAAGTCGACCAAGACTGCGGATGAAGTGTCTACTGTAGCTTGGCCCAGTCCAATCAATACTTCTGCTGTTCGACCGTACCAAGATGTTCAGAACGATCTGCTTGCCGCTCGTATCTATAACGCCGTCCCAGCACCCGGGATGCAAAACACCATCATCAAGAAAAAGAAGTCGTCATGGTTCCGTCGCAACGCAGAAGAGAAAGAGCGTGATGCAGACCACAAAGAGAATCAGATCAAGAAAAAGCTGTCAAACGGACTACTTCGGATCCCTGATGCATGGCAAGGACTCGATGACCGTATCAAGAACGAGCCTGAACCATTCGAGGACGTTGATAATACCAAGCACACCGAGAAACAATCGGACGGTAGCAGCGGAAGCGAGTTTCCTATGCGTAACAGCAACTCAACTGGCACCAAGGGCGATGGTATGACTCGTAAGGGCTTCCTTGCTTTCTTTGGCAAGAAGTTCAAGGAAGAAAAGGCCAAGAGGTCGATGGAGCTGGGAGGTAAGCATGCCGCTCTCTATTTGCAAGCACATACTGACACCTTTGCAGCAATGAACCTTAGCTCCTCGTCCATCCTCTCCAACTTTGATCTCGGGGCTGAAAGCAGCACCGACGTAGTCCGTAACGGTCCCCCTGAGATGCAGATGAACTGGCTGTCGCGCTTCCTGCACATCAAACCAGCCAACAAAACATTGTGTTTCCACATCGGCCGGGGAAAAGTACGTCAAGACCTGGTCCGCTTACTACGTGACTGGCAGCGATTCGGCGTCCACGATGTCTCGTTGGATCGTGAAGCCAACTCCATCAGTGCGCGGATCGACAAGAGCAACCGTAAGTACATTCCACCATTCCGTTCATGTCTTCTACTCAGCGAGTGGCACCTGCAAGTTTGTCAGTTTCAGGTTGAGATTCTAAAAGTCAATCTTGCATTTCGATGTAATTCTGCGTTCTGTCACAAATTCGAGTAAAATATATGCTGACGGCGATTTCGCATAGACCTAAAGATCAAGCCCGTCTCCTTTGTGATCGAACTCTTCGTCGTACTCGAACACGGACGCCGCGCCAACCTTTGCCTCGCACGATTCACCCAGACTCGCGGCGCAGCCTCCAGCTTCCGCAAGGTCGTCGATATTGTCGAAGATGTCTGCCGAGCTCGCTGCATGTTGGTAGAAGACGAACAGAAGAAGGCTTCGATGATGGAGGTCTTGGACTAGGACGCCAAGATGAAGAAAGAAGATTATGGAGGTTGTTTGGATACCGTGTGGCATACTTCTTCCCCATAAAATTTGAGGTTTTGTGTTGGACCTGAGTGTCTGATTTGGCCTTGCTACGAGTATGAGGATGATGTTGGCTACTCGAACACGATATCTACGAACATCGACATTGAGAACATCATGAAGGAGCCGACGGCATGGATCCAAACGTACAGCCCAACCACCACGAGTACCGTTCTCAATCCGCCTCTTTCAATTTCCCCGAAAAGCAATCTGTTTGAACATGCATCACCCGGTATACTCTGGCCACGCACCATACAGTGGTGATGCTTCATGTACCTAATTCACCTGTTTTGATTGGATGTCTTTGATATGGCGTTGTTCTCTAGAGGTGTCAGCATGGAAGTTTACGTGGCGTCATGCATGCGGTCTTCGCGCATGAGCACAAGCATAAGCATTGCATAGATGCCAACAGCATCTTCGGTCATCAGACCAACATTAAGGAGGTGTAAGATTATAATATGAGATACGAGGTTAAATTACTTTGATCTGCTCGCTGTGTCGTGATGAAGAAGTAAAGGGCATGAATGAGCCCCAAGGACAGACAGACGGGAACGAATTCAAGATTTTTTTCATCGCCTAAGCATCTAGCATTCGCAGTCTGAGTTATGTGTTCATTGGATGGGGGTATCATGGAGAAGAGCTGTTCGAGAAATTGAATTCCCTAGCTACGGTTGCTGATAAAGTGAAGCAGGCAAGGCGGCGGCGGCGACATGATGGATTTTCTGCGTAGCTCCTGATATTTTTCTATCCTCGCCTTGAAGCCAAGAAACTTTGTAGTAGAAGAAGAAGAAGAAGAAGAAGAAGAAGAAGAAGAAGAAGAAGAAGAAGAAGAAAAGTTTAGTAGAACTTTCCAGCAAATGAGACAAGCGAGAAGTTCTTTTAGTATGGCGGGTAGGTCAAGGGTATGTAGGTTGCCACTGGTCGGATAGGAGGACATGTAGAGTAAGGCTTGGTGGGACAGGTACGGGCACTTGCCTGTAAGTGAATGCTTTGATGGATGGATGGATGGATGTGGGTATAGCAGTATTTGAAAGAAAATTCATCTCTGGATTTGCACTAGATTGGGAAATAAGTTGCGGACATGTTGGCACCAACAAAAGAAATTCATCTTAGCAGTGAAGAAAAGTAAAAAAAAAAGTCAGAGAAATTCGATTAGCACAGCCTTCAGAAAGAATTCTGTCACATACTCTTCTTGTAACTACACAAAGTCCCTGGAAAACGCCCTCACGCTCCTCCACCAACCTCGACTAGAATCTTGACCTGATTATCCTTGTCGTTGATCAAACTCTTGAAGCCCTTCTCTTCTACTTCGGTCAATTGAATCCTTTGCGTAATCATATCCTTTGGATCCATGTCTCCTCTGCTGAGTGCGTCAATTACCTCTTGAAAGTCACCCACTTCGTACGTCGCAATGCCCATATAAGTCCTCTCCTTGAAGTTGAAGTCGTTTGTGAAGATGGTGCAAGGCTTCTCCCAGATGGCAATGTTGACGATGCAGCCTCGGGCACGTGTGGCATGCACAGCCTGGTTGAGAGCTGCTTGGACGCCAGCGCAGTCGTAGACTACGTGTACGCCTTTTCCTCCTGTAAGTTGGCGGCAGCGGGTTGCGACATCTTCTTTTGTCGGATCGATGATATAATGGGCTCCAAATTTGCTTGCAAACAGCTGACGCTTTTTGCTGACTTCGGAAACGATGATGCGTTCGCATCCGTTCGCCTTCAATGCTAGAATGGTGGAGATGCCAATGGGCCCACCACCCAGCACCAGCGCAACATCCCCTTTCTTGTACGGGCTGACTTTGACGGCGTGCCACCCGACCGCAAGAGGCTCCACGAGAGCGCCGATTTCGAGTGGCACATTGTCGGGGAGATGGTAGAGGGTTGAGGTCGGGACGACAATGTGGTCTGCTAGTCCACCACCCCATCCTGAAAGGCCTATGAAGCCATTGGACCAGCAACAGTTTTGTAGGCCTTCCTCACACGCGCCGCATGTGTCGTCGTAGATGATGGGCTGGATCACCACTCGATCGCCGGGTTTGTAGCCGGTTACACCCTCGCCAACTTCTTCTACCGTTCCGCTGAACTCGTGTCCAAACGTTAGTGGGACCGTTTCGCCGGTGATTGGATGAGGCGTGGTCGGGCAAAGATTTGGGCCACCTAGGTACTTAGCACGTGACCGCCTTCATCCTGCATTACATATGCTTACCCAGGTACTCGTGGAGGTATAAATCAATGTCAGTTTCATCCTCTCATTCTCCGGTTTTCTCATACTCACCAGACCCGCAAATCCCAACCCAGGCCGGTTTTACTTTGACTTGGCCCGGCTTCACTTGTGGTACTGGGATCTTCTCATATCGCAAGTCATGCTGGCCATGAAACCGAAGAGCGTTCATGGTTTCACTGCTTGATGGAGCGGGAACTCCCATCTTTTTCCGATTTTTTTTTGATTGTGGCCTGTGTCTTACGGGATGTTGGACGCAAGATGAACTTGGCCAAAGAGAAGGATAAAATACCCAAGAAGTACAGGGCGCCAACAGATCAGCTACGTCTATACTGGCCAATTCCAGCCTCCAGTGCTCGCGATCATCCTTCCGGCTTTCAGCCAGTCTATCGTTTTGCATCTTGCTTGGCTGTTTAGGTGCGCGTCCTCCGTACAATCAGCATCACGGCATGCCTAACTCGGTAAGCCTGCGGTCAATCACCCCGCAATGGCAATGCGGGGTACCTAGGTCTTGCCTGTCGCAATAGTTGGAAGAGGCCGAGAGCGCACTCGTTTGTGCCGTGGGAAAGAGAGGATTTTGAAGATGCCGAGACATGGGGCATCAAGCTGATTGCATGGTGTTGGTTGAGGACTAGTGAATCTGCTGTCGCCCCAGAACTACCTCGGCCGCAGGGTTCGCGCCGACTCATTTGGATGTCGTTGGGAGCTGGGATACGACGGAACAATACAGAAGAGTTAAAGCTGGTGTTGAGGCTTGACAGTCGGCAATCGGAAAGAGCAGTCGGCACTTGCACCGATCCGATCGGAACGAGCTCGGAAAAGACAGCATGTCATCAGACCCGTAGTTCGCTCGAGCAGCCACCAGGAACCTGAAAGCGACAACGCCTCCAACACCAAAGGATGCATCTGGAAGTCCCAAAGCGAACAGGAGCAACCCACTGCGACCGGCACGATCGGTACGTCCGATGAGGTAGCGCCAGCTAGCCACGGCGACGTGGGGGGTTTAGAGTCTAGCCCCCCCTACCACCCGTTGGCAGAACTCCGATGTAACGGTTAAAGTCGCGATCATTGACGCGTGGGTGACGGTCAAGAAAAAGGTACCATGCGCGACCAGCAGACAGCGGCTCTCGTGGCCGCCCTCTGATCCAATCACGCCTCGGTACGGGTTTCAATGGCGGGGACCTTTCTGTATTTCGTCCACTGTTATGACCTCACTGGCGGAAATTCATGAGCCGACTTTTATCAGCTCGCGCGGGAGATTGACCGATGGCTCAAATACGTGCAGCTGCCCCTCAACACCTTGCCCCTCAATTCACTTGCAACTTCGCAACTTTTTTTCCTGCATACTCTACACGTCAACTACATAGCAAAGATGCCTTATCCCGAGACCACTGACGCGTTTGCCGTCACCGACATTAAGAACTGGAGCACCTTCAAGCGCCAGGAGGTAAGTGGAGCGGACACTCACCCCACTATTGATCCTTTCTGACAACCCTCCAGCTACCCCTCAAGAAGTTTGAGGAATACGATGTCGACATCGCCATTGACGCCTGCGGTGTTTGCGCCTCAGATGTACACACCATCACCGGTGGATGGGGAGACTCAATTCCTCTTCCCCTCTGCGTAGGACACGAGGTCATCGGCAAGGTCGTCAAGGTCGGCGACAAGGTCACTCGGGTCAAGGTTGGCGACCGCGCTGGTATCGGTGCCCAGATTGGCGCCGATCTTACTTGCGAGCAATGCAAGAACGACAACGAGAACTACTGCCCCAACCAAATCGACACATACGGTGCTAAGCACAGCTGTGGCACTGTTGCGCAGGGTGGTTACTCCAGCCATATCCGAGGCCACGAATACTTTGTCTTCAAGATCCCAGACAACCTCGACACTGCGCTTGCAGCGCCTATGCTGTGCGCTGGTCTCACCACATACTCGCCATTGAAGAGGTTAGGAGCTGGTCCGGGCAAGAAAGTCGGCATCATCGGACTGTAAGTACCCAGTACCGCAAACACATGCACTGTTGCTGCATAGCAGAGAACTCACCAAACCACAGTGGAGGTCTTGGTCACTTCGGTGTCCTCTGGTCAGTCGCCATGGGTGCCGATACCTACGTCATCTCACACTCTCCCAACAAGAAGGAGGATGCGCTCAAGATGGGTGCCAAGGACTTCATCGTCACCAAGGAAAAGGGCTGGGCGGAGCCATGGAAGTTCCAGTTTGACTTTGTCATCAACACGGCGGATGCCACCGACAAGTTCGACCTGGCAGAGTACTTCTCTATCCTCAAGGTCAACGGAACCTTCCACATGGTCGGATTTCCTGACAACCCGCTCCCCGCTATGCCCGCTCAGATCTTCGCGCCAAACGGCTGCTCCATGGGTGCGTCGCACATTGGCAACAGGCCCGAGATGGAGGAGATGTTTGAGCTTGCATCAAAACAGAATATCAAGAGCTGGGTACAGGAGATCCAGCTCGGCGAGGAGGGCTGCAAGGAGGCGGTTGAGCGCGTGTATAAGAACGACAACGTCAAGTACAGGCTGACACTCACCGGCTACGACAAGGTCTTTGGAAAGAGGGCTTAGATGGCTGCAAGAGTGGCGCTTATGTGTCTTTGATATACCAGTAGATAGTTTTGAATCATAATCAACTTCGAACAAAAACACGTGTATCCTTGAATGCCGTCATTTTCGCTTCCCCACGACGCGCTTAGGTACCCCACCAGGTCCTGACGCGTCGCGTACCCTGCCGAATCGATTTCTTACCCTCCACACTTGGCCATCTCACAACAGCCAACGCCTATACGCATAGACGCAATGCCGTCCATACCAATTCATCTACCTTCTCGTCCCCCGGTGCG
>Ga0265798_10012259_pt1 | contig 10360 bp, 8 predicted proteins | sample P3T30metagenome_FD_192430 | JGI IMG/M metagenome (GOLD analysis project Ga0265798, IMG submission 192430) | Plant litter microbial communities from East Loma Ridge, Irvine, California - P3 T30 | ecosystem: Environmental > Terrestrial > Plant litter > Unclassified | place: USA: California...
ACCTGCGAGAATGTCTCCCACGTCCTAGTATCTCACGATACGTCAATGCTAGGCGGCGGCCGGATTTAGCGGAGCGCGGGCTTTGGGCGGACATCATCACGGGCACGACCACGGCCATTCGCATGGTCACTCACACTCCCATGGCGGGCATGGCCACAGCCACGCGCCAGCCTCGTTCGACCGTGCGTTCGCGATCGGCATCGGGCTCAACATCGTGTTCGTCGTCGTCGAAGCGATCGTCGGCCTGCGCATCGACTCGGTCGCGCTGCTCGCCGACGCGGGCCATAACCTGTGCGACGTGCTCGGCCTCGTCGTCGCCTGGGGCGGCACGATGCTCGCGCGCACCGCACCGACCAAACGCTACACCTACGGGCTGAAGGGCTCGACGATCCTCGCTGCGCTGGCCAACGCCTTGCTGCTGCTGGTCGCGCTCGGCGCGATCGTACTGGAGGCATCGCAGCGCTTCTCCGATCCTGCACCCACCGCCGGCCTCACCGTGTCGATGGTCGCGGGCATCGGCATCGCGGTCAATGCGTTCACCGCCTGGATGTTCGCACGCGGCCGCAAGGGCGACGTCAACATCCGCGGCGCGTACCTCCACATGGCCGCGGACGCGCTGGTGTCGGCGGGCGTGGTGATCGCCGGCTTCGTGATCTGGCGCACCGGCCTCACCTGGATCGATCCCGCGGTGAGCATCGTCATCGCGATCCTGATCTTCTGGCAGACCTGGGGCCTACTCCGCGAGACCGTCGAGATGTCGCTGTCCGCCGTCCCCCGCGGGATCGAATTCGACCATGTCGACGAGGCGCTGTGCGGCCTGCCCGGCGTGAGCGAGATCCACGATCTCCACATCTGGCCGATGAGCACCACCGAGCCAGTCCTCACCGCGCATCTCGTAATGCCCGCCGGCCACCCCGGCGACCAATTCCTCAGCGACGCCCGGACGATGCTCCACGACAGATTTGGCATCGGCCACGCGACGTTGCAGGTCGAGACGGGCCACGGCCACGACTGCTCGATGGCGGACAAGGCTACAGTCTGAACTGGCGTCTGAACTTGGCCGTTTGAACTTTTCCGGTGCGGCACGGGTTACCGTGTCACGCATCAGGAGATTATCCCATGAAGAAGCATCTTATCGCAGCGTTGATGTCGGTCGCCGTCGCAGCGCCGGCGATGCTGCCGACCGCCGCGACCGCGCAGCGTTACGACGATCGCCGCGACAACAACGATCGTCGCGATCGTGACGATCGCCGGTACGACAACGACCGCCGCGGCAACGATCGCAACTGGCGTGGCGACGACCGCAACTGGGATCCGTCGAACAGCTACCGTGACGGCAAGTACCGCGAGCGCCGCCTCAGCCGCAACGACCGGATTTATCGTGGTCGCGACGGCCGTGCCTATTGCAAGCGCAACGACGGCACGACCGGCCTCGTGATCGGCGCACTCGGCGGCGGCGCGCTGGCCAACCTGATCGGTGGCGGCACGCTCGGTACGCTGGCGGGTGCCGGTGGCGGCGCACTGCTCGGCCGCTCGGTCGACCGCGGCAACGTGAAGTGCCGTTGAGCTTCAGCCGAAGCTAACCAATGACGAAGCGGCGGCCGAGCGATCGGCCGCCGTTTTCGTATCTACAGCATGCCGTACAGAAGCGTGCCGTTCAGCCCGATGATCACCGCGGCGATCACCCAGGCGAGGATCTTCAGCCACGCCGGGCTGACCAGATCGCCCATGATCGTGCGATCGCCGGTGAACTTCACCAGCGGCACGACCGCGAACGGGAGTTGCAGGCTGAGCACGACCTGGCTCAGCACCAGCAGTTTGGTTGCGCCCGCATCGCCCGACGCACCGACCACGAATACCGCGGGCACGATCGCGAGCAGCCGAGTCACCAGCCGCCGCGCCCAGACCGGCATGCGCAGGTTGAGGAACCCCTCCATCACGATCTGGCCGGCAAGCGTGCCCGTCACCGTCGAGTTCTGCCCCGACGCCAGCAGCGCGACCGCGAACAACACGCTCGCCGCGCCCATCCCGAGCATCGGAGCGAGCAGCTGGTACGCCTGGTCGATCTCCGCGACATCGGTCCGGCCGGCAACGTGGAAGGTCGCCGCCGCGAGGATCAGGATCGCCGCGTTGATGAAGAACGCCAGCCCCAGCGCGACCGTGCCGTCGATCGTCGCCATCGTGATTGCGTCGCGCTTGCCGGCCTTGTCCTTGGCGAACGCACGCGTCTGGACGATCGACGAGTGGAGATACAGATTGTGCGGCATCACGGTTGCGCCGAGGATGCCGATCGCGATGTAGAGCATCGCCGGGTTCGTCACGATCTGCGTCGTCGGGACGAGCCCGCCGAGCACGCCCGCCCATTCGGGCCGCGCGAGGAACAGCTCGAAGATGAAGCAGCCCGCGATGATCACGAGCAGCGCAACGACGAACGCCTCCAGCTTGCGGAACCCGAAGCGTTGCAGCGCGAGGATCAGGAACACGTCGAGCGCGGTGAGCACGACGCCGTAGACCAGCGGCAGCCCGAACAGCAGTTTCAGCGCGATCGCGGTGCCGAGCACTTCGGCGAGGTCGCACGCGATGATCGCGATCTCGCAAAGGAACCACAGCGCGACCGAGACCGGCTTCGAATAATGCGCGCGACAGGCCTGGGCGAGATCGAGCCCGGCGACGATGCCGAGGCGCGCGGAGAGCGCTTGCAGGACCATCGCCATGAGGTTCGACAGCAGCACGACCGACAGCAGCGTGTAGCCGAACGCGGAGCCGCCGGCGATGTCGGTCGCCCAGTTACCGGGGTCCATATAGCCGACCGCGACGAGATACCCCGGCCCCACGAACGCGAAAAGACGCCGCCAGAACGACGCGCCTTCGGGGACGACGACGGTGCGGTGACTCTCGGCGAGCGAGTTGGCGAAGCCGGACGCGGGGAGATTGGGGGCTGACATCGGGGGGTGCTTTGCCGGAACGAGGGAGAGGGGACAAGGCGTGGCTGCGAGTCGGGTGACAATGCACGCACCTCCATCCCGTCGCCCCAGCGAAAGCTAAGGTATTCCGGTTGGGGGGGGTGTAGCGATTCGAATGGAGAGATCCCGGCTTTCGCCGGGCCGACGTGTGCGGGTGTACGTGAGCAATATATGGGAAGCGCCTCCCCTACCTGAAAGGGAGGGGCTGGGGGTGGGTAGGCCCGCTCGAGCCATCACCGTCCATACATGCGGAAACCGACCCACCCCCGCCCCTCCCTTCCGGGGAGGGGAGTAGAAAGTCAGATGACCTTCATGTCCGCCTGATAATGATGCCACGCGAAGATCGCCGCCGCACCGCGGTGCGGGCGCCACGCCTCGGCCAGTTCGCGCGTCAGTTTTTCGCTCGGGCGGGTCTCGTGGCCGAGAATGCGCCCGACTTCGATCTGGATCGCAAGGTCGCCCGCCGGCCAGATGTCCGTCCGCCCTTCCGCGAACAGAAGGTAGATCTCCGCCGACCAGCGACCGATCCCCTTCACGCGGACCAGCGCGGCGATCGCCTCCTCGTCGTCCTCGGGCAGGTTGGTCAGGTCGAGCCGTCCGCTCGTCACCTCGTCCGCGAGGCTGCGCGCATATCCCAGCTTCTGGCGCGACAGTCCCGCGCTCTTCAACAACTCGTCGCTGGCGGCGGCGATCTTCGCCGGGTCGCCTGCGCCGCCGACCACCGCGTCGAGCTTGTTCCAGACCGCCGCGGCCGAGGCGACGCTCACCTGCTGCCCGACGATCGTGCGCAGCAACGTCGCGAAGCCGCGCTCGCTGATCCGCGGCGCAGGGTGGCCGGCATTGCCGACCGCGACCGCGAACGCCGGCTCGATTTCGCACAATGCCGCCATCGCGGTTTCGAGTTGCTCGGCGCTCAGGCCCATGATGCTTGATCCCTGGCTCGCGCAACGGCATGAACGCACGAAGATTTTTCGGAGAATGACATGCCCAAGCTTATCGTCGTGACGCGCGAAGGGGAAGAACGCGAGATCATCGGCGAGGCGGGCCTTTCGGTGATGGAAGTCATTCGCGACGCCGGGATCGACGAGATCCTGGCGCTGTGCGGCGGCTGTTGCTCGTGCGCCACCTGCCACGTCCATGTCGACCCGGACTTTGCGGCCAAACTTAAGCCGATGGGGCCGGACGAGGATGATTTGCTCGATTCGACGAGTGATCGGGATGAGTTTTCACGGCTGTCGTGTCAGATCGAGCTGACCGAAGGGCTGGATGGCCTGAAGGTAAAGATCGCAGCGGAGGACTGATTCCCCCTGTCCCTCGCCCCTCCGGGGAGAGGGAGGGAGGAGCCGTAGGCGACGGAAGGGAGAGGGGCTGTTGGGATGAACCGTCCCGAGCCTCAATCCCCTCTCCCTTCCCACCGCAAGGGCGGCGGGCCCCTTCCCTCTCCCCGTAGGGGCGAGGGAGTTCAGGTCAGCGTGTCGTTATCGCATACAACGCGATCGCCGCGGCGTTCGACACGTTCAGACTCTCCACCTTCTCCGAGATCGGCAGTTTCGCCAGCTCGTCGCAATGCTGCTCGGTATTCTGGCGCATGCCCTCGCCCTCGGCGCCGAGCACGATCGCGATCCGCTGCGCGCCCATCGCTTCCGACAGCGTCTGCGTCGCGTGGCCCGTAAGCCCGATCCGCCAGAACCCCGCCGCCGCAATCTCTTCCAGAGCGCGCGCCAGATTCACCACCCGAATCCACGGCACGCTCTCGAGCGCACCCGAAGCCGCCCGAGCGATCGTCCCCGATTCCGGCGGCGCGTTACGGTCCGGCGTAATGATCCCCAGCGCATCGAACGCCGCCGCCGAGCGCAGAATCGCGCCGACGTTATGCGGATCGGTCACCCCGTCCAAGATCACCAACGGCCGATTGTCGTCCTTGCCGTGCTCCAGCAGGTCGGCCAGCCACATGTCCTCGAGCGGCTCGACCTCGATCACCACGCCCTGATGCGGCGCATCGCCCGGCACCAGCCGCGCCAGATCCATCGCCTCGGCATAGGTCACCGGCACGTCGGCCGGCAGGTCGAACCCGGCGAGCGCCTCGCGCGTGCCGAGGATTTTGCGCACCGTGCGCTCCGGATTGGCGAGCGCAGCGCCCACCGCGTGCTTGCCCCAGAAGCGGGGGCGGCCTGCCGGTGCCTTGCTCGGCCTGTGTCCCTTGCGTGCCATATTCGCTCTCTATCGTGTCTGTGTATGCCGCGTCCTTGTCGGCATTCCGCTCCCGCGGCAACTATGAACCACGAAACTTCGCAAAACCCGCGTTGACAGGCGGGGCGCGCTTCGCCATTGAGCCGCCTCGCTTGAAAGAGCGGCGCTTGCAAAAGCGGCCTGGACAGGTGGCCGAGTGGTTAAAGGCAGCAGACTGTAAATCTGCCGGAGTTTCTCCTACGTAGGTTCGAACCCTACCCTGTCCACCACCGCCCCAGCGCGGTGATGGATCATCCCAAATTCAAAGCATTGATCGGCAACATTCTTTTCCTGCACGGGAAGGAAGTCCGCGTGACATCGGCTCGCGGGAGGCTAGGATCGCCGCGACCGTAACGATTTCGGAAACCGCGTGACCTCAGATCCTGCCGTACAGCCGCCCGTTCAAGCACCCGTCATCCAGGATCTGGCCGACTCGATCCTCGACACGCTGGTCCACCGCATCGGCAAGGATGCGCAGGCCGCCCGCCCCCACGACTGGCTCGCCGCGACGATCCTCACCGTCCGCAACGACATCGTCGAACGCTGGATGGCCTCGACCAAGGCGGCACACGCGGCCGGCGCCAAGCGCGTCTATTATCTCAGCCTCGAATTCCTCATCGGCCGGCTGCTACGCGACGCGGTGACCAACCTCCAGCGCAACGACGAGGTCACGCAGGCGCTGAAGCTCCACGGCGTCGACCTCGCCGAACTAGAGGAGATCGAGCCCGACGCGGCGCTCGGCAACGGTGGACTGGGCCGGCTCGCCGCCTGTTTCATGGAAAGCATGGCGAGCCTCGCGCTGCCCGCCTATGGCTACGGCATCCGCTATGTGAACGGCATGTTCCGCCAGCGGATCGACGATGGCTGGCAGGTCGAGATGCCGGAGAACTGGCTCGCACACGGCAACCCCTGGGAGTTCGAGCGCCGCGAGAGCGCGTACTTTGTCGGCTTCGGCGGCGAAGTCACGGCATCTGACAGCGGCCAGATCCACTGGAGCCCGTCCGAGGCGGTCGAGGCCACCGCAGTCGACACCCCCGTCGTCGGCTGGCGCGGCAAGCACGTCAACACGCTCCGCCTCTGGACCGCCAGCGCGTTCGATCCGATCAAGCTCGACCGGTTCAACGCTGGCGATTTCTCGGGTGCGCTTGCCGATCAGACGCGCGCCGAGACACTCACCCGCGTCCTCTACCCCAACGACTCCACCGCCGCCGGCCAGGAACTCCGGTTGCGGCAGGAGTATTTCTTCTCGTCCGCATCGATCCAGGACATCGTCCGCCGCCACATCCAGTATTTCGGCGACATCCGTACGCTCCCCGACAAGGCCGCGATCCAGCTCAACGACACGCACCCCGCAGTGTCCGTCGCAGAGCTCATGCGGCTGCTGATCGACCACCACGAATTCGCGTTCGACGAGGCGTGGAAGATCACGCGCGCGACCTTCGGCTATACCAACCACACTTTGTTGCCCGAGGCGCTGGAAAGCTGGCCGCTGCCGCTGTTCGAACGCTTGCTGCCGCGGCACATGCAGATCGTCTACGCGATCAACGCCAAGCTGCTGCGCGAGGCGCGCGGCACCGAGGGGATCGACGACCGCGCGATCTCGGCGATCAGCCTGATCGACGAAGGCGGCGAGCGGCGCGTGCGGATGGCGAACCTTGCCTTTGCCGGGTCGCACAGCGTCAACGGCGTCGCCGCGCTGCACACGCAACTGATGAAGAAGACGGTCTTCGCCGATCTCCACAAGCTCTACCCGACACGGATCAACAACAAGACGAACGGCATCACGCCGCGCCGCTGGCTCCAGCAGTGCAATCCCGGCCTGACCGCGCTGATCCGCGACGCGATCGGCGACGGCTTCCTCGACGATGCCGAAAAGCTCGTCGATCTGGATGTTTTCGCGGACGACTCCGGTTTCAGGGAGCGCTTTTCGAGCGTGAAGCGTTCGAACAAGGTGGCACTGGCAAATCACATCAAGGAGACGATGGGGCTCCGCGTCGACCCGGACGCGATGTTCGACGTCCAGATCAAGCGCATCCACGAGTATAAGCGCCAGCTGCTCAACATCATCGAGACGGTCGCGCTCTACGACCAGATCCGCAGCCATCCCGAACGTGACTGGACCCCGAGGGTCAAGCTGTTCGCGGGCAAGGCGGCGTCGAGCTATCACAACGCAAAACTCGTCATCAAACTCGCGAACGACGTCGCGCGCCGGATCAACGCGGACCCTTCCGTCGGTGGCCTGCTAAAGGTCGCGTTCCTGCCCAATTACAACGTGTCGCTGGCGGAGAAGATCATCCCCGCCGCCGACCTCAGCGAACAGATCTCGACCGCCGGCCTTGAGGCATCGGGCACCGGCAACATGAAGTTCGCGATGAACGGCGCGCTGACGATCGGCACGCTCGACGGTGCCAATATCGAGATCAAGGACCGCGTCGGCGACGACAACATCTTCATCTTCGGCATGACCGCGGACGAGGTCGAGGCGAAGCGCGCGAACGGCTATGATCCGCGCAGCGTCATCGACGGCTCGAACGAACTCCGCCAGGCGGTATCCGCGATCGCGTCCGGCGTGTTCTCGCCCGACGACAAGACGCGCTACGCCGGCTTGATGGGCGGGCTGTACGAGGGCGACTGGTTCATGCTCGCCGCCGATTTCGACAGCTACGCCACCGCCCAGCGTGCGGTCGACACGCGCTGGAACGACCGCGATGCGTGGGTCGCCTCGACCGTCCGCAACGTCGCGCGCGTCGGCTGGTTCTCGTCCGACCGCACTATCCGCGAATATGCGCGCGAGATCTGGACGGTGATGTGAAGCCACCCGAAGGCGCCATCGTTGCCCTGCTGGAAGGGCGTCACGACGATCCGTTCTCGCTGCTCGGCGTTCACAGCGGCCCGACCGGCGTGTTCGCACGCGTCTGGCTGCCGGGCGCGGATACGGCGGAGGCGCACGCACTCGACGGCACCGCGCTCGGCACCCTTCCCCGCATCGACGATCGCGGCCTGTTCGAGGGTCCGATCGACGGCACGCAACAGCCGGTGAAATACCACGCCGAGGCGGGCGACACCTCGTGGTGGGTCACCGACCCCTACAGCTTCGGCCCCGTGCTCGGCCCGATCGACGACCTGCTCATGGCGGAGGGCACGCACCGCCGCCTCCACGACAAGATGGGCGCGCACCTGATCGAGCACGAAGGCGCACACGGCGTCCACTTCGCGCTCTGGGCTCCCAATGCGCAGCGCGTGTCGGTGGTCGGCGACTTCAACGACTGGGACGGCCGCCGCCACGCGATGCGCAAGCGCGGCGACGTCGGCGTGTGGGAGATCTTCATCCCCGACATCGCCGAATACCGCGCGTACAAGTTCGAGATCGTCGGCCCCGACGGCCAGTTGCAGCCGCTCAAGGCCGACCCGTTCGCGTTCGCGTCCGAACTCCGCCCCGCAAACGCCTCGATCACGCGAAAACTCGCGCACGATTGGGCCGACACCGATCACCGGAAACACTGGTCTGCGGTCGATCCGCGCCGCGTGCCGATCAGCATCTATGAAGTGCATGCCGGATCGTGGGACCGCGACGCCGATGGCTGGTTCCTCACCTGGGACGCGCTCGCCGACCGTTTGATCCCGTACGTGGTCGAGATGGGCTTCACGCACATCGAATTCCTGCCGATCAGCGAACACCCCTACGACCCGAGCTGGGGCTACCAGACCACCGGTCTCTACGCGCCGTCCGCGCGCTTCGGCGACGTCGATGGCTTCGCGCGGTTCGTCGATGGCGCACATCTGGCGGGGATCGGCGTGCTGCTCGACTGGGTCCCCGCGCATTTCCCGACCGACGCGTTCGGCCTTGCCAAGTTCGACGGCACCGCGCTGTACGAACACGAGGATCCGCGGCTCGGCTTCCATCCCGACTGGAACACCGCGATCTACAATTTCGGCCGGCGCGAAGTGACGTCATTCCTCGTCAACAACGCGCTGTTCTGGGCCGAGCGCTATCATATCGACGGCCTGCGCGTGGATGCGGTAGCATCGATGCTGTACCGCGATTATTCGCGCAAGGCCGGCGAATGGATCCCCAACGAAGACGGTGGCCGCGAGAACTGGGAAGCCGTCGCGTTCCTCCGCGACATGAACCGCGAGATCTACGGCCAGCACCCCGGCGTCTTCACGATCGCAGAGGAATCGACATCGTGGCCTGGCGTCTCCGCACCCGTCAGCGACGATGGCAAGAGCGGTGGACTCGGGTTCGGGTTCAAGTGGAACATGGGCTTCATGCACGACACGCTCCAGTACATGGCGCGCGATCCCCTGCACCGGAAGCACCATCACGGCGAGATCAATTTCGGGCTGGTGTACGCTTTCAGCGAGAATTTCGTCCTGCCCTTGAGCCATGACGAGGTCGTCCACGGCAAGGGCTCGCTGCTGACCAAGATGCCCGGCGACGACTGGCAGCAATTCGCCAATCTGCGCGCCTATTACGCGTTCATGTGGGGCTATCCGGGCAAGAAACTGCTCTTCATGGGCCAGGAGTTCGCGCAGCGTCGCGAATGGTCGGAAGCGCGCGCGCTCGACTGGGACCTGCGCAACGCGCGCAGCCACGAAGGCATCCGCAACCTGGTCCGCGACCTCAACACTGTCTACCGCGAGAAGCCGGCGTTGCACGCCCGCGACTGCGAGGCGGAAGGCTTCGAATGGCTGGTCGCCGACGACGCCGCCAATTCGGTGTTCGCGTGGTTGCGCAAGGCCCCCGGCGCGAAGCCGGTCGCGATCGTCGCCAACATGACGCCGATCGCCCGCGCGCCCTACCGCGTGCCGCTGCCGCACGACGGCCGCTGGTGCGAGATCATCAACAGCGACGCGCACGATTATTGGGGCAGCGGCCTCGGCAATCTCGGTGGCGTTGTCGCGAAGGACGGCGCGGCTTGGGTCACGCTGCCCCCGCTCGCGACGATCATGCTCGAATACGAAGGCTGATCGAGTTCGAAGACCGATCCGGCGCAACGACGGAACAAGCCCGGGGTAACAGGGCGTTATACAACCGAATTTAGGGAGAGACTGACATGGTGGAACGGCGGGGACAGCCATTGGCGCGCGACGCGATGGCGTATGTGCTGGCCGGCGGCCGCGGCAGTCGCCTGATGGAGCTGACCGATACGCGCGCGAAACCCGCG
>Ga0265798_10012260_pt1 | contig 10359 bp, 15 predicted proteins | sample P3T30metagenome_FD_192430 | JGI IMG/M metagenome (GOLD analysis project Ga0265798, IMG submission 192430) | Plant litter microbial communities from East Loma Ridge, Irvine, California - P3 T30 | ecosystem: Environmental > Terrestrial > Plant litter > Unclassified | place: USA: California...
CTCCCTAGTACTCGCACTACCGACCGCGCCAAAGATCCATCAGTTCCAGAGGACCTGCATTTCTGCTGTGCCGCAGACGCATTAGGTATTGGCTCCTTCACCCAAGGCATCTTCAACCACTTCTTCCAGCGCATCAACACCAAAGTCCCTCCAACACCCGTCATCAACATCACCACCGCCTACAACTATTGGGTCTCTCGCGCTCTTCATGCATATACGACCAGATATTTGCACAATCTAGGGGCCGTCTTGGACTACCACCCTGAGGGCAGGACACGGGTCTTGCGCGAAACGATGCTCGCCATTTGCGCCGGAGGCAGCTCCGAAGATGTTCAGGAAGCCCTCAAGCGCGTTCAAGATGTCGACAAGGGAACTGCGTTGAACGCTCCTATCTCCATCGCTGTTCGATCCGGTCGTGTAGCCGCTGTACAAGGATGCATCCAGGCAGGCGCCAGCGTCGACCTCGCTGTGCGTTCCAACATTCCATCACCTCGGAATGACAACACCACACTCCTTGACGTGGCCATGAATTGGAACGATGACCGCGTTGCAGACATTCTTATCAAGGCCAGCGCAACAATTTCACACATATCGCAGTGGCCAACAACTAGGCGTGTGTACAAGGTGTTGCACAAGGCTGCCTCGCAACGCACTAGCGTCAAGCTGCCTGGCCTGAGGAACTTCAAACATATGAGCCTGGCAGATCGCAAGGACACACACTATTAAAGGACTGGCAGCGAGGCCATGAAAGTGGAGTCAGCTTATACGTGGTGAGAGTGATGGACTGGAGCATACGGAAATAAGATGACAATTCCCATGGAGGGCTTTGAGGTATACATTGTCACGTAATATAAAAATCTCCCAAAAAAAATCATAATGGATGCGCCAGGGTTGTTCATGGGTCAAGACGTCCAGAAAGGTACCTTCGTTACTAATATACCATGTACATAACACCGATAAATCCGCGCCGTTACCTCTCCGCCCCAGCCACCATGCTCATTCTCTTGATATCCCTTCAGAACACGGCGCCTCGCCAGGTCTTGCCCTTCCATTGTGCCGCACGCTTGAAGGATGACGACCTTCGCTCCGATGATCGTTTTAATGTCGTGGATAATATGCTCCATTGGCATCGTGTATGACAGTGACGTAGCCGAGTTGCCCGCAAACCCCGGCCCGAGAACCATGGCCTCGTTCGCATTATGCAATACCACACTTCCCGAATCGCCGCCAGCTATGAACGGGACGGTTTCCTCGTCTGCTAGACTTCCGAACGTGAGAACCACGTCATTGGACCTTTCTCATCTTCCCGGAACCCGATAGGCACCACCGATGAACAGTCGTCTCGGATACTCATGAGACTCCCAATTGCGTTGATCTGCTCGGTGCTCCAACTGGTCGCTCGCCCTCTCTTGGCTAATAAACAGCCGCTATCTGGAACTAGGTGTTTTTAACCCTTGATTATTGTATTCGGTATGATGTTGACGGCGGAGGGAGTTCCCGTGATTATATTCTTGACTTTCGAGTCGTGGTTGTCTTGATCAGAGCCGAATTAAGGCCCCATCTCAACGTCCATCCGCCAATTCTTTACTTCATGGTGGTTAAGGCGTTCCTGTCTAGTACTGCATTATTGGAAGGTACTCCCACGCGGCTCGGCCCTTACCACCCTTCAACATTGCAGACTATTGACAACATGCGTACTGTTTACTTTAAGCTAGACAAGCTAACAGAGGCGGAGTCTATGTACGAGCGAGCACTTGGAGGAAAAGAGAGAGTACTAGGACAAAAGCATAGATTAACAGTAGAGACTGTTAGCACCCTTAAAAATCTGCACATGCGTCAAGGCAAGCTGATAGAAGCAGAGCAGATGTACGAGTGAGCGTTGCAGGAGTTCAACGAATTGCTAGGTGCTAGACATCCTTCAACACAACAGACTATCATTAAACTAATAATTGTTTAGTAAAATCGAGGGAAGCTTGCGGAGGCACTACAGATGCAGGAGCGAGTATTATCACAGTAGTGCTAGGCGATAGAAGTTACACCCACTAAAGAATACTAAACCTATCCTTGACCAAACATATGTACAAACGGGAGCAGTGACCCTTAAAGCAAACACATCTGTGCAAGGGCTCTTTGTGGGCTAACTGGAGTGTTCGGTCAGCCAAATGAGAGCTACATAAACTTAGTAGCAAAAGTCAACGCTTTGATGCTTTCTAATTAAGTAAAGGAAGCACCTTCGAGCATTGCAACAGCAAGTAGAGGGTTTACATCACAGCACGAGAGGAGGTAGAAGAGCTTGAGACTGCCTGCTTTCTACTATGCGTGAAGACTACTTGTGCTAAGAGAACAGTACGCTGTAAAATGCTTACTGATATTGGTAAGTAAGTTAACAGATCCAGCCGCTTCGGTGAACAAAGAGCAAGGGGTCACGCTGACAAGAGCTAGAACGAACAAGGAAAAACTCTCGTTAAGCGAGACAAAGGGTAAGCGTGGGATGGGAGTTAAGCGGCGTGTGCAAAGCGGAAGCTGCAAGTGCATGATAGAGTACGAGTCGATGGGCGTTGAAAGTAAAATACATACTACTACGGCAACACGGCCCGCCGATCTCAACACTAGATTAAGTTGGTAGATTTCTTTAGGGCACTCTGGATTTGGTGGTGGTGATACTGCAAGCTTTTGGAAAAACCCACTGTATGTTGAAGGGATGCAAAGCTGGGGTTATCACATATAGACTTGCCAGAGCTTATCAGCGTTTGAGTTGTATTCCTCCGCTCTCATCCGAATCACTGACGAAGTCTTCCAGGAATGGCTGCAGAGTTCGTGAAATTCCGTTCGCCAAAACAACGTTAGCAACACTTTGCGGGAAATTGATTTCGCCTACCCACTCATTCATTGCCTGAAACACATATGCTCCCACAGACCCTAAAGCAGGCGGATTCTTGCAGAATTCATAAGGCACCTTTGCATCAGCTGCTACGCTCAGAGCGCCGTCCACCTCTTCCATAGGCTGGTCGGCTTGCTCATCTTGAGCAGACCACGTGATGCCAGTGACTGAGTCAGGATGCCAAGTCTTAGGTGCAGTCTTCTCATGAGTTTGGTGTAAGGCTTCTTATCGAAGCTCTTGACTCATAGCGTTCAAGATATCTCGCTGGTGGTTTGGACCGATGGTTTCGATCGCTGTGCTGGAATCTGGCGGGCGCCAATTTAGATAGATCCTGTTGTGGGAAACCGGCTCTACTACATGTCCTGGATGGTGTTGGAAGTAGAGAAGACAGCAGAAACATGCTGGCTTGCTGCAAGCAATGAATGAGTCATCACATGCAAATTGCATCCCATGTGCATAAGAATCTTCCAGAACTTGTATCTCAGCGTGAACGCAAGAATTCAGTTTAGGCCTAGCATAATTATTCAGAAAGCGGTCGAATAGCTGATAGCGAACGTCCATGTCTGTAAGAGCCTGCTAATAAAATTCGAGTTCGGGAGAGTGGGCTGGTAACATACAGAGAAGGATTTTGTCGAGTCTCATCAACTGATCTGGCGGAGGCATTGTGGACTTGGCCGGGACAGGGATGCTACAGACTTCGAAATCGTAAAGCAGGTTGAGAAGTCTTGGTGCGCAAGATACCAACGTACCAGCCGCTCGAAAATAGTACCCCAGCCTCCCGATGTAGTGTCGGACCATACTGAAAGCCAAATGAATTGCGTCTCTGTTGCTCCCGTACGTGGGCTACACCGAATCGGGCAAGGATATGCATAAAATGCGATTTTCGATTTGCATAAGCAGAATGGCACAGGTCCCAATGACTGTTCACATGCTCCCAGCTTTGCGACCATTCCACGAGCCCGGGTTCTTTGGGAACGCTTCAGCATCAGCGTCAATAATGAGATATTCCAGGCTAAACTCACCAACCGCTTATTACGTTTCGGTACGATAAGAACTACATCTTCGAAGTAAAGGATTCAGATGGCTCCTGTATGTCTTGATCCTTGGGGTTGCAAAATCAATGTATTGGGATGACAGCTCTATTGTTAAATTCGCAGCATCTGGAGCAGCCGATGCATGTGTGATTTGCGTCAAGAGTGAGCGCAGAAAAGTGATGATCTTCGTTCTCGAACCCGCGTTGGCCGCAACCCAGAATATGTGCTTTTGCGGTGTAGATTGTAACCCAATTGCTGTCACAGTCTCACCACCTTTATCGTAGTCGCACACATATGCCAAGGTTTCAAGGAATATCCTCCTTAGATCTAGAAGCGGTAGATGTCCAATACTAGTCAGTGGAGGTATCGCGGCTTGTACGGGATCTCCTCTTGTACGCCCAAGTGTATACAGCAAGACGATAGATTCGTAGAATCGGCTGAGCAGACGTTCTTGCGGGTTGGTGCGTGGACGATTGGGTGAGACTGAATCTGCCCCAGGGCTTGCCTTCGATACTCTTTTCTTTTTCTTCGTCATTTTCAAAGTAGGTCGGGTTGGTTGTTCAGCGTGATTAGAAGAGTGCGAAGGCGCAGATGCAGTGGGGCTAGGCGATCGAGCGAAAAGCTGATGATGCGGGGATGGGAAATGATAAGCTCAGCTCCGCCCCTCATCGCGCGATGAAGTCGTGCGCGCCCAAACTTACCGAGGCTTTTCAGGCAACGTCCTATCTAGATCACCAAGTGACTATCATCACAAGACCGTGCGAGGTGGCGATAGAAAGCCACTGGTACAGTCTCGTAAGAGATTAGTGCTGATCCATCATTGGAAGGTTTGGAGTGTCACGTCGGGCGACATCTGCTTCAAACACAAGAACAAGAACTCAGTGAGAGTGACTACATGTTGTGATGGCTTCTTTTGCTATCCCGGTTTTCTTTCGCGGCGCCAGTCACTGAGAGCGCTTGTATCAGAACTCCGAACATACAGCCGACAAGCTATTTGACTGCTCGGGCTTTTTATCGTATAGCTATCAGCAGAGAAAGCCGCAGCATGGCTGAGTCGTACTTCAACGGGTAGAGTTTTCACAGTTGACCCTGGTTAGCGTTGGAGCCTTTTAGGATATGTAGGTGAGAGGCTTACCCATGAAGGGTGGTTTTTGGGGGATAGAAGCAATTCTTTGGAAGGCACTTTGAGTTGCAGTAGTGTTTTATGTGATGAGAATGGTGTAGAAGCGGAGTTAGAAATTGAAAGCTACGGTCAGATTAACGCGCCTAACAGATTGGGCTTGCTTTGATTCATCTGCAGTTTGGTTAGTGGTGCAAGCGGCCACCATTCAGTTCATAACTTGAGACAGCACAACAAGCGTTCAATCTCAACCACTGATTGGCGCCACTCAAATAGCTTCGCATTTCGGGCTTACTTTGGCACCGTAATACAGCAGTAACATTTCTGCCGTCGTGCTCTCCGTGCTGTCCCGAAGACCAGTCAGCACTAGACTGCTCTTCATAATCAATGAACCTAATGGCTTTTCCCGAGTGCTGTGACGCCGATCGTGCGGGGAAAAATGAGGGGTACTTCTTCTCTCAACACTTTACTGTCTTCACACAGCTTGGCAATTACTTGAAGGTTATGGTAGCAAGATATCGTAACTCCTGTATTCTGGATAGATGAACGAGCTGGTCTGCCCTTACAAAACGTTCTCAGTGCCAGTCTTGATAGCTGCTTAGCTGCTTTCGTAATTGTACCCAAGTAACCCCAAAAGACTCGCTATGAGCACCATTGAACGAACCAAGATGCAGCCAAAGTGCTCTTTTCATGCTTAATCAAGAATTATAGCATGTGCTTCGCCGTTTGAGAGAAACTTTGGCACCAAACTTAGCGCACATGTGCACATTGTGGCGGCGCTGATATGGATGCAGCAAGAGCCCCTCACGTTGTATGTACAGCGTTGTCTTCCGGGTATACCCAACAAAAAGCTGTGTTTAAGGAAAGCAGTGACAAGGAACAGCTATGAGAATTATTCTAGGTGAGGGGAGCTGGATTGGCACTTACTTTAGACTTTGTGATTGGGGAATAATAGCGAGTCACACGCAAGAGATCCTAGTATCAGTCATCGTGCGTGGGGAAGCTAGCATGCACCAGCAAATCACGGTCGATACAAATCAGAAGATGGCAAGCGGCAATAAGCTTGGCTCACTGTAACATAGAAAGAACTCAAGGGCTGCCTATATCACGGAAACCTGGATCTATTCCTGATCTGACGACGACAGTTCAATTCATTCAAGTCATTAGGTCCTTCAGAGCACCGTACCAAGATGGAAACACATTCGAGCACTACGCCCACCAGCGGGCTCGTGAGCTCAACACTTCTCGACAAGATCGACAAACTTTTCGCCTGCAACGCTGGGGAATATGTTGATTTACCCCAACTAGTGGTGGTAGGGGATCAATCTAGTGGCAAGAGTTCCGTACTCGAAGGGCTCACGGGTTTGCCTTTCCCTCGAGGTAGTGGACTTTGTACTCGATTCGCCACACAGATCACGTTCCGCCGGTCAAGTGAAGAGAACATAGTCGCATCCATCATACCGGCCAAAAGCAGCTCCCAAGAAAGGCAAGAGAAGCTCCGTGCATGGGCCACAAGTCCCATGCAATCGCTTGACACAGAGTCTTTCAGCAACATAATGGAGCAGGTATGTAATGCTTATCATGTTCTTACGAATACTCACAAGAAAGGTAACGGATACTATGGAAATCGGATCGAACGCGGCGTACAGCCAGCGCACATTTTCAGAAGATGTTCTGCGTCTGGAAGTATCCGGTCCATCTCAGGAGCACTTCAGTGTCATCGATGTTCCCGGCATCTTTAAGCGAACAACACAAGGTGTGACCACTAAAGAAGACATCATCTTGGTCGATCAGATGGTACACAGCTATATGTCGAATCCGAGGTCTGTTGTGCTAGTTGTCATTCCTTGCAATGTCGATATTGCTACCCAGGAGATTCTCGAACGGGCAGAAGACCTCGATGCCGAGGGAATCCGGACTTTAGGCATTTTGACGAAGCCTGATCTCATCGACCAGGGCGGGGAAGGTGCTGTTGTGGATTTGTTAGAAGAACGGAAACACCGCTTGCGTTTGGGTTGGCATTTGCTTCGCAACCCCGGGCAGTCTGACCTGAACGCTGGACGATGTCGACATGCAATAGAGGCAGACTTTTTCACCAAAACAGCGCCTTGGAGAAGTTTAGATAAGGAGAAGTTGGGAGTACGAACGCTCCGAATTCGACTGCAAGCAATACTCGAGGAACATATCCGTCGAGAATTCCCTAAGGTTGGTCTACAGCTTTGACTCAAGATATTCAAAATTCTAATAGCGTAGGTTCGGTCGGAGTTGTCACAAAAGCTAAAGACAGCTCTTCATGATTTAAGCCAGTTGGGCCCAAAGCGCCAGACGCGCGAGGAACAGTTCCAGTACATCGTCGATGTCGCTATTCGGTTCCAAACCCTTGTATCCGACGCACTACAGGCTGGTTATAGTCGATCAGACATATTTGGAGGCAATCCTACTCTCCGTCTCGCCACCCAGGCAATCAATCGAGGAGAGGCCTTCGCCAAGGCTCTAGACACTCATGGTCATGTATATCAATTTCAGACGAAGAGTCCGTCGAGCAAGAATGGGATTTCAGGGCTTACCATACAAGGCTCCGCAGACGTCGAGGTACGGACGGTCAAGGACCATCCGGACATTGAGGACCTCACCCACGAGAATACTTCGGTCCCGGCCCCCTCAGATGACGATATTGTTGACTGGATCGAGGAGAAATACCGCGACTGCAGAGGTTTCGAACTTGGTACATTTGACGCCACCATTCTAAGTGTGATCTTGAAAGATCAAGCAGCCAATTGGGGTTCTCTCGCACACGGATACGTTAGCGACATGATCGCCTTGGTGCATCATTTCGTTGTCGAAGTGCTACAGCAAATCGCCCCCAGCCGTCGGGTCTCGGACGGAATCAGGAGCTTGTTGCTAGATGATTTAACGAAGATGTATCGAGACGCGATCGATCACACGCATTTTCTCCTCGACATTGAGCTGCACGGAACGCCTGCTACGTACAACCATTACTTCAACGAAAATCTTCAGCAACTGTAGGTACACCATAAGCTGATCATTCAGTGCTAATGGGAACGACAGTCGCAACGGACGTCTTCACGCTAGCCTGGTTCCGAAAAGCATCACGGACTGTAAGCACGGGACGGTAGTACGTCTGGAAGACATCGTCCGGAGCCATCCGGTGAGCAATGCAAGACACACGACCCTCGAGATCCATGACATATTGTGTTCTTACTACAAGGTCGCAAAAAAGCGATTTATTGATGCGGTACGTATGCAGGTCGCCGATTGCAAGCTTGTGACAGGAGAGAAAACGCCGTTGACTTTGCTATCCGCCCAACTTGTTGCCAAGCTTGATCACGAGACATTGGAGGATATTGCTGGCGAAGAGTTGCAGACAAAGCATGAGCGCTCGAGACTTGAGAAAGAGATCAGTCTACTTAGAGCGGGGAAGAAGATTGTGGGTTGAACCTGACTGTATTACACCAACAGTTACATATCACCAAGTTCATTGCACACACATGGATTATGAGTTCCCTTGCTTTTTCTCTCTACAGTGCTTCTCTTTACTATTGGAAATAAAACTTCTGCCTAGCATGTAATACGGATTCTACCAATAGGTTCCGATAACTAGGATCAAACACAAGGACGATACCTGGTAGACAGCAAGATGAATACCTAGACACCATATACGATTCATTCGTTTGCCGTTTTAAACCATCGTCATGTCGCACCACTCTCTTACCTACTCCCGTTCTCCCGTCTCCCAAATTCACATGGTTGTATTCTATGTCGAATCACTCAGTCTCCTGCATGTATTCAGCGTCCTCAATGTCGTCGACCTCCAGATATAACACCAAAATTTCTACTGGTGTATGGTCGTTTGGATAGCCCGGCACATCGACGATAACTGGATCGTTCGTTGCTTGTGATAGCTGCGTACTACGCATGAATGTCAGATCGATGACCGCCATATACGACGGCCACCGATCGCAGGTGTTGATCTCGGTACGACTAACGTTTCATTTCCTCTCCCACTTATTCAATGACCAATGAAAATGCCTCCGCGGCACTTCTTCCTCGCGAGGCATAGGTCCGATGGGGGAATCGCACCTGACAATCGATATTCCGCTCGCAATATCCGGCATGGCTTGAGGAAATCCAGCCATGATGAAAGCCGGACTTATTCGGGTGATAGCCGGGTCGAGTTGACCATATTGATTGACCGATGTGCATTTCTCGAGCGCGGCTTGCCAGGTTGCGTCTTTCAGGGCGACATTAAAGGTTTGGGTAGCGCGCGATAGGCTCATGTCGCCAATGAATGTTAATCTGAATGCACGTTGAGGCATATCCAAGTCTAGTAATCCGACTGCTTCCATGAGCCAGGGAGCAATGTACTGATTACTTGTGGTCGCCATCACATTCCACGACGTCTTGAACATGGTCTTCCAGATATCGATGTGGCGATCGATGCGCAAATGTTTGTTCTCTTGGCAGAAAGGTATGAGTCCTTGAGCGTGACATTCAGGCCATGCAATACAGGCATCGTCTTCGTCCAGTACAATCCATCCTATCTTCTTCCCGGCTTCTGGGCGAAGACACTTCATGTATCTGATAGCAACGGCAGCAGCTGAAAACCGCTTCTTGTCTTCTGCGAAGTAATCGTCTAGGCTGTATCGAGAGAGGTCATATGGCCGCAGCGTGTCTGCATTCCTTTGCATCTCGTCAAGTTTGGCGTCGGTGGGAATCAACCATGGCTCAACTGCTTGGCCTTGTGAAGTTTTCAAAAGGCTTTTCAGATAGATATGCGGTATTTCCGGCGGCTCTGCTACCGAGCCTGGGCAGAACCACGGCCTGATGGTACCCAGTGTTGATGCAATAAAATTGCGAGTGATAGATGGAACTTCTTTCCACTGTTCTCTATACCTGTCGACATCCGTGGAACGTAATGCTTTTGCGTGATCAAGGAGAGGTAGAGACTGGACGTGGTTTGTTCGAACGTAGACACGAGCATCCTTCGTGAAGCCGTGTCTTGCGTATTGGATAGCTCGGTGAAGAGGTGATGAATCTGCGAGCAATTAGGCTTGGTCGAAGATAGCGCAACCATGGTGAAATGCATCTGGTTGTATTTGATAACGAAATTGCGCGTTTCTTCCTCGATGAGCTTGTTCACTGTCCTGAGTGCCATGACGTTCTTTTCTTGGGGCGATGCGACAACTTTGTTGGTTGCTGGATTATAAGTGTAGCCATCTTAAAGCCTGAAATAGCATCCATATATCTCTTCTCGCACCTATACGGGTAAGCCAACGATACCCTACTTTACTAAAATGATATAT
>Ga0265798_10012263_pt1 | contig 10359 bp, 12 predicted proteins | sample P3T30metagenome_FD_192430 | JGI IMG/M metagenome (GOLD analysis project Ga0265798, IMG submission 192430) | Plant litter microbial communities from East Loma Ridge, Irvine, California - P3 T30 | ecosystem: Environmental > Terrestrial > Plant litter > Unclassified | place: USA: California...
CTCATCCCTCTGCCGCTTTCCCTTGCTTTCAAACGATTGATCTTTCTCGCCCTTTGCCACATCCTTCTGTCTGTTCACTCCAGCAGCTTCATCCGATAATCTCTGTTGTTTCTGCGCTGGAGTCTCGGTCCACATTGTGTTATCCACCACGACCTCTTTTGAGCTTCTATTAAATGTAGTCGGGCGTTTCCTTAACGGATCCACTGGCTAGTCAGCGCCTGTGTATCATGGGTTGAGAGGGGGACGTACAACTAGACATGATTCCAGCTTCTGGAGGGACCAGCATCCATTCATCCCTCTTGAGCACTTTCGGTTTACTTTCTTCCTCCAACCGCTCCGCCCTTCTCTTCTCGCGTTCAACGAATTCTTCGACGGCCGATTTCTCAGGTCCAGCATCTTCTGCTCCAGGTGGTTTAGGTCCGATATCATCATCGCTTTCTTCATCATCATCATATACTGCAGATCTGACAGGTGGGGCCTTCGTAGGCGGACGAGAAGGACCAGGACCAGAGACTTGAGCGGCAGCTAGATGAGGAGGGAGTGCTGGCCCGTAATCGTCATCGTCATCGTCCGATTCTTCCGCCGGCAGTGGAGGGGTGGTTGAACGATTGGGTGATCCTGGTTCTTGCGCGCTCGCCGAGAGGTGCGCTAAATGGGGAGGTAGTGCTGGTCCTATAGGCATTGTGTCAATGATCAGTGTAGGTTAGAGCATCCAGCTAATAATCCCAAACCCATCTCTAAACTCCACGTGCCGGCGCTTAAATGCGATGCCGAGAGACCGACACAGCTTCCTATCTGTCGAGTTAGTCCTTCATGATTCTCACTAATACTACTTGTATTGAAGATGAAAGGCTCAAACTACCCAGGAGACTCTCCACTAGAAACAGATGGGCTCCCATCATACGACTATGCTACCGCCCAACCGCCCACTGAAGAGTATCAGGCTGGACCTTCAACTTCAACATCTACCGCCACTCCCGCCGCAGTGGTACCGGTGCCAAAGAACAGTCTACATCTCTTCAATGGCCCACCTAACGCTGAACCACTTTTTGGGCGCATTGAAACGACTCTAGGTGCATTGGGAGATATAGTAACGTCCACCAAAGGCTCGACGACCGAGACGAGGGATCCTAAACTTGGTAATGGTATGTCGACTCTGACTTGCCAAGAGGAGTTAAAAGTGCTGAAATGCCAGCTGATACTTTGTATGAATTCCTTCGATATCGATCTCAGAAGAAGCCAGGGTTCAAGATGCAATGTACAGGATCACATTGGATTCATCACGAGCACGATCATAGAGTATTCGAGAACGGATCATCGGTAGAGAAACGTAAAGGACAAAGTGAACTTGTCATCGATTTCGACTTCTACGTAAGTGCTCCCATCACTGCCTATGATGTGTGCTGAGCTGATGATCAAGATTGACTTGTCTGATATTTTGGATCACCCGGACAATACTGCCAATGTCCACTTGTCCGCAGTTGCACCCGACCTCCCTGCTTTGAGAGGCGCTCCGAAATTCTCTTACTCTGCTCTTTTCGCCCCTCAGGAAGATGAAAGAGATTATTACGCTCTGCAGAGCGATATCGAACTTGGAAGTGAAGCTACGAAAGCCGGACGAAGCCTTGGTCGAAAGGACTTAAAGCTATGGAAGGATATGAAGAATTGGCGTGCATCAAAAGGACTCCCTTGGTGGAATAACGTCCTTCTATCGGACGAGTACTGGGCGATGAGGAAACAAGGTCGACCAGCTAGGCTGGGGGACTTGGAGCAGACTGTCATCGGAGATCTAGTCAGTCGATCAGTCGCACTTAGAGGAGATGGCGAAGACGAAGCAGTCGATGCTGAACGAGAGGCACTCGTTCCCGACGTATCAAGGGTGAGGGAAACATGGGACGAACCAACACTACGGTCATGGTGCGAAGCTTACACCTCGAATCCGTTGTTGGTCAAGAATTTCGTGCTGTACAAAGAAGTCTGGGGATGGGATTTAGGTGGATTGGAATCTGCCGTCAAGGGCGCGATCGCTTCAACAGGATACACCAGTCCAGATGTCAAGGTCGAATTCGTTCTTGACGATGAGATGCTTAGCATCAGACCTGATAATTGGGTTTCAAGACTGCTGGGCTCGGCCGCTACCAATGTGATTCATACCTCTTGCGATTCTTCTCAAGCTAATAAATAGGGCTTTATCAACTTCCTCCTCTGGATCTTCATGTTTTATCCCATCTACTACATTACATTATTCTTCTATCCAAGTCTCGCAGGTTTCTACGCAGTAACCCAAGCGACATGTAGGTCGCCTCACTTTCCTACATCCAATACTGACAAGCAGACGGGCTAAAATATTACCCACCCCTCCCATCGACATTCCCCTCTGAATCGCTCGAAGCTGCGAAAGAAAGATTACCCGCTCTATACAAACTACATCCGGAAATCCCCAAGAATCCGACTTTATCAAGAGGACCCAAGGGGGTTCATTACTTGCTTGGAAGGAAAGAAGGAGAGTTCTTCAGAGAGTGGGAAGAGAGGATCAGGATGGGTGTGAATATGAGGTATAAGGGGCATTTGATGGGTGCTAGAGTTGGCGAGAGAGAGTCACTGGATCTAGATGGATACTGAGCGTTTCATCGGTAGATATCAAGGTCGTCTGCTACGATGTTGCTTCACGTTTGTTTCCATTCTGTAATAGTTGTATCGATTCACGAAGTATTATATACAGCTTGCTATGCTACATTTCGTTTGATCACTGCCCACTCAAGCCAATGCCTCTCTTGCCTGGTCCAAATCAAAGATCGGCATTTGACAAGCCCCATTCTCACAAATCCTCAAACTGGGTTCTTCGCCCTTCACCACGTCCATCAAAGACTCAATTACGCCATTGACCTTCGCCAGCTCAACAGGAGGGTGGGCCGGATCAAGCTGAATAAGTATCTTTGCCGGCCTATAGCTTCCTCGGACAACTTCAAGGAGAGCTTTCGTTCGAGGATCTTCACTGGGTCCAGAGACGATATACTACTCATCAGCTTTTGTGGTTGCACGAGAATCTGGAGCTGACCTCTGTATAGCCCTTCTCCAGGTCCATCAATCCAGCGACACTGTACCCAAATGCCCTTGGCACCTGTTGTAATTCGGCCCCTATGCTTAAATACGTATCTTCTGCCCTTTTCTCGTACCTCTCGAATTCGTTTGAATGGAGTAGGGATAATCTGGAATTGTTATGGGCAGAGACCGACGTCGCTGATGGTTCCGCTGCGTCCTAAAATTAGCTCATAGCTTGGACGGGATGACAATAGTGATACCTGAGCATCTTTCATCCTAATCAGGACATGCTCATCAGGAGCACTCGCGAAATATCCGCCCCCTTCTTCATCCCAGAACAACTCATCCTGTCGTTTTTGAAGCTCGATAGCAAACATTGCGTATTCTTCTTTCCCGCAAGCTTCGTATAGATCTAGTAGACCGCGAATCAGAAATGCGTAATCGTCCGTCTGGCCTATTGGACCTTTCCCTTCTCTCCAGCTTCTGTACAGAGTTCGACTAGAGGCATCCCACATGCTGGACTTGATGAATGCGATGACTCCTTCGGCTGCCCTCAGGGCCTGGGATGAGGAAGAATAGGTAGTGGGCAAGATTTGGGCAGCTCTGGAGAGTGCCGAGACCTGGGATCAGCGCTCTCCAAGCAGAAGAGAACGCACCATCAAGCCATTCCATCCGCAAAGGATTTTATCGTCCAATCCTGGTCTAGGGCGAGTCTGATCCCTCCGCTCCTTTAGCTCCCGACAGGCATCCTTGACTTTCCGCTCAACCTCCTCGGCTTCAATGCTGTATTTCTGCCCAGTCGACTCGAATGATCTGACCATACTTAGGATATTCTGTTATTAGTGGGATAATTGCTGGATGACCGAGATAGACTTACCATTCCAGTCATTTCCCCATGCATGTCATGCTTCGGATCGACGTTTCCATCCATTTTCACACCAAAAAACCATCCCACTACATCCTTATCTTCGCCCACTACCTCGTCGAATTCCTCTTTGGACCAAATATAAAATGCTCCTTCCGATTTCTTGTCTCCTTCCTTGAGAGCTGAATCGGCATCTTCCGCAGAGTAGAATGCGCCTTCTTGGCTGAGCAGATCCCGAAGTGAGTAATCGATTATATCCGCTGCGAGGTCGAAACAGAGTCTCTGATCTGCTTCGAGCTGTAGGCGAGATTCGGCATTTGCGTGGGTCGGATCACAGATTTGCGCAAAATCCAGAGCGCCCGAGGCAAGTTGCCCTTGATCATACCTGTCATAAGCACATTTCTCACACGACAGCCAGAAACTATCTGCTCACAGCATCTTCTCGAAGTGCGGTACGATCCACTTCTCATCCACACTATACCTAGCCACTCCTCCACCCACCCAATCCCTGATTCCACCTTTCCAAATGGCCCTCATCATCTTGAGCCCCATAGATCTAGCTGACTCCATATCATCTTCGGTCGAAGCATCAGATTGCGAGCCGGACGAGGGAAACGTGCTCAATCGCGCCAACGGTTCAAGGGTCATTGAGCAGCTCGGGAATTTGGGTCCAGTCGATCTAGGACCGCCTGGTGAGAAACCTCCATATCGAGGATCATGAGTTTGTTTGAGGTTATTGAACACCTTCTTTGATGGATTAGAGGCCAGAACCTGAGCTAGAGAGGTGGAAATTCGGGACTGCTCATTAGCGTGAGCTCCACAGTCAATCTAGCTTACAGATCCACTTATTTCTTTGAGCTGTGCAATGACATCACTCCCCATTGATTCGCACTGCTCTCGACCGTCTTCCCACATATCTGCGATTTTGGATAGGACAGACTTGAATCGCTGTCGGGGAAAGTAGGTTCCTGCAAAGAACGGTTCCAGGGTGGGAGTCATGACTATTTCCATCAGCCTTGGTCAGTGCTTCATACACCTTACATATTGACATTGGCCAACCTCCACCGCCTGAAGTAGCCTACTGGTCAGTGGACTGGAAGCGGAGATTGAGGGCAAGATACTTACCTGTAAGAACGTCATATACATCCTGTCCACATCTGGTCGTTCTTCCCTATCCACCTTGATATTCACAAAATACTCATTCATGATCTTTGCAATCTCTTCATTCTCGAAAGACTCATGGGCTAGGACATGACACCTGAATTCAGCTTCATCTTGTTCAGACTTGCTCGGCTCACCAGTGACAGGCTGAGTAGCCTGATGAGAGGAATATCGGCTTATCAAGCTCTTTGGCTAGTGCAATTGTCTTAGGCGTGAATTCTTGCCACTGCCCTCAGTAGTCTCTTCCTCGTAAGTGAAATCTAGCTTACCGCTACCGGATTATCCTTATGTTGCAGGAGGTAAGGCGATTTACTTTCGGCCAAGACATTTCGAAGAGGCTCTTTCGCGGTCGACATTGTTGCTCTCAGACGTGGAGCTGTATAGGTGATCGGTGTGTTTAGAAAGCTAGTCTTGGCCCTATATACTTTGCGTATGAGCATTACCTATGGATATGACAGTCATCCATCCTATGAAATCATCTTCATGTGAGGATGAGCCCACCTCCACTTTGTGGAGTCCCCATCTCGGCTATTCACCCCGCCTATTTCAACACCCAGGTCACACCATCGCTCACCTCTATCTCACATCCTCATATCTTGATATCTTGATGCTAAGGACAGCTACCCAGTATCTGTTCCCCTCAGCCAGATTTTACAGAACAATGTCAACATACACTACACTCAAGACACCATTTGGTACCTCGCATCAAGTACCTACTGGTATCTTTATGTAAGCCGCACCTCACGCTCGTTTACAGTAGGCTGACATCCAGTAACAATCAGTGGTCGGCTTCATCATACGGCAAGACTTTCGAAACCAAAAATCCTGTCAATGATCAGTCTCTGCTCTCTTTTGCTCACGGCACCACGGAAGATGTAGACCGGGCGGTCAAGGCTGCTAGGAAAGCATTCCAAACTACCTGGGGAAATACTATACACGCAACAGAGCGTGCTACCTGTACGTGATGTTCTGAAGCATCAAGTAAATCCGCTAATTGGTAGTGATGCACAAATTTGCTGATTTGATGGAGAGGGATACAGAGAAACTTGCTCAGCTAGAGAGGTATGCTCTCCCCAGTAGTCGGTGAGAAGACTGATGTATAGTCTCAACACGGGCAAAGGGATCAAGATGTCTAGGCAAGTACCACAAAGTGAACTTGAAATAGTCTGACCCTCAGAGAGATGGATATCACAGATACCATCGCTTGTTTTCGATACTATGCCGGTCTAGCCGATAAATCTCATGGGCAAAGCAATAACCACTTCGGTACCGATAAGCTGGTGTACACCTTGAATCAGCCCATCGGAGTCTGCGGACAGATGTATGCTCATGTTGCTCTTTGTATGAGTTGCCGCTAATGACTTAGTATCCCATGGAACTACCCGGCCCAGATGTGGGGCTGGAAAGTCGCCCCCGCACTAGCTGCTGGATGTACGATCGTCATGAAGCCTTCTGAGTTGACTCCATTGACCGCTATGGTCCTCTGCGATCTCATCAAGGAAGCTGGTTTTCCTGAGGGAGTGTTCAATACCGTCCCAGGCTTAGGACCGACTACGGGAGATGCCATCTCGCGGCATATGGATATTGATAAGGTTAGCCGACTTGCGATTCGAAATTGGAGTGCAGCTAATATAAGGTGGCATTCACAGGTTCAGTCCCTACAGGTCGGAAGATCGCTATCGCAGCTGCTGAATCGAATCTCAAGAAAGTTGGACTGGAGCTAGGAGGAAAATCCCCTGTATTGATCTTCAAATCAGCCGATATTGAGCAAGCCGCAAAATGGACCGCCACTGCAATCTGGTTCAACTCTGGTCAGGACTGTACGGCTGGAAGTAGGGTGTATGTCCAGGAGGAAGTCTATGATGAGTTCATCTCCGCTTTGAAGGGTTTGGCAGCGGAGACTGCTATCGGTTTCGTAGGTTCTCCAACTCCTATTATCTGTATCCTGCTGATACTTCAGCCCGAGGATGAAAAGACCTCGTTTGGTCCTCTGGTATGTTTCCAACCTGCTTTAGTGGTCGGACCCTAACGGTCAGATATCTAAGCCACAGCAGGAGAAAGTGTTAAATTACATCAAAATAGGTCAAGAGGAAGGCGCAGAGGTCATCACGGGCGGTACGAACTGGGACAAAGCCCCAGAGGGGTACTATGTCATGCCGACCATATTGGGCGGTACCAATGGGTCCATGCGAGTCGTCCAGGAAGAGGTCAGTCCCTCTCAGATACCCCCTTAGAATGCGTACTGACAGGAAGATCTTCGGACCTGTCATCGCAGCATCTAGGTTCAAGACAGAGGAAGAAGCAATCACCCTGGCCAACTCTACAGTCTATGGTCTAGGTGCAGGAGTCTTCACTCAAGATCATGCCCAGGCACTGAGAGTGACTGCAGCGGTCGACTCGGGTACGGTTTGGTGCAATCACTACATGATGACTCATAATGGTGTACCCTTTGGTGGTTTCAAACAGAGTGGTGTTGGGAGAGAATTAGGTACATATGGATTGGAGGAGTATCAGCAGATCAAGGCTGTCCACCATAATATCAACCTCAAGGCGTGAGTGGACGTGGTTGATTCGTATGTGTGTTAATCTGACGATAGTGACTGGCCGCTGTAGACCATAGATTTGGTCAAGCACAGGAGGAAGCAGAACGATCTATGCATAACGTAAAAGTCGTAATATCATCACTCGCCCTGTAAGATCGTCTATCAGGCGAATGCAAATTTAAGCCTGGGATTCCAATTCTGTCCTCCTGCCCCGGACCAAGCTCCTCAAAGTCGCGAGACCCTTCAATACACCTTCGTCGACTCCTTGACCCTCCGCAATCCAAGTATGAGCGAAGTCAATCATCTTCACTATCACAGGCGGGCACTCCTTTGCCAGCTTCTCATCTTCTTTCGTCCCATCTAAGTCATCCTCCTCTTCATCCTCCGAATCAGACTCGATGATATCGTCATCCTCCTCTTCCTCGACGGGCTTCAAAGGATCTACTTCGTGTATTTTCGACTCCCATTGAGCTAATGCATCTTCCAGCCGAGTGAGATCGCCTTCGTAGACAATCAGAACGGAGGCGCCAACGAACCTCATTTCAAGGGATTGAAGGACCGTCTCGAGGTCTGATAGTTGTTTGTCGATCAATGCGAGGACTCGCAGCATCGTCTGTCCGGGGATAGCATGGTCCCGATAGAGCCCTTCCGGCAAGATTGATACTGTGGTAGCCGGTGCAACATCGCTTGCAACAGCGGGGATCGAGCTCTGGTCGTCGGCGGTAAACGCTGAAGGGGGCGGGGTGGGCGGTAGGACCAATGAAGGAACTTCATCCGTTGGTGAGGGGAAAAAGCGGACCATCCCAGAAGGCATCTCCTCGGCCTTGATAGACTTCCCGAATGATTTGGGGGTCAACATGAAAGTCTGGGATGAAGCGTGCCATGTCTTCTCGTTAGCCCTTGTCGACCTCAGCGGAGTATGATAGCTCACCTGACATCCAGTGAGCCTTAGACCTGTACTTCCGATCGTAGTCTCCCTCGCCTGCTTCTCCATTTTTGCTTTCTTCTCTTCCGTTGCTCCTGGTTCATGAAGGACGGTACCCAGTTTAGCATCCATTATATTTGGTTTCGTGAATGCGTAACTCAGATTCTGGAGTACCACGCTCTGTGTCATCAGCCACCTCCCCGACTACTGTCAAGGCAAGCAAAAGCCGCACTTCAGGTATCTCCGCTTCTACATCAGCCTGAAACTGCCCAACATCATCCATCCTCCCTTCCAACCTCAATGTCCCGAAGAATTGGGGGATATATCGCTTCAACCTCGCCAATTTAGATGATCGAGGAGCAGCATTGACCATTTGATACAGTGCTATCTCTTTCGGTAATGATGGCTATTACTCAGCTGCGATATCAGGCCTATCGTGTTTCCTGACTGACCTTGATGACTAGTGAGCCCGATGCGTCCGCTCGGACATTCTGATGACCTGCTACCTGGTGCGCTAGAGGTGTAGAGCTACCAGCGAGACTCAGAGGCGGTATGAGCCCATGAGTGGTCTGAGCCCCGAGGGAAGACATTGGGGTGGTCATCTGGATCAAGAGTAAGTGATGTGCGGAGAGAGTGATGAGGCGAGACCAGAGTGAGCGAATAGTGAACACGGAGGTCGTGTCCAAGTGGAGGTTGCAACTTCACGTAATGGGGATGATTCAATAATGCCAACAGGCCGGTCAGTGCTGCATGCTTGAGTGGACCGTTTGACACCTCGGGTCGGGACAGGCTACAGGGTAGTGAAGCAAAGCTAACGGCACAGCTCTCCAGCGCTAAGGCAGATTTGGCAAAGCGACACTACTTGCGCAGTCGGTCCAACCAAGGCGGTACCTCGCCATAGCTCTTGTATCTTAGTGACGCATTCTGTCTTGCCCTCGTATACGGCAAAGGCGGGCTTATATGCATCCAGATCAGGTCATCTGTCCTCTTGTACTCGTCGACATTGTGCTTGGTATTCCTGCAGAAAGTATCTACCTTTGTTGATTTTGCCGCTTTGTCGCGTCACAAGCTCAAAGGATCTACGTCTTGGCATTCCCAAACTAGCTAGTCATCCGAAAGGTCGTCTGATCATTCATATTTATACAACCATCATCGTATAGTACATCACACATCGACGATATACTGCAGGTAGCAGCGACAGGGCTCAATCGAAAGCAGTGATTTGTGAGGTGTGCATCGACAGCGAAAAGATCAACATGAAATTCAACTTACCCGGAACCGTAGGTCAGCATGGGAGGAATACAGGAAAGGAGAGGAAGTGGAAGATCTTCTGGACATACTTTGGCGATTGGATTCTAACAGTGTTCTTGTGGGTATGTCAACCAGCTCACTCATGATGTTCTTGAAGCGATGCTAACCGTATAGGGTATTTTCTACCTTCTAGACAAGGTTTGTAGCTTCCGCAGCACCAGGATCATTTGTGCGATTGGCTTATAAAACAGGTTGATGGATATCGCAGATTGTTCTCCATTACCGATACCTCTCTCGCCCATCCCTATGCCGATCCCGATAGAATCCCAGTGAGTCGTTTGACTGATACTGGCCAATCCCGCTAATAATCAGGTCTGGTTCTTAGCACTTATCTGCGGTGTATTCCCTTTGGTGGTTATAGTCCTCTGCGCGTAAGGCAATTGCCTCGCTGGGGAACGAACCGAGCTGACCATACAGAGTCTTTGTACGGAGATCGTTCTGGGATGGTCATTGTGGACTACTCGGACTTCTCCTTACTCTTGCACTTTCTCAAACATTAACCATCTTCATCA
>Ga0265798_10012265_pt1 | contig 10357 bp, 15 predicted proteins | sample P3T30metagenome_FD_192430 | JGI IMG/M metagenome (GOLD analysis project Ga0265798, IMG submission 192430) | Plant litter microbial communities from East Loma Ridge, Irvine, California - P3 T30 | ecosystem: Environmental > Terrestrial > Plant litter > Unclassified | place: USA: California...
GAGCATGCTTTGAAACGAGCAGAACCAAGTTCTCAGCCTGCAACCGTGTGATGAAGTGCGCTTGGTGGGTGGCGGGCGAGGGGTGGGATGCTCGCCCTCGCAGAGAAATACCGCAATCAGCGACGATGGTGGGGATTCAGCGCGAGATCATCTGCTGTGGACCGACAGCTGCTGCATATTGCTACGCGTTGGGTAGTGTTCGTCGCCTGCGAACCTAGGTTGAGCGATGGGACGCAGCTCCACCCAGGGCCGTCACGAGGCTGTAAGGAGTTGCGTAAAGCCACAATGTTCTCTTTTTCAGGGAAGCTGGCCCGAGCGAGAATGAGGTGCAGCACGTCGACCCGCATAACAATGTATTTTTGATGAGGAACAGGCAAGACAGTAACCGTATAGGGAGTGAGTCGGATGATATTGACTCTGTGCTCGCAGCTGGCACATCGCGTGCAGCAGTCCCTTGTCATGACGGCATCCGCTTGGCGTGATGTCGGGAAAACCTTGCGAGCAAGCGGAGCGGGAAGCCGAAAAGCGCAAGGCGCAAATGTATAGTCGGGCGCATATGGACGTGATGATGCTAAAGCGTCGTCGACGATTTCCAATAGTTTGCATTGCCAGAAGCGTAGCAGTCGAGGATAGAATACAGTAATGTTTCGTGGGGGTGGTTGTACATAGGCAAATGCCCGGCTTCCGATGCCGTTTCCCCGTCACCCGGCACCGAGGGGCGGCAGAGTCAGGTCTGCGACCGGCTATGTCGACGTCGACAGCAGCCATGGGCTGTGGCCGATGGGCGGGTGTCTGATGAGATGCATCTGCCACCCCCCCCCCCCTCTCCAGGCGTGCCGGCCTCTGGCGCGGGTGGTAAGAAGCAAGTCAATCATCTACTGGTGTGTGACAGAGATTAGCTAGGCACAGGCACTAATGCTATGGTGCAAAGTTTACTGAGGGAGAGATGGCAAAGACGGTGTCTGGGACCCACCGACCGCCTGGCCGCCTGCCTACCAGCTACCACCTCTCGAGCACGCGCTACCGATGATGCGGAATCGGCAAGTGGACGGCCAGGGCGGCGCGAAAGCAGCACGGTGGTGGTGAGGCTGGTGGTGACGAAGATAGCGTGCGTCTTACAGTTCCAGCGCTGTGTAGAGGAACTGATCGTCCCTTCTTGTGGGCACGGAACCAGCTTCGCAGACAGCTAAGCGACAGGCCGCGACGGGTCGGGGCTATAATAAGGCCTGGGGCTCGGCTATATGTGCTGCACGCGGGAGATGAAAGCCCTTAGTCATGCTCGTCGAGAACATCGGGATGGGTTGGCTCATCCTCACGGTCACGGCGCGGAAATGAGGGGAGGAGGTGAAGGAAGGGCAGTGGATGATGACGGGGGGTGTGTACTGAAGTTGGTGAAGCTGCACTCGAGCGGATGCCGACATGGTTTGCGCATCTATCCATCCAGTCCATCCATCCAGTCCAGTCGAGTCCAGTCCAGTGTGGGGTTTGCGCGACGGTGCCCAAACACGACAGGGGAACGAACGAAGCTCTTTCCAGGTGTGCAGCGTGGAAGATGCCGTGGGAATCTGACGATATTTGGCCGTCGTATAACAAAGGGCTGGGGCGCTGCTAGCCATGCTGCCGTTCGCTAGCAATGTTCATGGTCTCACCAACGGGCGATAAGCTTTGAGTGGCATCGTCTAGAAAATTCCTGGTGTTTGCGAGTCGTGCCTGCTTGTTGCTGTGCCGTCATGACCCTGCCAGCAGCTTCCCACCAGCCAGGGCTGCCACGAGGCCGCTTCCGCAGCCAATGGCCGCCCCGGCTGCACCTAAACGTTCGCTTCGCTCCTGCCCCCCCGTTCCTGACGCGGTGCGCGCACCTTCCCCCTCGCGAGCCCTCGCACCCAACCAGACGCTCGCAGCGCGCACCGGGCACCGGCCGGCCGCCACAACCTCGCTCGTCGTGTGCGGCCCCATCCACCAGGTAACAACAATCTTACACCTGGGTACTACGCCGCCCTGTGTACGGTAACTCTGCTCTACTGCGCCGTGTATACCTACTTTGCTCGTCAGCACTGCTACTGCTGCAACTCCCACTCGTCCCGCACCGCTGCATGTGCGCACCGCTGCAACTCTGCTACCTGCACCACTCTACCTGCATTGGCCCAACACCAGCACGGGGCACATGTTTCCTTCTTAATTAACACCACATGGCTCTGCCTGACGGATGCATCCTCCAGAGCCATGCTCGCTGCCTTCACGCATCGGCTTTCCTACCGCTTCGGGCCTGGCCGGCCGGCATTGTAAACCGCATGCTCTGTCGACAGCGGCCTCGCATGCGTCGTGGTTTGATGGCCGACCGAGTGCCTTGATTTCAGCTGCGTCAGGTGCGCCATCGCTGGCACACTAGACGTCCTGCATTGAATCCTCTGCTTGCATCCTGCTTCACTACTTTGCTTTCGACATACTCGCCTCCGCACCGTCCTGCAGATCAACATCTTCGCACCGAAGACCATCCGTTGTGCTCCATGGAAGTGTGGTGCCGCGAAGCACATCGTGCAGATCACCCTGGACCTTAATTGCGCGACCCTATAGCCTACCCCACGAATCGCCAGACATGCGAGGTTAGGCCCGCGTTTCATCCAACGCCCACCAGTCCTCTCCTGGATGCGCCGCCGACAGCCTAGACACTTTTTCTGCTATTGGTAGCAGGGGCCCTCCTCGTTGCTGCAGCTATCACGACTAGTGCCTGCGAGCCACACTTGACCCGCAGCCGTGTCTTTTTTACCACATACATGCAGGGAAAGCCCTCATGTTTGACATACCCGCCTCCCGAGTCTCATCAACCTTGTACTTCAGACAGTGAGCCACGGCAACCTCAAACGTCGCCATGACACACATCGCCAATTGCATGCGTTCCGACACTGACAAGTCTCCCATTTATATAAGTCTGGAAACATCCTCCAGGATCATGGTAAGCCGCCCAGCTCGACCCCCTCTACCCGATGAATCACCAACTACCCAGACGCTCATGCTCACTCAAGGACCTCCAGCCTACTAGAGAATCAACCTCGCCCGGTGCTGGTCCCCCGGCCCTCACACAGCCCACCACTGCTTCAAAATACCAACTTTGGCCCTCAGCCAAAAGCCCAGTCGGCCTATCAAAGCCAAGCCTCTCCTCCGACAAGCTCGCTGCCCTCGCAGTTGGCCGTTCTTCCACTTCTCTCAGCGATACCGCCGTCCTACCCGAAACCAGCCTACCTTTCTGGCAACGTGCTGGCTCATTGTCAAGAAGGAGGAAAGTTAGTGTGCCCGAACTTGGAAACACCATGACTACGGTTCAGGAAATGTCAATCGATTCCCGTAAGTTTGACCTTGCAATCGCTACTTTCCGACCCAACGCCCTAATCAAGTCTTTAGCCACCATTCCGGGAAGACCCCCTCTACGCAAGCAATCCTATGAGGCTTTTGGCCACGAGCGGTCATGCAGTGCTCCAGGCTCAAACTGGAGGACTGGACCTTTTGGTGATGCCATGATGGTTTGCGTCACTGGCCCTTCTGCAGCCTCCTCGCATTCAAACAACGGTCCGCTCTCATCAGAAATCAGTGGCACCGGAAGGCCGCTATCCCCCATCCTCAGTCCCGGTGCAACGCCCAGGCCTTTACTCAAGGTTGAAACTGGCAACATTGCAGAAGAACCCGAACTACCGCCACGAGTACCTCCAAAGTCGCCCACCGCCGAGCGCAAAGCATCGCCGGCCCCTCTCATTCTCCACTCAAGAGCAATGAAGCCACAGCTTACCACTCCCGCATCTAGCGCCTCCGCCGGTCTCTTCAGTGCATCAGACCTGCGACGATCACCGAATGGCAGCGTTCCTCTTCCCACCCCACCCTCGGCCTTTACCAACCCTTTCTATGCCACATCGCCAGCCTCGAACCGAGGCTCACCGCGAACGGAAAGAAAAGACCCCATGGCTACACAGTCTTCTTCATCTCACAACCGGAACATGTCGGAGTCGTCCATTATGGAAAGAGGTCGACCCAAGCGACGCAACAGCAAGAGGGAGCGAAGCCGAACGGTCTCCGAAGCCGACGGGCCGGAACCTACTCCGGATCCATGGAAACTGCCTCAAGGCATGCGAGTGCCCGAAGCTTCAAGACGTATGAGCGACGGCGACAAGAAGCTATTACACAAGCAAGCATACGACCAGGCTGGCAACTTCGAAGTACTCAACAAGCGGGACGTAGCATCATTGTCAAGAGTAAGTTGCCCACAAGTCTCATGTCAACGATCCATCGCTAATCCCATTTCAGGAACTCAGAGCACTTGACGAACGTTGTGATTACCTCCGGAAAACCTACAAGTCTCTGCGCGCAGGTCGCCAGAAGCTTCATGGCCGCATGATTGCCTACCTGAGACGTGGAGAGACGGTCATCTTCTCTCGTGAATCACTCCTCAAACAGGAAGAGGCCCTCGCCGAACTTGACATTTCGATCGACGAGTTTATCATGAAACTAGAGCAGGCCGAGAATCGCCGCTTACGCCTCCGGCAAAAGCTGCTCGAGCATGTCGCCGCTGCCATTGTACTTGACCCTAGCAGTCGCGACCACGTTGCCGAGACCACGCCTCCGCGGAGTCCTGTCAAGCTCGACAGCCCTGCCCGTGCCCAACGGAAAGAGACCGAATCCATCAAGATCTACGCCGATGGCCATGTCCTGAACCTCTTCTCTGACATCGAGCGGGCCATCGGTAAGATGTGCGAGCAGACCTGCTAGCCCCATTGGCTCAACGTTTCTTCGACTACATCCCCTATTTAGACGATACCCATCATCTTCTACGGTACATCTTTAATACGGCATCCGGCTCATCACGATTGCCATCTCTGTACCATTACGGCCTTTGCATATGCGCTCCCCCTTCCCGATACCTGTTTCATTTTCTTGGAGTTCGATTCATTAGTCACAGCACGGGAAAGAATCCCATACCAACTTCTGCTGCACTGTCTACACTGGCATCTATACCCGATCACTTCCGCATTTCCTTTGTAATTTTAGGTAGCTTCTTCGCACATCAATACTTTCTCTTACATCGCCAGTTCAAAAACGGTGACTACTTGGCTAGGGGGTGTTTCATGACGGGAGCATTGACGAATTGCATTGTGGCGCACCAAGTTTGTATTAAGATACGACCTGCAGGCGCAGGGGTAGATACATCAGAGAATGCCATCCATCTTGAGCCCAATCCATTCTTGAAATATCTCAAATTCGCACTTGTGGCGCTCCCCATCCTCTCAGCCGAACCACGAAACATCGACGTGCCTCAAGCACATTGGTCCCACAAGAATCAAGCATATCGGCATTGATCCTGGGCCGGTAGTACGTTCAGCATGCGCCTGCGACGGCAACTGTAACGACGATAGTGAACGATCTACTCTCGGGTCCTATCAACCCAGCCGCGTTCACCGGCGGGACGAAATGAGGCCCAAGATTGTTTCAACGAGTTATGCGGTGAGGCTGAAGTCTCTGCCGTAGTACAGCCGCGATAGCATGTTTCAACGGTACCGTGACGTCTTAAATCGTACCGGATGAAACGGAATTTGGTGGGGCACGAACATGAGAGGGGACGCCCGAGTAGTCGTTACTACCAAGTTTGCCGGGGGGGGTGTACATATCCAAGCCATCGCGCGCATGCACGTTCTCGCAGAGGCCATGTTCATTTCCTTGCGTCAACCCTTGTCCAAGTGGGGATGACGTTCGGCCGTGACTCTAGAGAGGCCACAGCACTCAATGTCGATAAGTTTTTCGGAGATGTAGCAAGCCAACAAGCCCGATTACGGATCTCGGCCGCAGTCAAGTTTCAGAGGCGAACTAGGGCCTCCCCGGGCCTCGCCTCGGATGGACGGGACAAGGGCAACCGAATATCTCCTTCTTGGAGGCATATATGTCAGATAGTAAAACGAGAATTCAGCGGACTATGCATCTGTACTTTGACAGAGATTGCGTTAAGATTGCGCAGGCTAAGTGAAAGTGGCGGGGTTTGTGACCGGTCCCTACTGCGGCTAGACTGCTCTCTGCCGTCGGCGCCACCTTTCTCCGCGTGGCCCGTGCCCGCCAAAAAGTTCAATCCTTGGGCGGCCAACTTGACGATTTTTAAAAGGGAGACATAATCTTCCTTCAACCTCGACGACATGGCTACGAACAGCATCAAGCTGCTGACCGGCAACAGCTATCCTGAGCTTGCCCGGCTTGTTGCGGATCGGTAAGTGACATTGGGCACGCTCTTGTTCCGCTTTCCATCTGTGGCCAGTGACTTGCATGCACATCCCCGCGGGCGCCAACCATGACCTGCTACTATCGCATCTGTGACAATGCAATCCACTTCACATGGATTTGCAGCGTCTTTGCATGCTGCCACTCGTTACATGAAGCACTGAGCGCTGCATGCCGTCTAGCACATATCTTGCACAGCATTGCTAATGCTGCAGCAGACTCGGTATTGAACTTACGAAGATCCTCGTACTCCAATATTCCAACCAAGAGACCTCGGTGACTATTGGAGAGTCCGTCAGAGACGAAGATGGTATGCTCACCCGTGTGTTGGGGTGTGGCCCTGCGTCAGCTTGCTCCAAGCTGACCGTATTGCAGTCTTTATCCTGCAATCTACGCCGCCAGGCGACATCAACGACGCGCTCATGGAATTACTCATCATGATCAACGCGTGCAAGACGGCATCCGCTCGCCGCATTACTGCTGTGATTCCAAACTTTCCCTATGCCCGTCAGGACAAGAAGGACAAGTCCCGAGCACCCATCACTGCTAAGCTCATGGCAAACATGTTGCAGACAGCAGGTTGCAACCACGTGATCACGATGGATCTTCACGCAAGTCAGATTCAGGGATTCTTCAATGTGCCCGTTGACAACCTCTACGCTGAACCTAGCACGCTGAGGTGGATTCGCGAGAACCTTGATGTCAAGGATTGTGTTATCGTCAGTCCAGACGCAGGCGGTGCAAAGAGGTAAGAAATATCTATTACGTCCGCTTGTTACACCACGCCTGTGGCGCTGGTGGGTGCGCCCGTACAATGCTCCCCCCCCCCCCTCTCAAGTCATCCGCATGACGGACGCATCGGAGTGCTCTCGGCCTCTTCTTCAACAACGTTCTAGAGCTAACCCATCTCAGAGCAACCTCCATCGCTGATGGCCTGAATCTTGGCTTTGCACTTATTCACAAGGAGCGAACGCGCCCCAACGAGGTGTCACGAATGGTACTCGTCGGAGACGTTCGGGGCAAAACGGCCATCCTGGTTGACGACATGGCTGACACCTGTGGTACTCTTGTCAAAGCGGCTGACGTCCTCATTTCCGAGGGCGCAAAGGATGCACTTGCCATCGTCACCCACGGTATTCTGAGTGGCAATGCCATCGAAGCGCTCAATGGCAGCAAGCTCAAGAAGATTGTTGTTACCAACACAGTACCCCACGAGGACAAGAAGGAGCTTTGCGATCGAATTGAAACTATCGACATCAGCCCGACTGTAAGTAATCAATTGCCGATGCGAGGGATGCACTCTAATCTTGGACAGCTTGCCGAAGCCTGCAGACGTACCCACAACGGCGAGAGTGTTAGTTTCCTCTTCAAACACGCACCTGTGGACTAAAATGGGCGTTTTCATGGGTTAATGAGGATGAGGCGTTACGGGTGGTACAGGCGTTAGGTTCAGCATTACGGGTTGGTTGATCTTCAAACGACAGCACATCACGAGCTCAACGATGATCTGTAGATCGCATTGCGCGATCACGCATCTGGGGGTGGAGTCACTGCATTTGCACGTGACGTCGCACTACTCGTGCATTAGTGAGATTACACATTGCTAAATCGTATCTCCTCCCGTCAAAACATGTGGCAGGTGCGTCTAAACTAAATCCGCTGTCAAACCGCTTTTGACATGTTCGTGGCGAGACACGCCAGCCGATACTGCATGATGCGAGCTAACGATGCTAGTCAGCTCTTGGTCCGAGATGGTGCAAACTTTATATCTTCGTCAAACCCACGCAGACAAAGTTTGATCAACTGCAGCATCTTTCTGAGGTGATCGCTCATGCTTGCGCATCGCATTCGACGCGTCGACATTTACGAAAGCCATCGGGGAGTGCCAGGTGATCACTCACCGTGCTCGACCGGACCAGCCTTGTGATATCACACTCAGCCGTACACGACCATCCGGATCCGGACTTTGACTGCAGCCGCGCAACCGCCAAACTGAGATCGGTGTGCTCTCGTTGTTAGTGCCGCATCACCAAACCGTTCATACGCCATAGCCACCCCCCCGTTGCTCCATATGCCGCGCGGAGCGTAGATACTTCGCGACAAACTCCACGCATTCATCTTCAACCCACCCCCCATCCACTTCCCAATCTCATGGTGGGCTAAGCGATTAAATTGACCGATCACGCTGAGTCAACTTTGGCCCAATCTCTATTAATCTTTCCCCATGGTTGCCTGATCCAAACTGGTAAGTTTCAGAGCCATGCTACATCATAGTGGGAAACCATCATTGTCCCATGCATGTAGGTTCGGTAACCACTCCGGGATACGTAATCATGTCCCTGTGTCGGCATTGCAGGTGCAAGCGCAAAAGCTAGCATAGAAAATCATCCGAAGTGCACCTACCAGCAAGGTTAAGAAATGCCCGATGCATATCACGGTCTCTGAGCTAGGTTAGTGGCAGCTTAAATTGTTGATGTAGCGAACGCTAGATAATCATTCTTGTGCAAGCTTCGTGACGAGGCGTTGGAATTTTAGGGGTCAAGATGCCCTGCAGCAGTGCGGCGGGAGATGTGCCTTGCTAATCATGGAAAGGGTCCATCAGAACAAAAAAGGGGTCCCTCGAGCATGCGCTGCAAGCTTTGAGAGCGAAAGAAGGGTCCGATCGGTAGAAGAAGGGTCTGCGCAGCGGACGATGAAGCATGCGGCGATGAAAGACGTGTAAGACTGACTGCCAGAGAGGCATTTTCCTGTGTGCGGGGAGCCATGCAGAGCGAGATTATAAATGTCACTACTGCATTGGTATGTTTGAGGAGGCCCGGATACCGATTCATGCTGCCCAAAGGAAACCAAAAAGTCGCATCAGCACAGGTATGGGGAAATGGCCAATTTTGGTCCTTTGTCCGGCCGGTCGGATGCGTATGCAGAAAACAAAAAAGGTTCCCGATGATCGATCTTCATTGCCGAAATTCTCTCCAGAGTGACATTTCACACCATCGTGTGATGGGCTGCTTGTGACATGCCATGCAAGTCGTCAAACACCAAAGAGCACCCCATCACATAATACCACCGTGAACCGAGCCACCCCAGCAAAACTCAATCGCCCTCGCGCCATAACAACTCACATGATCAACTTATTCCCGAACTAGGTCCACAACGTTTTTCCCACAATACGAATCCCTCCCTAGTCCAAAACACGCACCGCCAACGATATCATTCTTGACCCACCCACCCCCCTTAGCATTCGGCGCGGCCAGAACCCGGGCATAATGTCAACCGGAAAGGAAGAGAGAGAGGGGAGAGAAAAAAAACCACGCATTTTCCCCTCGTATCCATGTTTCTCTCATCAAAGTAGCGTTTCTGTTACTACCTTGTTTCGCCAACTCGGACCTTTATTTCCCTCGCCCACCAAAACTTATTAGGCTGATACTTGTTGTTGTTGTTGCAGACATGGGCTTTGTCCAAATGTTTAGGAACGAATAGAAAAAGAGGAAGAAAAAGAGGTAATCTAGGCCGAGGGCTGCCTTGCTTCCGCATGTATCCGCCCCACTTTGTGCTTTTCTAGTTTGCTCTTACAGGGTGCCTGGTAAAACTACATTGAGCTTTCTTTTCTCGCTGCTGGGGTTGTTACAAGACGCCTAGAAGGTGAGATGTGGAGGTTTGTATGCTGAGAGTTTTTTCTTTCCTTCGGATGTGCTAGGTGTGTATGTATGTGGCGATTCATGTATTGGTGCGGGGTAGGGTAGGGGAGATGAGTCGTTAGGTGTCGATGTATAGTTTGGAGAGAATTGGAGAGGGGCCCCCTGTGGGGATGGGACGATAAGAGGGGCCTGATTGAGTTGGGGTAGGTAAAGTGTGTTTTACTATTCATCTCTATATGCTACATTTTATCTTGTTCTTGTGTTTTGTGTCGTCTGCACTGGCGTTTGATGCTAACGAGCTGACCGGTACGGTAGACCCCAACATTACGGTAACAACCACCAACGACATGACTCCATACGTCACCGGTGAGTATCTCCAAAGACAGAGTTACACATTAGTAACATTAACAACGTCCTATGGTAAGCGAATAATGACTATTCACAAAAGGGAAAAAAACTGCAAGGATCCA
>Ga0265798_10012266_pt1 | contig 10357 bp, 8 predicted proteins | sample P3T30metagenome_FD_192430 | JGI IMG/M metagenome (GOLD analysis project Ga0265798, IMG submission 192430) | Plant litter microbial communities from East Loma Ridge, Irvine, California - P3 T30 | ecosystem: Environmental > Terrestrial > Plant litter > Unclassified | place: USA: California...
CGCCACTGCCAGGTCGATGTCCGAGGTCTTGTCGACGGTGGTGAAATAGGGCTGGTTGTCGATCAGCGGCAGGGTCACGCCGTACTGGCCGGGGTTGGCGATGATGTTCTTCACCGCCTGCAGCTTCGGCACGTAGTTGCGGGTTTCGGCCGGCATCAGCTCGGCCAGGCTCTCGAAGTCGGTCGGCTTGCCGGCGGCGCGGTTCTTCTGGATCTCCTTCTGGACGTTGCCTTCGCCCCAGTTATAGGCCGCCAGCGCCAGCTGCCAGTCGCCGAACATGGTGTACAGGCGCTGCAGGTAGGTGAGGGCGGCATCGGTCGAGGCCAGCACGCCGCGGCGCTCGTCCTTGAACATGTTCTGCTTGAGGTTGAAGTCCTTGCCGGTGCCCGGCACGAACTGCCACAGGCCGGAAGCGTCCGCGGTGGACAGCGCCTGGGGATTGAAGGCGGACTCGATCACCGGCAGCAGCGCCAGTTCGGTCGGCATGCCGCGCTTTTCCAGTTCCTGCACCACGTGGTAGAGGTAGAGCGAAGCGCGGCCCGAGGTGCGCGCCAGGTATTCCGGACGGCTGGAATACCACTGGACGTGCTTGGCGACCAGGGTGTTGTCGACGTCGGGGATCGCGTAGCCGCTGCGGATGCGGGCCCACAGGTCGGGATCCTTGTAGTCGTCGCCCTTGGCCGCGCTCAGGGAAGCTGGCAGGATCGGCTTGCCCAGCGCTGCGGCGCTGATGGCCGGGTTGCTTTGCGAGATCGTGCTCGAAGAACTTTCGGCGGCGAGGCTGATCGCAGGGACCAAAAACAATGCGATGGCCAGGGCTTGGGTGGTGCGAGTCGTTTCGTACATAGCTTTCCAGTGTTGCGTCCAGGAACGGTTAGGACTGACGAGTAAGAGGGGAGTGTACGGACCAGTTATCGCGTCAGTCAAGGAATATGTCTCTGCGGTTACAAAATTTTTTGACTACTTATTTTGATAACACCTGCTTTTATTTTGATAATTTTCGAGGGGGTATGGTCATTCTTCGCCGGTCTTTTCATAGGCGATCCGGCCCTTTCGAGGGCGGTACACCCAGGGGTATGCAGAAGATCAATGCGGGGCCGACTATGCCGCCAGGCTATTTCATGGTCATTCGAACAAGCCCGGGATGCTGTCGAAGCGCTAATACCAGAGCCGGTCGCCATGCCTGCCAAGTTACCCCGGCTTGCCAGTCCATCTATGAGGGCACGCAAAGTGCGCGTACAATGCCGTCTCTGCGCACTGCGCTTTTGTCATTTAGGAAACGAGCCTCATGAGCACTGCCAACCTCAATGCGGACGATGACGAAATCATCGCCGCCACCCGCCGCTGGCTGGAACGCGCCGTCATTGGCCTGAACCTCTGTCCGTTTGCCAAGGCGGTGTATGTGAAGGAGCAGGTGCGTTATGTGGTCTCGCCGGCGCGCACGCCCGAGGAGCTGCTGGAAACCCTGATGAACGAGCTGCAGGACCTGGCCGACACCGATCCGGAAAAGACCGACACGACCCTGCTGATCCATCCCTTCGTGCTGAACGATTTCCTGGATTTCAACGAATTCCTGGACGTCGCCGACGCCGCGGTGGAAGACATGTCGCTGGACGGGGAGTTGCAGGTAGCCAGTTTCCATCCGGACTACCAGTTCGCCGATACCGACCAGAACGACATCTCGAACTACACCAACCGCGCGCCTTATCCGATCCTCCAGCTGTTGCGCGAGGAGAGCATCGACCGCGCCGTGGAAGCCTTCCCGGAAGCCGAGGCCATCTTCGAGAAGAATATCGAGACCATGGAAAAGCTCGGCCATGAAGGCTGGGACAAACTCGATGTCGGACCGGCCCGCTGATCCGATGGGCGCCCCCTTGCCGGAACGCCCGGACACGCCCTGTGTCGCGGTCTGCTCGACCACCTTCGACGACGTCTGCCGCGGCTGCGGCCGCACCGTGGTCGAGGTGGCGCACTGGGTATCGATGACGGCCGAGCAGAAGGAGCGCGTGTGGGAGCGCATCCTGGCGCAGGGCTACCCGCGCCGTAATACGTAACAGTCAGAAGCTGCCGATAAAGTCCTTCTTGCCGATCTCGACGCCGTTGTGGCGCAGGATCGCGTACGCGGTCGTCGCGTGGAAATAGAAGTGGGGCAGGGCGTAGTGCGCCAGGTAGGCCTGGCCGCCGCTGAACTGGCGCTGCCTGTCGCCGCTGCCGACCGTGATCTCGCGGTCGGCGCCTTCATCGACCGCTTCGCGCGGCACGCTGTCGATGAAGGCCAGGGTCTTTTCGATGCGTTCGCGCAGGCCGGCGAAGTCGGTTTCGACGTCGTCATAACGCGGCACCTCGAGGCCGCCCAGGCGCGCCACCGTCCCCTTGGCGAAATCGGTCGCCACCTGTACCTGGCGCAGCAGCGGGAACATGTCCGGGAACAGGCGTGCCTTCAGCAGCGCGTCCGGCTCGATCTTCTTCAGGTCGGCATGCGACTCGGCCTTTTCCAGGATTGCCGCCAGGCTGCCCAGGATCTGCCGGAAGACCGGCACCGAAGCGGTGTACATAGACAGGCTCATCGTCATCTTCTCCACATAAACAAGTAAGACGGCCATCATAGCAGGCCGAAACGTGGCTGCACGGTCACGCTTGCTGTCCATACGCTGGCCGAAGATGACAATTTGCTGACTTGCGGCAACTTTATGTGCATAATCTGCCAACACAAGCTAACCAATACTCACAAAAAGCGACCGCCTCCAGGCGCTGCCGTCCTGCCATGTCCGCATCGAGCTTCCTGTCCACCGTCGCCAAGCGCGCGCTGCCGCTGCGCCTGCCGCAGCTGTACGGACGATCGCTGTACGCCGCGCTGCTGCTGATGGTGTTCGGCGGCCTGGTGGTGCCGGCGCTGGTGGGCAGCTACTTCCTGGTCGGCGTGCAGGAGCGCGAGGCCGCCCGCGCCAATCTCGACGCGACGCTGCAGCGCAACGCCGACATCCTGGCGCTGGGCATGCAGGAATCGCTGTGGAACATGAATGCCGATGCCGCCCGCTCGCTGGTCGAATCGGTGATGCGCGATCCGGCCGTGCTGCATGTGCGGGTCGCGGCCCAGGCCGACGATTTCATCGACCAGCGCGCCAGCGCCGCGCCCGAGGGCCACGTGTTCCGCACCGAGCGGACCGTGGTGGTGCACGGCCAGCCGATCGGCAAGGTGCTGGTCGAAATGGACGACAGCCACAGCCAGCACGAGCTGCGCGCCAAGCAGTGGCGCTATGCCGGCGTGCTGGCGGTGCAGCTGGCCGTCTCGCTGCTGCTGATCGCGGTACTGATCAAGCGCCGCCTGCTGGCGCCGCTCGGCAGCCTGACCCGCTTTTCCGACCGCGTCTCGCGCGGCGATTTCGATACCCCGCTGGTGCTCTCGTCGAAGGACGAGCTGGGACGCCTGGGCGCGCAGATGGACCGCATGCGGGTGGCGATCCGCGAGCTGTTCGCCGACATCGGCCGGCGCGAGGAACGCTTTCGCACCATCGTGACCCAGGTGCCGGGCGCCGTCTTCAGGGCGCGCCCCGGCGGCAGCATCGACTTCGTCAGCGACGCCATCGAAGCCATTTCCGGCTACCCGGCGCGGATGTTCATGAGCACCACCACCGACCGCTGGTCCGACATCATCGCGCCCGACGACCGCCGCATGCGCCGGCGCCTGGCCAAGGAGGCGGTGCTGGCCGCGCGCGCCTACGAGATCGAGTACCGTATCGTCGATGCGGCCGGTGTCGAACGCTGGGTGCTGGAGAGCGGCCAGCCGGTGGCGCAGGGCGGCGACGCCGCCTACTGGGTCGACGGCATCATCTCCGACATCAGCGAACGCAAGCACAACGAGATGCGCATCGAAGCCCTGCTGGCCGAGCAGGGCGCGGTGCTCGACAACGTGGTGTTCGGCATCGCCCAGGAGCGCGACCTGCGCATCGTCTCGACCAACCGCCGCTTCGACGAACTGTTCGGCTATGCGGAAGGGGAGCTGGTCGGCGAATCGATCGCGGCCCTGTTCCCGACTTACGAGATGTACGAGCAGGGCATCGCCGCCAGCGGCAAGGTGCTGCCGACCGGCGCCGACTACAGCACCGAGCACCTGTACCGGCGCCGCGACGGCAGCCTGTTCATGTGCCAGGTGAGCGGCCGCCTGCTCGACCCGGAGCGGCCGGAGGCCGGCAGCATCTGGGTATACGCGGACGTGACCGAGCGCCGCCAGGCCGAGGAAAAGCTGCGCCTGGCGGCGACGGTGCTCGAACACATCGCCGACGGCGTGATGGTGATCGACGTGCACGGCCGGATCGTCGCCACCAACCCGGCCTATACCCAGATCACCGGCTACACCGAGATCGAAGCGATCGGCACGCACTCGAACCTGACCCGTAGTGCCGCCGAAGACCAGGCCCTGTACGACGGCCTGTGGCGCGACCTCGCCGAAACCGGCTTCTGGCGCGGCGAGATCTGGAGCGCCCGCAAGAACGGCGAGGTGTATCTCGAGTGGCTGACGGTGTCGGCGGTGCGCGACGACGAGGACACGGTGACGCATTACGTGTGCGTGTTCAGCGACATCACCAAGCTGAAGGAATCGCAGGAAAAGCTCGACCACCTGGCGCACCACGATCCGCTCACCGGCCTGCCGAACCGCCTGCTGTTCCACGACCGCCTGCAGCACGCGATGGTGCGCGCCGCCCGCACCGGCGAGCAGCTGGCCGTGATCTTCATCGACCTGGACCGCTTCAAGAACGTCAACGACACGCTCGGCCACCACGTCGGCGACGAGCTGCTCAAGCAGGTCGCGAACACCCTGTCCGGCTGCCTGCGCGACGGCGATACCCTGGCGCGCCTGGGCGGCGACGAATTCATCGTGCTGCTGGAAAGCGTCGACGGCGAGCGCGGCGCGCGCCTGGTGGCGGAAAAGCTGATGCGCCTGTTCGAGCAGCCGGCGCTGGTTTCCAGCTACGAGCTGTTCGTGACCGGCAGCGTGGGCATCAGCCTGTTCCCGCAGGACGCAAGCGACCTGAATGTCCTGGTCCGCAACGCCGACGTCGCCATGTACCAGGCCAAGGCGCGCGGCCGCAACGGCTACGCCTTCTACGCGCCCTCGATGGACGGCGAAGGGCTCGAGCGCCTGCGCCTGGAAGCCCTGCTGCGCCGCGCGATCGAGAAGAACGAGATCTGGCTGGCCTACCAGCCGCAGGTCGAGATCGACAGCGGACGCCTGATCGGGGTCGAGGCCCTGGTGCGCTGGAACAGCCCGGAGCTGGGCCAGGTCGGGCCCGACCGCTTCATCCCGCTGGCCGAGGACATCGGCTTCATCAACCAGCTCGGCGGCTGGGTGCTGGAAGAAGCCTGCCGCCAGCTGACCTGCTGGGACCTGGCCGGCCTGTACGTGCCGAAGATCGCGGTCAATCTGTCGGCCCGCCAGTTCGACCGCGGCGGCCTGGCCGCCACCGTGGAGCGCGTGCTGCGCGAGACGAACCTGGCGGCGCACCGGCTGCAGCTGGAGGTGACCGAGTCGGTCATCATGAACACCGGCGACGCGATGCAGTATATTAACGATTTGCACGCGATCGGCGTCGAGCTGGCGATCGACGATTTCGGCACCGGCTATTCGTCGCTGGCTTATCTGAAGCAGCTGCCGGTGCAGACGCTGAAGATCGACCGCAGCTTCATCAAGGACATCTCGACGGACGCCAATGACGAAGCGATCGCCATCGCCATCATCCAGCTCGGCAAGAGCATGAATCTGTCGGTGATCGCGGAAGGCGTGGAGACGGGCGAGCAGGCGGCCTTCCTGCTGCGGCACGGCTGCCGTCGCGCGCAAGGATACTTATATGCCCGGCCTTTGCCGCCGGCGCAGTTGCTGGCACAGTGGGGACACAATAATAATGCGCGACTCGAATATTCAGGAGCAGGACAAGACCAGGGCTGAGAGCGGCAAGCCGGCACGGGGCCGGCGCCGCTTCCTGCTGGGCGGACTGGCCGCCGGCGGGGCGCTGCTGGTCGGCTGGGGCCTGGCGCCGCCGCGCCAGCGCCTGCATACCGGCAGCCCGCTGGCCGTGGAAGCCGGCGCCGTCGCCCTCAACGGCTGGGTTGCGATCGCAGCCGACGGCACCGTGTCCGTGGTGGTCCCGCGCAGCGAGATGGGGCAGGGCGTGAACACCGCGCTGCCGATGCTGCTGGCCGAGGAACTCGACGCGCCTCTGTCCAGCGTGCGTATCTCGCAGGCGCCGATCGACAAGATCTTCGGCAACCTCACCGTCCTGCGCGAGAACCTGCCTTTCCACCCCGACGACCGCGGCAGCATCAAGCAGGGCGTGCAGTGGGTGATGTCCAAGGTCGGGCGCGAGCTGGGCCTGATGTTCACCGGCGGCTCTACCAGCGTGAAGGATGCCTGGGTGCCGATGCGCGAAGCCGGCGCGGTGGCGCGCGCGATGCTGGTGCGCGCGGCGGCAGAGAACTGGAAGAGCGACGCGAGTAAACTGAGCACGCGCGACGGCTTCGTGCTGCACCCCGACGGTCGCCGTCTCGGCTATGGCGAACTGGCGGCGCGCGCGGCGGTGGTCGGCGCGGACATCGAACCAGGCGACGTGCGCCTGAAAACCCCGTCCGAATTCCGTTTGATCGGCCAGCCGGTGCCGCGCCGCGACAGCCCGGCCAAGGTGAACGGCAGCGCGCTGTTCGGCATTGACGCGCGCGTGCCCGGCATGCTGTATGCGGCGGTTCGCATGGCGCCGGTTGTGGGCGCCGGCGTCGCGTCTTTCGATGCCGCGAAAGCGCTGGCGATGCCGGGCGTGGTGAAAGTGGTCGATGTATCGTCCGCGCTGCCGCAGTATTCCGGTGCCGGCGCCGGCGTGGCGGTGGTGGCGAAGTCCTGGTGGCAGGCCAGGCAGGCCGCGTCCGCGCTGCCCGTGGAATGGAGCGCCAGCCCGCACGCGCAGCTCTCCAGCGAAGGCATCTTCGCCGATTTCGCGAAGCTGCTCGACAGCGAATCCGGCTTTACCTATTTCGAGAGCGGCAGCCAGGACGTCGGCGCCGCCGCGAAGACCCTGCAGGCCGAATACCGCGCACCCTTCCTGGCCCACGCCACGATGGAGCCGGTCAACTGCACCGCCCAGCTCAGGGACGGCAGGCTGAAACTGTGGACTTCGACCCAGGTGCCGAGCATCGCCGTGGAGATCGCGGCCAAGGTCGCCGGCGTCGACCGCGGCGACGTTTCGCTGGATGTGATGATGCTCGGCGGCGGCTTCGGCCGGCGCCTGGAAACCGACATGGTGGCGCAGGCGGTGGCCATCGCAAAGGCGCTGGATGGCCAGCCTGTGCAGCTGATCTGGACCCGCGAGGACGATATTACCCACGACGTCTACCGCCCGCAGGCGCTGGCGCGCTTCAGCGCGAAGCTGGACGCGAACGGCAAGCTGCTCGCCTGGGACAACAAGTCGGTCAGCGGCGCGATCGGCCACCAGTACTTCCCGCGCAATCTGGGCCTGCCCGGCATCGGTCCGGACAAGACCACGGCCGAGGGCGAGTACGACATGCAGTACGCGATCCCGAACCGCCTCATCGCCCACGTGATCGCGGACAGCCCGGTGGCGATCGGCTACTGGCGTTCGGTCGGCCACTCGCACAATGCCTTCTTCAAGGAGGGTTTCCTGGACGAGGTCGCGCATGCGGCCGGCAAGGACGGCGTGGCGTTCAGGCGCGAACTGCTGCGCGACCATCCGCGCCACCTGGCGGTGCTGGATGCCGCGCTGGCGCGCGCCGGCACGGCGCCCGAGGGCCGCGCGCACGGCGTGGCGGTGCACCAGTCCTTCGGCACCATCGTGGCGCAGGTGGCCGAGGTGTCGGTGCTGGAGAAGCAGATCCGCGTGCACCGCGTGGTGTGCGCGGTCGACTGCGGCATCGTCGTGAATCCGAACATCGTCGCCCAGCAGGTCGAGTCGGCGGTGGTGTTCGGGCTGTCGGCGGCCTTGGGCGGCGAGATCACGCTGAAGGACGGCCGCGTCCAGCAGAGCAATTTCGGCGACTATCCGGTGCTGCGCATGAACGAGGCGCCGGAGGTGGTAACCGTGATCATCCCGAGCATGGAGCCGCCTGAGGGCATGGGCGAGCCGGCCGTGCCGCCGGTGGCGCCGGCAGTGGCAAGTGCCGTGTTCAGGTTGACGGGGCAGCGGCTGCGCAGCTTGCCGCTGCGGCTCGCTTAAGAGTCGGCGTTCGCCAGCAGCGTGCGCAGATTCGCGTCCCGCTGCCAGGCCCGCCGTTCCTCGCTCGAGCCGGCCAGGCGCGCCAGCTCCTCCTCGGCCAGCGCCGCCTGCGCCTGCACCAGGCGGTCGGCCAGCAGCGGATCGGGCAGCATGGTGCCGAAGAAGGCGACCCTGTCACCGCGCTGCAACAGCAGGGTCGGGAAATTCTCGACGTCGAGGTCGCCGACCACGTCGGCCTGGTCTTCGATGTCGATCCAGACGAAGGTCTTGTCGGGGTGGCGCGCGGCCAGGCTGTCGAAGCCGGCGCGGTAGGACGAGCAGGTGCCGCACCAGGCGGCGCACAGGCAGGCGACCACCCATCCCTCGCCATCCAGGGCGGCGGCGAGCTGGTCGCGGTTGTCAAGATCGAGGAGCAGACTGGGCATGGGGCGGATTTTACGGCTTTTGGCCGGCAGGCGCCACGGGTTAAAATACGGCATGCCTATCATCCTTGCCATCGAAACCTCGTCCGAGCTGGCCTCCTGCGCGCTGTTCAATAGCGCAGCCACGCCAGCTGCGGTCCTTGCCCGCGACACCAGCGGTGTGCGCACCCATTCGCAATCCGTGCTGCCGATGGTGCAGGAACTGCTGCGCGAGGCCGGCCTCAGGCTGGCCGACTGCGATGCCATCGCCTTCGGTGCCGGCCCCGGCTCCTTCACCGGCGTGCGCACGGCCTGCGGCGTGGCCCAGGGCCTGGCCTTCGGCGCCGGCCTGCCGGTGCTGCCCATGGTGACTTTGGCGTCGATGGCCGAGGATTGCCGCACGCGCAGCGGCGCCACCGAGGTGCTGGCCGTGCTCGATGCGCGCATGAACGAAGTCTACTGGGCCCAGTACCGCTACGTCGACGGCGGCTGGATCGAGGTCGTGGCCCCGAGCCTGTCCGCGCCCCAGGACGTCGCGCCGCAGCCGGCAGGCGGCCTGGCCGCCTGCGGCAACGGCTTTGCCGCCTATCCGGAAGCGTTTGCCGGCAAGGACTTCGCCGCGAATGCCATCGCCGACATGCTGCCGCACGCGCGCGACATGGCCGTGCTGGGCGCGCGCGCGCTGGCCGCCGGCCTGGCCGTCCCGGCCGACCAGGCGCAGCCGATCTACCTGCGCAACAAGGTCGCCTACACCAGCGCCGAACGCCAGGCGATCAACGCGGCCAAGGCGGGCGGCTGATGGATGCATCGCTGACGCTGCGGCCGATGGTGGTCGCCGACATCGACGAGGTCCATGCGCTCGAACAGAGCGTGTTCCCGCATCCGTGGAGCCGCGCCAATTTCGTCGACTCGCTCGGCAGCGGCTACGATGCCTGGGTGCTGCGCGAGCCGGACGAGGGGGCGCTGGCGGGTTATTTCCTGCTCATGTACGCGGTCGACGAGGCGCACCTGCTGGACGTTGCCGTCAGCGGCGCGCGCCATGGCACCGGCCTGGGCCGCCTCCTGCTGGACCGCATCGCGGCGCGCTCGCGCGAGAAGGGCATGGCCTCGATCCTGCTCGAGGTGCGGCCCTCGAACGAGCGCGCGCTGCAGGTCTACGCACGCTACGGCTACACGCAGATCGGGCGCCGCAAGGGGTATTATCCAGCCCATGAGGGCAAGCGCGAGGACGCGATCGTGATGAGGTACGCACTATGAACGGATTCGCCGAGCGCGACGCCATCTTCCTGGCGGAGATGGGGATCGCGCCGCTGTGGCACTTGCGCGATGCGGGGCCGGCGGCGGTTGTGGAAGCGGTGGCCGAACCCGAGGCCGCAGCGTCGGCGCCTGCCGAGGCGGCGCCGGTGGCGATGCAGGCGCTTGCCGAGGATGCCTTCGCCGCGCCCGCCGCCGCGCCGGCCGTGGCGGAAGCACCGCCCCAGCCGCAAGCCCCGGGCCCGCGGCCGCTGCAACGTGTCGCCCAGTCGGTATCGGCGCTGGCGCCGGTCGCGCCCGAAGACCTGGCCTGGGACGACGCCGCGCTGCCGGCCGAAGCCACGCCCGAAGAGATCGCGCAGATGGACTGGGACCAGCTGGGCCTGGCGATCGCTTCCTGCCGCCGCTGCAGCGCCTGCCGCGACGGCCGCGCGCCGGTACCGGGCACGGGTGCGAAGACGGCGCGTTGGCTGGTGGCGGCCGGCG
>Ga0265798_10012267_pt1 | contig 10356 bp, 6 predicted proteins | sample P3T30metagenome_FD_192430 | JGI IMG/M metagenome (GOLD analysis project Ga0265798, IMG submission 192430) | Plant litter microbial communities from East Loma Ridge, Irvine, California - P3 T30 | ecosystem: Environmental > Terrestrial > Plant litter > Unclassified | place: USA: California...
AGGGATCGATGGCCGGGCGCGAATGGTTTTCCTTGGGGCCGCGCGACAATTGCGCGAACAGGCGATCGGCATTCCGGACCACTCCCAGGTGCAGATCGGGCGGCGCCAGCAGCACCTGGCCGGCAAGGATGGGCTCACCCTGGCGCGCATGCCGTACCGGCAGCGCCGAGACACGCTCCAGCAGCTGCGGCAGCTTGCTCTCGTGCGATCCGATGTGGGTAACGATGAGCAGCGCCGCCGGAAAATCCGGCGGCAAGCCGGCAAGGATGATTTTCAGGGCGTCGATGCTGCCGGCGGACCCGCCGATGACGAAGATTTTTGGCATGTGCGTGGCCTGGGGCGAATGCTCGCAGGGTAGCGTACATTGAAAAAAGCTGGCGCGGCAATCTGCGCCTCACGCGCCGGTCAAGGTGCCCGCTTCCTGGTGCGCAGCTGGCGCGGACCTTGCGCAATCACCCTGGCCGCCACCGCGTCCGGCACCAGCTCTTTTTTCAGCAGGGACAGCGCCCAGTCGGCGCCGAGCTGTCTTTCGATCTTTAATGCGGCCTCGACGATCGCATCGTGCACATGGTTCTTGCGCCGGCAAGACGCGGACGGCGTCTGCCCGGACGGGGCCGGGGCCGCCGCCGACGGGTCGCGCGGCGCTGTCTCGCGCTGCATCAGCTGCTCAGCAATATTTCGGGGGATGTTCTCGCGCTGGAGATACGCGATCGCATCCTCGACCCCCAGCATTTGCTTGTAGACCAGCGCCACTTCGATATGTTGCGACACAAGATTTTCACGGCGCGGGGTGCACGTCATAAAGAACTCCAGAGCAATCTGTCCGAGCGCCGATTATATGGCAGCGCAGCGACGGTTTGGTACGCTTCCCAAAAAAAACGCGCTTGTGCTTGAACGCAAGCTTGCGCGGCCGGCGGCGCTCAGGACTTGTCGCGGGCCCTTGATGAGCTCGCGCAGTCCGGTCTCGCCGCCGACGTCGCTGGCGTGGCCGGCGATCTCGCCATTGCCCTGCCGGGCGTGCATGTCGCCCAGGTGGAGGACGGCGCCGGGCGCAAACCCGGCTAGTTTTCCTCGCGCTTGCCGGCGCTATCGAGCAGGGAGCCGCGCACGCTGACCAGGATGCCGTGCAGCTGGGCCTCCTGTTCCGGCGTCAGGTGCGCCGCCGAGGCGACGCTCTTGCCCAACGCGTCCTGGCGCAGGCGGCGGCCGGCGTCGGTCAGGCCGACGCGCACCTGGCGCTCGTCGACGCTGTCGCGGCGGCGCCGCACGTAGCCCATGGCTTCGAGCTTCTTGAGGATCGGGGTGAGCGTGTTCGATTCCAGGAACAGCTTCTCGCCCAGGCTGGTGACGGTCTGGTCGTCCTCTTCCCACAGCGCGATGACGGCGATGTACTGGGTGTAGGTCAGGCCGAGTCGTTCCAGCAGCGGGCGGTAGGCCCGTCCCAGCGCCAGGTTGGTGGAGTAGAGGGCGAAGCACAGGTAGTCGGACAGCTTCTTGACGCCCGGATCGCCTGGCTTGACGTGGGTGGCCGGCTTCATCGATGGTCTCCTTGGATGCGGTGGCGAGGGCGCGGCGACAGCGGATTCGTATCGCGCCCGATTCTCTCACGGTGCGATTCGCGGCTCAAGCCGCGCGCGCCTCCGGGGCGCCCGGGCGCGCCGCCGCCGCACGGATGCGCCGGTCGGCCAGGACGGCGAGTCCGAAGGCCAGCGCGACCAGGGCGGCGGCCAGCAGGCCGACGTGGTGGGGCTCGAGCAGGGCGATACCGGCCGCGCCGAGCGCGCCGGCCGTCGAGACTCCGACGTAGAGCGCCGCCGAGTTCAGGCCGATCAGCAGCGGCGCGGCGGCGGGCGCCAGGCCGATCAGGCGGTGCTGCTGCGGCACCAGCAGGCCCCAGCCGAACACGGCCCAGACAACGATGGCCGGCAGCGCGCTCCACATATGGGCCGAACTCCACGGCATCAGCGCGAAATTGACGACGAGCACGGCCAGCACCACGAAGATGATGCGGCGGCTGCCGAAACGGTCGGTCAGGCGCCCCGAGACCAGGTTGCCGACCGTCGCGGCGAGGCCCCAGACCAGCAGCAGGCCGGCCAGCGTTTCCGCGGAACCGCCGGTGACGCGGTCGAACACCACGCCGATATAGGTGTACACCGCGAACCCGCCCGCATAGGCGAACAGGGTGGTAAGCAGGGTCAGCGCGACGCGCCCGTCCCGCAGCGGCGCCAGGCGCTGGCGCAGGGTCGCGGCGGGCAGGACCGGGATCGCGGGCAGCAGGGCCCACACGGCCAGGCCGGCCACGGCGCCGACGATACTGACGAACCACATGGTGGCGCGCCAGTCGCCCAGGGAGGCGATCAGGGTGCCGAGCGGCGCCCCCAGCGCGGTGGCGCTGGTCAGGCCGGCGATCACGATCGCCAGTGCGCTGGCGCGGCGCTCGGGCGCGACCAGCGAGGCCCCGGTGGCGGTCGCCGTCGGGCTGTACATGGCGGCGCCCAGGCCGGCGACCAGGCGGCTGGCCAGCACCCAGCCGATGGAGGGCGCCAGCGCCGTCATGACATTGCCGGCCACGAACACGGCCATGCCTGCCAGCAGCAGGCGCTTCCTGGGCCAGTGCGCAGCCAGCGCCGCCACCGTGGGCGACAACAGCGCATAGCTGAGCGCGTACAGCGTCACCATCTGGCCGGCGAGCGCGATCGAGACGTGCAGGGAGGCGGCGACCTGGGACAGGATGCCGGCGACGACGAAACTATCGGTACCGACGGCGAACATGCCGGCGGCGAGGGTGATCAGGCGACGATCCATGGGGATTCCTGGTGTGTTGGGCTGCGATTGAATCGCATGCGATCTAAAAGCTGGAGACATTACACCCTTCATCCTGCCAGGTCAATCGCTTGCGAGTAAATCGCATGCGATTCATATGGCGAAAAAAAACGCCCGCACGAGGCGGGCGCGAATCACGGAGAGGTGAGGGGAATCAGAACTTGTAGCGCAGGCCCGCCAGGAACTCGCGTCCGGTGACGTTGTTCACGACCACGCTGTTGCGCGCGCGGCTGATGAACTGGTCGTTTTCCTCGTTGGTCAGGTTCACGCCTTCGAGCGTGAATTCGAGGCGTTCGTTGAGCTTGTACGAGACCGACAGGTCGAGGTTGAAGGTGTCGTTCTTGCCTTCGACGTCGTTGTTGTTCTGGCCGGGCACGCGGGTGATGAAGGACGAGCGTTTCGATCCCGACAGGCGCGCGCTGAAGCGGCCGTCGTCGTAGTACACGGTCGCGTTCCAGGCTTTCGGCGACAGGTTCAGCAGGTCGTCGACGATGCGTTCGTTGCTGGTCGGGGACACCGCATACTCGATCTTCGAGCTCACCCTGGTGTAGTTCAGCAGGGTGCCGAAGTTGCGGCCCCAGCCCGGCAGGAAGGTGAAGGGTTGCTGGTAGTTCAGCTCGAAGCCTTTCAGCTTGCCGCCGTCGGTGTTCACCGGCGCCGTCACCTGGAATACTTCCTCGCCCGTGAAGTTGGACGGCAGCAGCGCCAGCGGCAGGCCGGTCTCGCGGAAGGGCACGTTGGTGCGCAGGCTCTGGATATAGGTGTCGATGTTCTTCTGGAACAGGCCCAGTCCCAGGAAGGCATTGCGGCCGAAGTAGTATTCGAAGCTGGTGTCGAAGGTCTTGGCGCGGAAGGGCTTCAGGGTCGGGTTGCCGGAGGTGATGGTCAGCACGCCGGTGGTGGCGATGGCGCCGCCCGGCGACAGGAAGCCCAGCTGCGGACGGGTCATCACCTTGGCCGCGCCGAAGCGCACGATGAAGTCGTTGGTGATGTTGGCCGCCAGGTTCAGCGCCGGCAGGGTGTCCGAGTATTCGTGGTCCACGCTCACCGCGGTGCCGCCGCCGGCGGCCTGGTAGCCGATCGCGTTCAGCTTGGTCTTCACGTAGCGCACGCCGAGGTTGCCGCGGGTCGGGATATTCCACAGCTCGTACTTGAACTCGCTCATCAGGAAGATGCCGTCGTCGCGCTCGCCCACCGTGCGGTTGTTGCCGCGCGCATTGCCGTTGGTAATCGAGGACAGGGTGAAGTCGCCCGGGCCGCCGGCCGGACCCGATTTCACGCAGTTGCAATAGATATCGTAGGCCTGGGCGATGGCCGCCAGGTTCGGCACCTGCCAGCCGGTGGCGTTCCCGGCCGGCATGTCGAAGTTGCCGCCGAAGCCGTTCAGGGTGCCGGTCAGGCCGCTCGATCCGGCCGGCGGCGCGAACACCGTGTCGTTCTGGTTCACGCGGCGGTATTCATAGGTGTCCGACTTGTATTTCTTGTAGCTCAGGCCGCCCTTGAAGCTGAGGTGCTCATTGGCTTCCCAGGCCAGGTCGAACTGGCCGACGTCGTTGACGTTGGTGGTGCCCTGCGGGCGGATGCGGACCTCGCTGGTGGTGGTGTTCGGCACCGAGGTCGGCTGGGTGCCGCCGGCCACCTGCGGCACGCCGACGATCTGCAGCGCGCCGTTCTGGGCGGCCGGATCGAAGGGGTAGCCGATTACCGGGCGGCGCCCGCCATTGCGGAAGTCCAGGGTGTAGCCGTTGACGTTCAGCGCATCGAGCGTCACGGTGGTCTGCACCGGATTGCGGAACCTGGAGTTGGCGCGGCCGACCTTGGCGTTCAGGCTCAGGGTGTCGCTCAGCTTGTGCTCGAGGGTCAGGGTCGGCTGGGTGAAGGTGGTGGAGAGTTCGTCGTAGCGCGATTCGGAGCGCACGTCGACGCCGTTGTACTTGCCGTACAGGAGGGCGCCGTTCGGCGCGTACTGCGCCTCGACCACGCTCATCTGCGGCTTGCCGCCCTGGCTGGCGGTGCGCGAGAACGAGATCGCCTCCAGGAAGTCTTCCTGGCGGGTGGCGTCGAGCTTCGAGTACAGCAGGTCGAAGGTCAGCAGGCTGCCGCTGCGCGGGCGCCACTGCACCGAGGCGGTCAGGCCGAGGCGGTCCTGGTCGTGGGTCAGGCGGCCGTAGCGCGGCAGGCGCGGGTGGAAGTTGGCCGGATTGCTGGCCTGGTTGTAGGCGTCGACGGCGCCCGCGGTGTTCGGCAGGCGCGGCACGCCCTGGGCCGCCGGGCCGCAGGTGGTGGCCGTCGAGTTGGCCGGATTGGCGCTCACGCCCTGCGGCGCGCACCAGCCGCCCGACGAAGGACCGTTATCCCAGCGCACCGTGCTGAAGCCGTCTTCCAGCACGCGCCGCTTCGAATAGGCGCCGGAGACCAGCACGCCCAGCTTGCGGTCGAAGAAGGTATTCGACAGCATGAAGGCCAGGCGCGGATCGGTCTTTTTCGCGCCGTCGTTGTACTTGGCCTTGGCCGCCACGGTGGCGTTGAAGCCCTTCAGGTCGAAGGGCCGCAGGGTCTGCAGGTCGACGGTGGCGCCGAGCGAGCCTTCGTCGATGTCCGCCGAGGAGCTCTTGCGCACCGTGAGAGAGCTGAACAGCTCGGAGGCGAACACATTGAAGTCGAAGCCGCGCGAACGGTTGGTGCCGCCCGAGCTGTCGGTGCCGCCGGTGGTGGCCAGGCCCTCGATGCCGTTGATGCGCACCCGGGTGAAATCCTGGCCCAGGCCGCGCACCGTGATGTTGCGGCCTTCGCCGGCGTCGCGGTCGATCACCACGCCGGGCACGCGCTGCAGCGACTCGGCCAGGTTCGTGTCCGGGAACTTGCCCATGTCTTCGGACTTGATCACGTCGACGATGCCGTTTTCCTGGCGCTTGGTGTTCAGCGCGCTTTCGAGCGAGGCGCGCAGGCCGGTCACGACCACCGACTGCGGCACCGGCCCGGCCTGGGCCGCGGTGGGCGTGCTCTGCGCATAGGCGGCGCCGATCGAAAGGGCGGACACCGAGGCGGTGCCGAGCAGGCACAGGGTGATCCGGCGTAGAGTGGCGCGCTGCTGGTATTGGTTCATTCTGTCTCCCATGCTTTTTATCGAGCGGGTAGGCTTTGGGCGCCCACCTCAACGGCATTTGTGATCTGGTCAGGCCAGTTTGTAAATATTATGCCAATTTTTGCAATTTTGGTCAGGCCAAATCAAATAAATTTTTAGATTGGCCTGACCTGAAGGAGAGCGCTATGCTGCTTGGGTAGCGAGGGCGCCGCCGTAGCGCTTGCCGCCGATGAGGACCTTGTCGAGCACGATGCCGCTGGCGTTGTGGATGAACCACGGTTGCGCGCCGTTGCGCGGCGTGCCGAAGTCCGAATCGGCAATGCGCACGCGCGTGATCGGCAGCACCGGCGTGCCGGCGGGGCCGTTGAAGCTGCCGGCCACCGGGCCGAGCAGCACCAGCGCCTGGTAGCAGGAGTAATGGCCGGCGCCGGTATCGACGTTGCCGGCGTGGATGCCGCGGATGTCGATGTCGGAGACCTGGGGCGGCCGCGTGCGCACCGCGTCGTCGCCTGGCATGTAGTCGCAGTCGATGGTGACGATGGCGCCGGCCGTGGAGGCCACCGGCGCGGACGGCGCGCTGCTGCCTGCCAGGGGCTTGTACCAGGCCGGCTTGGTCTGCACGCCGTTCGGGATGTTCACGTCGCGCACGTACAGGTGGCGCAGGAAGCCGCCGCGGTTCATATTCGTCTTGAGCCGGATCGCGGTGTTCAGCGGGTCGCTTTGCCAGTGCAGGTTGCGCATCTCGAGCCGGCGCGCGTACACGTGCTCGATCCCGCCCGCCATCTCGCTGCCGAGGGTGACGCCGCCATGGCCGCTGTTCATCACGCAGTCCTGGATCAGGATGTCGCGCGTCGGGCCGTGGCCGGTGTCGCGGTTCTTGCCGGCCTTGATGGCGATGCAGTCGTCGCCGGTATTGAAGGTGCAGGCATCGACCAGCACGTTCTCGCAGGCTTCCGGATCGAAGCCGTCGCTGTTCGGCCCCAGGCTTTCCATGTTCACGCGCCGGATCGCCAGGTCGCGGCAGGCCACCGGATGGTGCAGCCAGAACGGCGCGGCGTTCACCTGGTAGCCCTGCAGCAGCACCTCGCGGCAGTCGATCAGTTCGATCATGCAGGGGCGCAGGAAATGGCCGCGGCCGAACACGCGCTCGTCGACCGGCACGCCGGCCTCGGACAGCGCCGGGAGGTAGCGCGCGTCGGCCTGCCAGCGCCGGCCTTCGCCTTCGATGCGCGCGCGCAGGCCGGCGTCGAGGCCGGGCGCAAGCCGTTCGAGCGGCGCGTTGGCCGGATTCGGCGCGACCTCGGTGCGCGTGCGCGCCGGGCTGCCGCGGCCCTTCCAGTCCCACCAGCATTCATCCGGCTTGCCCTCGAAGGGCACGCCGCCCTGGCCGTTCAGGATGCTGGTCCAGTCCTCTCCGGTGAGGGCGATGTTGCGCTGGCCGTGGGCGTAGACCATCGGCGAATAGTTCAGGCAATCGTTGCCCTGCCAGCGCGACAGCACCAGCCGGCCGTTCGGGCCGCAGTCGTGGGCGCCGTCGCGCGCATAGTGTTCCGGGTTGGCCGAGAAGTGAACGCGCGCGCCGGCGGCCAGGTGCACATGGACGTTCGAGCGCAGCACGACCGGGCCGGCGCAGTACCAGTCGCCGGCCGGCACCAGCACCCGTCCGCCGCCCCTGGCCTGGCAGGCGGCGATGGCCGCGGCGATGGCCGGGTGGCTGTCGGGAGCGCCGGGCGCCGGCGTGCGCAGGCGGCCCCGCACCAGCGAGGCCACCTGGCCGTCCACCTCCCTCATCGCGCAGGGCCGGGCGCCGAAGTCCGTGATCGGGAAATCCTCGGCGCGAAAGCGCAGCGGCGTGGCGAAGCGCGCGGCGATGCGTTCGGCGCGCTCCCAGGGATCGGCCGCGGCGCGCACCGCGCCGCTCGCCAGTAGAAACGCGGCGGGGAAGGCGCGCAGCAGCGCGCGGCGGCCCGGCGAAAAGCGGCCGAGGGCTTGCATGATGCGCGGCTTCATGGCTGGCGCGCCAGGCTCACCCGCACCGGATCGCCGGCGCGCGCAGCGGCATCGCGCACCACGCGCTCCCACTGTTCGCGCGTGGCGACGTCGCCGGCGCGGCTCCAGGCGCCGCCGGCGTAATAGGTGAAGGGCTTGCCCGGCACCACCTTGGCGACGATGAGTTCATTCAGCGCGTCCTCCGCGAAGCCTTCGGCGCCCGGCATCACCACCGCGGTGCCGAATGCGCCGTTGCTGGCCTGCTCGACCCATTGCAGCAGCACGGCGCCTTCGCGTCCCACCGCGATCTTCGGCTGCTGGCCCTTGTCGGCCGGGGTCTTGTTCAGGCCCGCGGCGACCGTCAGCGGCGCCGCGCCCTCGGCCTGGAAAGTACTATCGATGCGGTCGAGGTAATGGCCGGCGTCGACCGTGAAGCGCTTGGTCTCGCTGACCTGGCGCCCGGCCGCGTCCCAGGCCGCATACGTCAGCTCGAACACGGCGCGTACCGGGCCGTTGGCCAGCACCTTCCAGCCGCTGTAGTTGGTGCTGGTGTAGAGCCGGCCGCCGTCCCACACGCCGCTGCCGCCGGCGCCGCGCGACTTGCCGACGTTGTACATGTCCATGCCCTCGCCCTCGTCCTTGTGGTAATGGTCATGGCCCTTGTTGTACCAGCGGTCGACGATGGGGTAGGGCACGCGCTTGAACCACAGGTCGAGTCCACTCGTGACCAGCACTTCCTTGCCGCTGCCGGCCGGCGCCGGCGCCGCCAGCGCGGGGCCGTAGGTGCGGTGCGCCACCTTGTCGTTCTCCCAGGCGAAATCGTCCAGGCGTTCCGGCACCTGGCGCGCGAAAGCCTGCACCGGGAAGGGCGGGGCCAGGGTGTCGATGCGCTCGACGCTGAAGCCGGCCTCTTTCTCGCCCGGCCTGAAGCTGTACTGGAACAGCAGCTCGCCATAGGCGATGCCGGCGTTCTTCGGATCCTTGGCCTGCGGCGCCACGTTGGTCACCTGGTGCGCCAGCACGCGGCCGCCGGCATCCTTCACCGCGATCTTCTGGACCAGGGCGCCGGGCAGGGCGGCGTTCACCTCGCTCCAGGGAATCGCGATGGTCTCGGACGGCCGGGCGATGGCAAGGTCGTGCCGGACCGTGACGGCCAGGCGCTCGGCCTGGGCGGCCGGCGCGGCCAGCATGGCGGCGAGTAGTAGTCGTTTCATGCTGTCCCCTTCAGTGATGTTCGCGGTAATCGGTCTGCCCGCCCTTGGGCAGGTAGTGGTAGGTGCGCACCTTGTGCTGGACCTCGAAGGCCGGGTTGTTCACCAGCCGGATGATCTCGGCACCGGCCAGCAGGGTCGGGCCGTAGCCGTGCAGGGCGTCGACACTGGTCGGGCGGTGGTAGTAATAGACCATGTCGCCGGCCAGGGTGGTGCCGACGCAGGTGCCCTCTACCTGGCCCTTGCCGTTGATGCGGGTCGACAGGCCCGCCCAGCCGGCCTGCGCGATCGAGCCGTAGGTGGTGGCCGGGATCCAGCCCTGGTTGACCGCGTGCGCGATCACATAGGTGAACATGGCGCTGGCCGAGGTCTCCAGATAGGAATCGTTCCGGTCCAGCATCTGGTGCCACAGGCCGCTGCCCGACTGCAGTTCGGCCACGCCCTTGATCCCGGCGCGCAGCTGGGCCAGCACCTGCGGGTAGCCCGGGTGGTCCCTGGGCAGCACGTCGAGCAGGTCTGACATGGCCAGCAGCGCCCAGCCGTTGGCGCGCGCCCAGTAGAAGCGCGGGACGTCGGGCGCGTTGGCGTGCCAGCCGTGGGTGTACAGGCCGAGCTGCGGGTTGAACATGCGGCTCGACATGCCCTGCACGTTCCTGACGGCGTCGTCGAAGTGTTCGCGCTTGCCGCTCAGGCGTCCCATCTCGGCCAGCGCCGGAATGCTCATGTACATATCGTCGGCCCACAGCGACACTTCCTGCGGACGCTTGCGCGCCATGGTGCCGTCGGGCAGGCGGAACTGGCGCCTGGCGACCCAGTCGCTGCAGCTGTCGATCATGGGTTGCAGGTCGGGGCCGACTCTTTCCAGGCGCGCGCGGATCAGGGCCGCGCACATCGAGCCGCTGTCGTCGAGGGCGCGCGGGTCCAGGAAGCGCGAGAAGCTGTTGGCGCGTTCGAGGTGGAAGCGCTGTTCCTGGGCGCGGAAATAGGGCAGGGTCTGCGCGAAGAAGGCGAAGTGGCGCCGCGTCATGGCGCTGAAGCCGGCATCGCCCGTCGCCGCGGCAGCTTTCAGCAGGCCCGAATGCACCACGCCCATCTCGTAGACCAGCAGGCCATAGTCGCCGGCGCTGCGCTCGAACACGGCGTCGGCGTTGGGCGTCTTGAGGTCGGTGACCGGCTGGCCGCTGCGCTTGTCGACGATGCGGGTCGGCGTGGCGCCGTCGAGGAAGGCGCGGATCGAACGCAACTGGG
>Ga0265798_10012271_pt1 | contig 10354 bp, 10 predicted proteins | sample P3T30metagenome_FD_192430 | JGI IMG/M metagenome (GOLD analysis project Ga0265798, IMG submission 192430) | Plant litter microbial communities from East Loma Ridge, Irvine, California - P3 T30 | ecosystem: Environmental > Terrestrial > Plant litter > Unclassified | place: USA: California...
CGAACTTCTACCAGAACCACCGCCGCTACGTCAAGTCCGTCGATATCCAACAACTCAAGGGTGATGCCCGCAGTGCCAGCGACCTCAGCTCGGGCGACTGCTCGCCGCTGGACGTAGACTCCGAGACGGGCAAGCCGTACTACCCCTGCGGTCTCATCGCGAACTCCATGTTCAACGACACATTCAGCCAGTTGACGCTTGCCAACCCCGCGGGTGGAACGAATGCCGGTGGCCAGAACTACACCATGACTGTGGAGGGAACTTCATGGAGCCACGAGGGTGATCTCTACGGCGAGACAAAGTACAAGCCTGAGGATGTTATCCCACCACCGAATTGGCAGGAACAATACGAGAACGGCCGTTACGGCGATAAGCTGCCGAACTTGCATACCTGGGAGCAATTCCAGGTCTGGATGCGAACAGCCGGTCTGCCTACGTTCAGTAAATTGTACCAGCGCAACGACAAGGATGTTTTGACTGCTGGTACTTATCGTCTCAAGATCTATGACCGTATGTTCTCTCCTTCCCTCTTCCTCTCCCTACAAATCCCACTAACCACCCCCAGGCTACCCCGTCGACAAATACAGCGGCACAAAATCCATCCTCATCTCCACGCGCACCGTCATGGGCGGCAAAAACCCCTTCCTCGGCATCGCATACCTCGTTGTCGGCGGCATTTGCATCTTGCTCGGAGCGGTGTTCCTGGCTACGCATTTGATCAAGCCGAGGAAGTTGGGGGATCATACGTATTTGACTTGGAATAATGATCAGCCTAGTAGTGCTACTACGACGGGGAGGGCTGGTGGTGCGTAGATTATGGGGATGGGATGAGTAGGATGTTTTGTACGTGTTGTTTGGCCTGGTATCGTACTGTACGTATATCATAAGCTTTCGATTGGGCGATTTTGGGCGTTTGGGAGTTTTGAGAGCGTAGGGACTAGAGTATAGTCGTTTTTTATTGAGACTATCCAAATTTCATCTTATCACATTCGAAAGTCCCCAGGCCTTGTCACGTACTAATCAACTCGCAAGAAGTGGTGCCACACATCAAGAAGAGCTTGGATAGCACGACAGGCGTCAATGAGCAAGATGGTAACCATATTAGATCCACGTTCAGCATCAAAATGATACCACCCCTCCATTCAAGCTTGCGACATGCCACCTTCAAGAAATAGCAACTGTCTTCTATGTACACATCCCTAACTCCACCACCTTCTAACAGCTCGTCTTCCCGCCGCTGACACTGCACGCAGCACCACCCTTGCATACCTACCCCTCAAGTCAGCACACCACTTACACCGGCTACAGGTCTCGTCGAGGCTAGACTTACGTTCTTGCACGCATACCATGTTTTGCCATCGGCGCAGCAGCCCGTCTTAGACGGGCAGTATCCCCATTGGTTGTTGGGGTCGCTGCCTTCGGACAGCTGGGCGTGGTTTGTGGTGAAGTGCTCGTCGTGGTCGAAACATTGCTGGGGGTTGGATGTTAGTTGGGTGGATGGGTATGGAGACGGGGGGATGGGGATGGGGATGGGGGAGGGGGTAAGGGGTCATGGGGGATGGGAGGGAGATGTACCCAGGCGGAGACGGAGGCCGTGGCGGTGAAGAGGAGGATGAGAGCGGAGATCTGCATTGTGCTGGCGTGTGAGAGTTAGAAGATGCCTCTCTTTGTGATATTGACGTTCAGGTTGGCGCAGGATGAGGAGGAAGGCAGTGGACAAAGCCCTTCTTATCAACCTTGAACGACAGCCATGTTGACCATTTTCTTGCATCCGCGACTCAGATTTAGCCACGATGTAAATGAATAGATTGCAATCGCCTCATCACGAGACGAGCGAGAACGCACGAAGAACTTGCTTCGGTGAGTCCTGATCTGCTCAGGTCCCTCTCGTATCTGGGAACAGCAAGTGTCGGCCCGTACCCCTGTTTTGAACCAACCTCCGCATGTTTGAGTCCAGCGAAGGCACGAAACGAAACAAGCTCACGATATCTCCACCTCCGCACTTGGCTTCAAAAGCTTTTTTTCATGCTTGGTTTTGTTGGTGTCGCTTTCGAATATGTATTGCTGACGCTTTCTCAGCCTCGTCTCCTAGATCTCTATCTCACCGCTCTTACCTACACTGTGTCCCTCGCTCGCTTCCTCGACTACCATTTCGCACATCCTCCTTCCCACTATGAAACTTCGGAGCGTTTACCCAATAGCAACTCGACATCAACTTGATAGATCCCTCCAAGCGAGGCAGCCTAGACTGTACGCAGTAGCTGCACGGCGTAATGCGCGGTTCGGCGTCGGCGTAATGCGCAGAGGGCTAATTTCACGACGCGTGTTTCTGCACGAGGTGGGATTCCACCAGTAGAGATGGAAGTTCGAGCGATATGGAAGAGGAGTTGTCGTTGAGGAGGGAACGAAGGGATTGTGCTATCGATGAAGAGGAAGGATCAATTAGGGTGGCAGGTGCGCTGCAGGCTACCTAGGTATGTTGTGTAATAATGAAAGTTGTCGGCACTGCAAGAAAACAGATTCTTCTAGATCCTGGAAATTCATTCACATTGACCTCAGTACCAGAGTATATACGCAATTCGTCTTCCACGTGGGATCTTGGTGGCCGCCCGGGGCGGGACACTTGGAAGTACGTGATTCTACAAGCGCCATTCGCGAGCCAACTCGTCGCGGTCAGGACGTCGTGGAGTGTCAGTGTGCTGGCATGACCATGACTTCTTGGTTCTTGTGGCGTTTTGTTCTGCTGAGCCTGCTGTACAGAATGATATCAGGGTCGGAGGTCCACCGGTGCGGGAGGACACACTAACACGTGACGAGCCTTGGCATCTCAGGAGGGCTTCGACTGTGTTCACGGTCGGAGCTCATAACATGAGCGCGCTCATGCGCTCCCATGGAGAACAACAATTCGCGCATCATGCTGTTCACATATTCAGTCGCGTCTCTAATTCCTTTTGTCTCTCGCATGTCGCCGTCGCACGAAGATGATTTCTCAGCCTTGCCCCGCCTTACGCCACGCTGCAGGCGGGCTGTGCCATCAGCATTGGGTGGGGGATGAGGCCGCAGCCTGTCCCAAAAGCTCAGCTTTCGGATACCAGCCCTTCTTACTTCTTCTGCCACGTAGCAAGCTGCTGTTAATACTTGCAAGAAGCCCATTACTACTATCGCGTCTACCAGCCCGACTTTGCACTACACCTAAGCCTACTGACTACGACATTCACGCCACATGAGCGAGCGGCCCCATTACGATGCGCCAGTGAGACCTTTGGAAGCCATCCATCCCCACCTACAACATTTCGCGCGCCGACGGACCGTTCAGCGACTAGCGGAAGGGAATATCTGGAAGAAGTCTTCGATAACAGGGAAGACTCTTCCTGATTAGCCAACCGCTGCGCGCTGTTGGCTCCCTCTGAACACATTCAGGGCCTTCGAGAGTTCCTGCCATCGCTTGCGTGCGCATGCAGATACAGTCACCTCACAATGCGGTTGATTCATGCGACAAGCGATGGAGGTTTCGCATTGAAGGAGTTTGGCGAGGAAGTTCCCGAATACGCCATCCTCTCACATACCTGGGGGATGGACGAGGTGTCCTTCGGAGATATCACAAAGCTCAGCAGTGTATCCGATAGTGAGGTCGAGACCGAAGCGATGGCAAAGAAAGGAGGGGGCTGGGACAAGATCCGCTTCTGCGCACAACAGGCAAAGAGAGACGGTTTAGAATATCTCTGGGTAGACACGTGTTGCATCGATAAGAGCAACGGCGTGGAGCTCACTCAGGCAATTAACTCGATGTTTTACTGGTACCAAAACTCGCGAAAGTGCTACGTCTTCCTTTCAGACATCGAAGGCAAGTCTCCAGAGGGAGACAGCCGGCCGGCATCGGAATGGAAGGCTGCATTCAGGGCGAGCAGATGGTTCACCAGAGGCTGGACGCTCCAGGAGCTTATCGCCCCGCACATCGTCGAATTCTTTTCATATGACGGAGTACTGCTAGGTGACAAAGACATCCTCAAGCAGACTATACATGAGATTACAGGCATCCCTGTTCACGCTCTGTCAGGAAGTGACTTGACGAATTTCAGTGTCAACGAGCGCTTCTCGTGGACAAAAGCTCGCTACACGACACTCGATGAGGATATTGTGTACTCCATGTTAGGTATGTTCGGGTGCCAACTCCCACTGATATATGGTGAAGGCAGAGAAAGAGCATCCCATCGACTAAAAAGTCAGATTGCGAGAGAGGTTGAGGTACGTAGATGGCTTAAAGCGCCCAACCCATCCGCGAATCACCACAAAGCGTACAAGCAGCGACAGGCTGAGACCGGGCTCTGGCTGCTACAAAGTGAGAAGTTCAAGAGATGGAGAGAGGCAGCGGCGTCGAAAATATGGCTTCATGGAATTCCAGGATGTGGAAAGACTGTTCTCAGCTCTATTATCATTGAGCACCTGCTGCATCACTACCACAACGACGCTACTGTGGCGACGGTTTATTTCTATTTCGACTTCAACGAGGCAAAAAAACGAGACCCGGAGTTGATGTTTCATTCCTTACTCCGTCAACTCCTGGATCAGGGGCGCGTAGTACCAGATAACTTCTACACGCTGTTCTCGTCGTGCGGGAACGGTCAACAACAGCCATCACTGTCAGTACTTCTGATCATGGCACGACAGTGGATGCGACACTTTACGCATGTCTACATCGTCCTTGATGCGCTCGATGAGTGTAACCAGCTTCCGGAATTGATGGACATACTTCAGAAAATGGCGGAATGGCAGCTCAACAACGTACATCTGCTTATGACCAGCCGGAGAGAACGTGGTATCCAGATGCCCTTGGAGAGTCTCGTCTCGGAGGATAGCATCGTTTGCGTTGAGAGGGGCATGGTGGATAACGACATACTAGAATACGTTAAGAAAAGGCTGCCTAATGAACCTCGGTTATCAAGATTGGGTAATGGGATGGAGCAAGAAATTGAGACAGCAATTATGAATAGGGCTCAGGGGATGTATGCACGTCATGGCCCCATCCGCTTAGCCCAGGCTAATGCTATCGTAGGTTCAGAATGGCCGTATGTCAACTTGACACGCTGGCCAGGTGTACCACTAAACGGCAGCTGCGTCGGTCACTAGCTACTTTGCCAAGGACGCTGGACGAGACATATGACCGGATTCTTACCACCATAGAAAAAGAGCACCGCGTAGTGGTTATTCAAATTCTACAGTGGCTAAGCTTCTGTGCCAGGCCGCTCTCTCCAGGAGAATGTGCCGAAGTCGCGGCCATTGATGTTGCAAACGAACCTGTATTTGATCAAGATGACGTGCTAGCAGCCCCATTGGAAGCATCGGATATCTGCGACAGTCTAGTCACCATCTCAACGGACAAGGCAGAAGGAGGTTCAATGCCAGGCCAAGAGATCGTTACGTTAGCACATCACTCGATTCGGGAGTACCTTGTGTCAGACAGAATCAAGGAAAGCTCGGCAAGTCAGTACAGTCTGCGAGAGATTGAATGTCAAGTAGCAATAGCGAAAGGTTGTCTGGGGTATCTGAACCAGATCCCGCGGCCAGCCTCTGACGATGTTCTCAGGACCTCGGCGCTTGCACTCTATGCGGCGAAGTTCTGGGCTCACCATCTCCAGCGAACTGGCGATGAGATGAAAGAGGTGAGCAGACTTGCGATGAGTCTATTATCGTCGAATAATCCTGCGTATCTCATGTGGCTTCGGTTGCATGACCCGGACGATCCTTCAAGACGTCCAGACTTCAGCATCCAGCTCGAAAGTGTAGCAGAACCGCTTTATTACGGGGCTTTAATGGGCTTCGTATGGATTGTCGAGTCTCTTATGGAACAGGGCGCCGATGTCAACGCAGATGGCGGCAAGTTTGGTACTGCGCTGCAGGCGGCTTCAGCAAAAGGCCACCAGAGCATAGTGGAGATCCTGATCAAAGCCGGCGCCGATATCAATGCCTGGGGTGGAAAGCACGGCAACGCCCTTCATTCAGCTTTAGCTGAGAGCCACGTCGGAGTAGTAAAGCTTCTTGTCGAAGCAGGCGCCGACGTGAATACTCCAGGCGGAGAGTACACCAGCGCACTCCAGGCAGCTTCACATAAGGGGCACGAGGCAGTGATCGAGATTCTCGTCAATGCAGGCGCAGAAATAGATGCCCCCGGCGAAAAGTACGGCACTCCACTGCAAGCGGCTTCACTTGGAGGCTACAGTCAGATAGTCAAGTTTCTACTTGAATGCGGCGCCTACGTGGGTGCTTCTGGCGGAGAGCACGGCAGCTCACTACAGGCGGCTTCAGCTGGAGGCCATGAACAGATAGTCAGGATGCTGCTTGATAGGGACCCCGGAATCAACGCGCAGGATGGACGTTATATCGGTGCATTACAGGCGGCTGAGGAAAACGGAAACTCCGATGTTACAAAACTTCTGCTCGATGTCATCCACGTCCATGGTGGACTGAGGACTGCGCCGACCGATTCTGGCTATGCCTCGCAAAAGCAAGGAGAGAGTTTGGACGCTGGATCGATACAAAATTCCGAACTCCCAAGGGTGTCTTATCCCGAGGAAGATAAGGGCATACAAGTAGGAGAAACAGACGATATCTGGTCTGTAGCATCTGACCGCGAGAGTATCGGATCTAAAATCGCAACGAACAGGTCAAGGGTGGAACTTCTCGCAATCAAGCATCTGGCTTCGTTTTTCTCTCAACTAGAAGACCTGCGTTCCCTACACGAACTGGTGATTCAAAAGATGGAAAGAACAAGGTTCACGCAGAATTACAGAAGGATCCTCAAGTTTTACTATCGGAGACTACAGCCAGAGGCAGAGACCGATGCCGAGAAACAGATTACCAAAGTTCTTCGATCCAGGCGCAACAGAGAAAGTATAGCAAGCGGAATTGCGGATTACTTACAGCCTGTTGACGAGGAGGAAGCAAGATCATTAGCTGACATCGCGGAAATGTCAGCTGAAAGACAGTATCTCGATGATTATCTTGGCGATTGGCTGAAACAAGATGGTGGCCCATCAGATGAGGCCGTTCAGGAACTTATCCCTGATGACCAGTGTTCAGAGCCCAGCGACAGTGATAGCGGACTTGAAGACGATTCTGAAGCCGACTACATGAATATCAGTCGGGTACAAAGGTTCCTGCAGCAAGGCTCCGCGTTCCGCAGTCTCGTACTGGACATAAGACTCTTGATGTTACCGGGTCCTCTCCGCGACATAGTTGAGACAACACCAACGAGTTCGATACAGATCTTGGCCGAGAGCGACAATACTTGGGCGAACAGGACCAAGGCGTCTGTGGAGACATATACTGGGGGGCTCGAATGGGATTGGTGGCCCTTAGCACCCCGAATGCCAAGCTTGGACGTCGGGGAACGCTGTTTACAGTGGAAAGTAGGTGGCCTATCGCACTACATGAGACATTTCGTTCTAAGCTGATCGTAACAGTTGGGTAGGAGGACGTTGTTCGTGAAGATACCCCATGATCAAGCGGATGCCTTGCGCGAAATCATGAAGAGAACTGGCGAGCATCCACCCAAATGCCTTTGTTGTGTAGGCGCATCACGAAAGGCATCGGGCGTGACGATTGGGAGCACTTCGAGGCGCGCCTTCAACTTACTATGGAACAACAAATACAAAAGCGCTGCTTCAGGTGGTGCCTCCTCAAAAGCAGCTAGGACCTATACGCCAGTGGCCTCATCCTCCTCCACAACGCCTACTCCAGGAGGCACAGACTCAAATAGCGGGGTCATCGACAATGCTGGAAATATCAATATTCCCCAGACACAAGCATATCACGCGACATCGGGATCTACAACACCACCGACGGCGTCCAAGCGCGTCATCTTTGGAGTCCAGGGTGTGCGCAGATCTCTCGAGATTGAACAGCTCAGCATAATGGACGACACGAATGATCAGATGTTCTTCTCACAACTCAAAACCCAATACAAGAAGCACCGTTCGTATTTCGGGAGATTTCTGTCACCCTTCCGGTTTCGGCATTGCAACTTCGTGAAAGTAGGCCTTCTAAAACCATCATACCAAGCTTGAAAACTAATCTTACTAGTTCCAGAGACTCAACGTCAATCGCGTCTTTTCATGCGGTGAGGGCCAGCCAGACACTAGCGGATGTGCTAATGACTACGATTACTCACCCCGACATCCGACGGCAAAGATACCACTGATAGATCCGAAACTGTTCGCAGTCTGCCTAGAATCTTGCGACGAAGAGTGCATATGGTCTATCTTTGGGCCACGACTGCATGATTGCTATCAACTGTCGCCTTACATGAGCAGGTTGGCATGCATACCAAAGAAGAAGAGCGAGTTTGATGTACAGTCGGGGCAAGACATTGACGATGTGGCATGGGGTATCGAGGCTGACTACGCGCTTTCATTTTTTGTTCTTCTTATTTACCATCTCATTCCGATTTTGTCAGGTGTTGCGTACTGGATATGGCACCAGACAACTCATCCAGGCGATTGGCAGAACGCTTCAGTCTTGAGCATGACTATACTGACTGGCATGGCAGTCTTTTGGGTGCCATTCGCGTATATAAACGGCTCTCAGCTACGCGCTGGGAGTCGTTAAGATACAAAAGTGTTCGAAAGAACGAATACATTCCTCTCTTCCCCAACATCCCCTCATCCCTCCCCCTACTCATCATCCCTCATCCAAGCTATCTCCATCGGCTTTCTCGGCGACGGCCTCAAACACACCTCCAAATCCCTCCGCAACCACGCAACATCCTAAATTCCCTTCGCAACAACATACGTCCAGAGGCCGTACAGGACAAAATTTACGACCGATGTAGTATCCACATTTCCATGCCAGTAGTGGCTGATGAAGACCTTGAAATCCCGAAGAAAGGTTAGGATGTAGATGGCGAGGATGAACAAGAAGAGATATGGGGGTGTGGTAAATTGGGAGGGGTGGTAATAGTTGTGTGCCATGTGTGTCATGGTGCGTTGGGGTGAGAGCTTTTATGTGGCGAAAGTTTGCCTGGGAGCAAATGAAGTGGTGTGAGTGCTTGTCTTGGACTGTCTTGGATTGCCCAAGAAAGTTGTTTTTGCATGCGGGCAGAAATTGCGAGAAGGATGTACCAGCCTTCGTCCCGAATTGTCCAGCAAACTCCTACCTCCGCAACTTGACCTTCCCCTTCGCCAGCGCATTCAAATGATACTGACTCCCCATCCCAATCGGCCTCCCCTCCCACTCCTCCCTCCAAAACCTATCCACAACACCCAACTGCGGATCACCCCGATCATAAAGCGTCGTCTCCCTCATCAGATCCCAATGCTCCGCCTTCTTCCATCTCAGCAACATAGGCTTCAGCAGCCTCCCCGTGATATTCTTGTTCCGACACGTCGTCGCAAAGTCTTCGATCTGGCCGTCGAACCACTCGAGCGACGGATCGGCGGGCTGCCAGACAGACATGGACTCTAGAGCTGGCCAGAAGTCGAGGAGGGAGAGGGAGGCTTGGAACATGTAGGATACGTCCATGCGGGCGTTCATCAGGCACTGCACTTCCTGTTTTGACTCTTCAAATGTGAGGCCGTTGGGTAGGATGGAGGAGTCGAACGGAAAGGGGAGTTGGGCGTGCGAGAGATCGGGGCGTAGCGTGAGATGGCGAAGGTTTGGCGGAAATAGAGGATAAATATCCTTGGTGATGGAAAAGTCGACGTCGCCAGTGAGGAAGGGGAAGGCGACCTCCAGGGTATGTAGTTCGGTGAAGTCGGTGAGATCAAGGAAGCCGCAGAGTCTATCGCCAATGCGGGGTTGGGCGAAGAAGAAGGCGTCTGGGTCGGAGTATTCCGCGGTGAGGACTAGGACTTCTAGGGTGGATTGCAGGGGCCTCAGGTGCTCATTCCAAGCGTCGACCATGAGCAGATCCCCTCGTTGAGTAGTCTGTGCCTGTGCGTTGAAGTAGGAGTCGTACGTAAGAGACCTTAGCTTTGGCGTGCATTGGAACAACGACTTCAGACCCCGGTTAAAGGCACCCGAGTGTCGAAATACCAACGTAGTGATGTTAGTAGCTGTCGGAAAGGCTATCAGTGAGTGTGATATAGCCACACCATGTGCATGCGACTGCCCGCCGAGATTGAAAAGTTCGAGTTTCTCAATGCCCGGAATGTTTAGAAAGTGGCCGATCGGATTGCGGTTGTTGTCTCCGGGATACCAGACCCCAGTCTTGCGATCAACCATGAGAGATACTTCTTTGATGGATGAGAGGCGATCAAGAAGAACTTGCGATGGATAGCGCCGGTTCCAGAGAGTCCCGGGGTCGAGATTACGGAGGACATTGTGGAGGTGGTCGAAGGTGGCCTGCTTGTAATCTGCT
>Ga0265798_10012272_pt1 | contig 10354 bp, 10 predicted proteins | sample P3T30metagenome_FD_192430 | JGI IMG/M metagenome (GOLD analysis project Ga0265798, IMG submission 192430) | Plant litter microbial communities from East Loma Ridge, Irvine, California - P3 T30 | ecosystem: Environmental > Terrestrial > Plant litter > Unclassified | place: USA: California...
TGAGCACGCGGTGCTACGGCGCAGGAAGTGGGAAGAGATGAAGGGGAGGGAGAGGGAGTGGCTGGAGAGAAAGGAGGTTGTTAGGAAGGGGGTTTGGAAGAAGTTGGTTGGGGTGTCGAAGGGGGGGAGGAGGGAGGTTAGGGAGGAGATTGTTCAGGTTGACATCAAGGGCGAAGGCAGACGAGAATGATTTGGCGAGAGAATGGTTAGGTACTGAAGAATAGCGAGGCTGTGAGTACCGTCCACTTTTACTTCTTCTCCATGTAAAAGAGTCACTAGGGCTGGACTTGGGTCATAGACGCTCCAAGGCACGGGGTGCATGATAGGGTCTTTTCGAGGTTACTGGGGTGTGGAAAGATGTGTTTGAGGAGGTCGGGCTTGTTCTTTTGGGAGTAGAATTTGGAGTGTGTTTTTGATGTATGGGATGAGGTAGTTGGTGATGTAGAGGGGAGGTAGGAGAGAAGTCTCGGGCGGCGGTTGTTGACGTCGCCCGTGTCGTCGACGTCTATGTCGTTGCTGTCCGCTCCCATCTATTTCATTCCAGCGTTCGCTTATTTGACACTTCAAATTTTGTTGTTGTTTATTGCGAACGCAGCGGTAAAGGAAGGCGTGGAAAGAGAACCTTGGGCTTTGAAGACGAACGATGCGGCGTACCGCAGATGAGAACAAAGCGGCAGTTTGTACCGTGGCACGCTGCGCTTAGTTATGAAGACGCATAACGACACACACTAAAAGCCTCCTCGCAATAATGGAACAGCAGATAGGATATAAGAAATTTAAGCTGTGGCTGTTCTGTGCTTTATGTTGTGATTGCTACTACGACGCAGCTCCCCACGCGGTCGCTCATAACCTTTCTCAGCTCTTGCTCCGCGCCCTTTCAGCCCCTCTCCCCACCCCACTCTCACATCACCTCCTGTTCTGTGCAATGCGGCAGTGCTTCAGTCCCTCGCGCCCTAGTCAGCGAACAGGTGCTTCATGCTCCACGCTGTATCTGCCTCTACTTGCTTATACGTCCCGTCTGCTATCCTTCCGTCGATAACGTGAAGCTCAACGTGTTGTCCTGACAAGATTTTCCTGATGGTAGCGTTTTTCAGTTATTCTATTTGTTGCGCCACAGTCTTCCGCGGGGCGTCGCTTGACCCATATGCCAAGTCTAATGACGTTTGCATGGATGAGCTCGTGTGGAATGAAGTAGCGCTTGATTTTGAGCAGCGCTGCGATCGATTGGTACACCATCGGACCGAGGATAGACATTCTAGCCTGAATTGCACCCCATACGTAGATAGCGAGACGTTTCTGGATGCCCATTTCCTTCAGATAAACGGCGGGAAGCAGGATAACGGCGCTTGTAAGTCCGAACATATACTCATTGCGTGATGCCCGACGCGGGATGTACTCGCTCATGAAGCGGAGATTGATGTCGCAGGCGTAGAAGAAGACGGAGAGGGCGAGGACGAGGACGAGGTAGGCGGTGCCGGCGTAGAGGTGGAAGCTGTTGGGCGTGTAGTCGTTCCTGTGAACGTAGCGATCAAGTTCGATAGCCGCGATGACAATTTCATAGGTGGCGATGAGGAGTGTGAAGAAGAGGACATCGTAAACGTCGTGCGTTGCAGGTGGCATGGCGCTGGAGGATCGCTGTGGCTTGATGGTTTGAGTTGAGGTGGTGGTGGTGGGTTGTACAAACTACCGAAAACTTTCGTGCCTTGTGAGAGTGAGAATAAGATGGTTGAGCGCCAAGACATAGTCCATCGTTCTAGGTATGTTGAGACGGTGAAAGGAAGAATTGAACAGATTTGAATACCGCTATATGATAGCGCGGAAGCATGAAAGAGACTAATGGAAAATAATGGAACAGAAATGCTAGACCTTTCGATGTGACTGTTGGGTATACTCATGACGCTATGCTGCTCGTCCATCCCTTCCAAACGCCTTCATGCTGCCGTGTCTTTCCCATCCTCGCGCATTGCGCCATCCAAACACTTCACCTCGCATTGAACCCACCAACACACCCATCCACTCCGCTGCACACACCTCCCATCATCATCATAATTTATCCCCAACCCATCCTCTCACCCCTCTCATTTCCCCCTCCCCTTCCCCGCATCCGCCTCGCGCCGCGTAGCATCCTCCAACAGCGCCGTATCCACCGCCCCACTCGGCAAATGCACATACCGCACCACACTACCCCGTATAAACATGTCTTTCGTCGAGCACAAGTGCGGCCACCGCATCTCGTCCACGGCCTCCGCGTTGTCGAGCTTGATGTTGAGGTACTGGTCGACGCTCTTGAGGGTGCCGCGTATTTGCACTTCGTTTTTGAGTTCCACGGTGATTTCGTGCTCGACTAGGGTCTTGAAGAAACTGTATGGGGGATGGTGTTAGTGTGCGATGCAATGTGTGGGTGGGTTGCGTGGGTGGTGGTTGGGTTGGGGTGATGGAGGCTGGGGAATTGCGTACCTGAAGAACAGCATTGTTGCTTGCGATGGGGTATAGAGAACGGAAGATTGTATGGGGTGGTGGTATGAGTGCGCGTGAAGGCGAGTTTTGGTGTTTTGCGGCCGTTGGTGAGTGACGAAGCTCGAAGTTCAAGACCGAGCTTGGACCGCGTAGGGTTCGCGTGGCGCCGATCTGCCGCTGTCACGTGCGCATTGCCTTCACTTGTTCTTACTTACTCAGTAGGCATACTATTTCTCTTTTGCACTTCGCATATAGTCATTTCGAATGGTTTGTAATTTGGTTTTGAATTCCAACTAACGAAAGAGCTTGTGTCGCTGTATGGTATGGTACCAATCCAATCCCCCGTTCCATTTCATTACCCAAAACACCATGGCTTTATATACCCATCCCACCATCCATTCATCATCCATCATACTTCATCTACTTCCTCGCACACCCCACCAACGTCCTCCACGCCGCGCCACCCTGCGCACACTCCTCAAGCATCTGCACCACACCCTCCAACAACTTCTCCTCATCCTTGCCCATCTCCATCTGCAACTTAAGCAGCCACTTCTCCCACGCCCAGCTACCGACAATACCCGTCAACTGCGCTGCATCAACGGTACTGCCAGTCGCTGGCGCATCCTCGACCTCGCCATCCGCCGAGATCGACTTCACGTTCTTCGCCGCACACACGTTCAACTCATCTTTCCACTTCGCAGCCGTGTTGCCCATGGGCAGTACCATCCACGCGCGCTGCACGTCGCGGAAGCCAGCCTTGCTCAAGCGCGGCAAGAAGCTCTTGGTAGCCTGCGCATCGTACCCACGTGTCTTGAGGTTGAATCCAAATTCCACGCCCATGGCCTGCGCATTGCGGCCGGCAAAGAGCATATCCGCATCAAGCAGATTGTACTCGAACACGCCGCCCTTCTTGAGCACGCGGTGGCACTCCTTCAAGCACAGATCGTACTCGTCGGCCGAGCGACCGAGCGGCTTGGATGTCTTGAGCATCTCGTGCAGGGTGCGCGCGGACACGACATCGAAGTGGCCGGAGGGAAATGGGAGAGTCCACATGTTGGGCACGGTCATGTGCTTGTGGTTCGCTGGTCCGGCGAGGTTGGACGAGTGGTTGTTGTCGGACGTGTAGACGGTAACGACTTGTGCGTAGGGGTAGTCGTACGCCACGTTCCATGCCCAGTCATTGGTCGCGACGCCGCCGACGTCGAGGATGCGAGGGGCGCTGGTGCGCGAGACGCATCGGACGGAGGCTTTGCTGAGGAGTGCGCCGCCGTTGAGCTGTTTCTGGGCTTGGAGGATCCATTGAACGGGGAGCATCTGGTCGAGAGCTTGGCGCTCCTCTTGGGCGCGGGCAATGCGCTCCTTCAAGACCGTTGGGTCGTTCATGAAGAACTCGGAGACTGGACGGGGTGGGGCTGGGCGGTCGGGAACGCTGAGCGAGAACTTGCCCATGAGCTGGTCGCGGTGGGCAAGAGGAGTGCAGCGGCGCTGGACGTGCATGGCCTCGGCGCGAGCCTGGCGGTGAATGAAGGTGTCCTTCTTCTGCGAATGGGCACGAACGTATTCCAGGCCTTGGACGTAGGTCATGATTGGCTCTGGCTTGGACTCCTCCACTGGCGATTGTTCGGGCTCGGCGAATGTGACAGTCTTCTTGACAACGGGCTTGTCGGTGTCGTAGATCTGGTTGTCACCTGAAGTCGTGGGCGAGCCTAGGACGTTCATCTCACGAAGCGCAGCTTGGAGATCGACCTGCTCCTCGAGCCAGCGACCAGTCATCTCGAGATTGGCTGAAGAAAGCTTCTGGAGCTCAGCGTTGTAGTCCTCATTGTACTGGAAGATGGTCTGGCTGGGGTTGATCTCCTTGACTTCGACGTTCTCACCGACGGGACTGAGAATGGTCGGTCTCGGCGTTGCCAAACCGTCATCGAGCTCGTTGAGTGTTGGGCCCGAAAGATTGCTTTGTGGACGGCGGGCCGGTAGTGGCGGTGGTGAGCTGTTGCGCCTGCTCTGCCATGGGACTCCGTAGAAGTTCTCCGCAGTGGAGGTGTTAGGGACGGACTCTTCGCGCTTAGGCAGACTCCAGGTGTGGCGAGCAGAAGATTGTAGCGAAGAGAAGAAGCCTCCTGGGGACGGAACGGAAAGAGCGGAGATTGGTGTGCTTGCGCTCGAAACGCTGTTGAACACGGCAGAAGGGATGACCAAGCCGAGGGCGGGTCGAGCAACCTCTTGCATCTCCCAGTGCTCCTCGCTATTTCCCTGGAGTTGATGCTCTGATTGCTCCGTCGGCGGTGAGTTGCCGAGATGCTGCAGAGTCTCCATGGCCTGCAAGTCAAGCTGTACTGGCTCCCAGGAATCGGTGCTGGACATTGATGCGCGTCTTGTGTGCATGATCGGAGTAGCGGGACAGCTCAACCTGTCCATCTCTTCCGAAGTAAGACTGCCGTCTAGGGATGGAGCGGCAGAGTGCAGAGGCACCTGCAGATTGTGAGAGTCAATCATCGCCAGGCAGCGTCGTGATGGCGTCAAAAGGTTTGATGGAGTCATTGGTATTGCAGACGTCGCGCTCTTCAGCTTCTCAATGGTCGGCCAGGCAGATGGCGATGGAATGACAATAGATGGGTAGCGGCGACGCTTCGTTTGGGAAACGATCCGGACAGACTTGGAAGCATGAAGTGGCACCTCCGCCTCATCGTCGGTAATGTCGTACAATGAATCGTAGTCGCTCTCTGCTCGAGAGTTCGGCGCCGACTGCAGAACGAAATGGGAGGTTTTTGGTGTCATGTCGAATAGACGTGCCTTTGGTGTGGGGAAGTCGCCGTAGTCGCGGGGCGATACGGCATTTGGCAGGTATGACGATGAGGGTGAGTAGGATGCCGCGAAGTAGTAGGCGGCGGCGGTGGAGTCGTCGTCAACGACATTAAGAGGGTGTCTCTCGGCCAGCGGAGACGCATATTGTTGCTCGTCCATAGTGCCAAGGGCTGCAAGGTTGTATACTGCAGAGTGAAGTATCTCTGGCATGTACATATGTTGGATTGAGGTGAGCTCCGCCTCGTGCTATTATTACTAAAGGGTAAGTTCGAAATCCGGGCTGGCTGGGGCTGGCGAAGTGGGGGTGGAATTCGAGTACAAAAAGTACCAGGTGCCGTGTTGGAAGGGATATTAAAAGGGTATAACCCTAAATTTGCCGATCAACAGCTTACTAGTAAAGATAGATGCTCCGCTCAACGAAGACTTGGGTTTGAATGAAAGGGACCCGGAGGGAAATTGAAGTGAATGGAGAGCAGACTTCGGCGAAGCGGCACAGCAAGAGTATATGTCACGCTTAGACGCCTACCATTCTACTCACGGTGGGCTAGTACAACAGTGGCGCCCGTTCGAGGCTGCATCGACAGCTGTTCGTCCATTTGCACGGCGGCGCGAGGCTAGGCAGAGGAATCTCAGCGGTTCAAGGGCGGCCACGGCATGGCGGTCGCGCTGGCATCGTCGTGGTTGGCCAGCGCAAGTACATTGTAGGCAGGGTTGTTTCTATGCGATGTTTACATTGGGCCTAACGTGCGTAGAGTGGTGCAATGTGGTTGGGCGTCCTGTGCGTAAGCGCTGGGCTGAGCTATTTCGGGCGTCCCAGTTCTGAACACCTGGCCAATGGCGAGGCAGAATCGCGTTCTACGACATCGTCGCCCAATGGTGCTTCGCTAAACTGCTGTGCTTCAAAAGCCTTGAATCAGTTCTTCACTTCTGAGGTGGCGCAAGAAAATGGAGTCCCATGCCACGCGGGTGGGAGTACCCGTGACCACGCCGCAACGTTGCGTGGTGGTTTATGCGCCATTGCGGACAGGCACCGTCTGTCGGGAACCGAAGTGAATATTTCAAGATGGAGTAACAAGGCGACGATGCGGCGGGTGCGGCGATGCATGAATGGATCGAAACAGCGGAGGTGTGGTTCGGGATGGATGGAGCTTGCAAAACATGTCGTGACGCATTGACCAGAGGTGGGGCAGCGAGCGTCTCGCTCTTGCTGCTCAACACCACGCGCATTATCGTCAGCCATCACAGTCAATTTCCACTATCACCGCTGCTCTCTGCCATTGGCGCTTCAGATCGTCAGTCCCATAATCCACAGACCCTCCCGCACCCGCAGCAGAGCCGCCCGCCATGTCACCGCCTGCCATCATCGCGCCATCAATCCTGTCGGCAGACTTTGGAGCCCTGGGCAAGGCTTGCTCTGACACTATTAGTCAGGGCGCCGACTGGCTTCACGTAAACATACCAATGCTTTGAATCATACCACGTGACTGACCTGGCTAGGTCGACATCATGGACGGGCATTTTGTGCCCAACATGACGTTTGGCGCGCCTGTTGTCACCAAGATCAGACCTCACGTGGACCGTCCAACCACTGCACATGGCAAGGGAACGTTTGACTGCCACATGATGATTGCAGAGCCCAAAAAGTGGGTGCGGGACTTCAAGAAGGCTGGCTGTGATCTCTACTGCTTCCACTACGAGGCCGCCATTTCATCAACAGCAGCCGACAAGCCGGAAGGCAAGTCGGACCAGAAGACATCACCCAAAGAGCTGATCAAGTTCATCCACGACGAAGGCATGCAGGCTGGCATTGCCATCAAACCAAGCACACCGGTCGATGTTCTCTGGGACATATTGGAGAACCCGAACAAGGACGAAGTGCCCGATGTAAGTGTATTTCTCCACAGCCACACCACACGATATCACAATCGATAGCGCATACAACTGCGCGCGCTATGATGTAACGAGGACATCGAAGACGTGAGGTGAGGCTTGACCGATTGGGCGAGTCGCTGTGGCGGCGCTTAGGCACGCGAGCTGCACTGCCGAGAACCTGTCGATTCACATCTTCGCGCCCGTTTCGAGAAGCTTGCCACATTTCTCCGAAACAATTCAGCGATCATTGGCCCTCCTTCCCACGATGCTTGCGATCTATGGGCAAATACCTACCCGCTATAGATGGCGGTACCTCCCGCAAGATCCACGACCTCATGGCCTCGCGTCCAAAGCGCCCACCGCAGGTCACCTGAGCCTCAGATCCTGAAGCTGACCTTCCCAGATGGTTCTCGTCATGACCGTCGAGCCCGGCTTCGGCGGCCAGTCTTTCATGGCCTCCGAGCTCCCCAAAGTCACGGCGCTACGAAAGAAGTATCCCGAGCTGCACATCGAAGTCGACGGCGGCTTGTCGGGGAAGACCATCGACCAAGCTGCCGATGCAGGTGCCAATGTTATTGTCGCAGGTAGCGCTGTCTTCGGAGCTGCGGACCCTGGCGAAGTCATCAAGAAGTTGAGGGAGGCTGTGGACAGCAGGAGGGGAAAGCTATAAATGTCCCAGGACTTTGAGTTAGATGAGCATGCTTACAAGCAAAGTGTAGATATATAGATCCCGAACATGGACGATTCGAGATGAAATACCGCGTTTGGCTGCATTGAAAATGGCCACGACTGTTTGGGACCTGCAGATGTGCTGACATGCATTGTCGCGAGGTTGCACAGCGACGCGGTTAAATACCAAAGATAATCAGCACTTCTCGGTTCTTCATCATCGCCATGCGACAACGAAGGTGAGCGAAAGAGCACAAATTAGGATCAGTGATAATCCCGATACTTTCCTTAACGGGGAATCTTGGGGTGTTTCAGCATCGACTTGCGCCGCACTGTGCCGTCCACGCCGCAAGTGTATGCAGAACAATCGATCAGCCTGATTAACAAGCATTTGAGGCTTTGCGAGGCCTTCTTCTTTTCAAAGTCACTGTTGCATAAGGTTCGCTACGTCTGGAATACTGGCTTGGAACGACATGTTCCGGGTAGATTGCGGGGTGGTAAACTTGAACAAAAAGGTGGATTTGTAGAGAGAACGACAACGTTCAATCGTATCACGACCATTGTTCTGCCACGCAGGTTCTGGATGTTTCGCCAGAGCCCGGCTTTCGGTGTTCTTCATACTGCGAACTTGAGCACACACGTAGCCTCTCTTGGCGTGAAACGACGCCGGGAAGGATCATCCTAGCTCTCCCAAACAGATCGGCAATGCTCAACCAACTGTTCGAAACGATGGACCGCACAGCATGAGTTCTCGAAGCCTGCGACAGGCGTCACATAGATGACATGCGTGCGCGGCATGATCGACTGTGGAGTGGAGCTGCGTCACGTTTACCATGTCTTTCAGGGCATCAACATGGCGACGCGGTTTGCGATACAAGAAGTAGTTGTGTATAAAGACGCGATGAGCTGCAGATGAGAAGTGCCACCGATCATCACCATCGCTTCTTGTCCAGCACAGTCTTTCCTTTCGACTCAACGTCGTGTGCTTTTGTTCACTCCTTCCAGCACTGCACGCACTCTCTTCACTTCCGTTCTTTGATCCAAACTCCATTCAATCCTCAAGATGGTTGCCTTCTCTCGTTTCGCTCTTCTCGCAGTCGTGGCTTTGAGTTCTGCCCAATCGCTTTCTGGCTCGCCCGCTGGTGGTCCAGGTGACAGCGGGTCCGGCGGTGTCGCGATTCCCTCAGACGGAGCAGGTGGAAGTGGCGAGTCTGGTCAAGGTGGAGGCGAGGGTAAGTCACCAATGTAGGCTGAAGTACCACCTTCTGACATACTCGATAGACTACGCACAACCTACCGGCCAATTTGACAGACCACGACCCACTGGCATGCCAACACCAGGCGATGACAGCTCTGACAACCAAGACCTAGCAGCCGGTCCTCAAGACCCTCCATACCCAAAGGGAAAGTCTCCAACAGACGGACCAGAAGGCGTTGCGCGCCCCACTGGCAAGCGAGGTCGTAAACACCGCGGCGGAAAGAAGCACCGAAGCGGTGGTGTAGCAGCGCCAACTGGAGTTCCACCACCACCGCCGCCGTCTGATGCTCTCCCAACCGGAATGCCTTCTGCTAGTCCGCCGAGCCCAGAAAAACGTCAAAACCGCATGACCAACGGAGCGCGCCTTCGTTCAAGAAAGCACAAGAAGCCATCGAAGACGCCCGGCGCTGGTGTTGCACCTCCATCAGGCGCACGACCTACTGGGGCGCGGCCATCGAAAGCGAAGCCGACGAAAGCGAAGCCATCGAAGACCAAGGGTTCTGGCAAGTCGATGGAGCCGACTGTGACGCCGCCGGCGGAACTTCCTAGACGTCGGGATAGTGGGAATGCTGAGGCTCATCAACCTCTTGCGGTGGCGTTGCTTTGAGGAGTTGAAGGCTGTGAAATAGAGGTGCTTGGAGCTGTTGACTGCCGGACTGGTCGATAGTCGGCCCACATTCGTTACATACATCACATGTATCGCGTACGATTTTCTTAGATGACATGATGAAAATAGACACATTCATTCGCACATCATTTGGCTTCTATTGACACGGATGATTTACTCTTGACTGCTGATTTCCAAATTCCCGAACTGCTGAATCTCCACCAAGAAATTACCATTCAGCGACAGCCTTCCAGTCCACCTCCTCCCAACCCGCTTCTTCCCTTGCTTGCTGTATCAACGCCCAGTGTTGCTCAGATGACATTATCTGAGGTGGACGCTCTTTCCGTGGTGCTGGCGTCCTGACCTTGCGTGGCCTTCCACGATACCATCTCAACCTCCACAAGCACTGCAGGCACACCAAAATCGTCGCTCCGATTGCTTTAGTAATGAACAGAACGGTATGCTTCCGGGTCATCTGGCTGAAGCCCATGAACGCTGCTGTTGTGCCGAGCCATTTCGTACTCCACATCGAGATTAGCAGAAATGCCGACCTTAATGCCATGATTGTCTGCACCTGTCGCGCGTGCCGCTCATAATGCTTTCGTATGAGCTGATGGGTGAGGCAGGTATGCATGCAAATATGTGTGGTTATGAGTATAGTGGTGATGATCTGGCTGAGGGAT
>Ga0265798_10012273_pt1 | contig 10353 bp, 7 predicted proteins | sample P3T30metagenome_FD_192430 | JGI IMG/M metagenome (GOLD analysis project Ga0265798, IMG submission 192430) | Plant litter microbial communities from East Loma Ridge, Irvine, California - P3 T30 | ecosystem: Environmental > Terrestrial > Plant litter > Unclassified | place: USA: California...
ATCCTGATGGGCGTGTTCCACCCCGACCTGGTCGGCATCCAGGTGCGCGTGCTGCAGCGCCTCGGCGCCCAGCATGCGATGGTGGTGTGGGGTCGCGACAATATGGACGAAGTCTCGCTCGGCGCCGGCACCCTGGTCGGCGAACTGGTGAACGGCGAAATCCGCGAATACGAAATCCACCCGGAAGACTTCGGCCTGTCGATGATCTCGAGCCGCAACCTGAAGGTCGCCAACGCCGAAGAATCCAAAGTGCGCATCATGGAAGCGCTGCGCGGCGAGCCGGGTCCGGCCCACGACATCGTGGCGCTCAATGCCGGCGCCGCGCTGTACGCGGCCGGCGTGACCGACTCGATCGAGGCCGGCCTGGCCAAGGCGCGCGCGGCGATCGCGTCCGGCGCCGCCGTCGCCAAGCTGGAGCAGTTCGTCCAGGTCACGCGCCAGCTCGGCGCGGCGAATTAAAGGTCAATTTAAATTCATTGCGAGAGCGTAGATGTCCGACATCCTCAACAAGATCCTGGCCGTGAAGGCTGACGAAGTGGCTGCGGCCAAAAAACACCGCGACCTGCACAGCCTGCGCCGCGACGTCGAGAGCGACCACGAAGCGCGCGCCGGCCTGCGCGGTTTCGAGCAAGCCCTGCGCGCCAAAATCGCCGCAGGCCAGGCCGGTGTGATCGCCGAAGTGAAAAAGGCTTCGCCATCGAAGGGCGTGCTGCGCCCCGACTTCCAACCAGCCGCGATCGCCCAAAGCTACGCCGAACACGGCGCGGCCTGCCTGTCGGTGCTGACCGACGTGCAGTTCTTCCAGGGGTCGGTCGATTACCTGCAGCAGGCCCGCGCGGCCTGCGCGCTACCGGTGCTGCGCAAGGATTTCATGGTCGACCTGTACCAGGTCTATGAGGCGCGCGCGATGGGCGCGGATGCGATCCTGTTGATCGTGGCGGCGCTGGACCACGGCCTGATGGCCGACCTGGAAGCCTGCGCGATGGACCTGGGCATGGACGTGCTGGTCGAAGTGCACGATGGCGCGGAACTCGATGCGGCGCTCAAGCTGCGCACGCCTTTGGTCGGCATCAACAACCGCAACCTGCGCACCTTCGACGTCACCCTCGACACCACGCTCGGCCTGCTGCCGCGCATTCCGAAGGACCGCCTGGTGGTGACCGAGTCAGGCATCCTGGGTACCGCCGACGTGGCGCGCATGCGCGAAGCCGACGTCCACGCCTTCCTGGTCGGAGAAGCCTTCATGCGTGCGGAAAATCCTGGCCAGGAATTGCAGCGCCTGTTCGCATAAAGCTGAGGAACTACCGGATGCACGGACCAGTCGAACACTCACGCCAATACCGGCGCGACCTGCGACTGTCCTGCATCCATCATGAAGATCTCGAACCGCGGCAGTTTATTTCTACTTCTCCTGCTGACGCTGCTGGTCCTGCTGCCAGCCTGTAAGTCACCCTCACCGGCGCCGACAAGCACAGCGCGCGCCGATATGGCATCCCCGCCGTCACCGATACCGATCCCCTCTGCGACACCAACGGGCCGCACGCTTGACGCGTATAAAGCCGACGTGGCGCGCCACGTCATGCAGCGCAATCCTGAGCGTATCTTCGAGGGACAATTGCCGCCCATGCTGCCGGCGGTGGTGGTGGTCAATATCTCGGTCGACCGGGCCGGCCAGCTGCACGACATCCAGGTACAGCGCTCGCGCGACCGGGGCGCCTCCGAAGTGGCGCTGGCGTCACTGCGCCGCAGCGGCCCGCTGCCCCGACCCGACGGACTGGGGCCGCCGCATATCCACCTGACGACGTTTTCAGAGACTTTCCTGTTCGGCGAGCGCTACCGCTTCCAGCTGAGGACACTGGCCGGGCCGCAGCGCAGCGGCTTGTGACAGGCGCCTAACGGATATTGCACGGAGCCGGCGCGGCGTGCGCGCCATCGCCCTGCGCGCGCGTGGCGCAACGTTTGCAGTGGCGGCGATTGCGCAGGTGCGCATACAGCAGCATGAAGCCACTGATGACGGCGAAGGCCGCTTCGGCAGTCTCGCCGAACATCGGGCTGATGACGAACACGGCGCCCAAGAAGAACGCCAGGCCGGTGCAGCCGATGATCAGCGTGGTCTTGTCGCGATGCTTCAGGTAGCCAGGAATCAGCGCCAGCAAGACCGGCAGCGTGATCGCCGCGATCAGGGTGTCGTGGAAGGTGTCGTGCACGTGGGCCAGGCCGAGCATCGGGAAAGCCAGGAGCACCAGCGGCATCGCCATGCAGTGCAGCAGGCACAGGATCGATGCCGCCATGCCGGCGACATCGCCGTATTTGATCAGGGATTTCATGCACCCTGCTCCTTTCTGTAAGCCGGCCAGGCAGGCGTCATGCCCGTCCGCGCCGGTGGATGGATTCGGTCAGAACAGCACGCGCAGGCCGCCCGTCAGGTTGCGGCCGGTCAGTGGTGCATATTGCTTGATGAACGAGGTGTGGCTGTAGGCCAGGCGGTCGGTCACATTGTTCAGGCGCAGGTACAGCTGCGCCGGCAGATTGCCGATGCGTGTCGAATAGTGCGTGCTCAGGTTGAGCATGGTGTAGCCGCCGGTCTCGGTCTCGAATTCGGCGATCTTGTCCTGCTTGCCGACGCGGACCAGTTCCGCCATGCCGTTGAAGGCGCCCCAGTCGCCCTCGAAGCGCGCGCCGATACGGTGCGCCGGCGTGCGCGGGATGTCGCGGCTGCCTGGGCCTTCATCGAAGCGCGCGCGCACGTAGTCGCCGAACAGCGTGGCCTTCCAGACACTGGACAGGCTGTGGCTCACCTCGCCTTCCAGGCCGGTGAAGGTGGCGTCGCGCTGCGCGTAATTGATCAGCTGCAGGCCATCGAGTTCGCCGCGGGTCTGCGAATAGATGTAGTCGCCGATCTGGTTGTGGAAGGCGCTCAGCGAAAACGTCGTCTTGCCGGCGAACTTGCGCAGGGTCAGGTCGAGGTTGTTCGAGGTTTCCTTGACCAGGTTTGGATTGCCGATCTCGAAGGTATTGGTCGCCAGGTGCGGGCCGTCGGCATACAGTTCCTCGGCGGTCGGCAGGCGGTGCGTGTGCGACAGCGAGCTGCCCAACGAGTATTCCGGCGCGAACTTCCATACCGCACCGAGCGACAGCGAGGTGCCGCGCGTGTGGCTGTCCGGCTTGTCCGCTTCGGCTTCCACGTCCTGCCACTCGTGGCGCACGGCGGCCTCGAAGCGCACATTGCCCAGCTTGTATTCCTCGGTCAGGAAGGCGGCGTGCTTCTTCGTCAGCGTTGGCGGCACATAGGCTTCGGCGCCGATCGCCGAGAAAGCGCGGCGCGTGGTCTGCAGGCCGAACACGCCATGCCAGCCGGCCAGCGGCGCGTGCACGAATTCCAGGCGGCCATCGTGGCCCTTGTTCTTGAAGGTGGTCGCGACCGCGCTGCCTTCGACTTCGTCATGGATGTAATCGGTGAACGACGCACGCAGGCGTACCCGTTCGATGCCGGCCACCGGATTGCGGTACTCGCCGCGCACGTCCCAGCGCTCGCTGTCGAGGTCAACCACCGGCGCCTCGATCTCGCCCGCTTCGTTTTCGAAGCCGTGACCCGGCAGGCCGTACTCGCCGCGCTCCTTGGTGAAGGCGGCGCCCAGGTAGCCGTCCTGGCCGACCCACGAGAAGCCGACGGTGCCGGTCTCGGTTTCCTTGTCGCTGCCCGGCACGCGGCGGCCATCCGGCCAATCCTTGCCGACGCGGTAGTTGCCGGCGTCGCGCTTGACGCCTTCCAGATGCAGCGCCAGGTTGCTGCCCGCGGCAGTCGTGAATTCGAAGGCGCCGGTCTTTTCGCGCGCAGCCGAATTGAGGCGTACCTCGGCGCTGCCTTCCAGGCCGCCCGCCGGCATCACGGTCGGCACCTTGCGGTCGAGGATATTCACCACGCCACCCACCGCGCCACCGCCGTAAGCCAACGCCGACGGGCCGCGCAGCACTTCGATGCGCTCGGCCAGGACCGGTTCAAAGGCAACAGCATGGTCCGGGCTGATGGTGGACGCATCCTGGATCTCGGAGCCATCCGACAGGATTTTTACGCGCGGACCGTCCATGCCGCGGATGATCGGGCGGCTGGCGCCGGCGCCGAAGTGGCTCGAGGTAATCCCCGGCATCGCGGACAGGGTTTCACCCAGCGTCGACTGGCGTGTACGCACCAGCTCATTGCCGCCGATCGACGTCACCGGCGTGACCATGTCGTCGCTCGACGTACCCAGCGCACTGGCGGAGACGACCACCGTCGATACGCGACTCGCCTCCTTCTCTGCGGAGGCAGCGGTCGATTGGGCATAGGCGCTCGAACCGCCGAGGGGCCCAAGGGCCAGCATGCATGCCAACGCGAGCGGCGTGCGCTTGCCAGTGAAATGAGTCATGGGGAGAAGCCTGTGATTGCGGAATGCGCGATGGTGACAACGACGTCATCATCAGTGAAATCTAATGATAACCGATTATCGTTAAGCATTCAACGCTGGCGCTCAATCGGACGCGACGAAAGAAAAACCGGCGCAGGGCGTTACCGCCCTGCGCCTGCAGATGACAGACCGACGCGCGTCAGAAGATGACGCGAATGCCCGCAGTCAGATTACGGCCGGTGAGCGGCGCCGCGTTCTTGATGAACGAGGTGTGGCTATACGCCAGTTCGTCGGTCAGATTGTTCAGGCGCGCGTAGAACTGGGTCGGCACACCGCCGATCCGGGTCGAGTAGTGGGCGCCGACGTTGAGCATATTGTAGCCAGCGGTCTCGGTCTCGAACTCGGCCAGCTTGTCCTGTTTGCCGACGCGGTACAGCTCGACCATGCCATGCCATGCGTTCCAGTCGCCATCGAGCTTGACGCCGATGCGCGCGGACGGGATGCGCGGCAGGTTGCGGCTGCCGTCACCCTCGTCGAAGCGGGCGCGCACATAGTCGCCAAACAGGGTCGCGCTGTAGTTCGCGCTCAGCTTCTGGCGTACCTCGCCTTCCAGGCCGGTGAAGGTGGCGTCGCGCTGGGCGTACTCCACCAGCTGGAAGCCTTCGTGATTGTCCAGCGTATGCGCATAGATATAGTTGTCGACCTGGTTGTGGAAGGCGCTCACCGAGAAGGTGGTGTCGCCGGCGAATTTGCGCAGCGTGAGGTCGACGTTGTTCGAGGTTTCCTTTTCCAGGTCCTGGTTGCCGACTTCATAGGTGGCGGTCGCCAGGTGGACGCCATCGGCGTACAGCTCTTCGGCGGTCGGCAGGCGGTGGCTGCGCGACAGCGAAGCGCGCAGCGAGTATTCCGGCGCGAACTTCCATACCGCGCCGACCGACGCTGAGGTGCCGCGCGCATCGTTGTCATGCAGGCCAGGCGCGTCGACCTTGATGTCCTGCCACTCGTGGCGCAGGGCCGCTTCGAAGCGCCAGTCCTGCAGCTTGTATTCCTCGGTCAGGAAGGCGGCGTGCTTCTTGGTCAGGGTCGGCGGGACGTAGGCCTCCTCGCCCACCGCCGAGAAGTCGCGGCGCGTGGTCTGCAGGCCGAACACGCCGCGCCAGCCGGCGATTGGCGCGTGCACCGCTTCCAGACGGGCGTCGTGGCCCTTGTTGCGGAACGAGGTCGAGACCACGTTGTCTTCCAATTCGTCGTGGACGTAGTCGGTAAACGAGGCGCGCATGCGCACGCGCTCGATGCCGGCCACCGGGTTGCGGTACTCGCCGCGGATGTCCCAGCGTTCGCTGTCGAGTTTCACGATCGGCACTTCGCCGTGTTCGTGCTCATGGTCATGGTCGTGGCCTTCCTCGTCATGGTCGTGACCCTCTTCTTCTTCGTGGCCGCCGCAGTGCAGGTGCGAACCATGCGGATGGCAGCCTTCGAACTCGTGGTTGTGGCCCGGGATGCCGTATTCGGTGCGTTCCTTGGTGAAGGCCGCGCCGATAAAGCCGTTCTGGCCAATCCACGACAGGCCGACGGTGCCGGTCTCGCTCTCTTTGTAGCTGCCCAGGACGTGGCGGCCTTCGCTCCAATCCTTGCCGACACGGTAGTCGTCGGCGTCGCGCTTGACGCCTTCCAGGTGCAGGGCCAGGTTGCTGCCGGCAGCGGTAGTGAACTCGAACGCGCCGGTCTTTTCGCGCGCGGCCGAGTTGGCGCGCACTTCGGCGCTGCCTTCCAGGCCGTTCTCCGGCATCGCGGTCGGGATCTTGCGGTCGATGATGTTGACCACACCACCGACGGCGCCGCCGCCATAGGCCAGGGACGACGGGCCGCGCAGCACTTCGACGCGCTCGGCCAAGACAGGTTCGAAGGCAACGGCGTGGTCGGGGCTGATGGTCGAGGCATCCTGGATCTCGGCGCCATCGGACAGGATCTTCACGCGCGGGCCGTCCATGCCGCGAATCACCGGGCGGCTGGCGCCGGCGCCGAAGTGGCTCGAGGTGATGCCCGGCAGGTGAGCCAGGGTCTCGCCCAGCGTCGACTCACGGGTGCGCACCAGTTCGCTGCCGCCGAGCGACGTCACCGGCGTAACCATATCGTCGTCCACCACGCCCAGGGCGCTGGCGGAAACGACCACGGTCGGCACGCTGTCCGGGTCCGACGCGGTGCGGCTGGTGGTGGTCTGCGCGTTGGCGGCGATCGGCGCGCTGAAGGCCAGCATCAGCGCCAGGGTCAGCGGCGTACGCTTGCAGGTGAAGTCGGGCATGGTCATTCCTCGATGTGCGATTGGCGTTACAGGATGGTGAGACACGGCTTGCCACGGTCGTTAGTGATAAGCCATTATCATTAATCATCAAATGATAAGGCATTATCATTAGCGTTTCAAGCACCTTCTGGCCCTGTCGCTGTGCTTTGAGGTATTCTTCGCCTATGCAACGCAATACACGTCAAAAATCAGCCATCCTGCATGCAATCGAGCATGCGCGCCGCCCTCTTTCCCCACAAGAGATCCTGACGGAGGCCAGCCAGCAGGTCACCCAGCTCGGCATGGCGACCGTGTACCGCAATCTCAAATCGCTGGTGGACGATGGGGCGCTGAAAGTCGTTACCCTGCCGGGCGATGGCGCGCGCTATGAGTCGACCAGCGCGGCCGAGCACCATCATCACCACTTCCAGTGCACCGTGTGCCAGCGCGTGTTCGATGTGCATGCCTGCCCGGGCGATATCGATCACATGGCGCCGAAGGGGTTCAGTGTCGAGCGTCATGAGCTGACGCTGTACGGGCGCTGCGCGGATTGCCTGAAGGCGTAGCCGTACTGGCTGTTCTTGTGGGGTGGACGCGGCCGGCGAGGCGGCTTTGCCGTCCACCCCAAAGGGATGCTGCTGCGATTACTTACCCAGCACGTTCAACACCGCCAGCGTCATCGCCTGCGCGCCCGTCTTGATCGACGGTTCCGGCACCGGCGCATAGAACGGCGAGTGGTTGAACGCGATCGGCTTGCCGCCTTCACGCTCGGCCTCGGCCACATCCTTCGGATCATACACACCGGTAAAGAAGAACATCGACGGCACGCCCTCGTTGGCGTACAGCGAAAAATCTTCGCTGGCGGTCATGGCCGGCATGCGCTTGGCCTTGTCCTCGCCAAACGCTTCCTTGAACACCACCTCGGTCTTGTTCACCAACTCGGTGCTGTTGACGATCGCCTGGCCGCCGCCGCCGATCAGCATATCGGGCTTCGGCGCACCGGCCATCGCAGCCGAGCCTTCGGCCACGCGGCGCACGCCCTCGAGCAGCTTGGCGCGCACCGTCGGGCTGTACGAGCGGATCGTGCCGCGCACCTGCACGCTGTCCGGAATGATGTTGCCGACCGTGCCGCCCTGGATCGAGCCGACCGTGACCACACCGAACTCTTTCGGATCCTTCTCGCGGCTGACCACCGTCTGGACGTCGACCACGAAGCGCGCCGCGATCGTCACCGGATCGATGGTTTTATCGGGCGCCGAACCATGGCCGCCACGGCCCTTGAAGGTGATCTCGAGCCAGTCCGAGTTCGACGACACCGGGCCGTCGTTGTAGCCCACTGAGCCATAGGCCAGCGGCCATGAATGCAGGGCGAAGGCGTAATCCGGTTTCGGGAAGCGCTTGAACAGGCCGTCGTCCAGCATCGCCTTGGCGCCGGACACGATTTCCTCGGCCGGCTGGCCGATGAATACCAGAGTGCCCTTCCACTGCGATTTGAGTTCGACCAGCGTGCGCGCGGTGGCGAGCCAGCTGGCCATGTGGATGTCGTGGCCGCAGCTGTGCATCACGAAGGTGTCGCGGCCTTCGCTGGTGGTGCGGGCGCGGCTGGCATACGGCAAGCCGGTCTTTTCTTCCATCGGCAGGCCATCCATGTCGGTACGCACCAGGACCGTTGGACCGGCGCCATTCTTGAACACGGCGACGACGCCGGTCTTGCCGACTTTCTCGGTGACCGTGAAGCCGAGCTTGCGCATCTCGCCAGCCAGCTTGCCCGCGGTGCGCACTTCCTGGAAGGCGATCTCGGGATGCGTGTGCAGGTCTTTATAGATCGTCTCGAGCCATGGGTACATGGCGTCGACACGTTTGACGACGTCGTTTTTCAGCGGGGCGGCCGATTGGGCCAGGGCGGAGGTGGCGGACAGCGCCAGCAGGGCTGCGGCGGCGATACGTGACAGAGTCGGCATGGAGGCTTATCGTGTGATGAACAAATCACAAAGATAGCATGTTGTGCGATGCGGCAGAAGGTGGCTGGACGCGTGGACGGCGAGCCGTCCACCCCACGTTGGATGCGATAGGCTACCTGAACGAAGCCCTACACCGCGCTCGGCCGCTTGAGCGCCGTCGACTTGCGCCCGGCCACCGCCTGGGTCAGGGTGATGCCCGCCACCCGGTCGCCCTGCAGCGTGACGTCGAACGCCATCAGCTCGTCGCGCCGGAACGCATGCACGGTGACGCGGTCGCCTACGCGGTAGCGCCCCAGCAGCGTATCGACATTCGACGGCGCGCCGTTCACGCGCAGGTTGTCAATCGCGATCACCACGTCGAGCGCCGACAGGCCGGCCTGGTGCGCCGCCCCGCCCTCATGCACCTGGGTCAGCTTGGCGCCGAGCGCATCGCGGCCAACGCCGGCGTCCAGCGACGGCTTGCCGTTCTTGCGCTCGTCGACCAGCTTGACGCCGAACGGTGCGTACAGCTTGGCCAGCGGCAGGTCGTCGGTGCCGCGGACATGGCGTTCGAACAGGTTTTTCAGCTTGAGGCCACTGACCTCATCGAACAGCGCTTCGACCTCGGCCTCGGTGACGCCGCGCCCGGCGCCCTGATAGAAGTCGCGGCCATAGCGCTCCCACAGCGCCAGCATGATGTCGTCCAGCGACTTCGCGCCATTCGTCTTGGCGCGGATGGTCAGGTCGAACGCCAGCGCGATCAGGGAACCCTTGGTGTAGTAGCTGATGATCGCGTTCGGCGAGTTCTCGTCCTGGCGATAGTACTTGCTCCAGGCATCGAAGCTCGAATCGGCCACGCTCTGCTTCAGGCGCCCGCTACCGCGCAGCACGCCGCCAACGGTCTTGGCCTGCAGCTTGAAGTAGGTGGCTTCGCCGATGATCCCGGCGCGCACCAGCATCAGGTCGTCGTAGTAGCTGGTGAAGCCTTCGAACAGCCACAGGAGCGGCGTGTAGTTCTCGTTCTGCAGGTCGTAGGGTGCGAACGCGGCCGGCTTGATGCGCTTGACGTTCCAGGTATGGAAGTACTCGTGGCTGCACAGGCCCAAAAAGCGCAGATAGCCTTCGCCCGGCTCGGCGCCTTTCGGCGTGGCGGTACTCGGCAGGTCGGCGCGCGCGCAGATCAGGGCGGTCGAGGCGCGGTGTTCCAGGCCGCCGTAGCCGTCGCCCACCGCCATCGTCATGAAGACATACCGGTCGAGCGGCGCGCGCTTCGTCTTCGGTTCGAAGAACGCGATCTGGGTTTCGCAGATCGCCTTCAGGTCGGCCTGCAGGCGCGACATGTCCAGGTTGGGCACGCGGCCAGTGATCACGATGTCGTGCGCGATGCCGTGCGCCTTGAAGCTGGCCAGTTCGAAGTCGCCCATCTCCACCGGGTGGTCGATCAGTTCGTCGTAGTTGGCGCAGGCGTAGGCGCCGAAGCCATAGCGCTTGGCGCCGGCTTCGGGCATCGCGGTGGCGACGCGCCAGGTCTTGGCGGCAGGATCACCGGGGCGCTGGATATCGACCTGGTGAACCGTGGCTTCCTGGCCGAGCACGCGCAGGAACACGCTGGTGCCGTTGAAGAAGCCGTGGGTCTGGTCGAGATGGGCGGCGCGCACCGACAGGTCCCAGGCATACACCTCGTAGTGCAGCGTCAAGGGGCCGGCGGTCGGCGCGGCGCGCCACGAATGCTTGTCCAGTTTGGTCA
>Ga0265798_10012274_pt1 | contig 10353 bp, 7 predicted proteins | sample P3T30metagenome_FD_192430 | JGI IMG/M metagenome (GOLD analysis project Ga0265798, IMG submission 192430) | Plant litter microbial communities from East Loma Ridge, Irvine, California - P3 T30 | ecosystem: Environmental > Terrestrial > Plant litter > Unclassified | place: USA: California...
AACATGGGGTATGATCCAGCTGGGCTGGTTTACAATCTAGAAACGCAGCAGGTTACCTACTTGGAAGACGCATTCACCTCACCCTATGAACCCGATGAGAGGAAGCTTCCGTGGGCTGATCTTGATGAAGTGCTACAACTCTATTGGGACTGCGTCGAATCTGGGAAGTTTGTTATAGATGCTCAAAACCCTGGGTTGGGCGAACCTGATAATCTTGCGACGCAGGGGTGGAGAGTTGAGCTGTGTACGGAGAAAGAGATGGATCAGGTGCTGAGTGTGTGGGGTAGCTTGGTTGATGCGATTGCGAAGAGGCTGCCTGCATCTGACACGCGAGAGGAAAAGAAGGAGGATGAAGATCAGACAGAAGACGAAGGACCCCAGCGCAAGAAGAGGAGGAAGCACGAAGAACCTTTGATCTCTACCGAGGTCTTGGATAAGTACCCAGCGATACCGCCGTTCGTGCGCACCTTCCTCTCAAGAGCTAAGAAACCTCCATTCAAATCTATCGCACCGCAGCTCGACGTACCTGATGAGGACTTCATCCATCGCGTAATAGCGGAGATGCAAAACAGACACCCCGATGCTACTCTCGAAGGACCGCAACACGAGATATCCGAGAGTTATCTGTTTCTACTTTTCCCGTGGCGCACATCAGGCATCGAGCTCATTTCCGAACGCGACCAGGAGAATTGGAAGCCTCAACGTGGATCTAGCATTTTGGACAATCGCGGAGGACTATACATTCAGCCCGACGACTTCTACTCATATTGCGGCACGTTATTGCTTCCATTTCCTCTCGGGAGTAACGGCCATGTTCTGCAAGGTGACGATACCAAAGTAAAAGCATATGAGCCGGGTCAGGATGTGTTGTATCATCGCGGCATAGGTAATCCCTTCGTACCTGGCTGGGGAACGCCGTTGACTGCTATCCTGATCAACTGGTGGGAGCAAGTCGAGAATGATTCTTGGAGTATTGATGAGAATGGAGTCGCTGGGGGAGATGAGCTCTGGAAGAAAGCGGATACGCAAGAAGACGCGGAGGACTTCAAGATTGAGTGGTGATGCTCTTGGCGAGTTCTGAGTTGCTGTCGCACATCTCCAGCCCGGTGGTGACAACGTTCGCTTGCGTGGCAGTTTGCGGATACGTGCATTATTGCTCGGGCCCAGATGGGACAAAACAGGGCCACGCCTGCGAATTTGTCGGTAGCAAACTCGCATCTAGTAATTAGAAGACGATATTTCCCGCATTGGATGAGTAGGAACCTACGAGTAGCCAACGATGAGCGACCGGACTTCATTCACGTTCGTTGGGGATAACACCCACGGATCTATTCTGAACCAAGGTTCAATCACCACTGGAGATGGCTCACACATCGGAAACGTGAACCACTTCCATACCGACGCACAGCAAGCGTCCGCGCTGAAGTCATGCCTGAAAGACATCCTGACAGCCTTGGGGGACGATCCGCACGACCACCGGCAGGCCCTCGAAGATCGAAAAGGACCGAGAACAAAGGGGACTTGTGAGTGGGTTTCGAAAAGTGCTGTGTACAAGAGTTGGGCTACCAAGTCCTCTGGTCTACTCTGGATCTCCGGAGATGCTGGCAAGGGAAAGACAATGCTTGCCCTCGATCTTGTCAGCACGCTGAAGTATCAGTCGTCGGCTGGACATGTTGTGCACTTCTTCTGCAGCCGAGACCATGGAAAAAACAATGGTACCTCCATCCTCCGCGGTATCATCTACCAGCTGCTAGAACAGAAGCCACAGTTGTTCCAGCATATTTCGGATGACTATGAGAAACATGGAGCCAGTCTATTCGACGATAGGAAATTTCAAGCCCTCTGGGCCATCTTCACCCGCATCACACAAGACCAAAATGTCACATCCATCACATGCATTCTCGACGGCTTGGACGAATGCGACGAAGACGGCCTTGAATACTTCTGGACAAAAGTTCAGAATCTTTACGAGTCGAATCTTGAAGCGAAACCCAGCAACAATCACCACTGCATGAGACTTCTGATTGTCAGCCGTAATCATCCCTATTCTATTCAGCGAGCACTTGAAGAATATCCTCGATTGCAATTCGAACGCGACAACGAGTATCGCGTCAAATCTGATGTCCTTAGGTTCATTGACGATCACATGGCGGGTCTCAAATGCCCAGGCGAGACGCGCGCACACATCAAGGAAAAGCTGTATGATCGAGCGGAGGGTACCTATCTATGGGCCGGCTTTGCCATCAATGCCCTAAAGAAGGTCCGGGCGATCAATATGGAGAAGACTATTGAGTCATTCCCCCGCGGTCTCGATGCTATGTACCGTCGTATGTTACTAGCAATCGCTGAGCACGAAAGAGAGCGAGTCATGGACATACTGCGCTGGATCACGACCACTTTCCAGCCGCTGAGACTGGTGGAGCTTGCAACTGCCATTCAAACTCAACCTGCGAGCGGTCAGACGCTGGAGGATGCTATCACTGACGAAATCGGATATACAGGAGACCTGATAACCATTGTGCAGCATGGTCGTCGTTCTCGCAAAGTCGTACTCGTACATTCATCGGTTCTGGACTTTTTCCGGAACATTGCGCATCCTGATCAGGATCTCGGACCCTTTCATCTCCAAGCAGCAATCACGAATGCCCATGTCACTCGATGCCTTCTGGATTATGCCGACAAGGTGTTGCAAACTATCGGCTCGGTTCAGGACTACGCTCCTTACTTCGACGGCGCTGGTATGAGTGAGACAATGACCCAGAAACATCCTCTCTTAGTGTACGCAACGCAAAACGCTTTCAAACATATGTCGCAAAGCGAGAGTTTCCATCCCATCAAGGATCACCATCCGCTACTAGATCCAGCTTATCAGTATCACGCACCATGGCTACGACTACAATGTCGGGCACGCTCTGGTCATGAACCAAAAGCTGGAGTCAAACCGGCACATGTTGCAGCTTTATTCGGCCTCCTCGAGGTTCTGGAAACTGATCATTGCCAACTCAAAGCTGATGTAGATATCAGAGATGGTGACCAGCGAACTTCTCTGTTCTACGCTGCTCTCGGAAGTGAGACAGGCGTAGTGGAGTGGTTACTCGATCATGGAGCGGATCCAAAAGCTCAAGATGTAACCGGACAGACGCCTCTGCATATTGCTGCTCAGCGTGGCGTAGTCAACATCGTTCAGATGCTCCTCCGCCATGGCGCAAAGACGCGTACCCAATCTTCGACTCGGACTACGAAGAGTATGTTGCACGGATCTACATTCAATGACGACGGTGACCCCTTGGGTGAAGATGATGGCCTGTGCGTATCCTTGCCTAAGTGGAGCGGTACGCCTGTCCATATCGCAGCTATCGCTGCAGAGCCTCAAGTACTAAAGATTCTGCTTCGCCAATTCCTGCGAGGAGGTGGCTCTATCAACGTAACCGACGAGAATGGTCGCACCATCTTCCATCAAATTGCAGGGGTTCAGACTCGTAATCTGCGGTCTTGTTGGGATGTCTTACGCCGCTACTCAAAGCCTCCAAACACTTTCAATCAAGACAGCTTGGACAACAACGGGGAGTCTGCTCTGCACATCGCCACACGGAAGTGTTGTCCAGGACAAGCTTTCATGTTTCAGGACGACTTTGCTGAAGATCCGGAGTCCGAGAACACGATTTGGAGTCCTGTCATTGCACTCGTAGAGACATTTGGAGCAACTGTCGACATCCGAACGACCACTGGTGTAACCCCGCTACATCTCGCATGTAAAAGGGGTATCCTTAGCCTGGTCGATTATCTCCTCGCTCAAGGCGCTGATGCGCGCTTGTATGATCAGTCTGGCCAGAGTGCACTGCATTGGCTTTGCAGCCAAGTGCAACGAGGCCATGAGAGGAGGCCTGCCATTCTGGATCAACTAGTACGACGGATGACTTTGGAAGATATGGAAGCCAAAAGAGCAGACGGGCAAAGTGCTCGGGACCTCGCTGTCAAACCCGATGCTGATTATCTCGAGAGAAAAAGGCGGTGTGAGAATAGCCTAACACTAAACATTAAGATGCCTGCAGAGCTACAGCTAAAGCTTATTATAGAACTTTTCTATTCTACTTAGTAGATTTATATACGTTATATTACGTTTAAAAAACTTTATAATACTATTAATTTTATAATTAAATTAGTTAAATTTAAAGTTTTAATAAATTAGAAGTTTATATATAGTAAAATATAAGTAAGCTACTTTATATATAATATTAAGTAAATAGAAGATACTTATATTAGAAGTTTAAGATAAAAAAGTAATAGTAAATAGTTTAAGTAGCTTATTATAATAGAGATTTATATAATATTTACTAAAACTAGAAAACGCGTAATAAAATATAATATTGCTAGCTACTATCTAGATATAGTAATATATCTAAGTTATACACTAAAGGTGTTAATAATAAACATTTAACAAGGGGCATTAATAGTAAACAAGTCGTATTTCTATTGTTGCAAATGGATATCAGTGACTAGCTTCAGTGATCGCTTATTATAATCTTTGAAGAGAAACATATCCTACGCTAAGCGCTCTCTGCCATCAACGTCTACTTCTTGAAAATCTCAATAGGAAAAGCATCAGCAATCGCCTGATACCCCGCAACACTCGGATGCAACCCATCACCACTATCGTACCTCTTGTCCAACCTCTCCGGATTCGTCTTATCCGCAACCATGCTCGCAATATCAACCGTGAAATCATAGTTTCCACTCTCCAAAATCCACTTGTTCACCCTCTTCCTCGTCTTCTCCCTCTCAACACCCTCATACCCATTACCCGCAAAAGGCGCAATCGTACCGCCGATAGTCGTGTAACCAGCCGTCTTCGCATCAGCAGCGATCTGCTTGAACGCAGCGATGAGGCGATCGCCGACAGATGTTTGCGCAGCAGCGGTGTTGGCATTACCCCCAATATCGTTGACACCTTCGAAGACCATGACCCACTTCACGCCGGGTTGCTCAATGGCATCGCGCTTGTACCGGGTGAGGAGGGGAGGGCCGAGACCGCCGCTTAGAACGGTGTTGCCACCGGCGGCCTGGTTGCAGACGGCGATGTTGGTATGGTTCGTGGATTGAAGACGGGCAAGTACGAGGTCGGGCCAGCTGCGGCGGTATTAGACGGGAAGTAGTTTTGCGGGGTTGAGTAGTGCTTACCGGTTGTTCTTGTTGTCGTCTGAACCTCTTCCGTCGGTGATGCTGTCACCGAGGACCATCAATGAGCGCGTGGTGATTGGTACGTAGGCTTGTACTGCGCTGACGAAGTACCAATGTACACTTTGAGTACCAGAGAAAGTCGTAGCATTGACCTTGTTTCCACTCACGAACCAGCTTGTCGTCCTACTGCCGGGATGACCAGTAATGCTGCTTCCACTCTGCCCTTGCTGGCTGTACAAGCTCACAGTGAGCATGCTCTGAGGCTTGACTTCGAAAGCAATCTCATCGCTGGTAACGACCTGGCCCTTGGGTACCGTAAAGCTAGACTTGCCACCAACGGTAATGGCTGCTATTGGCGAAGCTTGCATGCCACTGACGCCCGCAGCGCCAGCTGCAGGAAGACCGACAGAACCTGCGGTGATGGGAAGGTCGGAACCGCCAAAGGTGTTGGAGATGGTGATCTTGATCTTCGGTGCGCCAACGGACATGTGGAGGGTTTGGCGGAGCGTCGCATCGCGCATCACGCTTCCGGAACTCTGTGATCATGTTAGGATATCTCGACTTCAGGTCTGGGTAGTGCAAAGATGGCATACAAAAGGTGCTGGAGGCATGTTGCTCGCCTCCACCAGCTGCGGCATGCTCGTCCAGGTATTGATCCAATGCGACCCATCTTGCCTCTTCTCGACCGCGTCAATCGCACGCCCATTTACAGTAGGCGAAACTAAAGAAAGCGTCGCAAACGCGACCGAAAGAAGGGATGTGTAAAACATCATGGCAAGAAATAAAGTTTCAATTAGCTGGGATGGTGTTGTCGCAATGCGGCTGACGTCTGGTATTTCAACAGTTCATCTGGCATTTCGAATTAAGCATTTCGGCCATATTGTGTACTGCAAATTAATCCCCAATCTCAGCAAACGCGACTGCTCTGTCAATGCGGCGAGCGCAAATGATGTGGGGAGTCAGTCGTTCAGCGGGCGGACGTTTGGAAGTAATTAATCCGGCAGGGTATACGGTGGCCGTGCTATAGCCAGTGCCTTTTGTCCTTGGGAGAATAGCCGGAGGCATGGTCGACATCGAGATTGGTGCGTGTAGTGCTCTCACGAACAACTGCCGAAGGTAACGTGAGCTTGATGCTTGTGAGTGCATCGTCAATCTGCTGAAAGTCGGGTGGTCATAAGCTGAGTGCACAGCATTGCAGCTCTATTGTGCGGACGAGTGATGTGGCAAGGGGCTTCCGGTACTCATGAGGATTCAGTTACAGCGTTTGCATCTAGCGTTGATGAAGGTGTCTCCAGGACGAATTGGTCGTCCATCGTGGAGGCACGAAAGTTATGGGAGTAGCGACGCGCTCAGGTTCGTGTGTGAAGGAGAAGTCCGAGAGGACAAGTGGGTATGACGTCATGACTCTGCCCGTCATTATGAGGCCTATCCAGAACTCCTACACAGCATTACCGAGTGAAAGTAAACTTGGGCGTGGCATATAGTATCGCATTGGTCTTGGGCAGAGCGCAGCTCGATGTTTGTGGACAATCGCAACGTTGCACCTGACGCGGTGGAGCTCCTTGGTGCACGGACCATCGCGCTTTCAATCAGCTCCTCGCCTCGCGTCTTGTTTCATCTATCACGCCATCAGACGATGCCGAGGCGCAACCAACCCTTCATACTACAGATCATCATATCCGCACGTCCTGTCGAGTCGGTATTAATGGAATGCCACGTCGCGAACGTGTTATGCGTGCCGCAGGGTAAACCAGCCGGGATGAGCATCGTGCAGCTGTTGACTGGACCACGACGCGTATGTACTTTCGGGACCATGGCTTTGTGATACTTCGATGGATGCGAACTAATTACATTTGTAGTATTTTATATGATTGTCTACGGCACCTGAGTGTTCATTGCGACCTCGACGATATCCGTCGCGATCCTGTCGTGTTCATAAACACCAGAGCGACTCGTATCCCAAGACATCTTCTCTTTGTTGTATCGCTCAACGGCCTTTAAAAACTTACGATGTAACTCTCCCAATCTTGGGAAATGTGCATCGCTACCATGGGCCTGTTTCTTCTTCACACAGCTGATATTCATCAAGCGCACCAACTCTGCCCATGCGAGTAGTTTGAGGAAAGCGTCCTCATTTGAGAAAAAGCGGCTTCGCATAGCGGGGTTCCACCCTTGGAAGAGTTGGACAGCGGGACGCACCACGCCTCCAAACCAGTCGGGTTCTGCACGATTACCTTCCCATAGACGGAAGAGCTCTTCGGCATGGACATCGACGTAGTCCTTGAGTAGACGAAGCTGCGTTACAGCAACGCCCTCCTCCGTACTACATATGATGCCCTTACTCCGCTGTGGGAATTCGAGGGTGACCTCCTCTCGTAATGGATTGACTTGCAACTCAAAGATCTGTTCGATGTCATTGCCGATGCGCTCGGCTAGACTACGATTACACAGATACGCCTGGCATACTGGACACCTGCCGACCTTCTCATCAAGCGTACGCAGATTGTCCATGAGACATCTATCATGCATGGAGCAACCGCAGGGAGGAGCTATGACAGGATTCTTGTCTGCGTCGTGATAAGACTTGAAGCACAACTGGCAATTCCCAGTAGGTGTAGGGTCTTTCCAAGCATTCGGCACAGCACAACGCTCAAGGAAATCCACCTGATCAGGAAGTGAAGACGGGATGGTGTCGGAAGCCTTGTGGAAACGTGAGCTTAATCGTTCGGTGTCGTGTGCAGGAATGGACGTACTAGGGGGTGCCTCTGTGCACCGAACGCTGAAGCGTCTGGCCTTGGCCTCCAACTCCGACCTCGTATCCCAAGTTCGACCTTCAAGCTTCTTTAGCGTTGCAGTATGCCGTTGGTGTGCTGGCTTACCTGGAAGTTCGACTGGCGACCTACGAGCGGGGAGTTCAACTGGCGATCTACGCGCGGGAAGTTCTGCCACTGGTCTATGAGTTGCTGACGCATCGAAACCGAAAGAATTCGCCCCATCGCCGTTTACGTAGAAAGTCGACGGTAATAGCTCTTCGCTGTCCTTCTCAACCACCCACTTAGGTGGGTTGCCCTGGTACCATTCATCATAGGCAAACGGTGGCGACCTTTCGCTTTTAATGGTCCCAACACTGGACTGCCCGCTCACTACAGATAGGTTAGTGGATGTGGGAACGTACGTATTGTTCATGTACAGACCAGTCACACCCAGCATATCTCTAGCCCTTGCTACACTTGCATCTGTCTGGATTCCGGGAAACATACCCATTGTGGCCTGGGCATCTGCATAGATCGAGGACGTATCGTGAACGGAATCGACCCGATGATGGCGCGTCTGCGGCACTGCTGGTGAGGCTGCGCGTGTAGATGGGGGAGCCGAGCCCATGGGCGTGCTATCGCGCGAAGAGTTACAGTGTTGAGATATCAAGACCGATGGACGACCCTTCTGCCATACTTGAGGGGGCATCTCTGGCTCCCGTGCTGGAATTGAAGCACTGCGATGCCGGCCTGGGATGATCGAAGATATACGTTCGGCAGTATCACGTATCCTCGTCTCTAGCAAGGCTCGTGGCCTAGACTTCTCCCCAGTATGTCCGGACGAGCTTGGCCGCGAATCAGGTACGGAACTGGACGTTACAGACATGGATGTCATGGAACCGGATAACAAGTCTACACTGGGTGTGTAAGCCGGGGGCTCATCGCCATTCACGCCCTTCCACTGATCTTTCGTAACAGTGTTCTTATCCTTGTGCATACAAAAGAACTCCGCACATTGCTCGACGATCTCAGGATGGCGCGGCGTGCTATAGCTATGCTTCCTTGGTTGTGAGCAGCGACATACGAAGTCTTTGTTCCGGCTGGTATAGTGAAAGTCTTCCACAAATACGCCTTCCATCGCCCATTTCGCTTCTCGGCTTGCGCGATACTTCCGGAAATCAGCGAAGCTGCAGGATTCAAGGCCGTGGCGGTCCAGGTATAGCATTATGCTGGCGCTCAGATGCCTCGATTCGCATGCTACGGTGGACGTCCTCTCGCCATGTCGTCCCGCATCATGACAGCGGCAGACGCGGGTGCGCTCCCCGCCAACGTAATGCAAGATGCGTTCCTCTGATGATAAAGAGGATAGGGAGTGGCGGTGCAGATCATCTGCGCGGCGGACTTCGACCGATCTTGTGCGCTTGCGGCGGACATAAACGTAATTACCCTTGTTGTGCGCGTAAGACTGCATCTTGCTATAAGAGTAACAAGACTTTGTGTATGTGCAGGTAGACGGGGGTGTCTACTGGTAAATGTGACCCAGCGGCCTGTATAAGAATACTGGACTGACTATCTAGGTTCCAGGACTTGTGCATTCTTCCTAGAGTGAAGAGAACTACAACTAGGTTCTCCTTTCGTGACGTCGTGCACGCACCAAGTACAACGGCATCGTTCATACGAGATAAGGTCACGAAGTTGGTGTTGAGCACGGGCCTGCACAATGCGATTCATCGCGGGGGTCTTTCAAGAGCGCTGTGAGAAAGACATCGATGCGATCAAGTCATATCTCAGTCACCACTTCACGATGTGAGAACGGTGTGTTTCATGTCGGCAATGATGAGCGATGTGGCATATGAATGATGGCTTTTAGATTATCATCTATTGGACGTCGTTCTTGGTGATCAAGGCCGTTGCTGTGGCCTTATCAGACCTTGTGGTAATGACCCTTCACATCGGCCGGAGCCAATCTTGAGAAGTTACACAGGCTCAGGAAGCGTCTTCTACAACTCCAAGCCATCGTCCTCAAACAGATCATCCAATCATGGATCATCATGCTCGATAACTTCGTCCTCATCTTCGAACAAAGCATCCAAATTCGAATCATCGACCTCTGCACTCTCTCCCACGTCTACCGTTACCGTATCTTCGGCGTTTTTCTTGACAAATGCTGGGTTCTTGTCTGGAATGGCAGACGGTTCCCAGCCTTGCAATAGAGTGTGCTGTTCAGGGGAAAGCTGCAATTGTGCCACGAGTTGGCTCCAACTTGCCCTGGTCTCGGCCGTGTTCTCCTTGAATTTGTTCGCCAACTCCACCTCTCCCTCCATCAAACTCGTTTGGACGTTCACGATTCGATTCCAAAGCTTGAGGTATTCTTCGCTAGCTTGGTCACACTGGTTCATCCGACATCCTAGCTCTACCATAT
>Ga0265798_10012275_pt1 | contig 10353 bp, 10 predicted proteins | sample P3T30metagenome_FD_192430 | JGI IMG/M metagenome (GOLD analysis project Ga0265798, IMG submission 192430) | Plant litter microbial communities from East Loma Ridge, Irvine, California - P3 T30 | ecosystem: Environmental > Terrestrial > Plant litter > Unclassified | place: USA: California...
CAGAGGAGATATACCACGAGAGACCTCAACGCCGGATGCTGGTATGGCTGGGATGCTTTGGGATTGGCACTGGTGACCTTTTTATGCCAACAACGAAGATGGGCTCTGGCATGCGTCTTCACCTCGTCATATTTCGTCTGGACTAGACTACCGGGCAGCCCGTTCGACACCTTCCAGCTCCCATCCTTTGGGAAGTTCATGGACACTGCAACTAAAGCAAACTCCACAATCGCCGCCGCAGCCATGGACAGTCAGCCCGATTGCATTGTATGCTGGTCTTCGGATGAGGTCCCTGCAGTCCTGCCTTGCAAACATATGATCTGTCGCGACTGTTTAACGGCCATGAAAGATCGCCAGCAGACACACTGTCCAATGTGCCGCCTTCGACTCTTCCACGTCAACGATGGCATACAAGTCGCAATACACAAGGCCGCCGCAGCTGCTCTAGCCGGAAGACTTACTGCCAGAGGCATACATCTCATTCTACAGCTGTGGCACGGCCAGTACTGGGACGCTGGACGTGAAGGCATCACATACCCTCTGGAGCTGTGCTGCTTTCACGCTGTCCATGTTGCTACCCGAAAACATGGTCTCAATTGGTGGCGAGGCGGCATCTTTAAGTACCTGCTCGCTCTTCCTCTGCCAGAGACGCGCTTCGGGCGGTCCGTGTGGCCGGCGGTGCTGTTTGTGCACCTGTATGCGGTGGGTATTCTGGCTACCCTGGAGAAGGTGGGGGAACTCGATATAGTCCTGGATAAGGTGGTTCATCGGAGGCCTATGCCGGGATTTTGAGTCTAGTCATGGAAACGATGATTGCTGAAGGAGTGGACGCTACAATGGACTCCAACACCTTTATACTCGACCGTGACAAGGCGAGCATGTATCATGTGTCGCGTATTCACGATTCATCGGTCTTGACTTGCTTGACTTGACAGAATCGCATCTGCCCAGTTACCAAGCCCAAAGCAGAGCCGTCGAGAGATAGTTTGGCCGAAGAAGCCACCGGTCCAACAGTTTCTTCGTCGTCTTCCCGTCCGATCATGTCTCCAGGATTGTCAACGGTTACTTCGATCTTGGTGGCCAGCACGTGCATCCAGAACTCGCGTGTTGGTGCGACAGGCACGGTGAATTGGGCCGGCTTGGAGTTGAATCTCTGTTCGTGTGTTGCGGCTGTTATATACATCTAATGTGTACTCATGCTTCAAAGCACATACGACCACAGGTCAGTGAGAACTGGGCATCCCGTCCGAAATCATGAGGTTTCAATTGTTTTCCTTGTTCCAGGAACGAAGAACCTGGAAAAGAGGGTGTTGATTCCCGATTCCTGATTTTGCAAGTCACGTGATCGAGTGAATGATTCCTACCTGAGATCCTAGAACTCGATCCTGGAATTCATCTTAGAAACCTAGAACCTGAAGTTAAGCTCAAAACATGACGGAAAATCACTCCGTCCGAAATCATGAATTTTCAGTTGTTTTCATTGATCCAGGAACGAGGATGTTGTGAATCCTGGAATTGGATACCATTCTCGCACGTGATTTGCTTTTGTAATCGAATGAGCAAATCCTGGATCCTGGATTCAATTTCGGAACCTGGAATTAACTTCAAAGGTAACGGAAAACGACTCCGTCCGAGATCGCGAATTTTCAGTGCTCGTATGTCATTATGGAAAATGTCTAGGAAGATGTTATGATTCCTGGAACACGGATCACGTGAATTTTCTAGATCAGTCACTTTCCAGATGGATTCCTGGACTTTAGAATCAATTCCAGGAATGTAGAGTCAACCCAAGGAAAGAACACTTCATCCGGAATCTCCTCTTTCACTGCCACTCGTAGCCATAGGGATATAGGAGGTAGCGCGTCTTGAACATAGTGATATGAACGACCATACGGGTACGAAGCTAGGCTGCGTTCAGTCTCGAATATTGACAATTCTTCTCGTCTGCTAGTGCTATTCTCGAAATTTTGTGAGATTGTCTGACTACAGATTCCTTAGCCCCTCGCCTGTTGCTCACTCGAACCTTCATCGCTGTCTGATGCACAGGTAAGAAGATCGGGCATGTTGACTCGATCTCCATATGAGGCGCGTGTACTGTGTCCTGTCGCAACATTGCCTTGGAAAACACTACCTGGGCCATCGAGTCTGCATTGGGCACCCTTCCCGTATGCATCACCATATACGGCTCGAACACCATCTTCAGCGCGATTTTGGAGGAACCGGTGTCTCTCGTCCACCCGCTCAATGCTCTCTATGGCAACCTGCTGCATGATGCGGTCGACTTTTGCGGAGACGTTGCTCACCTCGACTAACTTGACCCTTTCGTTATGAGAGCTAGTCGGGACTAGCTCTTCGAGTTCGAGAGTGGCCATCATCTTCTGGGTCTCCATGACAGCACCCGGGAACAAGCAAACCAGACGTTCGACATAGCCTTCAACCTGGGACGGGGGGTCAACTACCATCTAGCCCTCACCACTTAAGTCACTTACTCGTTCAGTCAAGGTAGTTAAGACTTGCTTGTCATGCACGACCCATTGCAACTTCTTCCAAGCTCCCGCGCCTTTCTGACGCTTCTCTGCCATAGCTTGGTACATGGCTCGCATGGAAGCAAGGCTGTCCAGAGCTTCATAGCGACGATCTGTTGGCTCGAGTCTTTGGGACACATGTTTCCTAGTGCTCTCTTCAGCTTCCTCGAAGGCAGTGACTATTGCCGCTAACAAGTCCTTCGCCGTTTGCGCTTCTTTTGGATTGGCTACTGGTAGCTCCACATCGGTGACGTTTTCTCCATCCATGAGCTTAACGCTCCTGCGCCATCTGTCGTAGGCGACAGCGGCCACGTTGAGTTTGAGACAATAGTGTTTGGAATCTTTGCCAAAATCCTTCCAAGTAGCGACTTTTTGGAAAAACTCTTCTACCTAGGTGTCTGTGAGATACGCACTATAGCTGGAGAAGTTCGCCCAACATACCGTGCTCTCCAGCGCGACCAGACCTACTGCGCCGATTACGATGCCAGCAATTTCTGCCATCTGATTCACACGTGCGTTTCGAGGATCTGGAGCGACCTTAGGGTATGAGGAAAGCTTGCAAAGGCCACTAAAAGAGTCTCGCTGTGGTAACCAAGTATCAAGTGTTGCGAAGAGATAGTTGAGCTGCACATACCAGGACGACAAGGCCCGTAAGAAATGCTCTAAGCTAGTACTTGGCAGTTGGGGTCTTGTTCAAGCGATACCGCAGATGCTAGTGTCTATGCGTGGACGTGATGTACAGCCTCGTTAACATAGCCTCTGACAACAAAATGCCGCAGCGCTAGATATGCTGGACAGGGGTCGGGGTGGCTTCAAGGCTTTGACGTCTTCTGCATGCTGCAGTCTAGACTGGCAGTCACATCTCGCATATGCCGCGCAGGGACGAGTCTCAATATGCGTGCATCGCTTAGCAAGCCAACCCTGTATGCTCCAGGCTGGAAGGCAGAATTCTGTGACGAGAGACTGACTTCCTGAGGCATTCATCTGCCCAGGATGACAGCCCCTGCAAGCTTGGCATCGTAGTCAACTTCGCGTAGCAGTACACCAGACTTAAGAGGCAGGCAGTAGGGTCCTAACAAGAGTCTCACACCAGTGCTGTTACAGCGTTGGATTAGATCCAGCCTACTACTAGGCTAAAAGGATAGGATCTCTACGCTTCGTAGTAGGCGTAAATCCTAGAGGTATGTATACATCCGGTAACATAGGTGAATGACGTTATCAAGACTCTAGGTCACGGCGGAGTACTTATACGGAGGTAGTGTAGCTTACGTAGGGCGTTAGCGACGGCGACGACGATGAAGCAGCATCATAGCAAGAGCAGCATACATAGTGACGAGATAATTGTGAAGAGATAATGACTTATCTACAGGTAGAAGGACCTCACAAACAATACGACCTCACGCACGACCTCGCGCGCGCGCTAACGCGATAATGACACGACGACCTCACGGAGTTGAGAGCCGGATCTAAGATGACCTAACACCGCGCTATACCAACCTAATATGCTTGGCCGGAGCCGCATCTACAAGGCCTAATCGAGCGATCGATCTACGAGAAGTTGTAGACGGCGACTGCGCAAGGTACGTGATACCTGCGGATCAGTCGCCGCCGCAGCCGCGCGGGGAAAGATAGCGAACCTGACGGTAGACCTTCACTGACCCCTGTTGGCAGCCTGTTGCCAAGCCGGCGGTCGGCGGTCGAGTACAATGCTAAATACTGCGCACGAGGCTACTGCGCATCCCTACCTTGCAGTACGCCTACACGCAGTACAGTTTTGGAGACATACTACCAGACTGCCGTGTTATGTCCAATTCTTAAATTCAAAAGCGAGTCCCAGTCTTTAAATTCAAGAGCGTAGAAACAAAGACCCGCCGCTCGCCGCGAAGGCAACAATTCATCGCCGGCATAAAGTGTAGCGTAGGCCTTTGAAGGTGTAACGCACTACACCGTACTGCGTGGGCGTGCTGTAAGGTAGGAATGCGCAGTAATTTACTAGCCTCGTGCGCAGTATTTAGCGTTGTACGGCGGTCGACTGTCGAGGGATTCTAGGCAGTTTGGCGTTCAGCAGTTAGGCCTTAGACTGCGTGCAGCGTGCTGCTTACCTGCATGTAAGGAGGTGGCGGACTTCTTATATGCTACACATAGTGGTCAAACGTGGAAGTAAGACAATGGGCCGACCAAAGCGCATCAAATTGCGCAAGCCTTCTAACCAGGTGATTATCATAACAGGCGGAGCAGCTGACACCTAAAAATATAACGAGCTACTTGCGGCTAATGCATGATCGTCTCAGCTCGGTACAGCCCCTACTGTAGCCAAGCTCTCCAAATGTGAGATATATAGTCCAGTCTCCTGCGAGCGATAGGATGGGGCACAGCAATTCTAGCACTTGTCATTGCCTCGCAACAACGGATCCTGCTTGCCACGCAAAAAATTGAGAGATTTCCGACCCAGACTTCGACAGCGCTGCTATTCTGGCAAGCTGGAAGATTATGGTAGATCGGCGTGTTTACAAAGATAATATCGCCACGGATGGAGCCCAAGTCCACTATGGAGATTGCTACGTACAAGGATCGGTCACTGTCTTCACAGCTGCAGCTTCCGCTACCAATCTCATTGGAGTGTTGGGCAGAACGCTCGACAACGTCTATGCAGTAAGGCATCTACCAGATCTGGACTTCATCCTATCAATTATGGTCTCTCAGCTTACTGTCTGGCGAGCTGCCCTCACAAAAATCCGGGGATGGGCGGAGATTGAAAGCGAAGTGGAGGGAGATCACTACGAGATACTGTCTCCATTGAGCTCTATTCTTGGAAGCTGCCAGATGCTGGCGACCAAGGTAGATGGGTGCATTCAAGAAGTGCAGAAACTCTCAACCGCAGTGGGGCTTGTCACAGAAAATGAAGATTTCCAAACAGCAATTGCGGAGATGGAAAGGCTTCAAAATGTCATCGAGAGACAGACAAGCACGCTGAATCTGCTTCTCACAGCTTGCAACACGTAAGCACACATGATGACTGTCGTTGGGTGTAGACTGACTTTGATACAGCAAATCACTAGATCAGCAAAAGCGTCTCCTGGAGGGCAGAGAATTGCGTAACCTCATGCTGAGCGTCAAAAAAGACACCGAGTCACTGATAGAGCACCGGGACCCCTCGTCATTTCGCAGCCTCTTCACAGACAATGGGTCCAAACTTTATCAGAAGTTTTACTTCGATAAGTTCTTATTGCCGACTAAAGTATACGCCTCGCACATGAGAAATCTTGTTGAAAGACAAGTGAGAAATCAGCCACAGGGTTCCACTCTTCCAGGTGAAACACCACACGAAAATCGCTCGGCAAACGTTCCAAATGAGAATCATCCTGTAATAATGCCACCTTCATCAACAACTGGAATCGACAAGGAATCTTGGACGGAGAAGTGGCAGAGAGCCAAAGGTCAGCTCGACAAAGCACATGGAATGACAAGGCGCAGAATTCTCCTCCTCCTCCTCGGTGCATCTTCTAGAGACAGGGCGGCTTTAATGACGCTCCTCGCCATCTCATGCCAGGAAGAACCTGGCTTGGAACAGCTGGGTCGATACCGACCAGCTATATACCAAACAGTCATTGACGATGTAAAGCTTCTTCTGGAGACAATACGAAGGCTCCATATGGAGCTTCTACCTGGGATCGATGCAGACATATTCCAAACCGTTCTGCAATATGATACTTCGGGGCCTGTGCATCACATGAACGAACACTTGCTTGCTACCTTGACGACCCTTCGAGGCCTCCCTGGTCTTCTTACAGCACTAAAGCAACCGAAGGGCGCATTTCCAGAAAAGGCCTTATAGTATGAGTGTATCAACTTCCTTCACTTGCCGCTACTATGCTAACCGTATTTAGCTTTTTCAAAGACTTTGAGAGAATGACAAGCCCCGAATACTCTCCTACAGAAGCCGATGTTCTTGAACTACTCGAAAACGTAGAACCACCGGGTGCGCTAACACTTGGGACTCGCCGCTACCTTTATCGTTTCCTCAACTTTAGTGGTCAACAGAGCGGACCCACCGGTTGGTACAACATCTCTTCAGTATCTTCAATCATCTATTGCGTGAATATTGCCGAGTACGACCAGGCCAGGACAGCACCAGGAAACGCTAGCCTAGGAGCCTCTTTGGACCTTTTCGAGGCAACCATGAAAACCGATCTGGGGACCAGGCCTGTCATTTTGCTTCTCACACACATCAGCGAATTTCGACAGAAATTGGCGATGTCCCCTCTGGAGCAATATTTTCCAGACTATCCTGGTGGAGACGACGTTGAGCTGGCAGCGAACTACATTTTACGCAAATTCTACGCAGTCCAAAAATCTAACCGGATCTCTGCATACTCATTTGACCTGACCACAACGAAAGATGTCTGGAAGATCTGTGATGCTCACCACGAAGCGACAAAGGAGACAAAGTGGGAAGGATTCCTTAGCGGATTTACGTATTATTGAGCTTAATTAGTGCTGTTTTACTCGTAGCTGAGTTAGTGAAACGACGTCGGACGGTGTCATAAACATCGCGTGCGAATCAATGTATACGACCCAAAATACTCAACTGAGAAAATTTGGCAGCGTATATTCGTTCATGATCGAGAGATGAAGGGGAAATCTACAGAAGGACATATTGCTGTATTAGTTGGCCTAGGAGGGCATACGCTCAGAATGCCACCAATTGTATGTATCCTAGGATTCAGCGCCCTAAATTGGGGTATTCTATCTGAAAGGCGCGCTTCAAGAGCACGTGTTGCCGAGTCAGGCTCTAGATTGCCTGTCGAGTATCAGGTGGTTGTCTAGGAAGTATTATTCAGAAAGCAAGATATCACACATTGATTCCAAGATGAATGTTGATAATCAGGCATCTCGTCCGCTCTGCCATACACAAGGACTGAAACGGGCGACTAGTACTACAGTGGGTGACCATCTGGGAATCCCGCCTGTTGTATGTTTTGTCTTTTTGATTCCACTTCCTCCGTAGCGAAAAACATATACCAATCCAAGTATCTTGATCTCGACAATGACGGAGACGGAAGCTTGTCGCATCCTGTCGATTTGACCAGGGGAGGGGAGACTTCTCGCTCGACCCTCCACACTGAACAGTGGCATTGGTAATGCTTGACTCATGATCATGCCCTGACGTTACTTGTGAGCGAGGTGGAGTAGACGATCGGCTAATCGGAACAAAAAGACGCAACTCGGATTTCGCAGGTTCAGAAACCACAAGAACAGTCATTCTTCTCTCTATCAATTTACCTAACCATACAACTTACGCGGCCCAAAGGATCTCTCTCCCCAGCATCTATCATGGCATTCCCGAGCTACAGGCCTTTTACACAGCATGACCGCATACTCGGCGTACTGTTAACGGCCTTCGGTGCAGCCTATTTCACTGTGGCCGCCTCATTGATTGAGGCAAACAAAATCTCCGACAACTCCAACGAGGCCTGGCTTTTCATGGGATCTGCTCCAGTGCTTTTCTTCGGCGGCATAGTGTGGCTCGTATTGAACAGTCAATACAACGGGCGAGCTTGGTCGAAATTAGTGATCTCTGGATGCAGTTCCAGTGGATCAGCAATCGGCTTGGCGCAGCTCTTCTTCAACGTCAAACCTCTGATCATCCTAGGGCTTGCTATGTGCGCCTGGGCAGCTACTATAGTTGTCATAGTATGCAGAGACATCTTCAGAGAACGCAACGGCGACTTCGATCGGGCAGCTCGGCGGGAAGAGTCCATTCCCGAGTATGCCATTGGTACTCCAAGCGATCCGGTATGGTATGCTCATGGGAGACACGTACAACCGGCGGGAGTTGTTGACGAGGTGACTTCGATCCGACCAGAAGACCCGGTGTGGAAGCTCAGGACTTGATCACGGCCCGAGCGTCGTCTACAGGACCGATCAAAGGCGGTCTGGAGTCTCATCCAAAGGACAGTCAAGTTGTGCTACGATTAGCACCGGTTACCCCTCGACTATGCAGTCTTTGCCAAGGGTAATGTCACGGTGCGGGAGTCCTCGCTCGAAGCAAATGTTGGAAACTTCGAAGTCCCGAGGGCCGATGACACCGTCATATGGTGGCTTCAGCAACCTTCATGCACTAGCAGTGTAGCAGTACCAGCGAGAGAGTTTCTTTTTGATGGACGCTGTTCACCGAAACTGCATCAAACATGTGGTGGTACCAGAGAATTTCTCTCAGTGAAACGGTCGCAACACCAGTGAGATATCACTTCTTCAATCCAAGCTTCCCTCCGAACCCATACCAAGAACGTGGTAGTACTGGAGACTTCCCTGCACTGAGAATAGAGCAGTACCAGCGAGAGAGCTGCTCTTCGGTACGCGCTTTTCTGCAATACCGCATCAAACTCGTGGTTGTAGCAGCGACCTTGGTGTAACAGGACTGTAGCAGTACCAGTGAGAGAGCCGCCCTTCAGTACGAGCTTCTCTTCATAACCGTTCCAAACATGTGTCGGTGTCAGCGACTTCTGTGTGCTCGGAGGTTAGCAGTACCAGTGAGATAGCACTTGACCAACATCACTTTCTCGTGAGGCCGATGTTGACTTCATGCTATTACCAGCCACTTTGGCGTACTGAGGATATATCATCAGACACTTCCTCAGACTCGGTTTCTCGTGAGATTGCTGCCGAAATCACGGTGATATCAGCGACTCTCGTACATTGAGGATGCAGCAAAACCAGTGAGACAGCACTTCACTACCATCGATGTGTCTCGAGGTCAGTGTCGAACGTACGGTGGCATCAGCGGCTTGTGCATACCGGGAATGCATCAACACCAGTGGGAGTGCATGTTCGATCGCTGATGTCTTCAACAATATTGAATCGCAGATACAGTGCTACCAGAAAATCCCGTACGCTGCGGAAACCTCCGTGCCATCGAGAGTACATGATCATGTACACTCTTCGAGCAATGCGACCACACCATCATGACCCTCCTTCTTCGCGAACCCTATCGCTCTCGATCCAGCAACCTCAGCTCCGAGGCTGAGAAAGAGCTGTACTATATCAAGACGACCATGCTCTGCGGCTCCTTCGAGGGCAGTCCTCCCAACGCCATCTATTGCAGCTGCATTCACATTGGCGCCCTTCTGGATCAATAATGTAACGACACTCATAGATCCATCCATTGCGGCAAACTGCAATGCTGTACCTTGCTCGTCTTCGGAGGGTACTGTGCTTTCCGCAGTTGCGCCAACTTCGTGAAAAAATCGTACCATTTTGAGGTCGCTGTTACCAGCTGCGGCCTGGAGTGCAGTTCTGGGTCCGAAATCGGAGAACGACACTGGGGGTGAGTTGACATCGGCTCCGTGATCAAGGAGTAGCCTTGCAACATCGAGTAGGCCTTCTTTTGCTGCCACTTGTAAGGCCTGGCATTTCTCATGTGCAGTCGGTCCGTTCCAGTGCTCAAGTAGGAGACGTAAAACAGGCAATGCCCCGCTCCGTGCGGCGTCTTCGAGCGCTGTGGGAATCTCTTCGCCGTTGTTGTCGCCGACTTCGTCACCGTCCAAGTAACCGACCTTTGCGCCTGATGCTAAAAGCGTTTCCAGTATCTCTATATGCGTGCTGGTTCCTTCATCGTAGCGGATATTCCAAATTACGACCCGAAGCGCCCAGGACACTTCGTCAGCCGCGTACTCAACGTACTCAAGCAAAAGTCGGACCTTTTCGACATCAAGAATTTCCGCCGCAATGTCAAGTGCGCTGCGGCTTTTATTGTCGAAAGTCCAATCCAGTCTGCCGCCGCTAGCGAGTGTCCAAGCTTCTAGAAGAGACCTGAGAATCTCAAGTG
>Ga0265798_10012276_pt1 | contig 10351 bp, 11 predicted proteins | sample P3T30metagenome_FD_192430 | JGI IMG/M metagenome (GOLD analysis project Ga0265798, IMG submission 192430) | Plant litter microbial communities from East Loma Ridge, Irvine, California - P3 T30 | ecosystem: Environmental > Terrestrial > Plant litter > Unclassified | place: USA: California...
ACAGATCCCGGTTATCCTGATAAGCTTATTGGCCTTATTGAACGTTATAACCTGGCACAATATGATGCCGAGGTATTGGGTAAAAGATATGAGCCCGTAGCTAAGCCCGATACAACCCCAATAACTAATACAGCCCCGGTGGTTTCTAAACCATCTGTAGAGCAATCGGTTAAAAATAATACAGAAGAACCCCTAGCTGCCGGTACCTACCGCGTAGCGCAGGGCGATACTTTATACTCTATTTCTAAAAAACACAACCTTACCGTAGACCAGCTGATGCAGCTCAATGGGCTTTCTTCAAACGCCCTTGCCATTGGTCAGGTATTAAAAGTAAAATAAAGCATGTTATATCAACGTAGCAGCCAGCTGTTTGCCGAAGCAGAACAGGTTATTCCGGGTGGCGTAAACTCTCCGGTACGTGCCTTCAGGGCCGTGGGCGGAACCCCGATTTTTATTAAAGAAGCAAAAGGGCCGTACCTGTTTGATGAAGACGGTAACCGTTTTATAGATTATATTAACTCCTGGGGTCCCATGATTTTAGGTCATGCTTATGCGCCGGTGGTAGATGCTGTTATAGACCGTGCAAAGAAAGGTACATCCTTCGGTACGCCCACAGCGCTTGAAACCGAGATTGCTAAGCTTGCTGTAAGCATGGTGCCTAATATAGACAAGATACGCTTTGTAAACAGTGGTACAGAAGCCTGTATGAGTGCCATACGCCTGGCGCGCGGCTTTACCGGCCGTGAAAAGATTATAAAATTTGCTGGCTGTTACCATGGCCATTCTGATTCGTTCCTGATACAGGCGGGCAGTGGTGCGGTAACATTTGGTACACCTAACAGTCCGGGTGTTACACAAGGCACTGCAAAAGATACCCTGCTTGCCACATACAATGACATTGAGAACGTAAAACAATTATTTGCAGCCAACCCTGCCGAAATTGCTGCCATAATTATAGAGCCTGTTGCCGGTAACATGGGTTGCATACCTCCTGCAGAAGGCTTTTTACAGGCTTTAAGAGAGGTTTGTGATGCCAATGGCACCTTGCTTATCTTTGATGAGGTAATGACAGGTTTCAGGCTGGCTAAAGGCGGCGCACAGGAGCTCTTTGGTGTAAAAGCCGATATTGTGGCGTTTGGTAAAGTAATAGGGGGCGGCCTGCCTGTAGGCGCTTTTGCTGCACGTAATGAGATTATGAATTATCTGGCACCTATTGGGCCCGTATACCAGGCCGGTACGCTTAGCGGGAATCCACTCGCCATGGCCGCGGGGCTTGAGATGCTTAAGGCGCTGAATACAGATAGCGAAATATTTATAAGGCTGGATGCCAAGACCGCTTACCTGGAAACAGGTATACGTAACATACTCGAAAAGAAAAAGATTGCTTTTACCATAAACAGGGTAGGCTCTATGATATCGGTGCATTTTGATGAGCGCCCCGTTAAAGATTTTAAAACGGCAGCAAACGGCGATAACGAAAGCTTTAAGAAGTTCTTCCACGGGCTTTTGCAGGAAGGTGTATATATTGCGCCATCAGCTTATGAAACCTGGTTTATAACCGATGCCCTGAGTTATACCGATCTTGATTTTACACTGCAGGCTATAGAGAAAGTAGCCGAAACGTTATAAAACAAAAACTCCCCATTACAATGGGGAGTTTTTTTATATTAAAATAATTCTGAAATTATTTTCCTGTAAGTTGTTTAAACAATTTAGGGTTTTGGCTAAGTTTAGTTGCTTGCTCCGGAGACAGGGTAGCATTAATTTTAGCTTCAATAGTTTCAGCAAGTACTTTTTTACGTTCTTCGCTTAGGTTTTCGCTAAGTGTACGGTACTTGTATTCAAAAAGGCCTTTAAAGTTTTGCTTATCAGCATCGCTTAGCGGTATAAAGTCGTTAAGGGCTTTAGTGTCTGCAATGGCAGCTTCCTGTATAGCAGCTTCTTTAGGAGTACCTGCATTGGTACCCGTAACGGCAGGCTTGGCAACATTTTTCTTTTGCTGAGCATTAGCTGTAAAGCTAAGGCCAAGCATGATTACGAACAAAGCAATTATTTTTTTCATGATAAACGGTATTTTGTTTAGTGTTTATAAAGCCAAATCTAACTAAATTATAAAACATCACAAAACTTTAACACTAAAAAATTATCTTCTGCGTTGCTTTTTAAATTTTTTTGCTCTTTTTGTGATTTTTTGCTCTCGCCTGTCTTTCATTTTTTCAAATTTCGCAAACTGGTCTTCAGTAAGTATTTTTTTGATTTTTCTTTGGTTATCAATCTGGGCATCAAGTCTTTTAGTGGCTCTCTCAAAGCGCTCATCAGCTGACGGTTTTTTACCTGCTTCCCGTTCTTCTTTGCGTTGTTCGTGTGCTTTTTTTGCCTCCTTTGCATTGGCTAAAAACAGCGTTTTCAGTTCGGTTTGTTGCTTATCTGTTAAGTCAAGTTTAAGGGTTAAATGTTTTGCCCTGAGCTCTGCTTTCTGTTGGGGTGTAAAGGACTCGCGGTGTTCTTTTTTAGGGCCTCTTTCATCATCATGCCTTCTGTCATGACGCTGTGCGCTCATTGTTACACCTGCCATCATTGCCATAGCTAAAATCCACGTTTTCATAATCTTATTTTTTAATTGTTATGTGTATAAGACACCGCACCAATAAAAAAGTTTAATTTAAACGCAAAATATTTTTTTACCCCACCTTTGACAACTACTTTTGCGCTGTGAAAAACGGATTGTTTATAGTAGTATTTTTTTTGCTGGTAAGGCCGGTACTACCCGTTTTAGACTATGTGGTCAACTATGATTACATCACTAAAGTGCTGTGTGTTAACAAGGCAAAGCCTTCAATGCACTGTAACGGTAAGTGCCACCTTATGAAAGAGCTGGCCAAAGCAGCCGATGAACAAAAACAGCAGTCTGAAAAAAAGTCGGTGCAACAGCAGGCCGAAGTTCTTTTTTGCCAGGCAATTACCCCGCTGTTGGTTCCCAATCCTTTTATTGCCGAAACTAAGCCGGTACAAACGGGTTACTGCAACCTGTACTTTCACATGGGCCATACTTCGGTATTCCATCCTCCCGCACTTATTTCTTAAAGTTTTTATCTTGTTACTTCTTCGGCACGCGCGTGCCCGGAAACTAATTTTTATGCCTTAACCATAAGGCATGCTTTAACTTTAATAAATAAATTCAAATGAAATTTCTTTTAAAACCTATAGCGGCGCTAATGGCGCTTGCCACACTTTTTACGTCTTGTAATAACGATGATGCTACAGAAAACCTTGCCGGTACTACAGGCGATGTGCAGCTCTTTTTTGATAACGGTTTTGCCGGAGACGCGCTTATACCAGGTTCGTCTTACACTAATTCTAATAACGAAGCAGTAACCATTAACAGGCTAAACTATATTGTTAGCAACGTAGTGCTTACTAAAGCCGATGGGTCTGAATATGTGTATCCTAAAGAAGAAAGCTATTTTATAATAAGCCAGGAGAGCAACATGTTTACGGTTAATCTTGAAAACGTGCCGGCAGGCGACTATACGCAGCTTAAATTTGGTATAGGGGTAGACCAGCAACGTTACCTGCAGGGCGAAACAGCCCAGCAAAGCTTTTGGGACCTTGCCGCTGCGCACGATATGACCTGGACATGGAGTACAGGTTACAAGTTTATTAATTTTGAAGGAACATTTACCGCACCGGGCCTTGATGGAGCCAAAACGTTCCAGGTGCACCAGGGTAGTAATACGGCTACCGATAACTATCGTGAGGTTACCCTTAATCTGCCTTCTACGGCGCGCGTAAGGCATGGTGATATGCCCAGCATACACCTTAAAACCGATGTTAATGTGCTGCTTGACGGTGTGGTAAAAATTAAACTTGCAGATAATCTTAACGGCGCCGGTACAGGTGCTGCCATAATGGGTGGCGAAAACCTTATTAACATTGCAAACAATTCTTTACAGATGTTTGCTGTAGACCATGTGCATAACGGAGCAGGCAGCCATGAGGAATAACTTTATAAAAGCACTTATGTGTTGTGCATTGTTGGTTAGTTTGTGCTCTTGCAGTAATGAAGAAGAGTACGTGGCTATAAACAACCGTCTTAGCTTTGCTGTGCCCTCTAACTTTCTGCAACCGGCACAGGATATTGAGAGTAATTATCCTACAGAAAAAGGTTTTGAGCTGGGGCGCAAGCTGTTTTACGATGGCCGCCTTTCGGCAGATGGTACCATATCCTGCTCGTTTTGCCACGAGCAGGGTTATGCCTTTACCCACCACGGCCACGACTTTAGCCACGGTATTAATAACCAGGAAGGTACGCGCAATGCACCGGCTGTTCAAAATATGGCCTTTCAGTCACAATATTTTTATGATGGTGCCAGCAACAGCCTTGAAATGCTGAGTATTGTGCCTATACACAACCCTAAAGAAATGGATGAAACGCTTGAAGGCATTGCACTAAAGCTGCAGCAGGACCAGGGGTATGTAAGCCTTTTTGAAGCCGCTTTTACCGATGGCCAGGTATCATCGGGCAATATACTGAAGGCACTGGGCCAGTTCATGACCATGATGGTTTCGGCAAATTCGCGCTATGATAAGTATGTGCGTAATGAGGGTAGCCAACTTGCCGCGCAGGAACTGGCAGGCAGGAACCTGTTTAGCCAAAAATGTGCCACGTGCCACGCTACTGATTTGTTTACCGACAGCGCTTTCAGGAATAACGGACTGACCCCTAACGCTAACCTGGATGACCGGGGCCGCGAAATTGTTACGGGCTTTGCAACAGACCGATACAAGTTCAAAGTGCCCAGCCTGCGCAATGTAGAAAAAACGGCGCCATACATGCACGATGGCCGTTTTGGCTCGCTGGAGTCGGTGCTGAATTTTTATGCAACCGGGGTACATGATTCTGAAACGTTAGACCCCGTGCTAAAACAAAACGGTACCCTGGGCATTGCAATGACTGCCGAGGAAAGGGCTGCAATTATAGCTTTTTTAAAAACACTTACCGATGAAGAGTTTCTTGAAAACCCTTTGTTTTATTACCAGACATAACATGAAAAAAATATTTTATATAACCACATTAATTGCCGTGCAGGCGCTGTTTGCCAAAACGCCGCCGCCCGATTTTAAAAAATACCTCGCGTCTTTTTACTGCGATGCCTGTGGGTGTTCGGCAAGTGGCGGGGGTATGGGTTTTAGCTCTATGATAGACCGTAACTTTGTGGGTGTGCGTTATTTTTATCAAAGCTACAGCAGCCGCGACGGTATTTTTAACAACTCGCCGTGGGTAGATGAGAATTTTAATACCATGCAGTTGTGGGGCAGGATACCTGTGGCCGATAAGGTGCAGGTATCAATACAATTGCCCTACCACTTTTTTAACCGCGATTTAAGTACAGGTGCCCAAAATATTGATGGCCTGGGCGACCTTACTGTGTTAGGCCTTTATACGCTGTACCAAAAGGAAGCCGATAGTACATCGGTAAGCCATACGCTGCAGGTAGGTGCCGGTATTAAGGCGCCTACGGGTAAGTATGACGGTGCCAATAACGGTAGCGTAAACCCAAGCTTTCAGCTGGGTACCGGCAGCTGGGATTATATTGTGGCTACCGAGTATGTGGTGCAACAAAATAACCTTGGCCTTAATGCCATGGCTAATTATGTTCTTAAAACAGAAAACAGGCAGGACTACCGGTTTGGCAACCAGTTTAATTATGCGGGCACACTGTTTTACGTAATAGACAGAGATAAATATACGCTGGTACCGCAGGCCGGGCTTGCGGGCGAAACGTATGCCACCAACCGGCAGTACGGCGAAGATGTGCCGTTAACCAAGGGTAACATCCTTTTTGGTAAGCTGGGGCTTGAGGCCGGGCTGGGCGATTTCTCCATAGGGTTAAATGGTATGCTGCCTATTACCCAAAACCTTACAGGGGGCAGGGTAGAGGCGAATTACCGCTGGAGCGTGAATTTGAATTATAGCCTTTGAGTCTAAAGCCGAAAGTCTAAAGTCAAAAGAAAAAGCCTTTGAGGAAACTCAAAGGCTTTTCAATTTATTATGTCAGGAGGGTGTTACCCCTTAAACTCTACTGTTTTTAAATCTCCGTCAACAACAACCTTTATAAGGCCGTGCCTTGTAAGGCCTTTCATGGCTGCATCCCATTTTTTGCCGCTAAGCGCCGCTTGTTGCTTAAGGGCATCAAGAGCAAGCTGGCTACTCACTTTTAATATTTCGGTAATGGCCTTTTCATCTTCGGTAAGCTCTACTGCTTTTTTCTCCGGCCTCATTTGGGGGAAGAAAAGTACCTCCTGGATGCTTGGGTTATTGGTTAAGAACATGATAAGCCTGTCCATACCTATGCCTAAGCCGCTTGTAGGCGGCATGCCATACTCAAGTGCCCTAAGGAAATCATTATCAATAAACTGGGCTGCCTCAACATCGCCACGCTCGCTAAGTTTCAGCTGTGCTTCAAAGCGCTCGCGCTGGTCTATCGGGTCGTTTAACTCGCTGTAGGCATTGGCAATTTCTTTACCACACACCATAAGCTCAAAACGCTCAGTAAGTTCAGGATTATCGCGGTGCTCTTTACACAGCGGGCTCATTTCTTTAGGATAGTCGGTAATAAACGTAGGTTGAATAAAGTTGCCTTCACATTTTTCGCCAAAAATCTCGTCGATCAGCTTGCCTTTACCCATGGTTTCGTCTACGGCTATGCCCATGCCGCGTGCGGCTGTAAACAACTCTTCTTCGGTCTTGCCGGTAATGTCAAAACCGGTAAATTGCTTAATAGCATCGGTCATGGTAACGCGGGCATAAGGCGCTTTAAAGCTAACCTGGTGCTCGCCAAAGGTAGCGTCGGGCGTACCGTTAACCGCAACGGCGCAATGCTCAAGCAGGGTTTCTGTAAACTCCATCATCCAGTTGTAGTCTTTGTAGGCTACATATATTTCCATAGCCGTAAACTCGGGGTTGTGCGTGCGGTCCATTCCCTCGTTGCGGAAGTTCTTGCTGAATTCGTACACACCGTCAAAACCACCCACAATAAGGCGTTTTAAGTACAACTCGTTAGCTATACGCATATATAAAGGTATGTCAAGGCTGTTGTGGTGCGTTACAAACGGGCGAGCCGCTGCACCACCCGGTATAGGCTGTAGTATTGGGGTCTCTACCTCAAAATAACCTTTGTCATTAAAAAAGCTTCGCATGGCGTTAAACAGTTTTGTTCTTTTAACAAAAACTTCCTTAACGTGCGGGTTAACCACAAGGTCTACATAACGCTGGCGGTAACGCAGCTCCGGATCGGTAAAGCCGTCAAACGTTTTGCCATCGGCATCTGTTTTAGGTAATGGCAGTGGGCGCAGGGTTTTGCTTAAAAGCTGAAAGGTGTTAACACGTATCGATTTTTCGCCTACTTGCGTAGTAAACAGTTCGCCTTCAACGCCAATAAAGTCGCCCAGGTCAATCAATTTTTTAAAAACCTCGTTGTAAAGGGTTTTGTCTTCGCCGGGGCAAATCTCGTCGCGGTTTACATATACCTGTATACGGCCATCGCTGTCCTGTACTTCGGCAAAGGCAGCTTTGCCCTGTATGCGCATGCTCATTATGCGTCCGGCTACAATAACCTTCTTACCTTCAGAAAAAGTTTCCTTAACCTGTTTACTGGTGTGGTTTACCGGAAAAAGGTTAGCGGGATATGGATTGATGCCGAGACTTCTCAGCGTATCCAGTTTTTCTCTTCGAATAATTTCTTGTTCTGAAAGCTGCATGATTATTATGTTTTTAAGGGTGCAAAGATAATGAATATTAACAAATAAGCAATTTGACACGATTTAACAATGCTGTGCTTTTTACTTAAATAAAAGAATTATATTTGGTACAATAATCAAAAAACGCAATGAAAACAAAATTACTACTTGCACTTGGTGCTTTTGTGGCTTTTTTAACCACATCATGCAATATTTCGGAAAACATAACCATCGGCGAAGATGGCAGTGGTGTTATGACCATGGATATTGATGCTTCTCAGCTTATGGGTATGGCCGGTGGCCAAATGGGCAAAGAAGGCAGGATTGACTCAACGTTTACATTTAAAGAGCTTTATAAAGATAAAGCAGATAGTATTGCGAAGCTGCCTGCCGCAGAGCGTGCAAAATTTGCGCAGCTTGAAAAGATTGAAGGCAAGATGCTTATGGACCCTGAAACGGGTGAGTTTATGATAAACTTTACAAATAAGTTTAAAAATGCTAACGAACTGGGCAACATGATGCAGGCTATGAGCGCTGTAAGCAAATCTAAAATGCAGGAGGGCGCGCCAGATATGGAGAGCCAAAACCCGCCTACAAGCTATTTTTATGATGGTAAAAAATTTAAAAAGACGGTAAAGGTTAGCGACAAAGCTAACGAGGTTGAAAATGATTCCCTGCAAATGGTCAAGGCCATGTTTGAAGGTTCTACATATACGGTAAACTATAAATTTCCAAAAAAGGTAAAATCAGTTTCAAATAAAAATGCGGTTATCAGCGCAGATAAAAAGAGTGTCACTGTAGTGTATGACCTTGTTGATTACATGGATAAGCCAAAGGATATGGATATTGAGGTGATATTTGAATAATAATTCAATATTATATAGTAAAGCCGCGCTAATTAGCGCGGCTTTTTGTTTTGTAAAAGCTGCTGATAAGTTTTGTAAATTTGCATGTAAATAATAATGAGCAACAGCCATGAACAATTTAGTGCAGCTACAGGATTTGGGTGTGATGGATTATAAGGAAGCCTGGGAGTATCAGGAGGGCCTTTTTCAGGGTATTGTTGACCAGAAAATAGCCAACAGGCGCGAGGGTTTAGATACCGTTACCCCTAATTATTTGCTGCTTGTAGAGCATCCGCATGTATATACATTAGGTAAAAGCGGCGATTTTGAAAACCTGTTACTAAGCGAGGCACAACTTGCCGCTAAAAATGCTACGTATTATAAAGTGAACAGGGGTGGGGATATTACCTACCATGGCCCCGGCCAGATTGTAGGCTATCCTATACTTGACCTTGAAAATTTTTTTACAGATATACATAAATACCTCCGTTTTCTTGAAGAGGTAATTATACTTACCATGGCCGACTATGGTGTGACAGGTACCCGGAGTGAGGGTGAAACCGGTGTTTGGCTTGATGTAGGTACGCCTTTTGCTCGAAAAATATGTGCCATGGGTGTAAGGGCGTCGCGCTGGGTAACCATGCATGGCTTTGCGCTAAATGTAAATGCTAACCTGGGCTATTTTGATAATATTATTCCGTGCGGCATACGCGGCAAAGGTGTAACATCGCTTAATATAGAGATGGGTTTGCCCCATGTAGACGAGCAGGAGGTTAAGCAAAAAATACTAAAGTATTTTGCGCAGCTTTTTGAAGCGGAAATTATATCTGCAAAAGCAGAAAAGATACTCCTATAATATATAGGTTACTCCTGATATTCAAATTCTATTTCAAGCTGTTCGGGCAGCAAACGGAACGTCTTGCGGTGGTATGGTGTAATGCCGTACTTACGTATTGCTTCACGATGCTCTAAAGTAGGATAGCCTTTGTTCTTTTTCCAGTTATACATTGGGTATTCATCATGCAATTTGTCCATATAGTCGTCGCGGTAGGTTTTTGCCAGCACTGACGCTGCTGCTATACTCAAAAACTTACTGTCGCCTTTTATAACGCAGGTGTGCGGAATATCTCCTACGGGCTTAAACCTGTTTCCGTCTACAATTATATGATGGGGCCGGGGTGATAACTGTTTTATACAGTCCTGCATTGCGCGGATAGAGGCATTAAGTATATTTATCTCATCTATAACCTCGGGCTGAATGTGTACTACATGATAGCAAAGTGCTTTTTCCTGTATAAGTGGTTGCAACTGCATACGCACTTTTTCTGTAAGTTGTTTAGAGTCATTTAACAACTCCATTTCAAAATCATCTGGTAGTATCACTGCGGCTGCGGTAACGGGGCCGGCAAGACAGCCACGGCCGGCTTCGTCTGTGCCTGTTTCATATTGAAACGATGAATATTTGAGTAAGAGCATACCGAATCCAGATTTTTACCGTATATATTTAAAAGACAAAGATATCGGCCTAAAGTTAAAATTAAAAATATTGGCTGTTAATTTGTTATAATTCATATTTTTGCTAATCTATTTTAATGTAATTGGCTATTTTTGCCTAATTGCATTAATTCTCTATTAACTATTAACTATTTTTTACCTACAGTTATGAAAAAAAATACTGTTAAAGTAATGCTCCTAATGTCCTTACTGGGCAGCAGTTTTACTTTATTTGCCCAATCTGCGGAAGCAAAGAAAAAAATTCTTGCAAA
>Ga0265798_10012277_pt1 | contig 10351 bp, 11 predicted proteins | sample P3T30metagenome_FD_192430 | JGI IMG/M metagenome (GOLD analysis project Ga0265798, IMG submission 192430) | Plant litter microbial communities from East Loma Ridge, Irvine, California - P3 T30 | ecosystem: Environmental > Terrestrial > Plant litter > Unclassified | place: USA: California...
GTCGGCCAGCACGCCCGCCGGCGCGGCGCCCGCCCATAGCGTATCGACCCGGCCGCGCTGCCCGAACGACCCGACGCCCGTCAGCGCGACGACCGGGGCGGCGGGCAGGTGGACATGGCCCAGCGCGACGGCGAGGTCCTCCGCCTGCGGTCGTTCCACCTCGCCCACGAAACGCAGCGTCAGGTGCAACTGCTCGTCATCCTGCCAGCGTGCGCCGGGCACGTCGTCCATCAGGTCGAACAATATCTCCCGGATCGGCGGCGGCGGGCGCAGCGCGATGAACAAGCGCATCATGACAGCGTTGTTAACACCGATACGGCCAAACCGCACGACCGCTTTCGCTTGAAAACGGCAGGGGCAGGGGCGATATTGCCACCAGTCGGCATATGGCCGGCACCAAGGAGATTTCTTCAGATGGCAAACTGGTCTGATCCTCGGCCCACCGCCGCGCCGTTCGGGACGACGCGCGCGCGGGCGGGCGACGCGGCCTATGACGCAGGTCTGCGTTCATACATGCTGTCCGTGTACAACTACATGGCGTCGGGCGTGCTGCTGACGGGCATCGTCGCGCTGCTGTTCGCGACGGGTGGCTATGCGGAGGCGGTATTCACGCAGCCCGGCATCCTGAAATACGTCATCATGTTCTCGCCGCTGGCGATCGTGTTCGCCATGAGCTTCGGGCAGGGACGGATGTCGACCGGCACGATGCAGGCGATGTTCTGGGGCTTCGCGGTCCTGATGGGCCTGTCGCTGTCGACGATCTTCCTGCAGTACAGCCCGGTCGCGATCGCACAGGCGTTCTTCGCGACCGCCGCGGGCTTCGTGGCGCTCAGCCTGTACGGTTACACGACGAAGAAGGATTTGTCGGCGTTCGGCACCTTCCTCATCATCGGGGTCGTCGGCCTGCTGGTCGCCAGCATCATCAACATGTTCGTGCAGTCCGGGCCGCTCGGTATGCTCATCAGCGCGGTTGGCGTGCTGCTGTTCGCGGGGCTGACCGCCTATGACACGCAGCGGACCAAGAGCCTGTATGCGCAGGTCGCGGGCACCGACATGCAGGGCAAGGTCGTCATCATGTCGGCGCTCAGCCTGTATCTCGACTTCATCAACATGTTTCTGTTCATCCTGCGTCTGTTCGGCGCCAGTCGCGACTGATCGCAAACGGATATGCTAATGGGAGGCTCGGCGGGTGACCGCCGGGCCTCTTTTCTTATGACCTCCCGCTTCGACGCCCCATCCAAGGAACCCCCGATGCCCGTCCGTCTGGCGATCGAAGCCGACCTCGATTACTGGTTGCCCGAACCCGCCGACGTGCTGTTGCAGCTGGAGGCGGCGGCGTTGCCCGACCAGCGGCTCGACACCCACGCGCTGACGGTGTGGTCCGATCACCCGATCGTCGCGACGGGGGGTGACGAGGAGATAGGCCAGCGTTGCTGGGCGCACGCGCAATACCGGCTGATGGCGCAATACCGGGCGACCGTGACGGTGGACCGGGTCGCGGTCGATATCGCCGGCCTGCCTTCCACGCCGCCCCGCGCGCTGCCCGGCGCGGTCATCCCCTATATGCTGCCGAGCCGTTACTGCCAGTCAGACCGGCTGGAGGGCTTCGTGCGGCGCGAGTTCGGCGGGCTGAGCGGCGGGGTGATGGCGCAGGCGCTGCTGGACTGGACCAGGGGCGCGCTGATCTATCGGTCCGGGGTCAGCCAGGGAGATACCACCGCGCTGGACACCTTCGCCAGCCGGATGGGGGTGTGCCGCGACTATGCGCATCTGCTGGTGTCGCTGGCGCGCGCGGCGGAAATTCCCGCGCGCTGTGTCGCCGCCTACGCCCCCGGCGTCGAGCCGCCCGATTTTCATGCCGTGGTCGAACTCTGGCTGGACGGCGCGTGGCGGCTGGTCGACCCTACCGGCATGGCGCGGGTGGAGGAGATCGTGCGCGTCTGCGTGGGGCGCGACGCCACCGACATCGCCTTCATGACCGTGTTCGGCACCGCCTTTTTTCAGGCGCAGCGCGTCTCGGTACGCCGGCTCGACGGTTGAGAGGAACGGCGGCGGCGCCCGATCGTTTTCACCGGGTAACGAACCAAAGGACGTGAAGATGACCGACATCGACGATCGCGCGCTCGACAGCCTGTCCGTGGCCCCCGCCGACGACGGGCGCGAAGGCCGGAGCCCGCGACAGGACGCCGGCCAGGACAAATCGATCGCTAAGCGCCTGCAGAAGAATCCGGACAGCGTCGATGCCCGGCTCGACAACGGACTGGACGAGACGATGGACGGCAGCGATCCCGTCGCGATTTCCGAGCCCGGCGCCCGCGGCGATTTCGTGCCCTCGTCCGGTTATGACGAGGCCGACAAGCCGGCTGGTAAATAACTATATCCGTACAGGTCGCTGGTTTGCGGCCTGTACCACTCGGCTCGTCGCATCGCATGTTGCAGTGCAACCGGTTTCGTCGTTCCCTGCGTCTTGCCGGGCGAACGAACCGGAAGGCTGACGTTAACCAGTCTTGCGGCACGATCGTCCGATTGGTTCAACCAGTGGGCGGGGTGATGCGATGGGATCGAGGAAGAAGCCGGCCGAAGGCGCGATGACGTTGGCCGAGATGAAGGAATTCGCCAGTTTTCCGGCCGCGACCCAGCGGTACATCCGCCGTTCGCTCGACGTCGGGCTCGATCGCAACGATGCGATGACCCGCTGGTCGCGCGACGTGGTGGAGGCGGCAAGCATCCGCGCACAGGCCCGCCTGTACCGCACATTGCCCGCGTTGCGCGAACTGGTGCCGGAGGACAGCGGCCTCGATTCGATCGAACCGTTCATCGCCCCGCTCATCACCATCGTCGCATTCGATCTGGGGCAGGGGCGATTGCCCAGCTTTTCGGCCGCGCGATTTCTGTACGAACGGCTGATCGGGGCGGAGGTGCGGCCATGGCTGCCCGCCGCGTTCTGTGCCGCGGCGGCGCTGCCGCATCTGCATCCCGAACTGCGGCGCACGCTGCTTCAGTCGATCAGCGAGGCGGCGGCGACCGCATCGGGCTGGTCCAATCGGCAGCCGGCGTTCTTCCCCTATTGGGTGGAGAAGGTGGACAGCGGCCAGTCGCTGACGAACTGATCCCCATCCCCACGCGGGGGATCAGCGACAGGCCCGCCAGCCCATCGCCCCCCGCGCCGCCTGATCGAGGTGGAGGTGATCGCGGTGCGCCGCATTGTAATCCGGCGACAGCGTCGTCGCGAACAGGTCGCATGCGCCGTCGCGCACCGCGTGGAGGAAACGAGCCTCCGCATCGTCGCCGCGCCAGTCGCGCACCACGCTGATCCGCCGGCCATCGGCCAGTCGGAACCCGGCGATGTCGACTGCGTCCGCCGTGGCATGTTCGCTCCAGTTGCCGGCATCGCGGCCATAGAGCCGGCGACAGCTATAGCTGCCGAAATGCTCGATCCGCGTCACCCGCGTGCCGAACAGTCGCTGCGCGGCGGGCTGGACGACGTGCCACTCCCACGCCGCCAGCGCCGCCGCGACCGGGCAGGCGACACCGAGCCCCGCCGGTGCGAAATCGATCCGTCGCGATCCCCCCGCCGTGAGGCGCACCCCATCGGCATAGCCGCATTGCCCCTCGCCCGATCGCGGCGGGAGCGCGGTGTAGCGGACGCCGGCACGGTCGAGCACCGCGCGGCAGGCGGGAAAATCGTCGGTCAGCGCGGTCAGCTTGCGGCCGGTGAACAGCCCGACCGGCTGGCCCAGATCGAGCGGTGCCCATGGCAGATCCTGCGGTCGCCCGCGCAGCAGCGCCCAGCCGACGAACAGCACCGCCAGCATGATCCCGCCCCAGACGAGCAGTCCCGCGATCCGCCGCACCCCGCGCATCAGCCCCGCCCGGCGCGTCAATGCCGCACTACCCGGTTGATCTGTTCGGCGGTGACGGGGTAGCCCGCATCCGCCGGGATGCAGAGCCAGTCGGTATCGCCGCGTCGTTCGATCCGGGGGACGATCAGGGTGACGGGATGCGCAGCGGCATCGGCGACCGCGTCGGCGAACGAGCCGAACTGCGCCAGCCGTTCCAGATTGCGCCGGGTCGGATAGATCAGCGTCATCCGCCCCGCCGCCGCCTCGGCCAGTGCCCCGGTCGCGGTCAGCCAGATCAGCCGCGCATTCTCCGTTCCGTCGATCTCGGCGGGGGGCGCGTCGTCGGGCAGGCGGGCGAGATAGAAACGTGTGTCGAAGATGCGCGACAGCCGGTGTGCCGGACACCAGCGCGCGAACGGCACGATCGCCGCCGGATCGATCGTCAGCGCCTCCGCTGCCAGCAGTTCGGCCAGCGGTCGCCCGGCATGAAGGCCGGCACGCATCCGCCGGATGGCGGCGGGCGAGGGTGACGGGGCAAGGCCGATCGCCAGCCCGACCTCCTCCAGCGTCTCCCGGATGGCAGCGATGCGGGCCGCGCCTTCGTCGCCGGGATGACCCGCCACCGCCGCCAGCGCATGATCGCCCGGATCGACGCGACCGCCGGGAAACACCATCGCGCCGCCGGCGAAGGCCATGGTGCCGGCGCGTTCCACCATCAGCAGATCGGGCGCGCGGCCGGCGGCGTCGCGCAGGATCACCAGTGTCGCGGCTGGAATGGCGGGAGTGGTGGCGGGCGGCAAGGTCATCGCGCCTGGTTCAACGCGCGGCGGGCCGGATGATCCCGGCGGATCGATCATGATCGACCGGGCGGACGGTGTGAGGACGGGGGAAAGGCGAAGGCGGGTGGTGGAGCTGAGGGGAATCGAACCCCTGACCTCTGCAGTGCGATTGCAGCGCTCTCCCATCTGAGCTACAGCCCCGCCCGCCCTTCGGCATCGCCCGACATAGCCGGGAGTGCCGCATTTAGCCGGCCGATCCGGGCATTGCAAGCCGTGGCGGCATCCCGATTCACCAACGACAGGGCGGCGCAGGAACGCGACGATCCGCCCGGCTTTGTCCGGCGATCCCCGGAACATCGGCCGCATCGTACCGTTTCTTCCCCCGTGTCACGGCCGCCCGATAAACGGGGGCCGCCACCGCAGGAGAATGGAGACCATCATGGTTTACGAACGCTATCCGCGCAGCACCGGTTCACAGGGCGATCAGGGCGGCGATGCCGGCTATGGTCGCGATTATGGCAGCGGTCGCGACTACACCTATTCCAGCGCGCGCGACTACGCCGCCGCTGGCCGGTCGAACGACGATCGCTACGGCCGGCAGGAATATGGCAACCAGCGATACGGGCAGCGTGCCGCGTTCGATCGTGATCGCGACGGGGATCGCGGCGGTTATGGCCGGCCGGAACGCGCGTCGTCGGATTGGGGTCATTCTGACTATGGTCGGGGCGATGGCGGCCAGCGTTTCCAGGAGCGTGGCGACGATCGCTACGGACGCGGGCAGCGTGACGACTATCACGGCTCCTACGCTTCTGACGGGCGGCGGTTCGAGGATGTCGGCCGTTACCGCGATGCCGACGACGATCGCCGCCGCGAGCGGGGCTATGGCCGCCAGCCGCAGGGTTACGATTATGAGGAGCGCGGCTTCTTTCAGCGCGCGGGCGACGAGGTACGGTCGTGGTTCGGCGACGACGATGCCGAACGCCGGCGCGAGGCGGACTCGCGGTATGACGAGCGCGCCTATCGCGGCGGTGGGCAGCACGACGATCATTACGGCAACTGGCGCTCCAGCCAGATCGCGGCGTTCGATCGAGACTACGACGAGTATCGCAACGAGAACCGCTCACGCTTCGAAAACGAATTCTCGACGTGGCGCACCAACCGCCAGACCCAGCGCGATTCGCTGGGCAAGGTGAAGGAGCATCAGGAGGTCGTCGGCTCCGACGGCACCCATGTCGGCACCGTCGACAAGGTGCGCGGCGATCGCATCCTGCTGACCAAGAACGACGAGGATGCGGGCGGCCGCCACCATTCGATTCCGTCGAGCTGGCTGGTATCGGTCGACGACAAGGTGACGCTGTCGAAGACCGCCGAAGAGGCGAAATCGGCGTGGCGCGACGAGGATCGCAATCAGGCGATGTTCGGGTACGGCGACAATGCGCGCGGCGGCAACGATCGTAGCGATCGCAACGACGGCCGCGACACCAGCGCCCGCAGCAGCGCGACCAGCGAGGCCGGCGCCTCGTCGACCAGCACGTCTGGCGGCACTGGCGACACCAATCTGAACCGCAGTTTCCCGGGCACCTACTGACCCGAACGAGAGCGGCGGGCGGCTGATCGCCCATCCGAAGGCCCGGTCGTGATCGCGACCGGGCCTTTTCGTTTGCGGTCGTGGTGGCCCGCCGCCACATTCCTTGCTGAAACGACAAGAGAGGATCGAACATGGCACGTGTCTGGACCCTGGCATCACGACCCGCCGGAACCCCGACCGCCGACGATTTCGCGCTGGTGACGCTGGATGACGTGACGCTGGGGGAGGGCGAGGTTCGCGTCGCCAATCGCTGGCTGTCGGTCGATCCCTATATGCGCGGCCGGATGAACGACGTGAAAAGCTACGTCCCGCCGTTCGCGATCGGCGCGCCGATGGAAGGCGGCGCGATCGGCGAGGTGATCGAAAGCCGTGATCCTGCGCTGAAGCCCGGCGACCTCGTCCAGCACATGTTCGGCTGGCGCGACGAGGCGACCGGCCCCGCCGCCGCCTTCACCAAATTGCCCGCGATCGACGTGCCGCCCCAGGCGTTCCTCGGTCAGTTCGGCATGCCGGGGATGACCGGGTATTGGGGCCTGCTGGCGGTGGCGGAGGCGAAGGCGGGCGACACCGTCTTCGTGTCGGCGGCGGCGGGCGCGGTCGGATCGACGGTGGTGCAGATCGCCAAGGCCAAGGGGATGACGGTGATCGGCTCGGCCGGCGGCGCGGCCAAGGTGGAATGGGTCCGGTCGCTCGGCGCGGATGCGGTGATCGACTACAAGGCGGGATCGGTCGTCAAGGCGCTGGGCGAGGCGGCGCCGAAGGGCATCGACGTGTATTTCGACAATGTCGGCAGCGATCATCTCGATGCCGCGCTGGCCCATGCCCGGGTCGGGGCGCGGTTCGCGATCTGCGGGATGATCGACGTGTATAACGATGCCAAACCGACCGAACTAAAATACCTCGCGCGCCTGATCGGCAACCGGGTGCGGATGCAGGGTTTCATCGTCACCGACTTCTTTCCGCGCGCGGCCGACTTCTATCGTGACATGGGCAGCATGGCCAACACATTGAAGCGGGAGGAAACCGTCCATGACGGGCTGGAGGCGACCCCGGCGGCATTCATGGCGCTATTCACCGGCGGCAACACCGGCAAGATGTTGGTAAAACTGTAAAACCGCCAAAATCATCGCCCGGTTGCCGGTAACCGGCATCGACCGGGCGATGCGGCGTGAGTCCGGCCCATGATTGCCCTCGTCCTGCCGCATTGACCCAGCAAATCCCCAATAATCCCTAAAAATCCCGTTGCGACGCCATAGGGCGGCTGATAGACCCAGATTACTTCAGGGGCAGACTCTCCGCATGCAGTGGCATCCGGATCGCGGCGATGGTCGCGGTTCGTGGCGGAGGAGTCGTGCTTGCCGGGTGCGAGGGCTACGTGGTGAGCAGGGGGCGTTATCAGGGAGACGGTATCGGCCTTGTCGACGACAAGGGCCGGGTAGCCATTCCCAACGCACTTCGCGCCACGCTCGCGGCGAACGCGCCCAAGGCGGACGGCAAGAACGGCGGTACGATCGTGGTCGGCCCCCACCAGAACCCGGTCAACAAGTGCCTCGTCGCCTATGATCCGGGCTATCTCGACATTCTCGCCGAGCATCTCGACCGGCGCGAGGCGGCGTTCACCGGCCCGGACGGCGAGTTCGACTACAATATCAAGCGTCGCGCCGCGGCGGGTGAAGCGGTGCCGTTCGACGGGTCCGGCCGCTTCATCATGCCCGCCTTTCCGCGTTTCTATGCGGGGATCGGCGAGCACGCGTTCTTCTTCGGCGTGTTCGACTATATCGAGATCTGGGATCCGAAGACGCTGGTCGAAACGGAATCGATGGCCGTCAACGTCAAGGCCGCCTGCCGCTTCTACATGATGCAGAAGGGAGTGACGCTGTGAGTGGCGCCCCGCACATCCCGGTCCTGATGGACGAGGTCGTCGTCGCGCTCGCGCCCGCGCCCGGCGAGACGATCGTCGACGCGACCTTCGGCGCGGGCGGCTATACCCGGGCGCTGCTGGCGGCGGGGGCACGGGTGATCGCGTTCGATCGCGACCCCGATGCGATCGCTGCCGGCCAGGCGGCGGCGCTGGAGGGGCTGACGCTGGTCCATGCCGATTTTTCCGCGATGGTCGCCGCACTCGCCGATCTGGGCGAGGAACAGGTCGACGGCGTGACGATGGATATCGGCGTGTCGTCGATGCAGCTCGACCAGGCGGGGCGCGGCTTCTCGTTCCAGTCGGACGGCCCGCTCGACATGCGGATGAGCCAGGAGGGGCCTAGCGCCGCCGATTTCCTGAACGAGGCGGACGAGGCGGTGATCGCCGACGTCATCTATCGGTATGGCGACGAGCCCAAGTCGCGCCGCATCGCCCGCGCGATCGTCGCGGCGCGGCCGCTGGTGCGCACCGGCGACCTCGCCACGGTGGTCCGCCGCGCGCTGGGGTACAAGCCGCACGACAAGAAGGACCCGGCGACCCGCACGTTCCAGGCGATCCGCATCCATGTGAACCGCGAGCTGGACGAACTGGCCGAGGGGCTGGCGGCGGCGGAGCGGGTGCTGAGGCCGGGCGGGCGATTGGCGGTGGTGACGTTCCACAGCCTGGAGGACCGGATGGTGAAGCGGTTCCTGCGCGACCGATCCGGCGGCGCGCCCGCCGGATCGCGGCACGCGCCGCAGGCGGCGGCCCCGGCCGCCCCCAGTTTCGAATCGGTCGGTCGCGGTATCCGCGCCGGCGAGACGGAGGTGGCGGCGAATCCGCGCGCCCGCTCCGCGACACTCAGAATGGCACGGCACACGGCGGCGCCCGCATGGACGGTACAGGTGGAGGTGAGCGTATGACGGCGGCGTATCGGTTCAAGGGGATCGGCTGGTTCGGCGGCTGCGTCGCCGTCGTCCTCGGTTTCTACCTCGTCTCGCTGCAGGTGGCGGGCGAGCGCAAGAAGCTGGAACAGATGGATCGCCGCATCGAATCCGCCCAGCGCGACATCCGCGCGCTGGAGACGGAGTTCGATACGCGCGCCAATCTGGCCCAGCTGGAAAAGTGGAACGGTGATACGCTGGCCCTGTCCTCGCCCACCGCCGGACAGTTCGTGGGCGACGAGGCGCAGCTTGCCTCGCTCGACCTGACCGCACCGTCGCTGGGCGGCGTCGCGGGGCAGGCGACCGTGCGTACCGCCGCGCTGGTCGTGCCCGCCGGTGCGCCCGCGCCGGTGGCCATGACGCTGGTCGCCGCCAATGCCCCCCGCCCCGCCGCCCCCTCCACGACTGCCGCCACCGTTCAGCGTGCCGCCGCCGCCGCGCCCGTCCGCACCGCCGATGCCTCCGTCGCGCGTCAAGTCGCGGTCGCCGCGGTGTCGCGCGTCCGGCCGGAGGCGGTGGCGCTGCTCGATCGCAAGCTGCTGTCCGACAACACGCTGGGCGACATCCTGTCGGGCGCCCGGGCGGAGGCACGCACCAAGCGATGACCACGCTCGTCGCCCGTCCGCTGCCGCAGCAGGGCGGCATCCGCCAGCGTCATCAGCTGGTCGCGACGGCGCATACCCGGCTGATGGTGATGCTGCTGCTGTTCGCGATGGCGGTGCTGCTGGTGTTGGGCCGGCTGGCGGTGCTGGCGGTGTTTTCCGGCGCGGAAGCGAAGGCGCGCGTCGCGGTGCTGGCGGGGCGCGGCGACATCGTCGATCGCAACGGCGCACCGCTGGCCCGGACGATCGACGCCTGGACGATCGCGGTCCACCCCAAGAAGCTGATGGCCGACAAGACCGAGATCGCCGCCAAGCTGGCCGCGCTGATGCCCGATCGCGGCGATCAGGCATGGTTCTATGCGCAACTGACCAAGGACGTGTCGTTCACCTATCTCCAGCGTCGCGCCAGCCCCGCATTGGTCGAGCAGGTGAACGCGCTGGGCGAACCCGCGATCGTCTTCGCGCGCGAGACGCAGCGCCTGTATCCGCAATCGACGATGGCGGCGCACGCGCTGGGTTTCCTGTCCACCGACGGCCACGGCATGAGCGGGATGGAGCGGGTACTGGACGAACGGCTGACCAATCCCGCGACCAGCGGCGCGCCGGTCGCGCTGTCGATCGATACCCGCGTGCAGGCGGCGATGGAAAGCGAACTGGGCCGCGCGATGACCACTTTCTCCGCGCGCGGCGGCGGCG
>Ga0265798_10012278_pt1 | contig 10350 bp, 3 predicted proteins | sample P3T30metagenome_FD_192430 | JGI IMG/M metagenome (GOLD analysis project Ga0265798, IMG submission 192430) | Plant litter microbial communities from East Loma Ridge, Irvine, California - P3 T30 | ecosystem: Environmental > Terrestrial > Plant litter > Unclassified | place: USA: California...
TTCAGCAACATTGTCGGCTCGTATTACTGGGTGGCCGTGAATACGGCGAGTCCCAATATCAACCCGACCGGTACGCTCAACGGCACCGTGACGACCAAGCAGATAAACGCGACTGGGTACGCCAACCTGCGTTTCCAGATTCGGGTGGGGGCCTCAACGAGCGTTGCCAATGGCAACCTGGCCAACTGGACAACCACCGACTACTTCCAGCTATTATACCGCACGGCTGGCAGCAGCACCTGGACGGCATTTGGGCTGTTTCGCGGCACCGGCACGTCGAATAGCGGCGGCCTCCTGCGCCAGGATTCCAACCCGAATGGCACGGGCGCGCCCACGGGCCAGCAGCTGACGGCAGCGCTGCAAAACTTCGACTTCCCCCTGCCCAGCACGCTGAGCGGACAAACGCTGGAGTTTCAAATGCTGGCCGTCGTTCAAGACGGGGTTAATTTCCTGGCTTTCGACCAAATTCAGGTAAGCGGTACACAGCTGGTAGCGCCATCAGTAACGACGGCCACGCCCACCAGCATCACAACGACCAGCGCCGTACTCGGCGGCAGCGTGACCGCTGATGGTGGCGCGGCCGTAACCGCCCGCGGCATTCGCTACGGCACCAACAGCACCCTGAGCGGCGCGACGCAGGTAGTCAACGGCTCGGGGGTAGGTACGTTCTCGGCGACCATTTCGGGCCTGGCACCCGGCACCACTTACTACGTGGCTGCCTACGCCACCAATTCGGTGGGCACCACTCAGGGTACTATCCTGTCTTTCGCAACGCCTGCGCCTACGATAACGCTGGCCCCGGCCTCGCCGCTAGCCAGCGCCACCGTGGGCGCGGCGTACAGCCAGACTATTACGGCCTCGGGCGGCACGGCCCCTTACACCTTCACCATTACGAGCGGCGCGCTGCCGGCCGGCCTCACGCTGACCTCGGCAGGTGCGCTTTCGGGCACGCCCACTGCGGGCGGCACGTTCAGCTTTACGGTGCGCGCCACCGATGCTTCGGCCGGTGCTTACAGCGGCACGCAGAGTTACTCGCTCACTGTATCGTCGCCCACCATCGTGGTGGCCCCCGCCACGCTGCCGAATGGCACGCAGGCCGTGGCATATAGCCAGACCATTACAGCTTCGGGCGGCACAGCTCCGTACACCTTCGCCGTTACAAGTGGCGCGCTGCCAGCCGGCCTCTCGCTGGCCGCCAATGGCACGCTTTCGGGCACGCCTACTACTAGCGGCTCGTTCACGTTCACTGTGGCGGCTACCGATGCTTCAACGGGCAGCGGCCCCTATAGCGGCCCGCGTAGCTACACGCTAATTATTGCGGCCCCGGCCACTACCACCGTCGCCCTCACGCAGGTAACGCCCTCACCCGCAGCTACGACCACGGTTACGTACCGGGCCACGTTTGCCACGGGCGTAACGGGTCTAAGTATCAGTAACTTCTCGGTGGCCAACGCCGGCACCACCGTAACCGGCGCTTCGGTGACTAGCGTAGTGGTCTTGAGCACTACGGCCTATAACGTAGTTGTGAACACGGGCACCGGCACCGGCACGCTGGTGCTCCAGCTGGTAAACAGCGTGGGGGTATCGCCCGCCATAAGCAACCTGCCGGCCAGCGGCCCCAGCTACAGCATTACCAAGAGCTTCGGGGCTCAGCCGCAACTGACGATTGTCGGCACGGGTGGCGCAGGCAGCGATGTAACTGCCTTTGTGGACGTGGTGCAGGTACTCAGCGGCGGCGCATCTTTCGCCAACGGCTTGCAAAATAGCAGCTTCGAAACCCATGCACCCCTGGCCAACGGCAATTTCGGCTACCAGCCCACGGGCGCCAGCTGGACGTTCAACGCCCAGGCCGGTATCGCGGAGTCAGGCAGCGCTTTCACGCCAGTAGTGCCCATTCCCAATGGCATTGCCGTGGCCTTTGTGCAAACTACTAATGGCAACAATGGCCAACTCCAGCAAAACCTGGCCGTGCCTACGGGTACGAGCTACCAGGTGAGCTTCCTGGCTGCCCAACGCGTGTGCTGCACCACGCTTGACCAGGCGTTGAACGTATTCCTCAACGGCGTGTACCTCGGCACCATTCGGCCCGTCGATGGCAGCGGGTACAGCACCTTCACCTCGCCCATCTTCGCCGTGACGGCCCCGGCCCTGACGGCCACCGTCAGCACCACTTCGGCTAGCCCCACCGGCGTTGCGCCGATTCCGTTCGCCGTCACCTTCTCGCAGAGCGTGGGTACGACCTTCACCGCGGCGGATGTAACCGTGACGGGTGGCACGCTCACCAGCGGCAGCTTTTCGGGCAGCGGCAGCGGGCCCTACACCTTTACGGTCACGCCCAGCGCCTCGGGCACTGTATCGGTGAGCTTAGCGGCCAGCGTAGCCAATGACGCGAACAACACGGCCAACACGGCCAGCAGCACGCTGAGCGTGCAGTACCAGCAGCCCGCTACGGCCGCCCCGGTACTCACCACCCCGGCCAACGGTGCCACTACCAATGGCCTGCCGACCTACGCGGGCACGGCCCCGGCCGGCAGCACCGTTACCCTCTACCTCACGCCCAATGGCGGCACGGCTCAGCCCATCGGCACGACCACGGCCACGGGCGGCAGCTTTAGCTTGACGCCCGCTACGGCCCTGGCCAGCGGCACTTACTCGGTATATGCCACGGCCCAAAGCAGCAGCGCGACGGTGAGCACGAACAGCAACACGAGCACCTTCACGGTGGATGCCACGGCCCCCACGGTGGTGTCGGTGTTACGCCAAAATCCCGCCTCCACGCTCACCAATGCTACGAGCCTGACCTACCGCGTCACGTTTAGCGAAGCCGTAATCGGCGTGAGTACGAGCGATTTCAGCCTCACCAGCACGGGTACGGCGGCTGGTGCGGTCTCCGCCATAGCGGCCGTGAGCACCAGCGTGTACGACGTGACGGTGACCAGCGCCAGCGGTGATGGCACGTTGCGCCTCGACCTAAACAACACGGGCACCGGCATCGCCGACCTAGCCAGCAACGCACTGGCCGCCGGCTACACCAGCGGCCAGGCGTACACCCTCGACCAAACGGCCCCCATTGCTACCATCAGCACTACGGCCGCCAACCCGACCAGCACTTCGCCCATTCCCTTCACGGTTGGCTTCTCAGAAGCCGTAACGGGCTTCTCGGCGAGCGGCGTGACCGTAACCAACGGCACCATTACCACGGCCATTACCAACGTGGGCAATGCTTACAGCTTCAGCATTACGCCCACGGGCAATGGTGCGGTGACGGTGAGCGTGGGCGCCAATGCGGCCCAGGATGCGGCCGGCAACGGCAACCCCGCCGCTGGCCCGGTCAGCATCACCTATATCGCCCCCGTAACCCTGACGACCTGGACGGGCGCCCTCAGTACCGACTGGTTCACGGCCGGCAACTGGACGGCGGGCGTGCCCACGGTTACCCTCGATGCCGTTGTGCCGGTGGTGAGCACCAACCGCTACCCGCTCATCAGCGCGGGTACCGCTTCGGTCCGCAACCTCACGCTGGACCCGGGCGCTAGCCTGAGCCAGGGCGGCGGTACCATCCAGCTGCGGGGTGACCTGACCAACAACGGCACCTACACGGCCACGGCCGGCACGGTGGCCACCACCGCCAGCACCGCCCAAACGCTGGGCGGCAGCAGCCCGCTGGCCTTCCAGGGCCTCAACATCGGGGCGGCCGGTGCCACGCTGGCCACCAGCGCCAGCTTCCAGCGCATCCTGACCCTGACGGGCAACCTCAGCACCAACGGCCAGTCGCTGACGCTGCTTTCCCGCATTAACAACAGCGGTGGCGTGAACGTGGCCCAGGACGGGCTGGTGGTGAACAGCGGCGGCGTGGTCGTGGGCACCGTGACCGTGCAGCGCGCCCTTGACCCGAGCCTGAACCCCGGCCTGGGCTACCGCCACTACTCGGCGCCGGTGAGCAACGCCACCGTGGCCGACCTGACCACCAGCGGCTTCACGCCCGTGGTCAACCCGGCCTTCAACACGGATGCCACGCCCTACACCGTGACGCCTTTCCCCACGGTATTTGGCTACGATAACAGCCGCCTGAGCCTGACCAACAACCTCGATATGTTCGATAAGGGCTACTTCTCGCCCGCCACCCTCAGCGACGCGCTGGCCGTAGGCCAGGGCTACACCGTCAACATCGGGGCCAGCGAACAGCTCGGCACGCTCACCGACCTGCGCTAGTAGACCAGCTACCGGTTTGCGGTGAGCAATGCTTCGGCGGTGACTACGAGCCGCTTCGAGTTGGTGTTCTCGCCCCAGTAGGCGCTGGCCACCGTGCCTGTTGCACTGGCCCAGCAAGTGGCGTTTGCCCCAACCCGGCCCGGACCCAGGTCACTGTGGAGCTGCCCTTGGGCCTGCGCCGCCAGCCCGCGACGGCCACCCTTCTCGATGCCCTGGGCCGCGTGGTGCACCAGCAGCTATTACCTCCTACCTTAGCCACCCACCCGCTGCCGCTGGCCGAGCTGGCCACCGGCGTCTACTCCCTGCGCCTCACCCCCGACCAAGGCACGGTTGTGAAGAAGCTGGCGGTTGAATAAGCCCTCCCGTGGCTGCTGGGTGAATCTTTAGCTCTCCCAGCAGCTACGGGCCGCAGGGCCAATATGCCACCTTTCGGGCTCGCTTGGGCCCAGCGACCACCCGGCGGCCGGGGCGGCCCCAGCCGCCTTTTTTACCTGCTCTACTTACCTGCCTATGAAAACTTTTTGCCTTCGCACCACTACTGTACACCTGCCTCCCGGCCGGGTAACGCGCCGCGTCCGCCGCCGTGCGGCCTGCTCGCCAGCACTAGCGCTGCTGGTCTGGCTGCTGCTGCTGCTGCCTGGCTACGCCGCCCAGGCGCAGCGGCCCCAGGTGCGCCTCGACCTGCTGCCCAGCAGCCGGGCCGACGCCGACCCGACGTATGTCTACTTCGAGCAGGGCGCCACCGCCGGCTTCGACACGAGCTTCGATGCCTCGAAGCTGGCTAACCCTTCGGGCCTGAACCTGGCCAGCTTAGAAGTGGGCGGCCAGCAACTGACCATCAATGGGCTGCCGCCAGCTCTACTGGGCGCCCCGCTCACGGTGAGCCTCTTCTTAGGCGTGCCCCAATACGGTACCTATGTGCTGGAAGTAGCCCAACTGGATAATTTCGCGGGCGCGGATGTGGCCTTGGTTGACAACCTACTGAATACCAGCACCGCTCTGGCGCTGGGTGTCACGTACTCGTTTGACCTCACGGCCGCTAACACCGCCGGCACCTACGCCACCGACACCCGGTTTACGCTCCAGTTCACGCCCGGTACCGGGCCCGGCCCACTGCCGGTCACCCTTATCAGCTTCACCGCCGAGGTACAGCCCCAGGGGGTGCGCCTCGGCTGGGCCACCGCGTCGGAGCGGCAGAGCCACTATTTTGCCGTCGAGCGCAGCCCCGATGGCCAGCAGTTTGCCGAAATCGGCCGCGTGGCCGCCGCTGGTACTAGCAGCCAGCCGCACCGCTACGGGCTGCTCGATGCTCAGCCCCTGGCCGGGGTGGCCTACTACCGCCTGCGCCAAGTAGACCTCGATGCCAGCGCGCACTATTCGGCCGTGCGGGTGGTGGCCGGGCGCGGCGCGGCGAGCGGTCTGCAAGTGTTTCCGGTGCCCGCCCGCACGGCGGCCACATTGCTAGGCGCGGCGCCGGGCACCCTCGTGCAGGCCGTCGATGCTAGGGGCCGGCTCGTGGCTACGGCCACGGCCGATGCGGCGGGCACCGCCGTTTTAGGGCTGCCGGCTGGGCTGGCCAGCGGGCTCTACGTGGTGCGGGCCGCCGGCCAGGTTACGCGCCTGTTGGTAGAGTAATCGCCGGTAGGGCCACATTTGACACCACCGCCCTGTACCTGGGTAGGCGGCCTGGCAGCGGCCCGACGATGGAAAATAGCATGCTCGCCAATGCCACCACGGCGGCGGACGCAAGCAGCTACACCACCGCTTTCGCTGGATAAATGCGAGCCCGTCGGCTGACTATTCGGGCGACCGCTGGCCGACTACAAGGCCTTTTTGACCTTCTTCAACCGCGAGCAAAACTTCGTATTGGAGTTGCCGCCCTTTTAAGTACTGCTGGTAGCACTGCGGGCTTTCTGCACACCGACCCCAGCCGATACAAGCAGGTTTCGAACGCGGGGCAAGCCTTTCCCTACACACCACTGACTACGATGGCGACTTGTGCAGCACCACGCCGCCCAACATCGGAGCCGACGAGTTTTCAACCGCTGGCCGCGATGCGGGCATCACGGCGCTGGTAGGGCCGGGCACGGGCGGCCGCGCTGGTTGCAGCCAGCCGGTCGAGGTCACCATTCGCAACCTTGGTAGCACCGCCACCACGCTGCCCATGTCGGTGCGGGTAATCGTGGCCGCCCCCAGTGGGGCAACCCAGACGCTGAACGGCCGCTGCGCTAGCCTCATCGCGGGGGCAATAGCGCCAACTTGGTGGTAGCCAGCAGTGGCAGCTACGGCTTCGTGGCCAGCACCACGTATGGCAACGACCCAGTAGCCAGCAACACCAACTCACTAGTCAATAAAGTCTTCTAGCTACTCTGGTTGTGAAGCTTTTGGTTTAGTACGGCGGCTGAAAGAGGTACCGATAAGGTGCTGGCGTACTCGTTCGGATGCAGGCGTGCCGTTCAGTAACGGCGCTTTCCCGGCCCTCTCAAAGGGGGCGGGAGAGGTGCCTGCCGTGGGGTAGTGAACGTGGCCGGGTTTCTAACGGTACATCGCGCTGGCTGCTGCCAGGTTCATATAGAAGTCGGTTGCTGAGTAACAGATTAGTAGGGCCAGTAGGGATGACCTAATTAATTGATGTACCTACTTCATTCGCATAGCAAACGACCCCATTGGCAGCCGAGTAACAGGGGTTAAGCGAGTAGCGCCAAATGGGCCTGGGGCGGCGAAATAACTTTGTATCACCAAAACGGCGGTGGTCATCTAAGCACAGCATTAGCTGAATTATTACTTAGGTACCAGATACATATAAAAGCCGTCTGCCTGACTTACTACATTATTTACGCTTCTCTTCCGCTACTATGTTCCGCCTGCCTACTACCGCTTTGTTACCCCTTTTTCGTCGCCTCACGCTTGCCAGCCTCGGCTTGCTGCCAGTAGCAGCCTCGGCCCAAACCATTCTCGGCTTTTCGCCCAGCCAGGCTGCGGCGGGCGCTACGGTTACCATCACGGGTGCGGGCTTCAATAACCTCAAATCGGTGATGCTGAATGGCCAGCCGATGAAGATTGCCAAGTCGTCGGCCGTTTCGATTGACGTGGTTGTGCCGGTAGCGGCGGCCACTGGGCGTATGCGCCTCACTACCAGCACGGGCACGGCCCTCACGGGTACCAAGCTCGGTATTACCCGGCAGTCGTCGGCCGTGAGCTATGAGCAGGTAGCGACCAGCGTCACGAACACCACGGCCCCCGGTAGCTACTCGACGCCCACCGCAGGCGACCTCGACGGCGACGGGCTGATAGACCTGATTCAGGGCAACGGCGAAGGTACCATCACGTTATTTGAACAAACGGCGGTCAACGCGGCGACCTTTAAGGCGGGCGTCCTACTCAAAAATACCGATGGGACGAGCCTCGACGTCGGCAATTTTGCCAAGCCGACTATGGCTGACCTCGACGGCGACGGCCTGTTGGAACTGCTGGTAGGCGAAGACACCGGCACTGTGCTGCGCTACGAGCAAACGTCTGCCACGGGTGCCGGTGCCCTCACGTTTACCAAGACCACGCTCTTCACCAACCCCTTCGGCACCGCTACCAATGGCGCCCCCAACGGCGGCTCGTACCCCCGCCCCACGGTGGCCGACCTCGACAACAATGGCCTGCTCGACGTGCTGGTGGGCAGCAACGACGGCACGCTGCGCCGCTATGAGCAAACTGCCGCTAACGCCGCTACTTTCACTGCCAAAGGCCAAATGACGCTCGCCGATGGCACCATCATCGACGCTGGCGACGTGGACAAGCCCCTGCTGACCGACTACGACGGTGACGGCTACCTCGACATGCTGCTCGGCAATAAGGCTGGCAGCATCATCCTCTACACCCAGTCGGCCGCTAACTCGACCACCTTCCGCCGGGTGGGCAACCTGACTACCAATGGCACCACGGCCATCAGCCTAAGCAACGTGGGCGGCTACGCCGCCCCGGCCATCACCGACATCGATGGCGACGGCCTGCTCGACCTCTTCGTGGGCAACTCCAGCGGCACGGTGCAGCGCTACGAGCAAGCGCCATCGGCCACCCAACCCACGCTGGCCCCCGGCGCCATCAACAACCCTGGCCCGCTGCCCGTGGTGCTTACGTCCTTCACGGGCCAAGCCAGTAGCACCGGCAATATCCTGCGCTGGACCACCGCCTCGGAAGCCAACAGCTACCACTTCGAAGTAGAGCGCTCGGCCGATGGCCAGGAGTTTGTGAAAATTGGCCAACTAGCTGCCGCTGGTACCAGCGCCACCGCCCACAGCTACCAGCTTGTCGATGCTGCTGCTACGGCTACCAGCTACTACCGCCTGCGTCAGGTTGATTTCGATGGCACGGCTACCTATTCGCCGGTCGTGACGCTGGCCGCCAGCGCCGTTGCCGCCAGCCCCGCCAAAGCCGTTGCCTACCCCACCATCTTCACCAATGAGCTGAACGTGGCCTTGCCCGGCCACGGTGCCCAAGCGGCCACCGTGGCCCTGCTCACCGCCGATGGCCGCCCCGTATACAGCCGCACCATGCAGCTGAGCGCCTCCTCCCAGGCCCTGGCCGAACTGCCCGCCCTGGCTCCTGGCGTGTACCTGCTGCGCGTAGCCACGGCTGCTGGCGCTACCACCCAGCGATTAGTTCGCAACTAATTCAAGCCAAAATACCTACTTCTTTCACAGCAAAAAGGCCGGCCCGCTACGTAGTGGGCCGGCCTTTTTACTTATATTTAAGTATGGCGCTTTTTACAGCGTGAGCACCCGCGTGCTTTCCTCCCCAAACTGGCTGATAACGCGCACCGCCACCTGGCGGCCTTTTTTGATTTCGATGGGGTGCGATTGGAAGCCGTAGAGCCGTTCCCAGGCGTCTTCGTCCAGCTCGATGCGCAGGGTTTGCTCGGCTTTGCGTTTGGTGCTGGCGCTGGCTTGGCCGTCGAGCTTGGTGCGCCATTTCTTGAACTCGCCCTTCTCGCCGCCGCAGAAAAACACCTGCCGCACCAGAAAATTGGAGCCGTCGTAGTCGTCGTCGAGCATCCAGTAGGCAATGTCCTCCACCGAGCGGGCGGCCAGCCGGTTATTGATGGGGTCCCAGATGTCGAGGCCGCGTACCTCCACAGTGGCCGTACCCGCTGCTTCATCGCGTAGCAGCCCGATTTCGGGCTCGCCGATAGTTACGAAGGAAGCCGCTTTCTTGTCTTTCTTCAGCAAGCCTTCCTGCAACAAGTCCTCGCCGATGCGCGCCCGCGTCACCTGAAAGGTGCCCGCGCTCATGGTTTGCTCGCTGTTTTCGATGGCATCGTCGAAGGCGAAGCCCAGCACCACCAGCCAGTCGGCATCGCCGAGTTGGCGGCACTCCTTCACCGCGTCGTTCACCTGGCTCTTGCTGACCGTGCCAAAACGCGGACCTAGCAGGAAATACGCCTTGCGCTCGCGGCCGTCGGCGTCGCGCCAGTAGCCCTCGGCGGGCAGCGCGGGCGAGGCGCGCCGCTCCACGCGCAGAAATACGGCCTGCTCGTTTTTGGCCCCGTTGCGCACGCCCGAGGCCGTGAGGCCGGCAAATACCCGCGCCTCAAACTGCGCCTGGCTTTCCAGCTCTTCGGCGGGCGTTTCCAGCTCTTCGGGGGCTACCGGGTTCAGACTTTGCAGGGTTTCGACGGTGAAAGGGCCGGCCACGCGCAGGCGCTTTTTGTCTTCCTCGGGCTGGTCGTAGAGCTTTTCGGTGGCGGGCGGCTCGTCGTTGGCGAGGCTCTTGAGGGTGATGTGCGGCACCTCCCGGTACACGAAGCCTTGGCGAATATCCTGGCCGCCCTCATCATAAAGCCGGTAGTAGGGGAAGCTGGCCGTCATCAGCCGCGTTTTGGCGATGTTGAGGGCGATGCGCGAAGTATCAATTGTAATCCAGCGGCGGCCCCACTGCTCGGCCACGTAGGCGCTGGTGCCGCTGCCGCAAGTGGGGTCGAGCACGAGGTCGCCGGGGTCGGTGCACATGAGCATGCAGCGTTGGATAGCTTTCGTAACCGTCTGAACTACATAACGCTTGTCCTGTTCTGCCGTTCCCATTGTATCTGTCCATAAGTTGGATAGATTGACTACTGGAAAATCATCGAAGTAGAGTTTGAAGTTGACA
>Ga0265798_10012279_pt1 | contig 10349 bp, 10 predicted proteins | sample P3T30metagenome_FD_192430 | JGI IMG/M metagenome (GOLD analysis project Ga0265798, IMG submission 192430) | Plant litter microbial communities from East Loma Ridge, Irvine, California - P3 T30 | ecosystem: Environmental > Terrestrial > Plant litter > Unclassified | place: USA: California...
GTCATTTCATCCACTACCAAATACGTGAACGTTTGTGCTTCGATAGAAGAAGTGCGCGCGCAACATCTCATCCCCGTCTACGATCCCAACTCTCCGATCTCTACTTCTTCGTGAACAAGACAACGAAAACCCAACGTCTTCATCCCAGTCTACCGGCCACTAACTACCTTCTATCCATATGTTCTCAAAGGAGGTCCACTCACGGTCCATGCCCTTGTTTGTGAGATCCTCGGACCTTGTTTCCATGTATATCCCTTTGGACACTCTGGGTCGTACTGCATCAGATAGAACATTGGAAGAACCGGGGTGGATGCAGCTATTAGTGTAATGTCAGTACTCTGGAAAGATCAATACAGTGTTTCCGATGATGTTTCAGTCCATGCTCCCAGCCAGGAGCAGAGCTTCTAACTCACTACCATCTGGGACGGGCTTGTTCGAAACGACCGGGCCTACGCCGTTCTGAGCGTGGTTTTGAGCGTTGTCCTGAGTACCGTTCTGAGTACCATTCTGAGTGCTGTTCGACTTCCCAGCTTCGAGCTTGGTCTCCGCGATCCAGGCTTCAACGTCGTTGAGTGCTTTGAGAGGGTCGCCGCGGCAGCCTTGGAGGTAGTTTTGCACTTGCGCCGGGGAAACTGTGGTCATGTTAGTACCATCTTCGGAGTGGGAACGCTCAAAATACTTACATGTATTCGTAGGCATCTTCTCAGCGAATTCAGATGCCCACTCCTCGATTTGCGCCATGGTAAACTCCGCATCATGAGCGAGAGCTGATCGACCAATTAAGCGCTTGAAGATGCTCTTGCCCGCACTAGGGTCCATATTACCGAAGTAGACCTTCTTGTCGATACGACCGGGACGCGTCAAAGCCGCATCGAGCGTATCGGGAGCGTTGGAGGTCATGATCAAGAGTCTTCCTTCTTGAGAGGCGTTTCCGTCGATGGCGTTCAGCAGGCCGCTTAGCGTGACTGTGTTCGATCTACGACCCACACCCGGGTAATCACGAGCCCGAAGTTTTGGCAGCGGACCGATGCCACCTGGAATGCCAGCGACGTCACCCAGATTTTCATCCGCTTGCGCATGTGCTCCTGTTGGGGCAGCCGGCGGTGTTCGTTCGCGACCGATACCAGCAGAGTCGATGTCTTCCAAAACCACTACGCACTTGCGTGGAAGGCCTAGAAACAAGCGGTGAAGTGTTCCATCATTGATGCTACCGGTGGAAAGGTTGATGTGGTAGATGTCGCAGCCAAGATGGCCCGCCAATGCAGCGCTGAATGAGCTCTTGCCGGTACCCGGGGGGCCATGGAAGAGATATCCGCGCCGATATGGGATACCACAGTCGGCAAAGAATGACCGTGACTCCTCGCTATAGTAGTATTCTGCGTCTCTGACAATATCAAATTTGGTAGTCTCGTCCATGTCTATAGTGTCGAGCTTTCGAATGGCTTTGGAGACCGACTGCCAACCGTTACCGTATGGATCTGTACGATCTCCCGCGAAGTATACCGTTGTGGTACCTGTGAGGTTGTTGAGTCGGAACTCGCGACAGAGACTGGTGAACTGCTTGAGTGGTTTGAGGCTCCATCCGAGCGTCATGATAGTGAGGGAGTTTTGAAGCTGGCCGCTATCATCGAGCAGGTTACCGGTCATACCACTGTTGGTCCGATAGCCAGGGCCACCTCGACGTGAGAATAGATACGGTCGAAATCCGACCCAAAATAGTCGTGTACCGATTGGCGGGAGACACAGAACCTCATCGTCCGGTTTCTCGGATGCAAGTCTCGGGTTATGCGCCGCCATCATGCGGCGATGAAACTCGTCATTGGGATCCTGTGTGCCTCCTGTGACCAGCATGGCACTCCTCGTGTGGCTGTTGAGTATCACCTCCGAGCCCATCCACGCCAGAACCTCTCTAGCGACTGGATCGGTCTCTGGGATGGTGACTTGAACAGTAAAGGCCCATGTAAAGAAATCCTTCAGATGCTTGTATGCGGGACGAACAGCTTGGTAGAGACCGATGAGTGCGAGGAGCTTTTCAAGATCGCCGATGCCGCTTGGCCGGAGTCGATATAGTAGACGCTGGATAACCTCTAAGATGGGGAACTGACCTGTCGCAGAGCGTTTGAGGTGATGCGGGATGAGTCCGGGTGTGTCCAGACGCTCGGGCCATAGCTGGTCACTCATTCCTGATGGAACCATGAGCTCGTATCGTGGGTCAGACATTGCGGCGGGCGGTTGAGGGCGATGTTCCCATGTAAGGTTGCGGGGACGAGCTATAACCGCGGTTTCTATACGCGTGTAGATGTATTGAAAAGATGAAGGAAGTGATAATCTCCAAGTTCTGGAGATTGCCGTGTATGTGCTACGCGCCGTGGGTAGGCATTGTTAGACAACCGTGGGTGAGTTGAAATTATGATGGAGTATCGAGAAAGAGTGAAAGTAATGCGATGATGCGCGGAAGAGGCACGTCGGACAAACAGTGGCGCGGTCATGGAAGCGACTGCCTGGACGTTGGAGGTCGAGGCTGAACGGGCTGAACGGCAAGTTTGCGCGAGACCGCATGAGGCAAGAGAGGCTGTGGCATGAGCGCGTTGAGGCTAAGCCTAATTGGGCCAGGTGGGCTGTTTACAGCTGTACGTCATAGCTAATTATTCTAACAGAACTTCTAGGCTTTTTCCACAAACGTCTTACTCTCGTCTTTGAACTTTGCAATTACCAGAATCACTCAGGATAACTTCATTCGAAGAGAGTTTCACATCCCATTACCATCCAAAGCACACACTCGATTCACCATGCCTCCCAAAGCAAACACTTCCGACCTTCACGTCGCGAAGCTCTTCTCAGTCAAAGACTATGTATGCGTAGTGACTGGAGGTGGCTCTGGTATCGGCCTCATGGCTGCCCAGGCCCTTGCTGCGAACGGCGCAAAAGTACGTTCCTTCTTCTCGCGAATGAACAATGCTAACATCAGATAGGTCTACATTACTGGTCGTCGACAAGAAGGTAAGCACGACTGCAGCCCCCTCGAATCAGTCAGACGGAGAGACTGACCATGTTAGCCCTCGAGACCGCAGCGAAGTCACACAGCCCCGACCAAGGTGGTCAAATCATCCCTCTCTCACCATGTGACGTAACCAAGAAAGACGACTTGGAGCGCATGTACCAGGAGCTGGCGTCCAAGGAGAAGTACATCAATCTTCTCATTGCCGCAGCCGGCATCTCAGGCGAGAAGGGTATTCCCGATGCGGACAACGCGACCGACATGAAGAAGAAGCTCTTCGACAACGAGACATTCGAGGGCTGGGCCGAGACCTACAACACCGATGTCACTGCCGTATACTTCACCACTGTCGTTCTCCTGCCGCTTCTCCAAGCTGGAACTGAGAGCCATGGCCACCTTTCTGCCTCTGTCATTGTCATCTCGTCCATGTCGGGAATTATGAAGGACGCACAAGGGCACTTCAGCTACAACGCTGCCAAGGTGAGAGATTCGTCTTCATGTGTGGACGATCTCGACTGACTCTTACTCCAGGGCGGCACCGTCCACCTCAGCAAACTCATGTCGGCTGAGTTCCAGCAGCTTCGCATCCGTGTGAACAGCATTGCCCCTGGCTACTTCCCATCGGAGATGACAGCGAAGGAGAGCGACGAGAACCAGAAGAGTGATCTGCCGGATGAGAAGATCCAGGAGAAGGGCCACGTCCCACACGGTCGGGCGGGAAGCGACGCGGAGATGGCACAGGCCGTCATCTTCCTCACCAAGAACTCCTATGTCAACGGCCAGATTCTGACGGTGGATGGCGGTGTGCTCAACGTTGTGAGCTCTTAAGTTTGGTGGCGAAGATGTGAGGGAAATGATGAAGTAGTCTGATGAGAAATCATACCAACTGTTAGGCGTCTCAACTTGACTCGTGCATCGGCACTTCCTATTCGGTCGGGTTTCCACAAGGCTGACCGAAGCGGTTTCCCCACATTCCCCGCGACAGCGATAAACCATGCTGATGATGTCTGATTGCGATAGTGAGCGATAGCGAGAGCTGATGTGACGCAAGCAAGTGATGATGATGGGGCGCGTCGTAGGTGACGGAAATGTTATGTGTGGCTTATGCAAGGGGCTAGCGCACGTGGAGGTGATGTCTTTGATGACAATGTGTCTTTGTGACGAAATTTTGCTAAGAAGAACAAAACGTACGGCGCGTCGCGTCGCATTGCTGGCACCTACATGCATACGTGCATACACAATTTTCGGAACCGGAGGCAGCCATGGGGTGCAGCGCAGTGAGTGGATGGTACGAGGCAGGGCGCATGAAGCGAGGATGCGAGGTTGCAACGGCGCGGCCGCTACTGCGCGCAGGTCGAGTAGCAACAAGACATTCACCGCAGCTCGAGTCGCCGCCGTCTAGCGACTCCCCGTCTGCCTCAATCTCCGCGGCAGCACTGGGCGACGAGTCTTTCCACAACGGCAGCCGCTGGCAGGCGAGAGCGACTCTGGGATTCGCTGGGCGTGCTAGAGCGTGTTTCGCGGCCAGGATCCCCGTGTGATAATTGCTTTGCGCTGGTAACGGGCCCCTCCAACGCATTGCCTGGGCTGCGCATGGGCAACAACAACAATTGCGACTTTGCCCGCGACGCTGCCGTCGCTCTGGATCCCCGGGTGCGTGTTGAGGGAGGATATGCACACCGCAGCCCGCCATTCACCGCCGCCGCCGCCCACCTCCGCCAACGCACCTCCGCGCCGCGACAGACGACGCCCCGACGATAGGACGGCATAGCAGCCGGCCCGGGCCTGAGGAAGACGTCAACATGGTCTCACACCCCTCCCGACCGGCGCACCAAGCCTCGAACTCGCGCTCGTCGCAGCCCTCCGCCCCGACCGCCAGCACGCCGGGCCACGCGAAGAAGTCGTCGTCGTCGTCCAACCACAATGGCCAGCCCCGCGAGCGCGACCAGCGGCCGAGCAGAGAGGGCACCGCGCAAAAGGCCGCCCAGGGCGTGGATGGCCTCAAGGACTTCCAGCTGGGCGACTGCCTGGGCAAAGGCGCATTCGGCAGCGTGTACCGCGCCCTCAACTGGGGCACCGGCGAGGCCGTCGCCATCAAGCAGGTCCGCCTGGAGAACCTGGGCACCGCCGACCTCAAGAACATGGAGATGGAGATTGACCTGCTCAAGAACCTGAACCACCCCAACATCGTCAAGTACAACGGCTTCGTGAGGAGCTCCGAGAGTCTGTACATTATCCTGGAGTGAGTGGCCCGAATGAACGTCCAGGGCGTAGCTAACATCGTCAGGTACTGCGAAAACGGATCGTTGCACAGCATCTGCAAGAACTTTGGAAAATTCCCCGAAAACCTCGTCGCGCTGTACATGTCCCAGGTCCTCCACGGCCTCCTCTACCTCCACGAACAGGGTGTCATACATCGGGATATCAAGGGCGCGAACATTCTGACGACCAAGGAGGGCCTCGTCAAGCTGGCAGACTTTGGCGTAGCCACCAAGCAGTCAGGTCTGGACCAGTCGAGTGTTGTCGGCACGCCGTACTGGATGGCTCCCGAGGTCATCGAACTATCCGGCGCTACTACGTCGTCAGACATATGGAGTTTGGGATGCACAGTCATCGAGCTTATCGAAGGGAAGCCGCCCTACCACAAGCTACAGCCCATGCAGGCCCTGTTCAGAATCGTCAACGATGAGCACCCGCCGATACCTGGAAGTGCCTCTCCGGTAAGTGCACCCGCGGTCCCTATATGTCAGATGCTAACCCCTACAGCTGCTGCGTGAGTTCCTCATGGAGTGTTTCCAGAAGAATCCCACGCTCCGCATCTCCGCAAAACGCCTCCTCAAGCACCCATGGATTCTCAGCGCCAAGCGGACTGTCCCTGCAGTACCCACAAAACCTACCGAATATCAGGAAGCAGTCAAGTCCGTGCAGGAATGGAACGAGGCATTAAAGTCGCCCAGCTCCCTGCGCCGAAGCTCGCGTCTTGTGTCGGGCTTGCAGAAAGCCAGTCCTGCTGCTTCATCTCGCAAGAATCCGGCCAATGTTAATCTCAACATCCCGAAGCACAGACCCACCGCTGAGTCGTTCCGCTCCCCGGAGCTAGATCATGACGATAACTGGGATAATGACTTTGCCGAAAGCATATCGCCCCGCGCCCTGCAGATGCCACACTTGAAGCCACAGGACAACTTTGGCGGTCTCTTTTCGAGCGACAAGCTCAAGGCTTTTGCCAGTTTTGAGTCGGTTACAGAGATGGCAGAGTACGATGGCGAGGCTACGGTGAAGAGTCCGATGAACTTGGCGCAGTTCCAGAGCTTCCCGAAAGCGTCGGGCCATAGAGCGGTTGAGAGGTCGAGAGGCGCCAACGGTAGACCTAGAACGTCTGCGTCTTCATCGAACACGTCTTCGAGATCAAATTCGAACGCTTCCACATCAGAGTACGAGGATAGACATGAACCCCAGCCAAGAACGGCATTCCTGCGAGGTACACCAAGGGCTGCACAGCCTCCCAAGCCAAAGACGACAGCGCCAGCGCGGCCAAGTCAGCTCTTTCGCGAGGACACTGTCGAGGATTATTCGGATCTCATGCCAGCTGATGAGGGTGCCTTTGAGCGTAAGCTAGCGTCCATGCAGTACGCAAACTCGCCAGCCGTGCCATCTAGACAAGTAATCGTCACCAATTCCAGCCCGCCATCTGACACTTTCTCCCCACGATTGTTCCATCCCAGCGACCTGAAAGCAGGGCCGAAGTCAACGCGCGATCTCAAGTCTGGTGGCAATGTCCATCAGAGATCGACGAGCTCAACATCGACGCGGAAGCAGCTGCAGCGGACGCAGTCAGAGATTGAGATTCAAAAGTACGCCGAGGATGAAGGTGACGACTTTTCAGATGTCTTTGGTGATATCAAGAGTCAGCTTGCTAACCCTAGCCGAGCCGAGAGTGATAGCGGGAGTGAGCATAGCAGTCTTGCCATGATCACATCGAAGATGGCGAACTCTTTCATCATAGCTGATGAGGATGATCTTGATCCATTCGCCAACCTGGATGAGGGTCTTGACAACATCAACTTGGAGAACAACGTCGCGCGAGACCGGGACGATCGATTGACGAAGATGACGGAGAGTCTTGTGGGCTGTCTGAAGACAAGTCAACCCGACGACGAGCTACTCGACATTGCAGATCAACTACTACAAGTTCTACATGAATCTCCGGATAAGCGATCGATCATACTACGAAGCCACGGCATGCTGCCTATATTGGAGATTCTTGGAACCAGACCGCACAACGAGGTAGTCTTACCTCTTCTGAAAATTATCAACCTGATCATCCTGGAAGACTCTGAGTCACAAGAGAGCCTGTCGTTCTTGGGTGGCATTCCGACTATCTGCTACTTCGCCTCCAAGAAGTTCCCTAGCGACATCCGGAAAGAAGCCGCAGCTTTCGTGCGGCAAATGTACCAAACAAGCACACTGACGCTACAGATGTTCATCGGCTGCGGTGGCATCAATGTGCTAGTTGAGTTTTTGGAAGAGGATATTGACGCTGAACGCGATCTGGTGCTCATCGGTGTCAACGGCGTCTTTGGAGTTTTCGAATTACAAGGACCAACCCCGAAGAATGACTTTTGTCGCATCTTCTCGAGATCGAGCGTACTATACCCCCTCAGCTTGGTGTTGAATCGTATGGTGGAGGAGGATGGTGAGGTTGCACGCCTCATCGTCGGCAGGATCGTACAGATTTTCCTCATCTTCTCGCAAGCTGAGAGTCATGTCAAGGATCTTGTGGCGGATCGGATGATCTTAAAACGTAAGTTATCCTTCGCAGTTCACAAGCCTAAGCAGTTACGGCGTCGTCGCAAACTCAAACATAGCTAACAACGTCCAGGTGTATTAAAAGATCTCCGCAAGATGGCGCCACCGCACCAGATCACGATGCTCAAGTTCATCAAGAACCTCAGCTCGCTCTCCTCCACCCACGAAGCCTTACAAAACTCCAACGCGATCGACATCCTAATCGAACTACTCAAGTCGACTCGACAGAAAGACGCAATGAGCCGCAGTCAACAGCGATCCGCCTCTGACCCAGCTCGACTCCCTCCGTTCCACCGCGAGATCTCGAACCAGATCCTCAATACCATGTACAACTTGTGTCGGCACAATAAGAGCAGGCAGGAAGAGGCTGCATTGTCGGACATTATTCCTCTGCTGAAGGAAGTTGTGCGCGAAGGCGGTCCGCTCAAAGAGTTTGCGCTGCCGGTGCTGCTTGAGATGGTCAACTCGGGCAAGGTGGCACGGAAGATGTTGTGGGATGCAAAGGGTCTGGCGTTCTACGTTTCGCTGTTGGGCGACCGCAATTGGGCGGTAACGGCCCTGGATGCCATCTTTGTGTGGTATGTATTCAATGAATTGATGGCCATGCATCTCATGCTAACTATTACAGGCTCCAGGAAGAAACCGCGCGCGTCGAGCAATACCTCCTCTCCTCGCAATCGAATTTCACCGTCGCCATCATCTCCGCGTACACCTCTGCCGACCTCCCACACTCTACCTTTGAGAACATGCTCGAGCCACTGCAGAAGGTGGTTCGTCTGTCACCACCAATCGCTGCCTCCCTCGCCGTACCCGAGATCTTTGGTCGCACGGAACAAAAGCTGGGACACAAGGATGCCGTGACGCGTCTCAACTTCCTCCGTATCCTGCGGACGATTTGCGATGCGAAGGACGAGGGCTGCTGGCTCATACGTGCATTCGGCTGCTACGAACGCATCAGCTGGCTCATGGAACACGACTCCGCGGTATTGGTACGCCAAATGGCCGAAGAGCTCGTCCGCGCCTGCGACGAAGTCGAACTCTCCGGCATCAGCAAAGGATCCAACGGCAAACGAAGCCTTAGTCGGGCCTCGAACGTAGGCATGAACCTTCGCCGCCCCGCCTCCTCAGCCGGCCGCCGCGACGGCTCAGGCTCCAGCACCGGTTCCACACTGGTCAGCAGCGGCATGGGTCTCACACCCCCTACACCCAACTCCCTCAAATCCACCTTCATGCTCCCACCCATGTCTGGCACACCGACAGGCCACCGCGGCGACCACCGCATTACGCGCTCCCAATCCTCAACCGCAATGTGGGATCTCGCTGAAGACCCCACCGCCGTCCTCCCGCCTTCTTCGTCTGGGAGGTCGAAACCACCCGCTCTCGCCCGCAGTTCAACTTCCTTCGCCGCCCTCCAATCGAACACCAGTACTCCAACTGGTCCTCGTACTTCCTCACGCCCTCCCTCCCGCGACGCAGCAACGAGTCTCGCGCGTATTGAGGCAAATCATAATAACGCGAAGTCGTCGTCGAGATTACCCAAAGCAAGACAAGGTCGCATTAGCGAAGCCGTGAGTCGAAGACGGCAGAGTGTTGTCGGAGGCGAGAACGAAACACCACCGAGCCATGCGACTTCGCATGGCCATAGCACGGGGTCCCCTGCACCGTCGAGTAGCCAGCCGGTGCATTCGACGAGTAATGCGCCGCCGCTCCCACGGTTGCAGATTGTGAGGAGGAGGAGGGAGACTAGTGGCGGGGAGATGAGTACGGCGGCGAGGAAGGGGGTGCAGGATTAGAAATCTGGGGAGTTGACGGCACTTGGTGCTGCTGCTGAAAGTCCTGGGGAGAGACGGAGTGGAGATGGATATTTGACCCAGGTACGCAGGAGGAGGGGGTGGACTGGTCTTTGACCCGCCTACCACACCAACGAGTGTGGGGTGTGTTTTTCTTTGTATATTTCTCTTGTTTTCTTTCTCTTTTCCCTTTCTTTCAGCATGCCTAGCTGTGGTCAGTCATAGTTGGATGTGCGTATTGGTGGCGTGTTGGGTTGGGCTTGATATCAGGCGTTATGGTCTCTTGCCTGGCTTTGGCTTCGGATACGGCTGGGAAGCATTGTTAGGAAGTATTTGCATAGCATGGGCGTTTTCGTTAAGTTCAAGAGGTACAACATCCTTGGTTTTTCAGACCCTTGCTTTTGGGGGTAGAGAAGATAGATTGAAGAGGAGAGAAGTGGGTAGTGTGGATAGTGGATAGTGGTTACTGGTTACTGGTTGCATAGAATGAAGATTGTTGAGAGATGACGATAATGTTTTGTTGCTGTGGTGTGCTGTGATTGACTTTGGGGGTTGGATGGCGACTTTGAGGTCTACGATGTGGTATAAGATGTGGACGAGGACGCATCGACGCAGAGGCTTGTCAAGCTTTTATACTACATCCAAGTCACGATATAGTCCCCGCACATCAAATGATAGGCAAACGATCATAGTCAAAAAGTTAGATCGACGTATAGAATGTACTGTATGATATGCTACTACCGTACCTTACT
>Ga0265798_10012281_pt1 | contig 10348 bp, 11 predicted proteins | sample P3T30metagenome_FD_192430 | JGI IMG/M metagenome (GOLD analysis project Ga0265798, IMG submission 192430) | Plant litter microbial communities from East Loma Ridge, Irvine, California - P3 T30 | ecosystem: Environmental > Terrestrial > Plant litter > Unclassified | place: USA: California...
GGCTGGTTGGTAAAAAAAAACTGGTGGTCTGGAGGAAGAAGCAGAATAAGTGCAAGCACGCTGATGACAAAGAAGTGGCAAGGGCTCACGTGTGCCACCAGTGTCGTAGGTAGCCGCAACTAGTCAGTCGCCGGCCCCACCATAATCAGCGCAACTTCTCACGCCATCAAATCTGAAAACTACAACCAGCCAAATTGTTCTACATGAGAGATTTTCAAAAGGCTAGCACATAGTATCTATAGACTATGTGGGTATGCCATTAAAGAAACACAGTGGCCCGTACTGTAGTCTGCTTGCAGATTGTGTGCGACTTGTCGAGCGCGTTTACTTCTTCAGCTGCACGAAACTCATTTACCGTATATGCGGTATGCGCATTCGTCTCATTAATTTTAGAGTTCGTACTGGATCAGCTCGGATGTAGCGTAAGCGGTGAGTATAGTCTTCCTTGGGCTCTCGGATACAGGGTTAGCCGTCGGACGGACCCTTTCCAGTAAGCAAGAGCAGTAAAGGAACGAGATCAATCCAGCGACAAGAAATTTACCCGTCAGGCTATCATGGCGCTCGTCGTATTATGACCCAACAGCACTTCTTGTTCTTTTTGAAAATTAAGAGAATCTATAATGAACACGTAGAGAGAAAGTTGGGCCATCTTCATACGATGGCCCAACAATCATGTGTGGCGCCCACCAGAACGAAAAAGATGGAGCGCTTCAGGATCTCAATGGTAGCCCTCTCTCCATCGACCTGATTCAGTCAGAAGGTTCCAAGGTACATATGATCTAGGGTTTCAGTTCGAAAGGATATCCATCAAGCTACAAAATACGCCGTATATGGTGGTCAGGAAAATCCGGATCCTTTCAGTAGCGAGGCATAGTAGCCATGGTAGGAGAGCTAAATGGAGAGGGCTGGTTGAGGCCTTCTAATGTTGTTGCTCATGCGCCTTCAATGAGACCCGGGGTCGCGATGGGATTGCCGAAATTTACCACGAGCCCAAAAATAATTTTATTGAAATTTAATCAGAAGTCTATTCAGTCTTGGGCCTTGTGTCGTCGCTTGTGCCTATGTAGCGTGAAATTCTAATAAACTTGCGGAAAAGCCCCGCTATGATTATAAGCTTTCAGCAAATGCAATGCTAATGGTACTGATACATCTCTTGCATGATTTAAGTGCATCTCACGTGCGAGATACTCGTCTTGTCTTCTGCGCAATCCACCTTTGTTGCGAATGAAGATGTCTTCGGACGCCAGAGTTTCCGGATGGTAGGTCAGAGACTGCGTTCCGTCTGAAGATTTCCAAACCCAAGGGCGAGAAGCCTCCCGGAGCGCTTGCAGCTCGTACATCTTCATGTACGCTGGGATACCGCCCCACGGTAATGACATCACTCCACTCCGCACTTTCAAGCTCCACTCGTCGCAAAACTGCTTCGGGCTCCAAGCCTTTCTAGCAGCTCTGGTGCTCTCGGTGTCCCAAAGCGTGCCAGCATCTCCATCAAAGTGAATGAAGCTGGAGCCCTCGATGATGTGCCGCACTGATGGAACAAACGAGTCTGGCAAATCGCATGGTAGTTGAAACCGCTCCTTAAGGGCCTTGAGACTCAACGGAGCATAAAAAACTGTATCCATTATCTTGCTGAGATCCAGATCCTGATGCTGTCGAATATAGTCTGAATGAAGCATAGCATCTTACAGGCTGGCGGCATGCTTGATCATCCCCCAAGCCGCTACGGACTCGTCCATACGGCCCTCGATATGAACACTGAGGCCTTTGACGGGGCTCGGCCCACTTGAAATGAGAGAGAGTTCATCCAAGAAATCTGCGAAAGGTCGAAGCAGATGTTGTTTGCTTATCAAGCCAACGTCACGTTCATGAATTAGAGATTCCAGCCAAAACGGGTGAACCAAATTTGTCCAGAATCCGACGTACAACTCAATTCGAAGGCTGGGATTCTCGCGGAGGTACGGTGCAATAGCTCGCACGTGAGATTCGCAATATTCTGCAGCCCGCCTTTCTTCTCTGATTACTATAGGGAGCCGTATGCGCATGCGTGCGGCATAGGGCAATCGCTTGAGAAAGTTGGCAGCAACAGCTGTGGCAGAAAAGTACCAGATAACCGGTACTGCGGGTTCCGGCCAGTCAACCCAGCCCAGCGAATTTCGGAGCACAGAATCGGCCAGACAACATTCTAAGGCAAGATCAGTATCGGTGGGTATCCTGCCCCGTTCTGGATTCCATGCAAGAACAGCCTTTTGAGAGCCAGGTATGAACGGCGGCATCATACCCAGAGAATCATGGGGGGTTACACTCGCCTCAGCTGCAAGTTCGTCAAACTTTGGATGGGAGGCGGCGAGCTCCAACGTGTAATGCAGAGCATCATAGAACGATGCCGATGTCTGCCATCGCCATTGGTAATCGTAATCACTAATGCCGCATGTGCCATGCAGTTGCTCCCCATCCTTGATGGCATCATACGCCTTGCGATAGTAACGGGCAATTCCGGGATATCGCAGTGCTACTCCATCCACCATGGTAGGTGTCACACATCCGCCTTTGGCGACATGATGTAAGATATGCATTTTCATGCGTCTTGTACTCTGTACGAGACGTTCGAAGCGGCCAGCTTTGGAGTCGAGGTCGTTATATGTGATGCTATCTGCTTCGGAGCGCCCAGGTAGGAAGGTAATCATGTTCGCCCTCACGGAAACAAACTGCATCTCCCCATATGCAAGCTTGCAACTACGTGTCAGCGCATCTTTGTCTTGGTGTTTACATTGACTCGCATACCGCAGCCTATCGGAGGCATAGTCATAGAAGACGCCTTCAGTATCGTGTGCGTAGTGTTCGTAGATGATGTCGCGCAGCTCTCGGGGGAGGCGGAAGAAGGGCGATTGTGGTTGGCCCGACATGTTGGGAGAGGCGAGATACTGCAGGAGTGGTCCCGATCTGAGAAACAGACGCAATCGGCGACTGTAAAAGAAGGAGCAGCTGGGAAAGTTGTTGAAAGCCCTGCGGTTTCGTGAGGATTAGTGTTGATGGGGGTATAAGTAGTAAATGGAGTGATGATGCGGGGTCTCCCCAAGGGCATCCATAGCACCAGGCACCAGCACGCCAAGCGTATCACATGCGCACGAACCATGGTCCTTTCAAGATCATGCGCCATGAGATCGTCGATGAGTTTGTGGATAGGTTCAAACGATACCTTGGGGGGGGAAGCATTTAGCCATGTCAGTCGCCCTACTGTCTCCGTTGGGAGGCTCCTCATCGCCGAGCTCCAGGTATCGCAGATGTGTGAAGATGACGGGATTCAACGTTTTTGCGTCGGCAAAGCGTTGAAGAAACCCATCGTGAGCCCAGGCTTGCTCCACATCAACACCAGGACAAAGACCATGTATCTTGATTACCTCCAGACAGGGAGGGAAAAGATCTTCCATATTCAACAGAAGCCAATCCTGAGGAAGAGCCTCAATGGGGATTGCAATAGCTTTGAGGTTGGGAAATGACATGATTTGTTTGAAAGTGGGGCCAGGGTTGAGTCGTGTCCAGATGGATACTTCTTCACGGCTGAAACGGGATCGTGTAAGCATCTCCCACAACGGAAATGGGTCCGCCAAGCAGTAGTAAGTGTTCTTGCTATCAAACTTTCACAGCCCCAAAGAAAGGCGCTTAAGCTGGTTGCAGGCCTCCATCAGGCTCATGGGGAAACAGAAGTCGCATTCCTCGTCGCCCATAGCAATCTCTAACACATCCAGTTTACCCCACAGATCAGTCCTGGAAAAGGTGCTAATCAAATTCTCTTTGGTTTGCTGAACAGATTCGTTCATCGCGTTTTGAAGGCCGGAAATACTCAGTGTGCGTAGTTCTGAATGCCCCAGGGCTGGCAAAATATGTGAAAGCCAAGGAGGGTCGAAATAGTCGAGGGCCAGGTTGAGTTCAGAAAGCATATCGAAGCTTCCAAATCGTAGAGGCATAGCCCAGTAAGGGTAGGTGTTTATTGCAAGAGTTGATAGGAGTGTATCGCCCAGGCATAAGTTTTTCAAATTTGGAAGAAGTCGAACTGCCAGTGAAGCGTAGGCCTAAGTGTCATCGTCATACAAAGCCCCGAACACTGTGCGATAGTATCCCGTTGTCAAGTCATCTCCATCAAGTTCGTATCGAAGTCTTGAATAGATATCATCGACTTCGTTCAGATCCATACAACGATCATCACGCCCCACCAATCGGGAATCTATCATCATATGGAGAGACGCGACATGGTTTCAGAGACCTTTACACTCAGTAAGAAGGCGTAGGAAAGACTTGACGTGTTGTTGGTCGATGTGGAGATTTTCGTATTGCCATTTGCTCACAACTGATCGTTGCTTTGGGCTTAGTATGGCTTCAACATCCTCGGCCACTTGCTGGAATAATCGATATAGAGGGTCACATCTGAATACATGTTGGCCATAGATTATTGTTGGAATTTCGTAGGAGAAGGTAATAGAAAAGCAGAACTGAACGTGAATACTTCCACATATTTATCAAGTAATAAACCGGACGTTGGGTTACAGAGAATAGGTTATTATCCAATAGAGTTCGATTTCATATTATTCTGGTGTGAAGTCATTGCCATCCTTCGCTCACGCCGCTGATGGCGAGTTACCGGGCAGCTGAAAAAAGAACAGCGCTCATTTCCGATCTCTGCAATTGCTTTGCATATGAAGGTAATCCTATGCGATTTGTCATTATCCTGCCCGGCAATAGACATCTAGTTTACGCATGTCGTGTCAGTTGGCACATCAAGGAGCTACCTTTGAAATGATTTCCGCAGGTGGTTGTGACAATTTCCACTCCGAGAAGACGGCCGATCCTTTCGAGAACTTTGAATGCATCTCCTATACGCTGAAAGATTTCCCAGACACTTTCATGAAGGAGAAGATGCGTGAGCCAGTTTGGCGAGGGACGTGGAAGGATTTCAAAGCGATTCTCAAAGGTCGCGACGAATCTAGTCGTAAGGACTATTCTGTTGTGACTGTGGAACAGGTCCATGGCAGACTGTACTTTCATGCAAAAACCAAGTCCACTTGCAGTCGAATCATGACTAAGGAGCAGCAGATCTTCGATCTCTTTGATGTCGCCCAGTATGTCTCCAAGGTCAACGGTGCTTTCGATCGGCGGACTGAGTCTCCAACGACCACTGTTGCTCTCTTTGGGTACATGCGCCCACACACAGACCGAACGAAAGAGGAGGAAGCAGAAAACCTTCGAAGATTTTTCGAGGAAGAAAACTCTCTCGTTTCGATTCTCCAGTTCCGATTCCGTGATGATCACATCATTGCAGAAATTGCCCGTAGCGACACTCTCACCCAAATCCTCCAGACTCTCGGTTGGATTACCCTGGACGGCCAGCGCATCAAGATCTTCAAATGGAAAGAGTGTTGCGAACTGTTGTTCTGCTACGACTGTTTCCGCCCAGGCCACAAGGCATATGAACGCCACTTGTATCGCGAGAGGCCACACTGTGGCGGGTGTGGCGAAGAAGGCCATACAATCAATGATTGCGAGCAAGACATCAGCAATTGCGAGAACAAGTGTCCCAATTGCTTTGGACCTCATGCCGCTTGGGGGAATTCTTGCCGATATGGACCTACCTTGGATATGCGGAAGAAGGTCGTTGAGGCGCGCCGAAAAATCGCTGGTCCTTATTTTCCTGAACAACATATCAACTCAATCTGGAACGATACGTGGAAACCCGAGGATCCACCTCGATCAAGCCGTAATCATCGTAACGACCGGCAAGATAATTCTCGTCGTCACAGCGGAGGCAATGCTAGTCAGCATGATGATGCACCTCAAGATGTTCTTACTCTATCTCAGCGCCGCAACAGAGGCCGTCGTCACAAATACAATCGTGCCAACCACAACAACCGCAACAGTGACCACAACGGCGACGGCGACGGTAACAGCACCGGAAACGGCGACCACAATGGCAAGACTAATAACGGTAATAGCACCGGCAACGCCAACAAGATCAGCAGTGACAAGGATGACGACCGGATCAACGTCAACGCCAGAAACCAGGGCATCCACGGCAAAACTGACAGCTCTCACACCGCCTCTGCCGATCCAACTGACAATGATGACATGACACCAGGCAGCAGCGACAACCCCGCACAAAAGTCACACAGTCGGAAGCGACCTTGTGACTCGGATGACACCACTTCCGTCACCAAGGATGGACCAAGCGGACCAGCTTCGAATTTGTCAAAACGCCAGCGGCGCGAAGAATCTCAGCAAGTCACTATCAATGAGAGCCAGTCCGAAGGCTCTGCGACTACCACCCTCAAGAAGGTACCCTACTGCACGAACTATGCCTACCAACAATTTCCCGGTGGTATCATTATTGAAGATCCATCGCAGCCCATGGATACCAAGGGCAAGAAAAACGGGCAGATCGAGACGGAGAAGAGCGACAAGGGGGAGCAGGAAAAGTGTGACTAGGGGGAGCGGGAGAAGAGCGGCATGAGTGAGAAAGAAAGTTGAAATTTGATTACACTCCAGTCACTACAGCGTACACGTAGCACATGATTAATTCATCACATCAACTTTTCTTAACTCCATGTATATCCCCATGCAGCCTTTATATTGTGTGATCATACAGTACCGGGATATGCTTGTCACATTATGCCCAAGGCTCATGTGACTTCTTCTGCCTACGAAACAGGCTTGGGTAGGGTAATGATGACAAACGAGTAAAGCTACGCTTGCTACTTATCGCTTCTGCAGTCTACCCTACCCGTGGAGCCGTCACACTAAAACGGCCATGTTTGAAAGACTGGGACCGACTACTGTGAAGCCGATTCAGGGCAGATATCTAGAATTACCTACGCGCTTTCAAAGTCGTGGGGGGTGGGTACCATGACGTACGTGGGAACCTGATGTCCGCATTGGATTATGTAGGTATATGTGAGTGTTGGCGGCTGCAAACTCCGTGACCAGTGACGTGCGTTGGATGTTCTGCGGGATATGTTGGCTTCACGTACCAAGCATTGGCGCTCAAAGACGCATGTTGCAAGAAACGGCGTTGAATTGTGAGTCGTTGTTTTGCTGGCGTTGCCGTCGTGTAACTGTCGGCGGGTGTAGCCGAGTCGTGTCGTAGGTACGGTACCTGCCTAAGCGAGTTGTAGGTAGCGTGACGGATCCACCTTCGGATCCACGGGTGCGGGGTGCGCTAGGTGGTCGAGACTAGCATGCATCGACAGGACCTTAGCAAACATTCATGCCAAGACGGCACGGCTCTCGTTGTGCGTACGAAAATGGCACACTTGGCTCTGCTGTCCTTCTGAATAGTGGAGGTGGCACAAGGGATATACTGTAGGTATTTGTGCCGACTTGAAGCCTTACCTAGGCAGACGTAACATTGTTTTCCCATATTTTCACGGAGCGAGGCAGATTGCATTGTGTTATGAGCGAGCCGTTAAGCTGGTGATCGTGACATGGGGCTGCACATTATGGGATTGATGGTTGTGTTGACCAAGGTTGAGATCCAGTTGAAGCCAAGGCATACATTTCGACAGGTGATATGGGATTGACCCAGAGCGTGTTTAATAATTTTGAGTTGATGTCTACAAGTATGCAGGCACGTTATGAAATCCTCAGCCATTCCTCCTCAAATCTCTCAACAAGCCCGCCAACCTCCTCCTATTCACATACAAAAACCCCACCACACCAACCACCACCACTAAACTCCCGGCACCAGCCCCCACCCCCTTGTTCCCCGTCGCCTTCTTCTTCGCCTCCTCATAATATCCCTTGACCATATCCGCCATCCCCTCATCAGCCTCCAGGTCAGGCATACTCATAATCTTGACCACAAGCGCCGTCCAACCGGTAAACTGCTGACTCCTTTGCCCATGGCCCCCAACAGGATCATACTGTTCCCAGATGAATCCCGTGTCAAGGTAAGCCTTGTACACTGTCTCGACGATATTGCGGCGAAGTTGAATGTATATCCCTTGGCAGCGCTGTTGCCATAGTCCTGGTGTTTGGGCGAGGGAGAGCAGACGCTCGAGGATGAGGTAGTTCATGTTGATCCAGATGGGGGAGCGCCAGTAGTTATCGCCTACACCGTAATGCTTGTCATTTTCACTTAGGCTGCGCACACCGTGGTCGGTCCAGAGATGGTTTGGGTCGCGCAGGAGGTCGAGGACGGCACGCAGGTGCGGATGCGATGCGTCGAGGAAGCCCGTCATTAGCGGGAAGAGGGAGACGTAGCCTTTGTGGCAGGCGTGTGTGTGTATGGCTTTACGCACGACGGCATCGCAATAGGCGTTTTGTGCGTCTTCCCAGTGTACGAGTTCGAGGTTGTTCTTGATGCCGCGGACGTGGTTTTGGTATGTGAATGCATCATGGGTGCTTTCTGTGAAGAAGGCGATTTGTTCTAGCGTTCGTGCCATTACGCCGACCCAACACAAGGCGTCGAGATGCAACTCGGTGATATCAGGGGGCTCGGCTCGGGGATAGTCGTCTAGACCGCTGGCAAGGTTCATTCCCGGCGTCCGGCCTCGCCAGCGGTAGCCCTCATTTAGATTGGCAGTCGGAATAGAGTGAGCTTCTACATCCCCAGACTGCGACTTGCGGAACCACTCATAGTGTTTTTTGAGTAATGGGTACAACTTGGCCACCAGTGCCTTGCCATTTTCAGTTTGGCTGAGATACACCGATTCGCGGCCGTAATACTTTGTCGTTCCCCTCAACAGGTCGATGAACTTTGAGATGACTAGAAACATGGTTGGCGGGTTGGCAATATGGGGGAATTGCGTGACGAATTGTGCGGGAGTCGCACTCTCTGCTTCCGCTCCCAAGATTTGTTCTCTTGCAATCCATCCATCATCGTCCATCAGATGGAGCCAATCGCGGACAACCTCCAACGCAAGATCTGCATCCCACTCGATGATGGGAAGAAGATGGAAGCCTTCGTCCCATAGAAAGCCTCGCGGATATGTTGCACGGGATGGCGTATGTGTAAGAAGCTCGTATGGCCCTTTTGTTTCTGGTGTTGTATGCTTCTTTGCGTCTTCCGTCTTTACCCAAAAGTTTCCAGTGGTCTCTGCGTAGATGGCTTTCTTCGCTGTATCTACTTTTGTAGTGCCTGAAAAGTACCCGAGCCCGCCTAACAGGTCAGAGAAAACGTTTTCTGCGAACGCAAGATGCCGATCGGTAACGAATGGGGCTTTTGGTTTGAAGATGGAAACAAAGCTTCTCTGGAACGACTTGATAGTACTTTCGAGATCCGTTGTGAGGCCGGCAGCTAAAGAGGAATTGGTTTAGTATGCACTACTCTGGTTTGGGCTACAATGGCTGCGTATTGAGGGGAGAAGGGACATACTCACAGGTCATGGCTCGTGTAGCTGTTCCACTAGAGTACAATATATCAAACTGCTCAATGTCAGTAATCGCCGCAAACGTGTCCGTCGCATGAGCTGACCTCAAATGCGCCATGGCACACTAACTGCACAAGCTGCATATTTCCTCTACCTGGAACAGTACGCAGGACAAGATCGGTTGGCCCTGATTGCGTGCGTTGCTCCGTCTGGTCTTTCAGCGCATCCAAAAACGTAGCTTCTTGCACATAACTTCATCAGCCCACAGCTCCCCACAATGTAAATCAGCCGAGGTGTCGAGTATACTATACTCACATTTGGCCTGCCATAATCTATCCTCTGTCACATTCAGTGTCTTGACAAATGCCGCCCCATGGGCTCCCTCGTTGTTGATTGGGACGCCAATCTGTATGCCAGCGCTACCCAGCACCGGGTGTGCAAGCTCAATATCTACAGCGTGAACAGAGGTATCGTCACCGTCTCCGAGCCGTGGATGCGCCTCAAGCTTGCAAGTTGCGCAAGCCTCCATGGCCTCCATGCCAACATAGAAGACGACCGTTGTCTTCAGATCCGGCGCCGCATCAGGCCGCGGTATGCCTCTTATCCGCAGCCCCCAATTGCCCGCGCCCTGGCCTTCTGCATACTTTACGAACTCGGTCGTGAGATTGATCTTGTTGCCAACGTCTTCTATGACCTGCCTGCCCCCCTCTCGTGTGTCGTACGCAGTCCAGCCATAGCGTGCCATGCCTTCGCTCTGGTTGACATTATGTCGCAACGCTGCAAGTGCAACTTGTCAGTAACGGGGATCTGGCTACATGATGGCTATGCACCTACTCCTCTGCACATCCTCCAGTTTCCCCCACATCAACCCCGCAAGCACGCTCTTGGGCAGGCGTGGACGCAGCCCCAGGTACAGATTCGGGCGATAGGGGCCCCATAATAGCGAGTCGCTACTCGTGTGGACATTGTGATTGGCAGCGGACGCGAGAGGG